>Ga0136617_10000455_pt1 | contig 34039 bp, 31 predicted proteins | sample AntDrymUQ3222106_2_FD_129672 | JGI IMG/M metagenome (GOLD analysis project Ga0136617, IMG submission 129672) | Polar desert sand microbial communities from Dry Valleys, Antarctica - metaG UQ322 (21.06) | ecosystem: Environmental > Terrestrial > Soil > Desert | place: Antarctica: Dry Valley... | reverse complement strand
GGCGATCGCCACGCCGCTGCCGATCAGGGCGTCGAAGAAGCGGTTGAAGTCAAAGGCCCCGTCGGGAGGCTGCAGCGTGGCCACGAGCACCGCCGAGGCGCCCGCCTGCGAGGCCAGCAGGGCACCGCCGCCGACGAGAGTGGCGCCGGCCATGGCCAGCGCGGTGATCACGGCGATCTGCCAGGTCCCGGTGCCGATGGCGGCCACGAGCAGGTCGGCGATGGCGATGCCGACCGCAACCCCGATCGCCAGCTCGACCGCGCGGCGGCGACGCTCGCCCACCGTCAGGCCGAGCGTGACGACCGCGGAGATGGGGGCGAAGAAGGGTTGGCTGTGGCCGAACAGCTCCGTGGCCACCAGCCAGGCGAGGGCGGCGGCGACCGAGGTGTGGAGGATCGGTCGGGCGCCGGCGATGATGCGCCCTCGGCGGGTGCGCAGCCCCGCGCGCGAGACGTCGGCCGCCTGCTCCCACAGGTCGTCGCGCCGAACTGAACGGCGAGCGCGCGGCGCGGGCGAGCCTAGGTTCTCCTTTGGCCGCATGGTCAGCGGCGGTACCAGCGCGGCGACACGTTGGGCGGTGGGCCCAGCGCGGCCTTGGCCACCAACACCGTCGGCTCCTGCACCCGCACGTGATGGCCGAGCGTGCCTTCGAACTGCTCGCCCAGGCCTTCGACGAGGTCGGCGCGCACGCCGAAGGAACGGGCCAGGGCCACGAAGTCGGGAGTGAGCAGGTCGACGCCCTCGTGGGGGTCGCCCTTGAGGTCCTGGTCGAAGCGCAGCATGCCGTAGCCGCCGTCGTCCACTATCACGGCGGTGAAGGAGATTCGCTCCTGGGCCGCGGTTGCCAGCTCGCCGCAGGCGTAGAGAAAGCCGCCGTCGCCGGAGATGCTCACCACCGGGCCGGCGCCGGCCAGCGCGGCTCCGAGGGCCTGGGGAAAGGCGCAGCCGAGCGTGCCCCAGCCGAGCGGGTAGGAGAGCTTGCGCGGCAGCGGGGTACGGGCGAAGCCTCCCAGCCAGTAGCCGGGGATGCACATGTCGCAGACCACCACGGCATCGTCGGGCAGAACGCGCTCCATGGCCTCCAGAAAGGCGAGCGCGGCGGGATCGCTCTCCGCGAGGCCGGCTCTCACCGAGCGGTTGAGCTCGCGCAGGCGCGCCGCCAGCGACTCGAGCCCGCCGCGCTGCTCGATCCCCTCGGCGAGCTGCTCGACGGCTAGCGTGGCGTCGGCCTCGAGGAGGACGTCGGGCAGGTAGTTCTTGGCGGCGTCGGCGGCGTCGACGTTGACGGCCACCAGGCGCGGCGGCTGGGGCTGCTTCCAACCCTGGGTCATCATGCCGTCGAAGTCGGTGCCCACGGCCAGCACCACGTCGGCCTCGTCCCACAGGGCGCCGGCCTCCGGCACATGGGGCGGCGCCTCGACCAGACAGGGGTGCCCGGGCGCCAGCAACCCGGAGGCCGAATAGGTGAGCAGCACCGGGGCCACGAGCTTCTCGGCGAGACGGGCGATCGCTTCCCCCGCGCCGGCCGCCAGCGCGCCGCCGCCGGCCCAGATCAGGGGTCGGCGTGATCCATCAACCATCTCGATGGCGCGGGCGAGCTGGTCCTCGGCCGCGCGCCGCGCGGGCGGCGCCTCCGCAGCCGGCTCGGGCGGGTCGGCGACCGGCTCGTCCAGCAGGTCGGTGGGTATCTCCACGTAGACCGGCCGCCGGGGCGGCGCCGTCGCGCTGGCGAGGGCCGAGCTGATTGCGGGTCCGATCTCGGCGGCGGAGCGCACGCGCACCGTCTCCTTGGTCACCGGCTCGAACATCGCGGCCTGGTCGGTGGCCTCGTGCAGCACACCGCGCCAGATGCCGGGTCGGCGCAGCCGGCTCGGGATGTCGGTGGCGATCACCACCACGGGCTGGCGCGAGGCCCACGCCTCTCCGAGCGCGCCGAGCGTGTTGGCCGCCCCCGGTCCGGTGGTGGTCAGCGCCACCCCGACCCGTCCGCTCGCTCGCGCGTAGCCGTCGGCCGCGTAGGCCGCAGTCTGCTCGTGGCGCACGCCAACCAGGCGCACCGGCGACTCGCCGAGCGCCCGCCAGAGGGCGAGGTTGTGCACGCCGGGCAGCCCGAAGACGACCTCGACGCCCGCCCCTTCGAGGGCGTGAACCGCCACTCGGGCGCCTGTCAGGATGCCGGTCTGCGATGAGCTCACGCGAAGGATCCTTGCAGCAGCAGCCGCTCGAGGGAGTCCGCGTGATCGACCTCTCGCGCGTGCTCGCCGGCCCCTACTGCACGATGGTCCTGGCCGACCTGGGCGCCGAGGTGACCAAGGTCGAGCGTCCGGGGTCGGGCGACGAAACCCGGTCTTGGGGGCCGCCCTTCGCCGGTGGGGAGGCGGCCTACTACCTGTCGGTCAACCGCGGCAAGCGCTCGTGCGCGATCGACCTCTCGAAGGAAGAGGGACGCGCGCTGGCACTTGAGCTGTGCTGGGGCGCCGATGCGGTGATCGAGAACTTCAAGGTCGGCGGTGCCGAACGGCTGGGGTTGGGCTACGAGCAGCTGCGTGAGCGCAATCCGGCGCTCGTGTACTGCTCGATCACCGGGTTCGGCTCGCGCCGCGAGCCGCCGGGGCGCCCGGGCTATGACTTCGTGGTCCAGGCCGAGAGCGGCCTCATGTCGATCACCGGTCCGGCCGAAGGGCCGCCCTACAAGGCCGGCGTCGCGCTGGTGGACGTGCTGGCCGGCCTGCACGCCGCGGTGGCAATCGTCGCGGGCCTCAAGGGAGGGGAAGGGGCCAGGATCGAGGTGCCGCTGGTCGACGCCGGCCTGGCCGGCCTGGTCAACGTGGCCCAGAACGCGCTGGTGAGCGGGCGGGCCCCCGAGCGCCACGGCAACGCTCACCCCAACATCGTCCCCTACCAGGACTTCGAGACCGCCTCGGGGCGCATCGCCGTCGCGGCCGCCAACGACGGTCTGTTCCGGGCCATGTGCCGCGCGCTCGAGCTCGAGGAGCTGGCCGGCGACGAGCGCTTTGCCACCAACCCGGGCCGGGTGGAGAACCGGGCCGAGCTGATCCCTCTGCTGGCCCAGCGGCTGCGCGAGCGCCCGGCCGAGCAGTGGGTCGAGGCGCTGGAGGGCGCCGGCGTTCCCGTGGGCAAGGTTCGTACGGTCCCGGAGGCGCTGGCCGCGGCCGCCGAGGCGGGCCACCCGGCCACCCTCGGCGTGCACCACCCGACCGCGGGACCGCTCGAGCTGGTCGCGTCGCCCATTTGGGGTCCGACGGACCGGGCCGGCGCAACCGCGCCTCCGCTGCTGGGCGAGCACACCGAGACCGTCCTGCGCGAGCTGGGGCGCTCGGACAAGGAAATTGCGGCCCTGCTGGAGCGCGGGGTGGTGGCTCAGGCCGGCGCGAGCTCGAACGAGGACGCGCCGACGTAGACCTCGTCCGCCGCGTCGAAGTCGAAGCGCAAGCGGATGTTGATGTAGTCGTTCGGGGCGAGGACGAACGTCGGCGGCAGCTCGTAGCGCCGGCAGGCCGATTCGTCGCGCAGCGTCAAGTCCGCGAAATCCCCGGTTGTCACCCCGGAGGCGCCGGACCCCAGCAGCGGGGCGCGGTACTGGTCGATGAACACTCCGGTGAGCCGGACCTGCGGTTGTGTGGTGCTGTAGCAAAAGCTCGCCGCAACGACCCGCGTCTGCCGTCCGGCCAGGGCCATGGGCAGAGTCGGCTCGAGGTTCAGGAACTGGACTCCTACGGCCACGGGTGACGACCACTCGATCCGGTTGGCCTCCACGCCGCTGCGCTCGAGCGGGATGCCCCCGATAGGCGTGAACCACTCGCTCGGGCCCACGGCCACGGTGGTCGTGCCGGCGGCGGACAGGAACTGCGATGGGTCGACGGGACCGGGGGGACCCTGCACTCCCTGGGGCCCTTGCGGTCCGTGCACGCCCCGGCGTCCGCGGGAGGGACGCCCCTTGAGGCGGTTGAGAGGCACGGAGCGCTTCTTGATGTCCTTGCCCGTCAGTGAACGGTTGGCCACGTCGCGGCCGGTGATCTTGACCGCCGCGTAGGCACCTCCGCCGAAGGCTACGAAGACGGCGATGGTCGCCATGACGTTCGCGTAGTTGAGTTGGCGGCGAAGACGCCTCACACCCGGGTGATCGGCCGGGCCCGGCGGTGCTGTAGCCCCGTTCTAGTGCTCTTCGTCGCCGCTCGAGGCGGGCGGGCGTGACTCCTCGGCCAGCGAGGTGATCGTCAGGTTGCCGCGCGAGGCGGCCTCCATCACGTCGGTGGCCTCGTCGGCGGAGCGCGCGTAGAGCTCGACCAGCATGTGGATGACAATGCGGTCCTCCTCGTGCTTGTGGAAACGCACGTGGGTGAAGAACTCGCGCGTGCCGTGATCGCCGAAGGCGGCAAAGGCCAGCGACTCGGCGGCCTCCGGGCCCGAGCACGACTCAACCTGGTCGGCGTCGACGGAAACGGTGCAGGAGGCGACCCAGGGGGTGCCGGTGACCATGCGCTCCCAGCGATCCTCGATCGGCTCGATGCGCGAGATGCGCCGGCCGTTGTCCTCGTAGAAGGTGAGGAACAGATGGGGCTGATCGTGCAGGCAATCGAGGCACTGCACCACGGCCTCCTGCACCTCCTCAACCGGTTCGACCGCCTCGCCCGTGTCGGCGTCGACCTTGAGAATCCCCTCGTAGTGCAGCTGCACCTCGAGGTTCTGCGACCAGCAGCGATAGCAGCGCAGCCAGCTCGACTGCGTTCCCACGGACTCTTGCGCGGATCCCTCCATGACCCCATTATGGCCCTAAGGTGATCCGACCCATGCGAACTTGACGCTTCAGGGGGCCGGCGCGGGAACGCTCGCCCTCGCCATGCTGCTGATCGGCCCGCCGGCCGCGCCGGCGGCTCCCCTCCCCGGCGAGCGCTACGACGGCAAGAGCGCCACCGGCCAGCGCATCTTCGTGACCGTGAACGCCGACGGTGGGCGCCTGGACCGCTACGCCTTCGTGGTCAGGACGAGCTGCACGGACGGCAAGCGCCGGCTGCAGGGAATGCTCGACCAAGGAGAGGCTCCTACGTCGATCGACGCCGCCGGATTCTTCGCGCACAAGTCGGCGGCCGAGCGCGGCTTCTACACGGTCCGCTCGGGCCGGGTGAACGGGCGCTTTCAGACGAGTGTCAGCGGCAGCTTCGACGCCAGCGGCGACAGCGTGACCGGAACGATCGAGTCCACCTTCCGCTCCAAGCGCTTCGACTGCTCGAGCGGTTCCGTGGCCTTCACGATCTACCGCGACGGCACAGCGCAGGCGCCGTTCAGCGACGCCGTCATGTCGACTGGGCTCTACACCGCCGCCGGCAAGGGGGTAACGGCCCGGATGCGCACCCTGGCGCCCGGCCGATCCCTGGTGCGGGCCGAGATCAACTACAAGGCCCGCTGTCGCTCGCGCGGCAACCTGCGCTCGGGACGCGTGTTCCTCAATTACCTGCTGAGCGAGAGCGGCCGGCGCAGCGTCACCGGCAAGGCCCGCTTTCGCATCCGCAAGGACAGGGTCACGGTGCGGATCCGCTTTCGCCTGACCGTGCGCTTCTTCCAGACCTCCAAGCTGGAGGGGGCCTGGAACGTGCGCGCCAAGGTCAGCCGGGGCGGCCGGGTGATCGACACCTGCTCGCTCAAACGCTCCTTCAAGGGCGCTCTCAAGTAGGGCTCTGCGGGCTGAGGCTCAGCTCCACTCGATCTGCGCGAAGCGCCGCCTGAGCTTCTCTCCGCGGGCCGGGTTGAGCTGCTCGACCCACGCGATGCGGCCCAGCAGGTGAGCCCGGAAATCGGGATGGCGGGCGCGGTTCTGGCCGGCGGGTCCGTGGCGGGCCGCGTTGTGAAGGATGGCCTTCAGCTCGTCGTAGGACTCGCGCTTCACGTTGGGATGCTCTTTTGACCACTATCGCGCAGACCTGCTGGCGCCCGGCGCGCGACATGGTGCGCGTCTTTGACTCGTTGAGGCGAAAGCCCTCGTCGCGGGCGATCTGGGCCACGGTTTCCCCCAGCCGGGCCGAGTGGGCCGCGAGGCCGGGCGCTCCCGAGAGCACGAGGTCGTCGGCGTAACGCGAGTAGCGGGCTCCCAGCGTTCGCGCCAGTCCCATCAGGCGGCGGTCGAGCGAGAAGGCGGCCAGGTTGGCCAGCGCGGGCGAGGTCGGCGCGCCCTGGGGCAGGTGGGGCGTGGCCAGGCGCGAGCCCAGGCGCCAGTGGGCGGCAATCGAGCGCGCCTCGGCCGGGCGCGCCAGCGCCGACCATTCCGTCAGCGGCACCACGTTGGTCCAGAGCCCGGTGAGCCGGTGCGCCACGGCCTACGCGTAGCCCGCTGTGCGGAAGATCCCGTACACGCGGCGCGCCTGCACCGAGGCGAAGAAGTCCTCCAGGTCGAAGCGCAGCACCGCGCCGCGGCCGCTGTGTTCTGCGGCATGGCTGCGTGCGGAGCGCCCGCCTAGAAGCCGTGCGAGGCGAGATGGGCGGGGATCCGGTCCAATATTTCGCGCAGCAGCAGCCGCTGCGAGGCCTTCAGCCGGGCCTTGGGGCACTCGATCGCGCGTGGTGCGCGCCGGGCCGGGGCAGCCACAGGTAGCGGTAGTTGCGCAGCTGCTCGGACTCGACGCGACGCTCCAGGCCGCGAACGTCCGCGAACCAGTCGAGGCGGCCCGGACTCAGCTCCAACAGCTCGGCGAGGTCGGCCAGGGTGTCGAGCTGGGCCACGGGCCAGCGGCGGCGACCCATCTTCTGCTCGAAGGTGAAAAGCGCCGCGCCCGCGGCAGCGGATCTTCGGGCGGCGGCAGCGCCACCCGCGAGAGGACCAGGTCGAGAAGCGCGTGAGTTCACGCGGCCGGTCGCCGGGAGGGTGGTGGTAGGCGGCGAGCGTTTCGTCGGCGATCCACTCGAGCCACGGAGCCGAGCGGTCGAGGCCGAGCTGCCGCGCTCTAACAGGCCGGGGCGCTCCCAGTCGCCGGCCAAGAACGCGGCGGCCAGCGGCGCGGCGAGGGCCGAGAGGGGATGGGACAGGGTCACGCGACGGCCGAGCCCGACTTTCCCCGTCGTGCGTGCGCTCGCGCTGCTCTGTGGGCAGCCGGCGCGCATGCGATGCGATGCGATGGTGTCATGTTGTCCCCGGGGTGACCCCGGAGAGGCCCGCGGGCCCTAGAGCCCGCGGCGCCGGCTCAGGCTCGGGCCGTCGCGGCCCGGGAGCATAACCCGCCGGGGAGGCTGCCGAGGCAACTCAGCTCAAGCAGCCGGCGAGCGCCTCCAGGGTGGCGTCGAAGTCGGTCTTGGCGATCGCCCCCACGCACGGCGAATTGGCCCCGGCGTCGCGGTAGCGGCGCACGCCGGCGCCGGCCTCGTCCGCCGTGCCTACGGCGGCCAGCGTCTGCAGGAAGCGGTCGGAGATGGCGACGGTGGCCGCCTCGGGCCCGCCCTCGGCCATGCCGCGATCGAAGCCGCTCAGATCTTCGCCGAAGCCCGAGCGCTCGAGCATCGCCCGGTAGAAGGGCAGCGAGAAGTAGGGGATCAGCTCCGTGCGCAGCCGGCCGCGAGCCTCCTCGGGCTCCGCCGTGACTGCGGAGGGCACGGCGGCCACGATGTCGAAGCCCTCGAGCGGCTTGCCCGCCTTCTCCCGTCCCTGGCTCACCGCGGGCACGACGACCTCGCGCACGTAGTCGGGGTTGCACAGCCAGAGGATCACGCCGTCGGCGATCTCTCCCGCCAGCGTCAGCATCTTGGGCGACAGGCCGGCGAGGTAGATGGGCAGGTCCGGGCGGGCGGAGTAGCCCATGAAGTGAAAGCTCGAGCGGAACTTGTCGCCCTGCGGGGGGTCGTCGCCGCGAAGGATCGCGCGGAGGATGCCCACGTACTCACGCGTCTCGCGCAGGGGCTTGTCGATCGTCTGCCCGTACCAGCTCTCGACAACGGGACGGTGCGACACGCCGAGCCCGCACACGGCGCGTTCGCCGGAGAACTCGTCGAGCGTGGCGAACGACTGCGCGGTGGCCACCGGCGTGCGCGTGTAGATGGGCATCACCCCGGTCCCCAGACGAATGCGCTCGCTGCGCGACGCGTAGGCCATCAGCGTCGTGACCGAGTCGCGCGCAGCGATGTGGGTCAGGTAAACCGACTCGTAGCCGAGGCGTTCGGCGAGCTCGACGCGCTGCAGCGCGGTCTCCAGAGACCTCCCAACGCCGATGAAGGACCCCAAGGCCAAGACGCGCCGAAGCGTACTCCCCGGGGAGTAGAGTCGGCCGAGGTGTCCCCTGACGAATCGCACGCCGGGGCGCCCGACCCCGAGCAGGATCCGGACGCCGCTCTCGAGGCGCTGGCGAGCGATGACGTCGCGGCAGGACGGTCGCGCCGGCGCCTGGCGCGGGCGGCGCTGGAGGGGCTGCGGCAGGCACGGCGCACCGCGCGCATCGGCGTGGGACTGGCCGTCCTGGCCCTTCTCACCGCTGTGGCGCTGGCTGTCTTCACGCTGACCCGAGAAGCCGACAATCAGCCCACCGTGGCCGAGGGAGGCGGCGACGCCGCATCAGTCGTGGCCTCCGCGCGCCCAGCCACCGTGCTCGTCCGCGCCCGCGGGGCGGCCGGGACTTCGTCCGGAAGCGGAGTGGTGATCGACGCCGCCGACGGGCTCGTGCTGACCAACTTTCACGTGATCGGCAGCGGCGGGGACGTCGAGGCCGGCAGCCCCGGCCGACTCGAGCCGGCCAAGGTGCGCGGGGCCGCGCCGTGCGACGACCTGGCCCTGCTGGAGGTCGAGGACCTCGAGGGCTTCGAGGCGCTGGCGCTCGGCTCGCAGGCGGAGGTCGCCCAGGGCGATCCGGTGGTGGCCCTCGGCTACCCGGCGAGCGCCTCGGGCAGCAGCTCGCTGACCACCACGGCCGGCGTGGTGTCGGCGGTTCGGACCTCGCTGCGGCTGCCGGCCCCTGACTCGCCGCGCTTTCTCAACCTCGTGCAGACCGACGCGGCGCTCAACCCGGGCAACTCCGGCGGCCCCCTGGTAGGTCCGGACGGCAAGCTCGTAGGCATCAACACCATCCTCTTCCAGGGCTCGCGCGAGGCGCCCATCAGCAGCCAGGGCTACGCCGTGGGAGTCGACCGCATCCGCGCGGTGCTCGAGAACCTGCGCGCGTCGCGCTCGATCGGCTGGTTCGGGGCCGGGCTCATCGTCCCGCCGCCCGAGCTGCTGCGCCGCGGGCGCCTGCCCGAAGGACTGTTGGTCACCGCGGCCGCCGCAGGAACGAGCGCACAGAGCGCCGGGGTCGAAGAGGTATTGATGATTGCGGTGGGCGACCGCCCGGTGGGCGGCACTGTGGCGGGCTACTGCAAGGCGGTCGAAGGAGTGCGCAGCGGCGACGCGCGCGTGCTGACTGTGATCACCGGACCACAGCGGCGTCCGCGCCGCGTGCAGGTCGAGTTCGAATAGCTCAGGCGACTTCGCTGAACAGCAGCGTCTCGACGTCTAGACGCTCGCGGATACGGCGCTTGAGCTGCGAATGGATCTGCGAGACGCGGCTCTCGGAAACCTCGAGCACTTCGCCGATCTCCCGCAGGGTGAGGTTCTTCACGTAGAGCAGGACGGCGACCTCGCGCTCGCGCGGGGGCAGTTGGTCGAAGGCGCGGCGAAACTTGCCCTTGGCCTCGTCCCAGCCCGCCATGTGCTCGGGATCGGTTGACATGTCCTCGGTCTCCAGCGTGTCGACCAACTCGATGGTCGTGTCACCTTCGGTTACCACCAACGAGGAGAGCGACGTGAGGTCCGAGTTCTGGATCTCCTGCTCCTTGGCGCGCAGCTGGCGGGTGGTCATGCTCATCGACTCGGCCAGCTCGTAGCGGTTGGGAGGGCGGCCGTGCACGCCGGTGAACGACTCGCGCGCCTGCTTGAGGTCGCGCTCGAGGCGGCGCAGCGAACGCGGCGCCCAGTCGCGGCGGCGCAGCTCGTCGAGCACCGAGCCATGGATGCGAGTCCACAGGTAGGGCTCCAGCGCGGCTCCCTTGGCCGGGTCGTAGCGGTCGATGGCCGGGATCAGCGACTCGATCCCACACGATCAGGTCCTCGACCTCACACGAAGCCGGCAGTTCGCGCAGCTTCTTGTAGACGATGTGCTTGACCAGCGGGACATAGGTCAAGATCAGGCGGTTTCGCAGCGAGAGGTCACCGCTGGCCTTGTACTGATGCCAGAGCGCGAGCGACTGATCCGCGGTGGGACGCTGGTGGTCCCGGCGGGTGTCGGTTGTCATCTGGCGAGCCTCCTAGTGAGGGAACGAAAAGAGCGGGTCGAGGCAGGGATCGGGATCGCGGAGACCCCCCGGGATCCCCGTTTCGGAGTAATCGCGGCTACATCCCCGGTTCGGGGTAATTGCGCAAAACGCGGGGTAAACCGTCCGCTTCGCCAGCCGGAGCCTCAAGATCGCGCTGTTCCGACCGACCATCGAGGCAGCATGGAGAGCATGAATTTCATGGGGCACGGCAAGCCCGAGTGGCCGCCGAAGAGGATTTGGCGCGAAGTCGACGAAGCGGCGCTCGTCTGGGAGGACCTACAGGCGCAGGGCTGCGAGCTTCACTTCGAGGTCGACGAGCAGAGCGGCCGCCTGGTCATCGAGATGCGTGAGCTCGACGGAGAAGTGGTCGGCACGCTCTCTCCCTCCGAAGTCGTCGCGCTCGCCTCGGGTTCGCCGGCCCGCCTCAAGTAGCGCTCCGGCCGGTCGAGTACCCCGGGCGACCCGGCAGGCCGTGACGGCCCGCCGGCGTAGGCCTAACGAGCCCCGCAGAACGTCGTTCACTTCTGCGCCAGGCCACCTGGCCGCACATAGCTCCGTACGCGGAGCCACATAGGGGAACGATCGAACGGGCGGACTGCCACAGCGGTCCGCCCGCTCGGCTTCTGGGGCCAAGTCGGGTAGAACCCGGCGCTGGAGGGGATCGGCAAGGTGGCCCGGCGGAACCGGTTCGCCGCTAGCATTGCCAAGAGATGATTGAGAGCAGCACCGCTGACGGCGCGAGCACGATCGCTGACGGCGCGAGCACGGCCGACGACGAGCCCCAGCCGGCTGCCGCCCCCGAGCCGGTCGCCGACGGAGCCGAGCCGGTCGCCGACGGAGCCGAGCCGGTCGCCGACGGAGCCGAGCCGGTCGCCGACGAGCGCAAGCCGGCTGCCGCCCCGGAGCCGGTCGCCGACGAGCCTCCGCCGGCCGCCGCCGCGGCCAAGCCAAAGCGAGCACGCGCGCCCAAGAGGGCCACCTCGGCGAAGTCTTCGAAGCCGAGGTCGACGACCTCCGCTCGGCGCGGCACCAAAGGCAGCGCCCCGGCAACCGACAACGGCGCCGCACACGAGGCTGAGGAAGAAAAAGCCGCGACAATGCCGAAGGCAAAGGCAGTGGTGGACGCAGCCGTCTTGCTCGAGAGGGTGACGGAGCTAGTCGCCCTCACCGAGCGCCAACGCGTCCACCTCGACGAGGACAAAGCCGAACGCGAGAAACTTCGGGTTGATCTCGAGAGAGAGCGCAAAAAACGCGCTGCAGCCGAGCAGCGGATGGCTGAGCTGGAGGCTGCCTACCAGGACGTAGCGGCCGAGCTGGTGAGCGAGGGTGCGGCACGTGAGCAGGCAGAGTTGGACCTCGCTCGCTCTGACGAGAGCGCCGCCCTCCTCGAACGGCAGATGCACGTGAACTGGAGCCGGCTCAAGGCCACCGAGCAGGCACAGCAGTCAAAGCGCCGCTGGTGGCGCGCGGGACCGTAGAACCAAATCGTCTAGCGACGAAGCAAGCGCCGCAGTCGCGCTTTCGTTCCAAGGCTGAGTCGCCGGCTGGCTTCAAAGCGTGCCTGGGCCGGGACAAAGTCGAGTCGCCCTCGAAGGTGGCCGGCCCCGCGCGGTACCAGCGTCTCGTTGGTGAGCGGCTGCTCGGCGTCGGCCAAGCGGTACTTGTACTCCTGCGCCCCGGGCCCGAGGTTGACACGCTTCTCGCCGCGCGCCATCGCGTCGGCCACCGCCTCGAGCAGGGTCAGCACAGACGGTGAGTACTCCCCCCAGGCGTCGTCGAAGCCGCCGTTCCAGTAGGCGACCTCTCCACCGGCGGCGAGGAACAGGTGCGCGCTGATCACGCTTCCTCCGGCCTCGACCACGTAGAGGCGGAAACGTCCAGAGTCCATCAGCTCCGTGGCGACCCCGCGCAGCATCTTCTCCACCCGCTGATTGAGCGCCGCGGATCCGCCGCGGTGGGCCCACCGCGCATGGTGCAATCGGGAGAAGGCATCGAGATGGCGCTCCACCTCCGCCGGGGAGGAGAGTAGAAAGGTCCCGCCCGCCTCCTCGAGCTTGCGTCGCAAGCGGCGAGCCCGGGACCGGAAGTTGCGGCTCTTGGTGGCCAGCCATCCGTCGTAGTCGAGGCCGGCCACGTTGACGGTCGGCGTCGTCACAGGGTCGGCCGAGTAGAGCCATGGGGGGTGGGCGGCGGGCCAACGGTCGGCGAGAAGACGCGCCCACCCAAGCCGGTCGGACCCTCCTTCCAGGCGCACCACGGGCGCCGCCGGGTTGGCCTTCGCGAGGGTCGCGGCGAGCGTTGCGGCGACTTCTCTCTCCCTCCCGGGCGCCGCGAGCGGCTCGACCGGTGCTGCCAGTTTGGCGCCGAAGAGCCTGTACGTGCGGCCCTCGACCCACAGCGGCGCCAGCCCTACGAGCCGGCCGTCCTCCAGCGCCAAAACGACGCGCGGTCGGGCTCCTTCGGGCCTTACGTGCTCCCACCACGGAAGCAACCAGCCCGGCGCGCAGTAGGGGCGACCCGTGGCGACTGCGAGATCGTCCCAGGCCGCACGGTGCTCGGATAGAGCGCTCAGGTCGCAGAGAAGCTGCCCGGTCAACTTCACCCGGCGGCTAGCGGGACGGCGCTACGGCGGTCGTCCAGGCGTTCCGGTCACTCGGATTCGGCGCCTGCCGCACGACCGAGCGGCGACCCAGGCGTCGCCGCGTCAGTCGCACATGATCGAGCTCGAAGCCCACCCGAGCACATCCCTTGAGCGACGGTGCGTTGCCGGCGGACACGTAGGTGAAGCAGCGGCGTTCCCCCCCGGTTGAAGCTGCGACCAGAAGCTGGTGCATCCCGTCGGCCATCGCTCCTGTCCGGCGAGAGCGCACGAAGGTATAGGCGCCCTCGACCAGCGTCTCGTCCGGCCCCAGGACAGGGAAGAGCCGGGGAACGACGGTGTGCAGCGCCTCCTGGTTCGAGACGTCGATCAGCCATTGGGCGTAGATCGGCTCGCCCCCGGGGTCGGTGGCCACAGACAGCTGCTCGACCCCTGCGTTGCACATGCGAATGCGGCTGGCGACCTCGAGCGCGTCATCGCCGTCGACACGCTCCAGCTCGTCTGCGAATCCCTTGAAGCTACGCGGCTCGCACGGCTTCATCAGTACCGGGACCCGAGCGCGCCGGGGCTCCGGAAGGTCGCTTAGATCGGCCACCAGCCCGAACGATTTCTCGGACGACCAGGCCCGGCGCGCGAGCACTTGGGCCAGCGCCCGGAGACTGCCAACACCCTTGGCCAGAGTCCTGGCTTGGTCGCGGAAGCTGCGAAGTCTCGACGTCACTCCGCCACCATAACTGCGATCACTTCGGGCGGCTACGCTGCTCCCAATGACGATCAGCCTTTTGTACCACGATCTGGTCGATCCATCGCAGGCGGACACGGCAGGGTTCCCTGGTCCTCTCGCCGCGCGTTACAAGATCACGCCCGTGGAGTTCGAGCGGCACCTGAACGCCATTGCTGCTCTCGGTCGTTCAGTGGGATTGGCGACCGTCGACCATCGACCTGCGGTGTCGTTCTCGTTTGACGACGGCGGAGCGTCGGCGCTCGTGGCCGCCGAAGCGCTCGAGCGCCATGGCTGGCGCGGGCACTTCTTCATCACGACGGAGCGGATCGGCCACAGCGGATTTTTGACCCGGGACGGGGTGCGCGAGCTTGATCGACGTGGCCACGAAGTCGGCACCCACTCCCACTCTCATCCGACCCTCATGGCGAAGCTGCCGGATCGTCAGATCGAAGATGAGTGGCGAACGAGCCGGATGGTCCTGAGCGAGATCCTGGGCCGTGAACCGACGACGGCGTCGGTCCCTGGCGGCTACTCGTCTTCGATCGTGGTGCGGCTTGCCGCGCGGGCCGGTTACCAGGTGCTGATGACCTCGGATCCGCGGGCCCGCGTGCGCCACGTCGAAGGGATGGCGGTCTTCGGGCGCTATGCGATCCGCTCGACGACCTCCACCCGCACCGTCCGTGCGTACGCTGCCGGTCGCCCGCTCGCACGAGCCAGGCAGGCGATCGAGTGGGAAGCGAAGCGGGTGGCCAAGAGCGCCAGTCCGAAGGCCTATCAGCAACTACGCCGGTTGAGAGCATCGATCGGCTCTCGTAGACGGCACTTCTAACGCGCTCCAAGCAGACGTCATGTGCGCGCGCGCAAGGCCGATAACTGTGTTGATGCGCTCGGTGCCCGGCCTTCGGCTTCGCCTTACTGCGTTCGCCGCCACACTGGTGGCGGTGCTCTCGCCTGCGGCCGGTGCCTCTGCTCAGACGCCGTCCCCGTGCTCGCGCGTGGCGTCGCCGTCGGGTTCGGATGCCGCGGCGGGCTCGGAGACGGCGCCGTTTCGCACGGCGCAGAAGCTGGTTGATTCCCTGTCAGCGGGCCACGTTGGCTGCCTGCGGGCGGGCAGCTACTCGCAATCGGTTCGGCTATCGCGCGGCGGAACGGGCGGCGCGCCCCTCACCTTGCGGTCCTATCCGGGCGAAGAGGCCACCTTGAGCGGCCGGCTGACGATCGCCGCAAGCGCCGACTGGGTGACCGTCGAGGAGCTCTACCTCGACGGTCGCAACGCCGCCGGGCTGCCCTCTCCAACGGTCAACGCCGACGATGTCGTATTCCGCAACAACGACGTGACCAACCAGAACAGCGCCATCTGCTTTCTGCTCGGATCATCGACTTCCGGCGGCCCCGCCGGCTACGGCCGCGCGCGCCGCCCCAAGATCATCTCCAACCGCATTCACAACTGCGGCAGGCTCCCGGCCACCAATCACGATCACGGCATCTACGTGGAAGGCGCCGACGACGCCGTCATCAGCGGCAACTGGATCTACGACAACGCCGACCGCGGCATCCAGCTGTACCCCGATGCTCATGGGACCGAGGTCACCGGCAACGTGCTCGACGCAAACGGCACCAACCTGATCTTCTCCGGCGATGACGGCCTCGCCTCCAGCGACAACACTGTCCACGGCAACGTGCTGAGCCGCTCCGTGCTCCGCTTCAACGTCGAAAGCTGGTGGCCCGACGGCGGACCCAGGGGTCAGAACAACCACTTCACGTCCAATTGCGTCTACGGCGCCGCTCGCACCGAGCACGGCACAGCCGGCATCGACAGCTCCGCCGGAGGCTTTACGGCCACGGCCAACACCACGGCCCCGCCCGGCTACGTCGACGCCGCGGCCAAGGACTTCCGGCTCACGGCCGCCAGTGCCTGCAACAGCATCCTCGGAGGCTACGCCGCGACGATTCCCGGCCCCCTGACGCAGCGGTCGAGCCCAGGGCCGGGACCTGACCGTGCCCACCCCGTGTCCTCAACCGGTGGAAACTCCCGTCGCAGCAGCCCGCCCGGCAACCGGTTGCGGATCGCCCTGCGCGTGCTTCCCACCGGACCAGAGTCGAGTCCCCGGGCGCCCAATGTCGTCGTGACCGGTCGCATGCGCGGCCGGCACGTCAATTCCCCGGTCGTGAAGCTGGAGGTTCGCACGCACCACCGCTGGCGCACGGCGAGCCGGCGGCGGTTGCGCGGCCGGCGCCTCTTCGCTCGCCTACGGATCCCCGGCGGGCGCCGGATCGCCGTTCGAGCGGCGGGCGCCGGGACGAAATCCAACGTAGTCATACGGCCCTAGCCGCGAACCCGATCGATCGCGTGCCACGCGCGGCTGCGCCTGAGCCGGCGCAGGGGCACAGCGACCTTCAGCTTGAAACGAAGATCGCTGTCGACGTGGTAGACCCCGATGCGCGGCCAGGCCAGTGGAACCGACGCGTGAAGACGCGCAGGCAAGGTAGCTGCCGCGAGATATCCGGCTGATCGCGCCGCCTCGGCTACGCGATCGTCGTAGTCGCCGTAGGGATAGGCCAGGGTCGCGCACGGGCGTCCCAGCGCCCGCTCACACGCCCGCTTCGAGTGGGTGAGCTCGTCGGCCAAAGCGCCGTCGTCCAACGTCGTGAGACGTGGATGTGAGCGAGTGTGCGATCCGACCTCCCAACCGGCATCCGCGAGCTCGCCCAGCTCGGACCAGTTCAGAGGCTTCAACTCGTCGCGGTGAGCTGTCGTGAGCCACTTGTCGATCCCCGGCCACGCCATCGGAGCGGACGCGCCAATGAAGTCCGTAGGGGCGTAGACGCTCGCCACCAGCCCCAAACGGTGCAGGATGGGACGTGCCAGCGTGAGCACTGAGCGGAAGGCGTCGTCGAAGGTAACGGCCAAGACCTTGCCGGTGGCTGTCCCGAGCGCCACGTCGGCGAACGTTACTCCCCGGTAGCCGCGTCTCACGAGCAGTCGTAGCTGGCCCTCCAGCGCGCCCGGAGTCACCGACAGCGGAGCCGTCCAGTCGTGGCTCACCGCGTGATAGCAGAGCACGAGCGGCTCGCTCATTTGATCCGCGACCAGGGCAGGCGTCGGGCGAGAAGCTCGTTGCGCGGCACCACCATGCGAAACGCCACCTTCGCCCCCAGGGCGCGAGCCAGACCGAGACGGGAGCGTTCGTACCCGACGAAGCGGTCCCTGATGGCAACGACCTGCTCCGGGGCCGCCAGTCGCTCAAGCGCCGTCAGCTGCGTTATGTGCAGCGTGTGGTAAGCGGCGCTGGCCAGGTTCGGCACGGGATGAGGAAAGAGGTCATAGCGCGACCAGAAGCCGGTGTCCCAGCGGTGTAGCCCCGCCGCCAGAGTTGCCACCGAGATCTCGAACTCGGCTCGCAGCGTCGCGTCGTCGAGGGCGGTGGCGACATCGTGAACGCCGAACAGGGCGAATATCGCGCCGTTGAGAACGAACGAGCCCGGCTGAGTCGGGTACTCCTCGTAGAAGGGCCCGCCTTCGAGGGTCGCCAACGCGCCCCCCTGGGCGGACGGCACTCGCAGTGGGCCCAGCGCTCGAATCGCCGCGTCGGTGAGTTGCTCTTCGTCCAGCTCGGCCCCCAAACGCGAGAGAAGGCTGGCCGCCTCGCCCTGGGCCATACCGGAAAGCCACGGCGCCGGCAGCGGAAACGTGTGGTGATACGGCACTTGATGAAACCACGCGCCGTCGAGAAGGCCGCCCCGCGTCTGGTGCTCGACCAGCCATTGCCCCGCGACTTGCGCACCTTCGAGCCAGCGCTCGCCCTCACCTGCGGCGTACCGCTCGAAGCAGCCAAGGCCCCACTGCGCGACATTGACCCAGAGGTCGAGCGCCCGGCCCGGAAGCGTTTCAGGGGGCCAGTCGGGCGCCTCGGCCTTCACGCGGAAATCGATGTGGTATCCCCACAACTTCCCGGGCCTCACATGCGCACCAAGCGGCTGCGAGAAACTGGTGCTGAACCGGCCGCCTACGCGGCTCAAGCCGCGTTGGCCGAGGGTCATAGGGCGCTAGTTATAGTGGACTGAGTCATCGGGCCAGGGAATGACATTGGCGTGCGCGCGCGCTCCGTCGCGACTGCACTAGGCGTAATGCTCAGCGTGTTGGCCGGTTGCGGCTTCGGCGCCTCGAATGCCCCGAGCGCCCCGGTGGACCGGGCCAGATCCGGCGATTCCCGGGCGTGCGATCGCTACGCCTCACCCATAGGCCGCGATAGCTGGCCGGGGACCCTGCGGCGACCGTTCCGTAGCGTCGGCCGCCTGCAGCTTTCGCTGCGCCCCGGTCGGGTGGCATGCCTGCGACGGGGGAGTTACTCCGGGGACTTGACGTTGCGGCGCGGCGGACGGCCGGGCGAGCGCGCGGTGCTGCGGGCCCACCGCAACGAGCGCGTGACGCTGGCCGGTCGCTTGTGGGTGGCGCGAGGCGCCGACGACCTCTTGATCTCGCGCCTGCATCTCGACGGGCGAAACGAGCGGCGCCTGCCCAGTCCCACGGTCAACGCAGACCGCGTCTCGTTCAAGCGAGTCGAGGTCACCAATCACCACACCGGAATCTGCTTCGTGCTCGGCTCGCGGCAGTACGGCGCAGCCGAGGGCACGCGCATCGAGGCGAGTCGCATCCACGACTGCGGCCGACTGCCGGCCACCAACCACGACCATGGGTTCTACGTCGAGGAGGCGAGCGGCACGCGCATCGTCGGCAACTGGATCTACGACAACGCCGACCGGGGTGTGCAGCTGTATCCGAACGCGCAGGGCACAGTGGTGACGGGAAACGTGATCACCGGTAACGGCAGCGGTGTCCTGATGTCCGGCGATCACGGGCTGGTGTCGAACGACAGTCGCATCGAGGGCAACGTCATCAGCCAGTCCGTGCGCCGCTTCAACGTCGAGTCCTACTACCCGCCGGGCAACCCTGTCGGAAAGCGCAATAGAGTCGTCCGGAACTGCGTTTTCGGTGGTGCTCGCGGAGCGCAGGCAGGAGGGGTGCAAGTGCCTGCGACGGGCTTTACCCTGGAGGCCAACGTGATAGCCAAGCCGGCCTTTGCCGATCCGGGGGCCGGCGATTTCCGGCTCAGGCGCCCGGGACGCTGCCGGTCAGTTCTCGGGAGATGGGCGGGCGTGATCCCCGGGCCGCGCCCGTGAGCAGCTGGCCGTAGAGCCGTCCGAAGCGGGCGGCGATCTGTTCCATGGAGTAGTCGGCAAGCGTCTCGAGCGCGGCGCCGGCCATGCGCGCACGACGCTCCGGATCGCGCAGCAGTCCCTCGAGGGCCTCAGCCAGAGCGTCAGGGTCGCGCGGCGCCACGAGAAGACCTGTGCGGTTGTCTTGAATGAGGTCAGGCAACCCCCCTACCGCCGTAGCCACGAGAGGTGTCCGATGGTGCAGGCACTCGAAGGCAAACAGCGGAAGGCCTTCGTAATCGGAGCTCATCGCCGCGACGTCGATCCCGTCGAGGAGCACCGCCAGATCGTTTCGCACCCCGGTGAAGTGGACCCCCGTCAGGCCTAGCCCGCGTGCGTGCGCCTCGAGCGTCTTGCGAGATGGTCCATCTCCCACCACCACAAGCTCGGCGTTCGGCATGGTCACCCGAAGGAGTGCGAACGCGTCGAGCAGAACCTCGAGGGCCTTCTGGGGGCGTAAAGCGGTGACGGTTCCGACCACCGGCGAGTCGGCGCTGATGCCGAGCTCGGCCCGGAGGTTTCCCTCGGCTGCTCGAGGCCGAGGGACGAAGCCGGTCGGGATCGTTATCGCCTTACGCGGGGCAACTCCTTCGATGGCGATCATGCGCCGGCGATCGGCGTCCGACACGGCGACGAAGGCGTGGGCCAAGCGACCGATCACCTGTCCGTCGAGAAACTTCCTAAGCGGCTGGCCGTGGTAGGACCATGTGTGCTCATGAGCCACGATCACCGGCACCCCGGCCAAGCGCCCGATGAGCGAGCCCCAGACGTTCGACCCGAACTTATGGCAATGAAGCACGTCGATCCTGTGGGCGCGAAGGATGGCCCCGAGCCTACGGAGAGGCAGCAGATCCCAGCGACCGCGTCGCCCAAGCTGCAGGCACGACACTCCAGCGGCTTCGAGCTCGGCCGGCAGAGACCCCTCAGCCGTGTGGGTGACGCAGACCCCAACGTCGAACTCTTCCCGCGGAAGCGCCAACGCGAGCCCGACGGCGAAGCGCTCGGCGCCTCCGGTGCCGTCCAGGCTGTCGACCAGCATCAGAACGCGTGGCCGGCCGTCTCGCGCGCTTCTAGGCATACACCGGAACCGGATGCGAGCGGGCCTGGCTCTCGGGCTCTGCAGGCGCAGGAGATGGCTCCGTCGCGGCGATCCGGTCCAGGGCGGGCCCCAACGCGAGGAGGAGCCACAGCTGCTTGCTGAACTGGTCGGACACAAAGAAGTCGGCCGCAAGAAGCGCCAGCAGCGCTACCGCCACCGCGCGCGCTAGCAATTCCATGCGCGTGTCGTCAGCTTCCATGAAGCGGCGTGCGGCCTTCAGCGCGGACATCACGGAGAAGCCAAGGATCGAAAGGAAGAGCAGCAAGCCAACGATCCCGAGCTCCGCCAGCGCCTCGAGGTACATGTTGTGAGCCACTTTGGGCTCATCGACGATGAACTCGTCGCGGAGGATTGCGCCGGGCTCCAGAAGGAAGTGGATGGAGGTGACGGGAAAGTTGCCCGCTCCCACTCCGTGGATGGGCTCGGCCTCGACCATGCGCCAGCCAACGGTCCAGATGTCCGTGCGCCCCGATCCTCCTTCCAGCTGAGTCACTCGCTCGCGCTGTTCCGGGGGGGCGATCGCCGAGAAGTAGGTCACCGCTCCGAGCGCGAGGAGCACCATGAAACCCGCCGCGGCTGCCCGCCAGCGCCCTCCCAGCACAACGGCGGCGATCAGCGCAACGCCGAGGGCCACGAGGCCGCCCCGAGACAGCGCCAGGAAGATCCCGGCCACGCAGCAGACGATCACCACGAGGGCACCCAAGCGGACGAGCGGAGACTTTCGCCAGCCGGCGGCAAAGGCGGCGGCAAGCACGAGCGCGGCCACAAGGAGGGCGGCAAGCTCGTTCGAGTCGACGCCCGCGCCACCCAGGCGGTCCAAGTCGTATTGGTCGGCCACGGGTGTCGGCCCGGCGATGCCGTAGAGCGCGGAGATGACCGCGCCGATGAGAAAGGCACCGACCAGCCAGATGGCGTTGTGGCGCGTGCGGATCGCCGTGTAGACGATGAGAAAGAGGGCGACGTTGAGCGCATAGCGGTAAGCGGACGCCAGTCCGGCGCCCGCATCCTCGGCCCACAAGAGGCTCAGCAGAGCCCAGATGACGAGGCCCACGAGGATCGACGACGGACCCGGCTTGTCCGACAGGAAATCGTTGACGGTGTTGTCTCGCGTGACGAGCACCGCGAGCCATGACACCGCCAGCAGCACTCCGACAACCTTCGCAAAGGTCAGCGTGGCTCCCCCAAAGGGCAGGACATCCAGAAAGGAAACGACCGCAAACAGGTAAACGCCGGCCGCCAGGTTCGCGAATACGAGGAGGACGAAAGCCACGCCGGCCGCGGCCACCACCCCCAGCTTGGGATCAGCTCCAGACAACACTCCAACCATGCACGCGGCGAGCAGCAACCCACCGCCAAAGGCCAAGAGACGCGGCTCGGGCCTTTCGTGGAAGCCGAGCCCTAACTGGCCCACGTCTTGTGGAGCTCTTGCTGTTCGTCCGGCGTGTCGTTGGCCCAGAGACGTCCTACGTCGGGCTGTAGGTAATAGCTGGGCCGGGCCGCACTGCCCACGCCCACGAGCACGAGACCAGCCGGTCGAATGTCACTCTGGGCCAGTAGATCTCCGAGGCGCGCCAGCTGCGGCAGTCGCGTCGCGTTGAGTCGAACCACCACCACGAGGTCATCGGCTCGTCGTGCGAGGGGTAGCGCATCGATGACCTCGATGAGCGGGGACGCATCGATTATCACGTGGTCGGCGAGGCCCGCGGCCTGATCGAGGAGTTCAGCGGCGGCGGGTAGGGCAAGCATCTCGCTGGGCATCGACTCCGAGCTTCGGTCGGCCAGCAGAACGCGCAAGGAGTCCCCGAAGGACCCGGCGGGAGTCAGGGCATCCTGCAGGTTGACGCGACCGAGCACCACGGAACCGAAGCCGAATTGCTGTTCGACGCCGAGGCTTTCGCCGATGGACGGGCGACGAAGATCTGATTCGATCAGGATGACCTTGCTGCCGGCCAGGGCGAAGGATGCTGCGAGGTTGATCGCGGTGGTCGTCTTCCCCTCAGCCGGTGACGGGCCGGTCAGCAATATCGTCTTTCCCTGCGTGGCGCTGGGCCGCGAAGCCGACAGCATCCCCCGTAGGGTTCGGTACGCCTCGATGGTCGCCGGGGAGATCTCGGTTGGACTGAGCGGCCGTCGGTGAGCATGACGGCGCCCGAACGGACCGCCGTCGCCGCCGGCCGACGCTTCCTTCGGAATCCGCGCCAGAACCGGGACGTTGAAGAGCTCCCGCAACTGTTCCTCGCGTCTGAGCCGAGGATCGACGGCATGGAGCGCGAAAGCACCGGCGAGGCCCAGGACCGAGCCGCCGAGCAGCGCTGCCAACAGCGTCAACAGGGGCTTCGGTGAGGATGGGCCGTCGGGGGCGACGGCACGAGTCTCGAGCCGCAGAGTGGGGTCTCCGCTGGATCGAAGGGTCTCGAGCTGGGAAAGCTGATCAGCAGGGCTACCCACGCCGGCGGCCGTGCCGGGGGGCATGGCCGCCACTGTCGCCCGAAGCCGCTTGATCGAGCGATCCAGCGCAACGTTGAGCTCCTTGGTTCGGCTCGCGACCAGAGCGTTGCCGGATGCGTTTGCCATATCCCTGGCCAGCTTCGCCGAACGCGCCTCGGCGCTGATCGACACGATGTTGCTCTGTGCTACGGGAGCGGCCGTGACTGACTCGAGCATCTCCTTGACGCTGGTTCTGCCGTCGAGCTTGGCCACCGCTTGCTTGGCCACGTCGCGGGAGGTGACGAGCGCTGCGACCGTTTCCACATCCCTGGTCGGGTCGTTGGACTCCCTGATCAGGGGCAGCCCTGGCGCCAGTTCGTTGCTGGGGATAGGCGTGACGAGCAGATCCGCCTGGGCTTCGTAGACCTTGTTCGCGACCAAGAGGTACAGGATCGCGCAAAGAAACGCCACGGCAATCGTCCCGACCACGAACGGAAGCCGCTCCCTGAGGATGTCGAGGTAACGGCTCAGGCCTACCGGCTGAGCGGCCGGGCGCAGCCATTCGCTCCCCAGGGGACGGTGTTCGGACGCCATTTTGGCATTCGAATTCGCCATACGCCTACTATGGCATGGGTTCATGAATGCAGGGACGCGCTCAAACAGGCTGGACGCCGCACTCGAGAGCTAGAAGGACATGACGGCCGCTGCTAGAAGGACATGACGGCCGCTTCCGAGTTCACCGCCCTAACGGGCATTGACGAGGCGACCACCGCGATCGCCTTGATCGTGGCCGTCGGCGCGATGGCGGCTCTCGTGGTTGCCCTGCGGCGGGTGGGCCAGCGCGGGTCGAGAGGCGATGAAGCAAGGCGCCAGCCGTCGATGACCGCCCGCCGGGCTCAAATCTTGTTCGACCGAGCCGTCCACATCGCTGCACCCTCAGTGGTGGCCGCCGCAGTGGTGACCTTTCGCACCGGGCACGCCGGTATCGGGCTCCTGGTCGCCGCCTGTGCGGCCTTTGCGGGAATGCTCGCGGGCCGTAGTCGACATCCCCTCAGCCTGATGCCCCTATCCCGAGTGCTGCTCCGGCTCGGAGCACCGGTGATCGGAATCGGCGCAGCTCTCCTGCCGGCTCTCTTCGGGGAGTGGCAGCTGACCCTGGACGCCGCCTTCACTGCCCTGATGGCGTCGTGGTTGATCGTTGGCTTCGGAATGTGGCTCAAGTTCAATTTCGATGCCGACCGGCCCATCCGGTTGGCCTACATCGGCTCGGCGGAGCTGGCGAGGAAGCTGGCACTCGAGATGAGGGAGATGGGCACCCGCAACTACGTGGTCGTGGGTTACATAGCCGAAGCGCACCAGCCGGTCCCCGATGCCTCCTCACACCACGTCCTTCCGCACCTCGGCAACCTCGACGAGGTGCGGGACGTCGTACGCCTCTTTCAGATCGATCTGATCATGGTGGGCCAGGGCCAACCTCGCCTCGCCGTATTCGAGCGAACCGCAAGCGCGTGCCTCGATCTGCCCGTTCGAATGCTCGAGGCCAACGCCTTCTACGAGGAGGTGCTCGGGCACGTGCCGATTGGTCAGATCAACTCCGCGTGGTTTCAGTGCATCATGCACCCGCGCTACCAGCCCACTTCGCCGCTGTCGAAGCGTTTGTTCGACCTTGCCATCGCGATTCCGGTTGCCGTTCTGGCGCTGCCCCTGATCCTCGCGGCCGCGCTCGCCGTCAAGCTCGGTGACGGCGGTCCGGTGCTCTATCGGCAGAGACGGGTCGGCGAGCAGGGGCGTGAGTTCAACATCTTCAAGTTCCGCACGATGCGTTCCGATGCGTTCGAGCTCGCCGGCACCGTTCCCAAGGAAGATCTGATAACCCCGGTAGGGCGCGTGCTCCGCAGGCTTCGGATCGACGAGTTACCACAGCTGTACAACGTCTTGCTCGGAGAGATGACCATCGTGGGCCCACGCCCCGAGCAGCCACAGCTCGTTGAGCAACTGGCTCGTGTGATTCCTTACTACACGCGCCGCACGATCGTGCGCCCCGGGCTGACCGGATGGGCCCAGATCCGTTGCGGATACGCAGGCACGGAGGGCGGTAGCGCTTGGAAGATCTGCCATGACCTGTACTACGTGAAGCGGCGAACGATCGTGTTCGACCTGCTCATCGTGCTGCAGACGCTTGGCGTGGTCCTTCAAGGCTCGGAAGCTGAGCTGCCGACTCCCGCTGAGGACTTCATCCTCGGTGAGGCTGCCGGACTCCCGACCCGCTGACCGCGCCGCGCATCCGAGCCATTTCACCTATGGAGCCTAGTAACTCCACCGTCGACGTGACCGTGCTCATTCCCGTATTCAACGAGGAGCGGCACGTTCCCGCAGTGGTCGGCGCGATGCTTTCTCAGGACTTCGAGGGGAGCAGCGAATTCGTCTTCATCGACGGTGGCTCGACCGACCGCACACCCGAGATCCTGAAGGACCTGTCTCGCCGTGACCGGCGCGTCAGGGTCCTCGACAACCCCAGACGGCAGACCGCCGCAGGCCTGAACGTGGGGCTGCGGGCAGCTCGCGGACGGATCATCGCCCGCATGGACGCTCATACTCACTACCCCGCCGGTTACATCTCACGGGGAGTCGAGCGCCTCGAGCGAGGAGACGTAGCGCATGTGAGTGGACCCGCGGTGCCGCTGGCGGCGGGGAAGTGGTCGCGACGGGTGGCGCTCGCCTTATCCACTCGCATCGGCACCGGGGGGGCGCGCTTCCGTCATGAGCAAGAGACCGAGATAGAGGTGGACAGCGGCTTCGCCGGCCTGTGGCAGCGCTCAACCCTCGAAGGCCACGGCGGCTGGGATGAGGGCTGGCCGAAGAACCAAGACGCAGAGCTCGCCGCTCGCATCCGAGCGGCGGGTGGTCGTTTGGTCTGCCTTCCACAGCTCAGCGCCGGCTACATCCCGCGCGACAGCCTGGCGTCACTCGGCCGGCAGTACATGCAGTACGGGTACTACCGAGCCAAGACGAGCGTCCGCCACAGAAGCAGCATGCGGCGCGCGCACCTACTGCCTCCCGCGTTGACGCTCTTGTTCGCGATCGCGCTGTCGCGGGGACTCCCCGGTCGCCTCGCTCGAACCGCCGTCGCGTGCTACGGGCTGGCACTGGCCGGGTCTGCGGCTGGAGCGGTGCGCAAGGCCGACGCCCGCGACGCTGCTTGCCTTCCCGTCGTATTCCTGGTCATGCACCTCTCCTGGGGGTTGGGTTTCATCGCCGGCTCTGCGAAGTACGGCGTAGCGCGTAGCCGGGCATGAGGCTCGCGGTCTATACGGACTACGCATATCGCCGCGGAGAGGAAGGCGTCTTCGGCGAGCGGGCTTTTGTGCTGTTCCTCAGCGAGCTGGCCCGGCATGTGGACAAGCTCGTGCTGGTCGGACGCCTCGATCCCGGCTCGGACTCGGCCGATCGCCTGCGCTACCGGCTCGACGACGATGTCGAGTTCAGGGCGCTCCCTCACTACGGGACCCTGGCCCGGCCCTGGGGGGCAATCCGGGCGATGCACTCCACGTCGCGGTCCTTTCGCGCCGTGTTGGACGAGGTTGACACCGTATGGCTCCTCGGACCCCACCCGTTTTCCCTGCTCTTTGCGGCCGAGGCGGCAAGACGGCGCAAGAGGATTGCGCTCGGAATCCGGTCGAACTTCGCCGAATACGTGCGGATGCGTCACCCGACGCGCCGGGCGATACAGCTGGCGGGATGGGTGCTGGCGCTGAGCTACCGGGTGCTGGCGTTCGCGGTTCCGACGATCGTGGTCGGACCGGAGGTGGCCCGGGAGTACCGGCGCGCTCGGGCGCTGCTCGAGATCTCGGTGTCGCTCCTACGCGACGGAGACCTAGCGAGCGCCGGCACGGCGTTGGCTCGCAGCTACGGCGGCGACCTGCGGGTGCTCAGCGTGGGTCGCATCGAGACGGAGAAGAACCCGCTTCTCATCGCCGACGTGATGGCTCTGCTCATCGCGGACGACCGGCGTTGGCGGCTGGTGTTGTGCGGTGAGGGCGACCTCGCAGAAGACTTTCGTGAGCGGATCCACCGGCTCGGTATCGCCGATCACGTCGAGATGGTGGGCTACATGCCCCTGCACGGCGGACTTCTGGACATGTACCGAGACGCCCATGTCTTCCTGCACGTCTCTTGGACGGAGGGGGTGCCCCAGGTGCTCTTCGAGGCGTTCGGAACAGGTCTCCCGGTCGTCGCCACGGCCGTTGGAGGAGTCGCCGAGACGGTCGAAGACGATGCCCTCCTCGTTCCCCCCGGCGACGCTCAGAGCGCTGTTGACGCATTGAGGCGCATCGCCTCGGACGGCAGCCTGCGCAAGCGATTGATCGTAGGCGGCTTGGAGCGGGTTCGAGAGCGGACACTCGAGAAGGAGGCCGGCAGGGTGGCGGCTTTTCTGCACGACGCATGAACGAGCTCTCCCTCCGCCGAATCGACTCTTCGAACGTCGACTGGGCAAGGATGGATGCCTTCGCCGACCGGGTGGTCTTCCAGACCAGGGAGTGGCTGCGGTTCCTTGCCCAGACGCAGGCCGCCGAGCCGGTGGTGGCCGAGGTGTTGCAGGGTCCCGAGCGGGTGGGCTACTTCACCGGTGCGGTCGTACGGCGATACGGAGTGCGGATACTCGGAAGCCCTTTTCCCGGATGGACCACCGGCGGGATGGGATTCAATCTCGGGGACGGCGTCAGCCGCCGAGCGGCAGCAGAGGCCCTCATTCCCTTCGCGTTCCGCCAGTTGCGATGCTTGCACCTCGAGCTGCGCGACCGGCTGCTGTCGGACGCGGACCTGAGCGGCCTCGGGTTCGCCTCATCGCCGACCGCGCTGTTCGAGCTCGACCTGTCGCCACCGGAGGCTGAGATCTTCGGCGCCATGAACAGCTCGTGCCGTCGCGCCATACGCAAGAGCGAAAAGGAGGGGGTCCGAATCGAGAAGGCGTCCGGAGACCTGTTCGCGGACGAGTATCACGCGCAGCTCGTCGACGTCTTCACGAAGCAGGGCATCAAGCCGACCTACGGGGTGCAACGCGTCCGGGAGCTCATCCGGGCAATGGAGCCGACGGGTCACCTGCTCCTGCTGCGCGCGGTCGCACCAGGGGGAGACTCGATCGCAACGGGAATCTTTCCCGCGATGAACCGAACCGCGTATTTCTGGGGCGGCGCGAGCTGGCGGGTGCACCAGGGGCTGAGGCCCAACGAGGCGATCTTTTGGCACGCGATCCGGTTCTGGAAGCAACGCGGGATCGCCGTGCTCGACATGGGGGGAGGGGGTGACTACAAGCGCAAGTACGGACCTCGCGAGCTGACGATTCCGCATTTTCGGCGCTCCAGGGTGCCCGGACTGATGGCCCTTCGGGACCTTGCCGCCTACGTCGCGAACCGTTCGCTGCGTGCGGCCGAGCGCTCCAGGCGCGACAGCTAGGTCTCGCTCGAGCGCCTGGTAATTCGCCGAAGTGAGAAGCCGAGCAGTACGAGCGCGGCTCCTACGCCCGCGAGGACCCCGAGCTCGGGCCAGGTAAACGGCAGAGTGCGTGCCGCTTCGGAGGTGGCAGGGCTCGTGGCCGCGCTGGACGCGGCCGAGGCGGGAGCGCGCACCAGGAGCAGAGCCAGGCACGCCAGAGCCGTCGCGTATCGAAGGGTCCTGGTCATTTCCGAGATCGGGTCCGTGAAGCAACTAGGTAGCGCAAAACACTGCGGCCGGGTTACGTTAAAGACTTGTGACGAAGGTCTTGGCTCGGGGGGAAGGCAAGCGGGGGCTGTTCGCCTTCGCCGCTGTCGCGGTTGTCAGCCTAGCGATGCTGGTCGTGCTGGCCCCCTCTCTCTACGAGGTTGTGGCGAAGGGCGACGGGCCTCCGGTCGTTCCGTATGAGGCGGGCGAGGTCTACAAGATCCGCCTGCTCGACCTCTTCACTTTCTACGCCGCTGAGGAGGCACGGCCCGAGCCCGACAAGCTCAGCTCAGTAGTGCTGGTCGGCGCCGCGACGATGGCACTGATGGCCTGGCTGCTCCTCAGGATGGTGCTCGCCGGTGCTCGCGAGCGAAGGTTCTTCGGCTTCGCGTCGGCCGGCCTGGCCTTTCTCGCCGCCGATGAGCTGTTCGGCGTCCACGAGACGATCGGCCACAATCTGCAGTTTCTCGCCGACATCCCGGGCGTCGAGCGCCCCGATGATGTTGTCTTCGCCCTGCTCGTCGTGCCGCTTGCCTTCTTCGCCTGGAGCTTCCGCGACATCCTCTTCAAGTACCGGCGGGCGGTTCAGCTCTTCGCCGTCGGCACGTTCCTGTTCCTCCTGGCCGTCGTAGGCGACTTGAGTGGATCCCACCTGGACGAGCCGATCGAGGTGATCTCGGCGGCGTGCCTGCTCGCCGGACTGGTGACTATCACCACGGTGACCCTGCGACGCGAACTCCACCTGGACGCGCTCGTTGTGTCTCGGCGCATGCAGCCTGCGCCGGACGGTTCGAGATCGGAGCGCGGGGGAGCGGGGGGCCCCGCAACGCCGGTAGCGTCGGCCGCCGCCAGCCGCTCGACTAATCTGACCTAACTTCGGCCCGGCTCAGCTAGCCGCCGCCGATCTGAGCCGGACCGTCGCGAAGCGGCGAAACGACGAAGTTCGCCGCCTTCAGGCCAACCCCGCGCCGCGCTGAGCGGAGTGCCCGACGGGGCAAGTCGTCGCGTGGACTGAGCGCCACCGCGCGCGTCAGGCTTTCAATCGCCACTGAGCGTCTGCCTTGCTCAGACGCGATGGCACCAAGTTGCAGGTACGTGTAGGACCTCTCCCCGTTTCGCTCGAGCGCGGTTCGAAACTGTTGTGCGCCGAGTTGCAGTTCTTGCATCTGGACTGCGATCGCGCCCGCGGTGAGGTACGGGACGTCACTCAGCGGGTTCAGGGCCGCGGCCCGGTCGAGTCTCTCGACGGCCCCCTGGGGGTCGTTCCTCCAACCGCTGGCGGCCTCTCTCACCTCTCGCTCCGACAGCCAGGGCGGAATGAAGGCCGCGGCGGCGGCAAGGCAGGCGACGAACCCGCCCACTATCGCCAGGGTGGGTTTCTCGCTGCCAGGAGAAGCTCCCGCATCCGCCGTCTCTCGCTTGGCTCGGTCGGCGACCGCTGCTGCGAGGCCGAGCATCGCCAGTGCTGGACAGCTGAGGCCGGGAAACTCCCAGAGCCAATCCACAGACCCGTGAGCGAGCCAATAGGCAGCCATCAGGATGCCGCCGGCCGCCGTAACAGCCGTAGCGTCACGGCGCTTGCGCAGCGCTCGCCCTCCGGCGGCGAACGCGCAGATCAGCGCGCCCCCGAGCAGGAAGGCTCCAACGAGGCCGGTTTGCTGAAGGACACGGACCTCGAGGCTGTGGGGGTAGCGCGGCTGCTCGCTGGTCTTGCCTCGGATCAGGTACTGCTGCTCGAAGTTGTCAGCGCCGTAGCCGGTGAACGGCCTCTCTCGAAACAGCTCCATCCCGACTCGCCAGAAGTCATAGCGACGTGTGCTGGGTGGGCCGGTGAGCCTGCGCCCCGGTTGGTTGCGGGCAGACTCCACCTCCTTGAACTCCTGCCAGTACTCCGAAGCGCGGCTGAGCGGGCTTCCCTCGGCCGCGGCGTATACCGTCAGCCCCGCCAGCGCCACGATCAAGGCCATACTGAGGATCAAGCGCTCGAGGGCCCTACCCGTTCGGGGTGCGACGGCCACTCGGGTTTCCGCCACGCCCACGGCCGTGCCCAGGACGCAAAGAAGTCCGGAGACCGACAGGATGGGCCTCACGGCATCCGACAGTGGACCGCTCAGGTCGTCCCCGGGCTCATACTGGTCGAAGAGATCCAGGGCCGGCTGCCACATCACTGCGGCCGCGACGGCGAGCACGCCGAGCGCGACGATCACCCGCCCCCGGTTCGGGCCCATCAGCACCGCGAGCAGGACGACCGGCGGGACCGCAACAAGCCAGCCTCGACTCTGGCCCAGGAGCGCCATCCCAATGAGAAGTGCCGCCCCACCGAGAAAGGCTCCGCGCAGCGGCGCCGGCGTCTCGCGGCGTGCAGCAAACAGGACGCACGGCCAGAAGCCGAGGAACCAAAGCGCAACGTTCGCATTCACGTAGCCGGCGGGTTCGGCGAAGCGGGCCTCGAAGAAAAAGCGCGACGGGTCGGTCGCGGCCTGGGCTCGGAGCAAGACGACCAAGCCGATGACCGCCACGGCCAACCCGAAGAAGGCGAGCAGGATCTGGGCCGCGCGCCCCCGCATAGGCCAGAGGGCGAACAAGGCGTAAGCGGCGGCGAAGACAACCGTGCGATCCGCTCCTGTCCAGGCAGCTCCCTTGTCGGGCGCCCAGGTGATGGAGAGCAGGCTCCAGGCCGCATAGCCACCCAGCAACAGGACTGAAGCCAGCGTCAGACGAGACGGGCGAGGCGCCGGTAGCGCTACAAGCGCCACTGCCAGCAGGGCGAGGATCATCAACCCTCCGGGGTACCACGTAGTGGGTCCGAATCCGGCCTCCCGTACGGCGAACCACACGAAGATGCAAGTTGCGGCCAGCGCCGGCAGGAAGGACGGATCTTCACGCAGCGCCGGACCGTATGCCGAGCGCATGCGCCCGACCGGCCCGGTGGCGCTCTTGTTCGTCCTCACCCTCCCTTCGAGCCGCGCCACCTGCCTGAAAGTAGAAGATGAGGGCTAGGCGCCCCGTTGGATGAGCGCCGACACGCGCCTGCGCGCGCCTTGGAGCTCCGCACGAGTCACCTCGCCCGACAGCAGGAGGACCGCTCCAAAAGCGAGCGGGGCAAGGACCAAGCCGGCGACCCACTGCAACCCAGACAGCGTCGAAGTGCCGATGATCGCGAGCACCCCGGCAAGTGCGCCCGCCGCAAGGAGCGCTCGAAACGCGGTGAGGCCAAGCCCCCGCATGTCGATACTGAGCATGCGCTGGCAGATCCACAGGTGCGCCGGCACATAGAGCGCAAAGGCTAGTGTCGTGCCGATCGCTCCTGCCACGATGCCGATTCGAGGAATCAGAATGATGTCGACCGCAAGATTGACGAGCACGGTGAGGATGGCGATAGGGACGCGTCGTCGCGCTTCGCCGAGGTAGGTCGCACCGAGCGACACGAGCGGCGCGATGCCGCTCAGGACAACGTAGGGCGCTAGCACCCGCAGCGTCTCGACGGACCCCCGGTACTCCGGGCCGAGCGCGACCTCGACGATCGGGCTCGCCCAGGCGAGCGTGCCTGCGGCGAGGCCCAGTTGGACGACGACGATCAGGCGGAGGGCCGTTTCGAAGGCCGCGACGTTGGGCTCGGTTCCCCGGCCTCGGGCCAGTCGTGGGGCAACCGCGCTGGCGATGGCCAACCCGGGGTAATGGAGAAAGGTCGCCAGCCTCAAGGGAGCTTGAAACAGACCCACGGCGCTCGCGTCCAGGTAGGCCGCGATCAAGATGATGTCGATCTGCTCGAACAGGGTGAAGGCCCCATCGACGATGAAGAGCGCGCCGGCGTAGCCCATGAGCCGTCGTCCGTACCCGGATTCGAGCCGAAGACCGCGGCGCCGAGCACCGACCCCCAGCAGGCGCACAACGGCGACCACGGCGATCAGGCCTCCGGCCAGGTATCCGGCAGCGCGGCCGAAAGCAGCGCCCGCGGCCCCGCCGCCGAGCAGCACCAGGGCGACCGTGGCGGCCGCCTCGATTGCGCTCTCGGAGACGACGATGCGGAAGTAGATCCCCAATCGGCCGAGCGCGGTGAGCACGCCGTTGTTGAGCATGAGGAGGCTCTGGCCGAAGACCGCGAGCGCCACGCCGCGGACCGCCCAGGCGAGCTGCGGCTGGCCGTACGCGTCGGCAATCAGGCCGGCTGAGGCGACGAGCGCCACGGCGACCACCATCGAGCCCATCAGACGCAATCGAAAGGCGTCCGCATAAATGGCCGAGGCAGCGGTCCTGTCGTCTCGCAGCTCGGCGATGAAGCGAGCGGTCGCCTGTGATATCCCGAAGTCGGAAGGCAGAATCAAGATCGCTCCGATGCTCAGCGCCAGAGCGAAGACCCCGTAACCATCGGGCCCAAGCGCCCGTACGAGGTAAATCGTCACCCCTGCCGTGAAGGCAGCGGTGGCGAGCTGTGTCCCTATCGCGTAGACCGCGTTGCGAGAAATCGAATCCATGTCCGGTTGACCACCGTAACGTGGCATTCAGCTTGAGAAGCGGCACGCCGAGCCACCATAGGCTTGGTCGACCATGGAGCTCGGTGTCTACCTGGAAGCGCTCAGCTCACGTATGCGCGGAGAGCTCGGCAACTCGCTCGTGGCCGTCACGCTCGTGGGCTCGGCGGGAGCTGGTTGGTATGAGCCCGGGGTGAGCGACATCGACGTCGCCGTGGTGCTCAAGCGTGCGCTGGACGAGCTCTCTGCCCGCTCTCTCGCCGCGCAGCTCAGCCACTCGAAGCTGCCCTGTCCCGCGCGCAAGCTCGAGCTGGTCGCCTACCGGCGGGACCTGCTCGCCCAGCCGAAGTGGCCGCTGCCCTTCGAGCTCAATCTCAACACGGGGGAGGGGCTGGTCGACCACGTGGGTCTCGACTCGAGCGCGGAGGCCGCCCATTGGTTTCTGCTCGACCTGGCGATCGCCCGCGAGCGCAGCACCCCGCTGCTCGGACCGCCGCTGCACGCCCTGCTGGGCGAGATCCCTCGGCCGGCGGTGCTCGATGCGCTGCGCTCGGCACTCGACTGGTACGACCGCGAGGAGACCGACCCCGCGGCCGTCATCCTCGCCGGCTGCCGCGCCTGGCACTACGCCGCAGAGGGGAATGGGCCTCCAAGCGCGACGCCGCCGGATGGGCCGCCGCCCGGCTGGCCGATCCGGGTCCCGTTCACCGCTCACTCGTCCTGCGCGGGGGGGATACGGCGGAATTGCCCACTGGGGCCGAGGCGTCCAGCCTGGTCGCGCGCGCACGCGCGGCGCTCGTCGACGGCTGAACCCAGACGGGACCTCCCGCGGTGCTTTGCTCGTAGAGGTGTCAGGGAGGAGGATGGTGGCTGCTCTGACACGCGCGTCGGCAATCGATCTCATCGCTGTGGCCCGCTCGTCAGCGGCGGGCCGAGAGCTGCCCTCGCGCCGTCGCGAGCGCGGCTGGGTCCGTGCAGCGCAGGCCGGCTCACACGAGGCGATGGAAGCCCTGTTTCGCGCTCACTGGGGCCGCGCGCACCGCGCGGCATTCCTGATCGTTCATGACGCCGCGGCCGCAGAGGACATCGCGCAGGAGGCGTTCCTGGCCGCGATCCGGTCTCTTGATCGCTTTGACCGCCGGCGCCCCTTCGGGCCCTGGCTGCACCGGATCGTCGTCAACCGGGCGATCGACGAGTCGCGGGCCCGCACCCTGCGCCGCGAGGTGTCCGAGCCGCCAGAGCGCCAGGCCCCGCCGGCAAAGCCGGAGGGGTGGTCGGACGAGGTGGTCGGGGCTCTGGCCGCCCTAGACCCCGACCAGCGCGCGGCAGTCGTGCTGCGCCACCTGCTCGAGTACACGCCAGGCGAGATCGCCGGGCTGCTCGAGCTCCCGCGCGGCACCGTCAACTCACGCTTGCGGCGGGCACTCGACCGGCTCGCGCAGGACCTGGGGCCCGCGGAGGTGCGGCGGTGAGGCTCTCTGGGGCGGAGCGCCGCCTGCGCGACGAGCTGCATGCGG
>Ga0136617_10000454_pt1 | contig 34073 bp, 34 predicted proteins | sample AntDrymUQ3222106_2_FD_129672 | JGI IMG/M metagenome (GOLD analysis project Ga0136617, IMG submission 129672) | Polar desert sand microbial communities from Dry Valleys, Antarctica - metaG UQ322 (21.06) | ecosystem: Environmental > Terrestrial > Soil > Desert | place: Antarctica: Dry Valley... | reverse complement strand
GCGGGCGCGTGTGCGAGTGCGGCAACCGAGGCTGCTGGGAGCAGTACGTCAGCGGGAACGCGCTGGCGCGAGCGGCGGCTGCTACCACCGGACTGGCCGTCGTGGAGGCCGCGCGCGCAGGCGAGGCGTCGGCGGTCGAACTGCTGGCTGAGGCCGGTGCTTGGCTCGGCACCGGCCTGGCGAGCCTGTGCGCGGCGTTCGACCCGGAGCTGATCGTCGTCGGGGGCGGGTTGTCCCAGGCCGGTGACCTGCTCCTCGACCCGGCCCGCGCCGCCCTGCTGCGGAACCTGACCGGTCGCGGCTACCGCCCCGAGCCAGCCGTCCTGCCCGCCGCGCTCGGCGTCGACGCCGGGCTGATCGGGGCCGCGGACCTGGCGCGGGCCCGCCTCGGCTGACCCCGTTGCTGATGCGGCCAGTGTTGCTGCGACCGGCAGTCTCAGGACCTGCGGTCGCGGTAGCCCGGGACCAGCTCGACGGCGAGCTGCTCGAGGAAGAGCCCCACGTCGGTGACGATTCCTCTCGCCTGCGTCGAGCCGCGGTCGGCGAGCTTGGTGACCGTGGCCGGGTTGATGTCGACGCAGACCAGGGGGATCGAGGCGGGCAGGATGTTCCCGGTGGCCACCGAGTGCAGCATGGTCGCCACCATCAGGCAGAAACCCACGCCGGTGAGCTCGGCGCGCATTGCCCGCTGCCCCTCGAGCACGTCGGTGAACACGTCGGGCAGCGGCCCGTCGTCGCGGACCGACCCGACGAGAACGAACCGCTTCCCCTGGGTCACCAGCGCGTGCATGATGCCTCCGGTGAGCACGCCCTGGTCGACAGCCTCACTGATCGAGCCCGCTTTGCGGATCGTGTTGAGCGCGCGGATGTGGTGCTCGTGCCCGTGCTCGACGCCGCGGCCCTGCGCGAGGTCGATCCCGAGCGAGGTCCCGTACAACGCAGCCTCGATGTCATGGGTGGCCAAGGCGTTGCCGGCGAAGAGCACGTCGACGTAGCCGGCCTCCACGAGCGAGACCATCGCGGCGGCTGCTCCTGTGTGTACGACGCCGGGGCCACCGACCCAGAGCACCAGCCTGCCCTCGGCCCTGGCCGCCCGCATGCCCTCGGCGACCTGCCGGACCAGGACCGCCTGCGGCTTCTCGCTGGACACGTCGGACTCCATGAACCCGAAGGAGCCATCGGCGCGAGCGACCTCCGGCGTGGTGACCTTGATACCGGAGGCCCCGCAGACAAGCCTCATCCCGACCTTCACGTCGGCCATCGGGAGTGTGTGGATGCGCAGCGAACGACCCTCACCCTCGACCACGAGGCCGCAGTCCATCTCGGGGTTCTCGACGCTGACCCAGCGCCCCGCGAGCCGGACCTGGGTCGCCAGGTTCGTGGTGGAGTAGAAGCCGTCCGGGAACACCCCGTCGTGGTCGACCGCTCGAAGATGCGCCTCGCCCGGGTCGACCTGGTTGACGCCACGGGTCTGCAGCCGCATCAGCAGCCGCTGCAACGCCTCGTCGTCGTCGGCGGCAACGGTGATCGTGGCGTGCGAGATGTCGCCGGTGTCGTGGCCCACGTCCAGCCGGTCGATGACGTAGTCGCCGCCGTACTCCCTGATGTCGCGCAGGATCGGCGAGAGCACACCGGTGTCCATCAGGTGACCGGAGATCTCGACGCTCTCGCTGGTGTGCACGACGACTAGACGACGGCGCCGTCGTCTCCGGACCAATCGTCGGGACGGTTGCGCTGCATGGTCGCCACCAGGTACACGAAGCCGCCGACGAAGCCGAGCATCAGCGCGCCCATCACCCACCCGGGGTAGCTCCAGCCGAAGACGACCGCGATCAGCATCAGCAGCGGGGAACCGAACATGCCGGCCCAGGCCAGCCGGCGGCGAGGCTCGAGCGCGGGCAACGGAGGCGGCTCCGGCGGCACGAAGTGGCCCTCGTCGTCCCAGGTGGCCTCGGTGTTGAGCGCGTCGCCTCGACTCTCGACGGGCGGCTCCCGACCCGGGCCGACGCTGGGGTCGGATGGTGTCGGGGCCGCCGGGTCCTCGCCCGGCTGCTGAGGGGTGTCCTCGTCGAGCCGTGCCCGGTCACCGTAGTGCTGCACGATGGCGCGCCAGGCCGCATCCTCGTCCAGCTTGCGGCCGGGGTTGGCGTCCTCGGGGTCGTGACTCACGGTGGGCTCTTGGGTGGGTTGCGGGGTCAGGGTCTGGTCACTCGGCGGACGAACCGCGCGGACTTCTCGAAGATCTGCGGCGCGTCGTTGTCGAGCGTAGCGACGTGGTAGCTGTTGTCGAGAACGTGCTCCTCCACATCACGTGAGGACACCAGGCTCGTGATGAGCCGATGCGAGGACGGGTCCACGACGTGGTCGACCCTCGAACGGAACGACAGGATGGGCTGGGTGACCCGGGGCAGGTCGTGCCGGATCTGCTTCCAGGACGACAGCAACGACGCGAGCGCGCGCAGCGGCACCCGGTCGTAGCCGTACTCGAGCTGTCCCGGTTTCTTGATGTCGTTGCCGATGCCGGGCCTCGATCGGATCACCCGTTGCAGCAGGGGTACGGCGAGCAGCTGCTTGTTCTCGCTGGCCACCGCGGCGTTCACCAGCATCACCCCGGCCACCTCGCTGCCACGATCGGCGGCAAGCTGCAGGGCCAGGGCTCCGCCCATCGAGAGTCCGCCCACCACGACCTGGTCGCAGTTCGCGCGCAGCTTGTCGAAGGCCGAGTCGAGCTCGGCGTACCAGTGCGGCCAACGCGTCTTGTTCATCTCCTGCCAGGTCGTCCCGTGCCCGGGGAGCCGGGGGACCGCGACCGCCATCCCGTGGCCGGCCAGGTGCTCGCCCCATGGGACCATCGACGCCGGTGCGCCGGTGAAACCGTGGCTGAGCAGGACCCCCACGCGCCGCCCGTCGTCCGCGTCGGGCACGGCATCGGCGTAGAAGGGCTGAGCGTGGGAGGCGACAGACATCAGACACTCCTGTCCCGAAGCAGGGGCCTTCGTACCTAGACGAAGGTGAGTACGAATTACCTGGTCTGCATCGTCGCACGCGGCCACATTGGGGGCTAGGGTTTCGACCACCGGACGGAGAGGTTTTCGCGTTGTTCTACTGGCTGCTCAAGTGGGTCCTCATCGGCCCACTCCTCAAGACGATCTTCCGTCCTCGGGCCGAGGGCGTCGAGCACGTCCCCGAGGCGGGACCGGCCATTCTCGCCAGCAACCACCTCTCCTACGCCGACTGGCTGTTCCTGCCAGTGACCCTCCAGCGACGGGTCACTTTCGTGGCCAAGGCCGAGTACTTCACCGGCACGGGACCCAAGGGCTGGCTGAAACGGTCCTTCTTCTCGGGCTCGGGGCAGGTCCCGATCGACCGGTCCGGCGCCGGCGCGGCGGAGGGCGCGATGCTGTCGGCGAAGAAGGTGCTCGATGCCGGTGACCTCTTCGGCATCTACCCCGAGGGCACCCGCTCGCACGACGGCAAGCTCTACCGAGGCAAGACCGGCGTGGCACGGCTCGCGCTGGAGATGAAGGTCCCGGTCATCCCGGTCGCGGTCGTGGGCACCGACGTGGTCGCTCCGCCGGGCAAGAAGTTCGGCTCGATCACGTCACCGCTGGTGCGCTTCGGCAAGCCACTCGACTTCTCCCGCTACGAGGGCATGGAGGGCGACCGGTACATCCTCCGCTCCATCACCGACGAGATCATGTACGAGATCATGCGCCTGTCCGGCCAGGAGTACGTCGACGTCTACGCCTCGCGGGCCAAGGCGCTGGAGCGGGAGGCTGCGCGCAAGTCCGGGAAGAACCCACCACCCGCCGAGGGCCCCGAGCTCAAAGCCTCCTGACCGGTGAGCGTCGAGACCACGCTCTACCGCGCCCTCGCGCTGTTGCGCGTGGTGATCACCCTCAACATGGTCGGGCTCAACCTGGTGCGTCGCGACGACCTGGACCGTCCGTGGGTCGGCTGGACGGCGGTGGCGGTGATGGTCGGCTGGACCGCGTTCGCGATCTGGGCCTACGACAGCCCCCATCGCCGTCGGCCGGCGCTGCTGGTGAGCGACCTCGCGATCGCCGCGGGGGCGATCCTGCTGACGGCGTACGCCAGGGGGCCCGACCTCGAGACGACGCTGCCCGGGTTCTGGGTGATGGGGGTGGTGCTGGCCTGGGGGATCCGCTGGCACTGGGTCGGTGGGCTGCTCGCCGCCTCGGTGGTCTCGGCCGCGGACGTGAGCATCCGCAGCGACCTCAACGAGACCAACTACGGGAACATCTTCCTGCTCATGATCGGCGGGCCGGTCCTGGGCTACACCACCGGGCTGCTCACCGACATGGCGCGTGCCCGCGACCGCGCCGAGCGGGAGGCAGCCGCCGGGGCGGAGCGGGCGCGGCTGGCCAGGGTCGTCCACGACGGCGTGCTGCAGGTGCTCTCGCTCGTGCAGCGCCGCGGACAGGAGCTCGGGGGTGAGGCCGCCGAGCTTGGCCGGCTCGCGGGGGAGCAGGAGGTCGCGCTGCGGTCCTACGTGCAACAGGCAGCCCCAGCAGCGTCGGCCGCCGGTTCGTTCGCGTCCGGCGACCTGTCGCGGTCGCTGTCGATGCTGGCCTCGAGCTCGGTCACCGTGTCCGTGCCGGGACCGCCTGTCATCCTGCCCGCCGGCACGGTCGAGGAGGTCAGCGCGGTCGTGCGCGCGTGCCTCGACAACGTCTCCGTCCACGTAGGCCCCGATGCGCCGGCTTGGGTGCTCCTCGAGGACCTCGGCAGCACGCTCGTGGTGACCGTGCGCGACGAAGGGCCTGGCATCGCGGAGGGCAGGCTGGAGGCCGCCGCCACGCAGGGCCGGCTCGGTGTCGCCGCGTCGATCCGCGGCCGGGTGAGCGACCTCGCTGGTACGGCGAGACTGGTGACCGCGCCCGGTCAGGGAACCGAGTGGGAGCTGACCTTCCCCAAGCACCAGGTGAACGTCGATGCTCGGGGGGCCGAGCGTTGACCATCCACTCGGGGCACCCGTTCGTGGAGCCCGAGTCCGAACGGGACCCGGTGCGACGCCTGCGCGGACGTCTCGGCGGGACGGTGACGCTCTGGACCAGTGGCGCCGGTCGCAGCCGCGCCGGGCTCACCGTGTCGTCGCTGGTGGTCGCCAACGGGTCTCCGGCGCATGTGCTGGCGCTGCTCGACCCGGACTGCGACTTCGCGTCGGTGCTGGTCGCGTCTGGGACGGCCGTCGTACAGCTTCTGGAGTGGAGTCACCGCGACCTCGCGGACGCCTTCGCGGGTCTCACGCCGGCGCCGGGTGGGGTCTTCACCCTGGGTGTCTGGCACGAGACCGACTGGGGTCCGCGGCTCGAGGGCGCCTCGGCGTGGGCGGGTGTCCGGTTGAGCGAGGAGCCGCGCGACGTCGGGTGGAGCCTGCTCGTCGACACGGTCCTCGAGAGGGTCGAGCTGGGCACCGAGTCGCACCCGCTGGTGCATCGGCGTGGGTCCTACGTGCGACCGGAGGCACCTAGGTAGCCTGCCTGCGTGCACGGAGAGGCACACAAGCCAGGCGAGGTGCGGTGGCGGAGGACAAGCTCAGGGTGATGGTCGTCGACGACCATCCGATGTGGCGCGACGGGGTCGCCCGCGACCTGACCGAGGCCGGGTTCGAGGTCGTGGCGACGGCCTCGAACGGTCGGGAGGCGCTGGCGCGGGCGCCCGCCGCGCGCCCGCAGGTCGTGGTCCTCGACCTGCAGATTCCCGAGCCGAACGGGGTCGAGGTGACGTCGGCGCTGGTCAAGGCCGACCCTTCGCTGCGCGTGCTGATCCTGTCGGCGTCTGGCGAGCAGCAGGACGTGCTCGACGCGGTGAAGGCTGGTGCGACGGGGTACCTGGTCAAGTCCGCGTCCCGCCCGGAGCTCCTCTCCGCGGTGCTGCGAGTTGCCGAGGGCGACACGGTGTTCACACCGGGGTTGGCGGGCCTGGTGCTCGGTGAGTACCGGCGCCTCTCCGACGCCCCCGCGTCGCGCGACTCCGAGACGCCGCGGCTGACCGACCGGGAGACCGAGGTGTTGCGGCTGGTGGCCAAGGGGCTCTCCTACAAGCAGATCGCCGAGCGGCTGGTGATCTCTCACCGCACCGTGCAGAACCACGTGCAGAACACGCTGCGCAAGCTGCAGCTGCACAACCGGGTGCAGCTGGTCCGCTACGCGATCGAGCAGGGCCTCGACGACGAGTGACGGCCGAGGAAGGCGAGCAGGCGTGCCTCGGGCGGGTCAGTCGGGCCGGCGGGGAGCGGCGCGGCGAAACGGGCGGGCCGGTCGAGGTCGGTCACGAGAAGCTGCGCCAACGGCAACAGCGCCTCGGCGAGGGCGCTCGGGATGGGCCGCGCGGCTCCGCAGGCCGCGGCGACATCCCAGCCGTGCACGGCGATCTCGACGGCGCCCGCACCGGTGACGACCGGAGCGCTCAACCGCTGCCCCGCCACCGACACGGGCTGCCTGCCGGTCGCGTGGGTCCAGCCGCCGATCAGGGCACAGGCCCGGTTGCGCAACGTCGAGACCGGATCCCGCTCGGCGTCTCCGTAGTCACCGTGGTCGTCGGATGCGAGGGCGACCGCGCCGAGCTCGGTGGCCTCGTGCAACGCCGTGATTGAGTCGTTCATGTGCGCCAGCAGAGCGCGCAGGTCCCAGTCACGGCAAGGGCTGGGTCGCGCCATCGCTGTCTCGGTGACCAGTGACAGGGTGCCGCAGGTGTAGCCGACGGCTCGTTCGAGCAGGTCGACACCACCGACCAGCGGTGCCGTGGCGTGGGCAGGAGAGTCACCGGTCACGGTGCTGGCTGCCCGGGTCAGCCGGAGAGGGTCTGCGGTAGCCCGAAGGTCTCGAAGAGCCGCGGCTCGAAGAAGGCGCCGACGTGGGCGACTCCCTCGGGGGTCGTGGTGAGAACCTGGACGTGGAACGCGCGGTGCACCCCGTCGGGCTCGCGCATGTAGAGCCCGAAGGCCGGCTGGCCGTTGGCCACGGTCGGGACCATCCGCATGGCGCCGGGACCGTCCGCCGGGCACTGTGACGAGATCAGCCGGCCGATGTCGTCGGGACCCTGGTACCAGCCGGTGAACGGCGGCATCTCCCACACGGCATCCTGGGTGAAGAGATCGACGATCGCCGCGATGTCGTAGGTCTCGAACGCGGCGACGTACTTCTCGAGCAGCTCGCGCTGCTGCGGGGTGTCAGGCTCGACGACCGAGTCCTCGCTGGGCGCGAGCTCCTGGACCTGAGCGCGCGCTCGCTGCAGGGCGCTGTTGACCGCGGCGGTGCTCGTGCCGACCAGCTCGGCCACCTCCGCGGCTCGCCATTTCAGCACGTCGCGCAGGATCAGCACCGCACGCTGGCGGGGAGGCAGGTGTTGCAGGGCGGCCACGAAGGCGAGCCGGATGCTCTCGCGTGAGGTGACGACCGCGGCCGGGTCGTTGGGGTCAGCTGCCATCAGCGAGTCCGGCGCCGGCTGGAGCCACGGCACCTCCGCCTGCTGGACGAGCTCGCCCTCGGGATCGCCGCTGGGTGCGCCCAGGCCGGTGGGAAGAGGCCGGCGCGCACGACCCTCGAGCGCGGTCAGGCAGGCGTTGGTGGCGATCCGGTAGAGCCAGGTCCGCATCGACGAGCGACCCTCGAACTTCTCATAGGACTTCCACGCGCGCAGGTAGGTCTCCTGCACCAGGTCCTCGGCATCGTGAACCGACCCGAGCATGCGGTAGCAGTGGGCCAACAGCTCGCCGCGATACATGTCGGATTCCAGCGGGAAGCTGTCCGGGGTCCCGGTAAGACTGTCCGCGCGAGTCGTCTCCTGCGTCATCGTCATGACCTTACCGACCCCCGAGGACCGAGAAACTCATCGCAGAGGTGTCTAGGCTGATCGCTGATGGAGCTGACCAGCGTTGCCGAGGAGCTCTACGCTCTCGCGCCGGCGGAGTTCACCGCGGCTCGCAACGAGCGCGCCAAGCTTGCCCGCGCAGAGGACCTGGCGTTGTCGGAGCGGGTCGCGAAGCTGCCCAAGCCGTCGACGGCGGCATGGGTGATGAACATGCTCGCGCGACACCAGGCCGACCAGCTGGCGCAGGTCCTCGAGCTGGGGGCCGCCATGAGAGCCGCCCAGGACAACCTCGACGGGGACGAGCTACGTGACCTGGGCAGACAGCGCCGTCAGCTCACCCACGCCGTGAGCACCCAGGCGCGCGGCCTGGCACACGAGCTCGGCGTCCGCATCAGCGAAGCGGTCACCTCGCAGGTGGAGGAGACCTTGCGGGCTGCGATGACCGACGAGGACGCGTCGCGGGCGGTGCGCACCGGGCAGCTGGTGAACGCGCTGTCGGCCACCGGGGTCGGCGCGCTCGACGTGTCGGGGGCAGTCGCCGTGCCCGAGGCGATCGGCACGACGGTGCGGCCGGTGGAGCGCCCGAAGCCGCAGCTGAGCGTCGTACCCGAGCCAGAACCCGAGGCGGACGAGGCCGACGAGTCCGCTCGTGCACTCGAGCAGGCCCGGACGGCCCTCCAGGAGGCCGAGGCCGAGGCGCGAGCCGCGGAGACCAAGCTGGCAAAGGCAAGCCGGCGGGCCGCCAAGCTGGAGGCCCGCAGCCTCCAGGTGTCGGGGCGACTCGAGGAGGTACGCCGTCGGGCGGCCGCGCTCGAGCACGAGCTGGAGGGCATCGACGACGACCTCGGTGACGCGGAGGACAAGCGGGACCGGGCACAGGAGAAGCAAGCCGCGGCGATCTCGGCCGTCGAGGCAGCGCGCGCAGAGCTCGACCGCGTTTCCCGCTGACTGCTTACGGTGAGTGGTCTCGACAGGCTCGACCACCCGACGCGCCTCGGCTACTGCGCCCAGCCCTTGGCGCGTTCGACGGCCTCGCGCCACCTGCGATGGGCGGCGTCGGTCTGCTCGCGCTCGGCCGCGGGCTCGAACCGGCGGTCCAGCGTCCAGGTCTCGCGCAGGTCGTCGGTCGATTCCCACATCCCGGTGCCGAGTCCGGCGACGAACGCCGCGCCGAGGCCGGTGGTCTCCACGATCTCCGGACGTTCCACGGCCACACCGAGGAGGTCGGCCTGGATCTGGCACAGCAGGTCGTTCGCGGACGCGCCGCCGTCGACCTTGAACCGGGCCAGCTCGGTCTGCGCCGACAAAGTGTCGACGACGTCCTTGACCTCGAAGGCGATCGCCTCGAGCGTGGCGCGGACGATGTGGGCGCGCGTCGTACCCCGCGTGATCCCGACGATCAGCCCTCTCGCGTGCGGATCCCAGTCCGGGGCGCCGAGTCCGGTGAGGGCGGGCACGAACACGACGTCCTCGGAGCTGTCCACCGTCGCCGCTATGGCCTCGGTCTCGGCGGCCGACCCGACGATCTGCAGCCCGTCGCGCAGCCACTGCACGGCAGCACCGGTGACGAAGATCGCGCCCTCCAAGGCATAGGTCATCTCGCCGTCTGGTGACCGCCAAGCCGCCGTGGAGAGCAGGCCGGCGTCCGAGCGCTCGATCTCGCCGCCGGTGTTGGTGAGGATGAACGACCCGGTGCCGTAGGTGCACTTCGAGTCGCCCACCTCGAAGCAGGTCTGCCCGAACAGCGCGGCGTTCTGGTCGCCGAGGATGCCCGTGACCGGCAGCTCGAGCTCGCAGAAGGACGACGGGTCGGAGGTCGCGATCTCGCCCCATGACGGCACGATCTCGGGCAGCGCGTCGCGGGGGACGCCGAAGAGCGAGCAGAGCTCCTCGCTCCACTCGCCGGACCCGAGGTCGAACAGCAGAGTGCGCGAAGCGTTGGAGACGTCGGTGACGTGCCAGGTGCCGCGCGTCATCCGGGCGACCAGGTAGGAGTCCACGGTGCCGATCGCGTAGCGCCCCGACTCGACCAGTGCCCAGGTGTTCGCCTCGTGCTCGGCCAGCCACGCGAGCTTGGTGCCGGAGAAGTACGGGTCGAGGCGCAGCCCGGTGAGCTCGGCGACCCGCTCCTCGTGGCCGGCATCGCGCAGCCGCGTGCAGATGTCGGCGGTACGCCGGTCCTGCCACACGATCGCGCGACGTGGAGCACCGAGGGTCTCGCGGTCCCACAGCAGCACCGTCTCGCGCTGGTTGGTGATCCCGATCGCCTGCAGGTCGTCCTGGTCGTGCTGTTTCAGCACGGCGCGAGTGGCCTCGAGGGTGGCCTGCCAGATGTCCTCGGGGGAGTGCTCGACCCAGCCCGGCTTGGGGAAGTGCTGCGCGAACTCCTGGTAGCCCCTCGCCGCGATGGTCCCCTCCTGCGTCACCACGACCGCGGTGACGCCCGTCGTGCCCGCGTCGATCGCCAGCACGCTCACGCGTTCTCTCCCGAGCGTGTGCGGAGGATGTGGAGGACCTTCTCGTCGACCCATGCGGGCGAGGCGCCGTCGTCGACGCGCATCTCGAAGTTCTCCGTGCCGACCCATGCCGAGAAGTCGGGGTGACCGAGCCGGCCGGCCCGCTCGTCGAGCTCGGCGCGGAGCTCCGCGGTGACCTCGACCTTCTCCGCGTCGGCGGAGGCGGTCAGGTAGAGGTCGTTGAGGTCGAGCAGCCGCTCGAGCTCCATGCACGGCTGCTCGTGGTCGTCCACGCGCAGGTCGACCGCGACGTCGTCTCGGCCGCCGTACCCCGCCTCGTCGCGCACCACGAGCAGTGCAGCCGACTGCCTGCCGCGCTTGTCGCCCCCGGCCCCGTCGCCTGCCTGCAGTGCCGACAGCAGCCGCCGGGACAGGTCCGGCTCCCCGTGCGAGCCGTCCCACGATGCCTTCATCGCCTCGACCACCTCGGACCCGGCCAGGATGTTCCCCTGGATCGCGACGTCCTTCTCGGCGACTCCGCCGGCCCAGTCGAAGCAGCTGCGGCCGGTGTACGTCGCCGACCCGCCCTCGAGGTCCATGATCCCGACCTGACGATGCTCGCGACCCTCGTCGTCCTCCAGCAGCCGGTCCAGGGCGACCTGTGCCGTCGCACCCTCGTCGAGGTGCGCGAGAGCCAGACCCTTGTAGGCGACGTTCGCGTCCGCCTGGGTGGCGATCGCCCCGACCCCCGCGACGGCCGCCGGGACCGCCGAGCCGACCGCGAGGAACTTCGACGCGACTGCGACACCCCAGGTCTCCCTGTCACCCGAGCGTGCAACGATCGAGAAGGTCACGGGCCATAACCTAGGCGACCCCTCGAGGAAAGGCAGACTCGCATGCGCGTCGGAGTGCTGACCGGTGGTGGCGACTGCCCGGGGCTGAACGCGGTGATCCGGGCCATCGTCCGCCGGGGGGTCAAGGAGTACGGCTACGAGTTCGTGGGCTTCCGCGACGGGTGGCGTGGCCCCCTCGAAGGCGACACCATGCCGCTCGGGATCGACCAGGTGCGGGGGATCCTGCCGCGCGGGGGCACGATCCTGAAGTCCTCGCGCACCAACCCGTTCAAGGTCGACGGCGGGGTCGAGAAGATCACCGCGAACCTCGCCGAGGCGGGGGTGGACGCGTTGATCGCGATCGGGGGAGAGGACACATTGGGGGTGGCCACCCGGCTCGCCGAGCTCGGTGTGAACGTCGTCGGCGTGCCGAAGACCATCGACAACGACGTGTCCGGCACGGACTACACCTTCGGTTTCGACACCGCGGTCAACATCGCGATGGAGGCGATCGACCGGCTGCACACCACGGCCGAGTCACACCACCGGGCCCTCGTGGTCGAGGTGATGGGCCGCCATGTGGGCTGGATCGCGTTGCACGCCGGCATTGCGGGAGGGGCGAACGTCGTACTCATCCCGGAGAAGCCGTTCGACATCGAGGACGTGTGTGCGCATGTCGAGTCGCGCTTCCGCACCAACTACTCGCCGATCATCGTCGTCTCCGAGGGTGCTGTCCCGGTCGAGGGAGGTGACATGGCCCTGCAGAGCGGGGAGCGCGACGCATTCGGCCATGTCCGCCTGGGCGGGATCGGCGCCCTGATCGCCCAGGAGATCGAGGAACGCACCGGCAAGGAGGCCCGGACGGTGGTGCTCGGCCACGTGCAGCGGGGTGGCACACCGTCCGCGTTCGACCGGTGGCTGGCGACCCGCTTCGGGCTGCAGGCGATCGCCGCGGTCCACGACGGTGACTTCGGCATGATGGTCGCGCTGCGCGGCACCGACATCGTCCGGGTGCCGCTGATCGAAGGGACGGCCGAGCTGAAGACGGTGCAGCTGGAGCAGTACGCCGAGGCGGAGGTCTTCTTCGGCTGAGCCAACCCCGCGCCCCGGGGCCTGTGGACAGCCGGATCGCGTTGTCGGTCGACCGTCCTAGGGTGAGTGCCATGCCCACCCAGACGACGACCGACGCCGCGCTCACGCCTGCGCGGGCGGCCGTAGCCGGGGCGGTGATCACGGCCATGGCCGGGCCGGAGGCCCGGCTGCGCGACGACCAGACCACCGCGGTCGCCGCGCTGTGTGAGGAGGCCGCGCGCGTCCTCCTCGTCCAGGCGACCGGGTGGGGCAAGTCGGCGGTCTACTGGGTGGCCACCGCGATCCGTCGCGCGGAGGGCAACGGCCCGAGCCTGGTGGTCTCCCCGCTGCTCTCGCTGATGCGCGACCAGGTGGCGGCGGCGGCTCGGTCGGGCCTGCGTGCCGCGACGCTGAACTCCGGGAACCTCGACGCGTGGTCGGAGATCGAGGCGTCGTTGCTGGCCGGGGACGTCGACGTGCTGCTGGTCTCACCCGAGCGGCTGGCCAACCCGGGTTTCGGTGCGCGGGTGCTCGACGCGCTGGCCGGGCGGCTGGGCCTGTTGGTGATCGACGAGGCACACGCGGTCAGCGACTGGGGTCACGACTTCCGACCGGACTACCGCCGGGTCGCGGACCTGCTCCGGTCGCTCAACCCGGCGACCCCGGTGCTCGCGACGACGGCCACCGCCAACGCACGCGTCACCGACGACGTGGCGGACCAGCTCGGCGCGTCCAGCGTCGTGCTCCGGGGGCCGCTGGCGCGGGCGAGCCTGGAGCTCTCGGTGGTGCCGCGGCTCTCGCCGTTGCAGCGCTACGCGTGGGTCGTCGACCATCTGCCGGGGCTGGCCGGCTCGGGGATCGTCTACACACTGACCGTCGCCGACGCGGAACGCCTCGCCGAGGCCGTCCGCGAGGTGCACGGCGACGCAGCGCCCGTGGCCGCCTACACCGGTCAGCTCGAGCCCGCTGTGCGCGAGCGGCTCGAGGACCAGCTCCGCGCCAACGAGCTCAAGGCGCTGGTCGCCACGTCGGCGCTCGGCATGGGGTACGACAAACCCGACCTCGGGTTCGTGGTCCATGTCGGCGCGCCGCCGTCGCCGGTGTCCTACTACCAGCAGGTGGGGCGCGCCGGTCGCGCGATCTCGCACGCGCACGCGGTGCTGTTGCCCTCCGAGGCCGACACCGGCGTGTGGGACTACTTCGCGACCGCGACCATTCCCGTGCCCGAGCAGGTCGAGCGCGTGCTCACGGTCCTCTCGACGAGCGAGCCCGCGGGCCTCGGAGCGCTCGAGGCGGAGTCTGGGGTACGACGCGGCAGGGTGGAGCTGCTGCTGAAGCAGCTCGCGGTCGATGGCGTGGTCGACCGCGTCGACCGAGGATGGATCGCCACCGGGGTGCCGTGGTCCTACGACGCGCCGCACTACGCGGGTGTGCTCGCCGGGCGTCGGCACGAGGCCGACATCATGCGCGCGTACATCCGCGGTGACCGGTGCCTGATGCAGCTGCTGCAGGAGTCGCTCGACGACCCGAGCGCGCAGCCGTGCGGACACTGCTCGGTCTGCCGGGGCGGGTTGGGCGAGGCGGTCTCGGCTGAGACGACCGCGGCGACCATCGCCTCGGTCACCCGCCTGCTGCGGGGGCAGGTGCACCTGCTCGAGCCCCGGAAGATGTGGCCGGGGGGCGCCTACGGCTCGCGCGGCAAGATCCCCGCCGACGAGATGGCGGAGGTCGGTCGGCACCTGGTTTTCGCCGACGCCCCCGAGTGGCGCGAGAGCGTCGGCGAGATGTTCGCCGCCGAGGGGTCAGCGGCCCCGCAGGAGGTGAAGGAGGCGTGCGTGCGTCTGCTGACCGGCTGGGCGCGGACGTGGCCGCAGCGTCCGGAGGTGGTGGTCGACCTCGCGGCCTCTGGTTTCGCGCGACTGGTCGGCGATGTCTCCGACCACCTGGCCGAGGTCGGGAGGCTCGAGCGTGCCCGTCTCCCCGTCGAGGGGCCGCTCCCGGACAGCCGAGATCTCACCTCCGCGCAGGAGGCGGCGCACTGGAGGGAGACTCTCGACATCGATCCAGTCGCGGCCGGCGTGGCCGGCCGGGCGGTGCTGCTCGTGGTCGACGCGTCGTCCTCACTGTGGCCGATCACGGTCGCGGCGTCGTCGCTGCGACGGGCAGGCGCCTCCGTCGTACTCCCGCTCCTGCTTCACCGGCGGCCCTGAGTTGTCTAGCCTGTCTAGCCCAAGTCCGGCGGTATGTCTGGCTTGATGTCACATGTGAGCTGCTGGCGGTAAAGCCCGCGGACGCGTCTGGCCTGCGCACGCTGATCCGGGTAGGCCTGTCCCCATGGCTCCTCAGGTACGACGCATCGGGATGTCGCTTCGCCAGATCGCGTTTCCGCTGCTCGTCTACGTGGTCTTCCTGCAGCTGTTCCAGATCATGCTGCTTCCCTGGCTCTGAACCCGCCCGTCTCGAGACCACACTGAGCAGCTTTTCTGGTGTGGCGCGCTTGCAGCCACCTCCCGTGATGCTCGACAGTGAGGGGACTCGGAAGATGGGAGTGCGACATGAGTACTGAGGTCGACCCGCGACAGGCTGAAGAGCAACCAACCCTCAAACGCGTCCTCGGGCCTAGGCTGCTGCTGCTGTTCATCGTCGGTGACATCCTGGGTGCCGGTGTCTACGCGATCACCGGCGACGTTGCCGCTGAGGTCGGTGGGGCGGCGTGGCTGCCGTTCCTCGTGGCGTTCGCCGTCGCGATGCTCACCGCGTTCTCCTACCTCGAGCTGGTCACCAAGTACCCCCAGGCCGCAGGCGCCGCGCTCTACACGCACAAGGCGTTCGGCATCCACTTCGTCACGTTCCTGGTGGCGTTCGCGGTGATCTGTTCGGGCATCACCAGCGCCTCGACGTCCTCGAACGTGCTGGCAGAGAACCTCGTCGCCGGGCTGGACGGAGTTGAGCTGGGGATCGGCGACGGGGACGGGCTGATCACGGTGCTCGCGCTCGGGTTCATGGTGCTCCTGGCGCTGCTCAACCTGCGCGGCGTCGGGGAGAGCGTGAAGTTCAACGTCGTCCTCACCATCGTGGAGGTCCTCGCTCTGTTGATCGTGATTGCGATTGGCTTCTGGGCGATCGGCCAGGGCAACGCCGACTTCGGTCGCACCATGGTGTTCGAGACCACCGGCGACCGGAGCTTGTTTATCGCCGTCACCGCTGCGACGTCCTTGGCCTTCTTCGCCATGGTCGGTTTCGAGGACTCGGTGAACATGGTCGAGGAGACCCACGAACCGGAGCGGATCTTCCCGAAGGTGATGCTTTCCGGTCTGGGGATCGCAGCGGTCGTCTACGTGCTGGTCTCGCTCGCGGCGGTTGCCGTCGTGCCGGTGGGCCAGCTCGCAAAGTCCGACACTGCGCTGCTCGACGTGGTCGCCGCCGGGGCTCCCAACTTGCCGATCGACAAGATCTTCCCCTTCATGACGGTCTTCGCGGTCGCGAACACGGCGCTGATCAACATGCTGATGGCCAGCCGGCTGCTCTACGGCATGGCCCGCCAGGACGTGCTCCCGCGGTCGCTGAGCAAGGTGCTCCAGCAGCGGCGTACGCCGTGGGTGGCGATCGCATTCTCGACGCTGCTGGCACTCGGCCTGATCTTCGTGGTCAGCCAGGTGCTCGGCGAGGACACGATCACCGCACTCGCCGGTACGACGGCGCTGTTGCTGCTGTGTGTGTTCACGGTCGTGAACGTCGCGGTCCTGGTGCTGCGTCGTGACCGCCTCGACCGCAGCCACTTCGTCGCACCGACCGTGTTCCCCGTCGTCGGGGCGCTCGCCTGCGCGTTCCTCGTCGGTCCGTGGACCGACCGGGACACCATCGAGTACCAGATCGCCGCCGGGCTGATCGCCGTGGGGATCGTGCTCTGGGCGTTGACCTGGATGACCAACCGCGGCATCCGTGCGAAGAAGACCGGCTTCCGCGACTCCGACAACCTCTCCGGCTGACTAGAGCACCCCCACAAGACCTTTCCGGTGCTCAGAATGGTGACGATCGGCGTCTACGGCTTCGATGGCGAGTCCTTCCTGCAACGACTGCGGCACGCAGACGTCCGCCTGCTGCTCGACGTACGGCAGCGCCGCGGTGTCCGCGGACCCGAGTACGCCTGGGCGAACTCACTCCGGCTGCAGGCGGCCCTCGCCCATGCCCGGATCGGCTACGAGCACCATCTCGAGCTCGCCCCCACCACCGAGCTACGCCAGCTCCAGTACGCCGAGGACGACCGCCACGGGGTCGGCAAGCGATCGCGCCGCGAACTCGCTACCGAGTACACCCGCCGCTACACCACCGAGATCCTCGACAGCGCCGACCTCACGCCAGTCGTGTCGGCGCTGTCGAGTGGTGGGGTCGCAGCACTGCTCTGTGTCGAGCGCGACCCCGAGGCCTGCCACCGCTCGTTGATCGCCCAGCGATTGGCCGAGCAGCACCGCGTCACGATCGAGCACCTGCGCCCGTGGTGAAGGACGAGTTGGTCCCAAGAATCGGGCGTCGCAGCAAGGGTGGATCAGCGGGCCGTAGGCTGGGGGAGTGAGCATCCCCGACCTCGCAGCGCTGCACGCGATCGGCGCTGCACAGCAGCCGGCGTGGCCCGACGCGGGCGCGGTCGATGACGCGGTGACCAAGCTGCGAAGCGTCCCGCCGCTCGTCTTCGCCGGTGAGTGCGACGACCTGAGGAAGAAGCTGGGCGCAGTCTCGCAGGGTGAGGCGTTCCTGCTACAAGGCGGCGACTGCGCGGAAACCTTCGGCGGCGTGACCGCCGACAACGTGCGCAACAAGCTGCGCGTGCTGCTGCAGATGGCGGTCGTGCTCACCTACGCGGCCTCGGTCCCCGTGGTCAAGCTGGGACGTCTGGCCGGCCAGTACGCGAAACCGCGCACCATCGAGACGGAGACGCGCGACGGTGCGACTCTCCCGGCGTACCGCGGTGACGCCGTCAACGGCTTCGAGTTCACCGCCGACGCGCGACGCCCCGATCCGTGGCGGCTGGTCGAGGTCTACAACTCCTCGGCGGCCACGCTGAACCTGGTGCGCGCTTTCGCCACGGGTGGGTATGCCGACCTCCGACAGGTGCACACCTGGAACACCGACTTCGTGCGGTCCTCACTGGTCGGGCGGCGCTACGAGCAGCTCGCGCGCGAGATCAACCGCGCGATGACCTTCATGCAGGCCATCGGGGCCGACCCCGACGAGTTCCACCGGGTCGACTTCCACTCCAGTCACGAGGCGCTGATCCTGGAGTACGAGCACGCGATGACCAGGATCGACTCGCGCACCCAGACGCCCTACGACGTGTCCGCCCACTTCGTCTGGATCGGGGAGCGCACCCGCCAGCTCGACGGCGCGCACGTGGAGCTGCTCTCCCACGTCCGCAACCCGATCGGGGTCAAGCTCGGCCCGACCGCGACACCCGACGACGCGATCGCACTGGCCGAGAGGCTCGACCCGGAGCGGGAGCCGGGTCGCCTCACGTTCATCACCCGGATGGGTGCGGCCAAGGTGCGTGACGTGCTGCCGACCCTCGTGGAGAAGGTCACTGCCGCCGGGGTGCAGGTTGCCTGGGTCTGCGACCCGATGCACGGCAACACCTTCGACACGTCCTCGGGCTACAAGACCCGCAGGTTCGACGACGTGATCGCCGAGGTGCAGGGCTTCTTCGACGTGCACCGCGCGCTCGGCACCTGGCCCGGCGGGATCCATGTGGAGCTCACCGGCGACGACGTCACCGAGTGCGTCGGCGGCGGTGAAGAGCTGGCCGAGGTCGACTTGGGACACCGCTACGAGTCGGTGTGCGACCCCCGGCTGAACAGGGTCCAGTCTCTCGAGCTCGCCTTCCTCGTCGCGGAGATGCTGCGCAGCGCCCAGGTCGCAGACGACCCCGCGTGACCCGATGATCGACCTCCCGTGATCGATCTCAGGAGCGACACCGTGACCGCGCCGACCCCGGACATGCGCGCCGCGATGGCGCGCGCCGACGTCGGCGACGACGTCTACGGTGAGGACCCGACGGTCATCGAGCTGGAGGAGCGCGTCGCCGGCCTGTTCGGTCATCAGGCCGCGTTGTTCACCCCGACCGGGTCGATGGCCAACATGCTCGCGGTGCGGTCCCTCGTCGGCGTAGGACAGGAGATCCTGTGCGAGTCTTCGGCGCACATCGTGCGCGCCGAGCTTGGCGGCCACGCGGCGCTGACAGGGCTGACCATGCGCACCTGGACGGGCATGCGGGGCGGGATCGACCTGCCCGCGATCGAGGCGATGTTCGCGCCCGACCTCGGCCCCTTCTTCGTCCCGACGAAGGCGGTCTCGGTCGAGAACACGCACAACTTCGGTGGCGGTGCGGTCCTCGAGCTCGCGGCGATCGTGGCGTTGGCCGACTTCGTCCGTGCCCGGGACGCCGCGATGCACCTTGACGGCGCGCGGATCTGGAACGCCCACGTGGCGACCGGGACATCGCTGGAGGAGTACGGCGCGCACGCGGACGTGCTCGCGGTGTGTCTCAGCAAGGGGCTCGGCGCACCCGTCGGCTCTCTGGTGGTCGGCTCGCACGAGACGATCGCGGAGTCCCGGGTGTGGCGCAAGCGCATGGGCGGCGGCATGCGACAGGTGGGGATCCTCGCGGCGGCCGGCCTCTACGCGCTCGACCACCACCTCGAGCGACTCGCCGAGGACCACGCGAACGCTCAGGTGCTCGCCGATGCATGCGGGGTGGACCCGGAGTCGGTCGACACGAACATCGTGGTGGTCGACGTACCCGATGCTGCGGCCGTCGTGGCATCCGCCCGCGAGCAGGACGTGCTGGTCGGCGCGGTCGGCCCCCGGTCGGTGCGCGTGGTCACCCATCTCGGGGTCTCGCGCGAGGAGGTCGACACCGCGGCCTCGGTGCTGTCCAAGGTCCTCGCAGCCTGACTACCTGACCCTGCTCGCGGCGCGCGTCCGGTCAGAGCGCAGCGGCGTAGAGACCGCTGAGCTGCTCCCACGCCTGCTCGGTGCGCGTCCTGCGCGGCGGACCCTGCACGCCGAGCCGGTCGAAACCGGTCTGGGCGATGGTGACCCGTGTGCCCTCCGGCACCGGCTCGAAGGACACCTCGACCTCGGTGGCCTCAGCTCGGTCGAAGAAGAGGTGCCACAGATAGCCGACCCGTCGCGGCGGCTCCCAGGCCGTGACCTCTCCCCAGTCGAGCTCTTCGCCGGTCGTGGTCCGCTCGAAGATCCGCCCGCCCACGCCGGGCTCGAACACCACCTCGCGGTGGCTCTCACCGCCCATGGTGTGGCTGCGTGGCCACCAGATCTTCGCCTTGGTGGTCCACACGGTGAATGCTCGATCGGCATTCGCCCCGACCACGAACTGTCTCTCGATGTGCTCCATCACGGCTCCAGGTTCTCGACCACGATCGTGAACCGCGCGGCCGCCTCACCCCACATCTGCGTGAGGTAGCGGGTGGCCGCGTCGGCCCCGTCTGTGCTGAGGCGATAGATACGTTTGGTGCCCTCTGCCCGGTCGGTGACCAAGCCCGCACCTTTCAGCTGCCGGAGGTGACGGGAGACTGCTGGACGGCTGATCGGGAACTCGTCGGCCAGCTCCTGCACCGACTTCTCGCGCTGGGCGAGGCTGTGCACGATCGCACGACGGTTCGCATCGCCCAACGCGTCGAAGAAGGCGTCGAGGATGCCTTCTTCGGCACCGTCGTCACGCTGTGGAGACGCTGCCACTGCTCGCATCCGCTTCCGCGGCTGTCTTGAGGCCCTCCGCGAAGTGCTCGAAGGACTCGCTCATGTCGGGGATGCTCTTGGAGATCATCGGCTCCATCGGACCTGAGAACACCTCTTCCATGCTGAACTCCGTCGCACCGTCGCCCTGCGGGGTCAGGGTGTAGGTGCGGGCTCCCTTGAACAGCCCGAGCGGCATCCCGCTGCTCCACACCATCCGCCGCGGTGCCTCGAACTCGCTGACCTTGAGCCTGAACTTCCGCTTCGGGTTCACCGTGGAGGTGAGGGCGATCTTCTGGCCCTGCGCGATACTGCCCTCGACCGAGATCACGGTCGGGTTCCACGTGGGGTAGCCGGAGGCGTCGGTGAGCAGGGACCAGATCGTCTCCGGGGTCGCGTGGATCGTGCGTTGCGCGGCGTACCTGGTCATCATGCCGTCCTTCCGTAGCCCAGGCGTTACCGTAACACAGTGGTTACCAAGGGGTTTCCAGCGACGTGACGTGGGTATGCGCCGACGATGATGGATCACAGACTGCTCGGGGTCTACCTCAACAACCACCTCACCGGGGCGACCGGGGGCGTGGAGATGTTCCGACGAGTGGCGCAGCAGCACGCCGGCTCCGACCGGGGCGTAGAGCTGACCCGACTGGCCGACGAGGTCGCCGCCGACCGGGACACCCTGCTCGACATCATGCGCCGGCTCGAGGTGTCGCAGAACAAGGCGCTGACCTCGCTCGGTTGGCTGGGCGAGAAGGTGGGTCGGCTCAAGCCGAATGGCTACGTCGTACGCCGCTCACCGCTCTCCGACGTCGTCGAGCTCGAGGCCCTGCGGGTCGCCGTCGCGGCCAAGCACGCCGGCTGGCAGATCCTGCGCGCCGTCGCGGTGCACGACTCCCGGGTCACCCGGCAGGAGGTGGAGACGCTGCTCGAACGGGCCGAGGACCAGTCCGAGCGCCTCTACAAGCTCCACCTCCAGGTCGCCGAGGAACAGCTCTCAGAAGCCGATCGCTGACCCGTCTCTAGACCAGGTAGAGGGTGACGAGGGTGCCCTTCGGGGCTGAGGAGCCTTCGGTGGGGTCGGTGTCGACGACGTACTCGAGGCCGACGTAGAGCGAGCTGTGCTCGGTGCGCACCGCGAAGCCGGCGTCCTCCATCAGCTGGGTCGCCTCGTCCACCCCGGCTCCGATGACGGTGGGCAGCGACACCATGACCGGACCCTTGGAGACGCGCAGCTCGACGGTGTCGCCAGGGAAGGCCAGCCCCGAGTCCGGCGTCTGCGCGATCACGTCATCCTCGGGCACCTCGTCGTCGTTCACGGAGGTGGGCTCCACCTCGAAGCCTCGCTCTGTCAGGACCCGAGCCGCACGCTCGGCGCCCGCACCGGTGAGGTCGGGCACGTCGACCGGGCGGGGACCCTTGCTCACCACGAGGTCGACCGACGTCCCGGGCTTGACCTCGGCCCCGGGCTTCGGTGTCGAGGAGAGTACGTCGCCCTCGGGGGCTGTGGGGTGGAACCGCTCCGTCGTGTCCGCGACGGCGAGTCGGACATCCTCGACCGCGGCGACGGCCTCCTCTTCCGAGAGCCCGCGCAACGACGGCACGTCGTAGCGCTCCGGCCCCCGCGAGACCACTGCCGAGACCACGCCGTCCGGGAGGATGTTCGACCCGGCTGCGGGATCGGTGCTGATCACCGCGCCCGCGGCCACCGTCTCCGAGTAGTCCCGCTCAGCCACCCGGAAGGACAGCCCCTCCGACTCGACCTCCACACGAGCCTGGGACTGGCTCACGTTGATGACACCTGGAGTCGAGGTGTAGCGCCCAGCCCCGAAGTACCACCCGGCCATGCCTGCGGCGACCGCGAGGACGAGCACGAGCATGAGCAGCAGCGGCCCCTTGCGTGAGCGGCGTGGTGCAGGGGGCCGGTCCGGTCTCTGACCGAAGACCGTCGTGTCCTCGGCGGCCGCGTCGCTCGGCTCCACGATTCTCGGGGTGGGCTCGCTGAGATAGTCGATCCCCGCATCGAAGGGGACAGTCGCCGTCGGGACCAGGTCCGTCGCCAGCTCCGGGTCGTGGGCGAGGCCGTCCTCCAGCGCGGCACGCACCCGACGGACCTGGTGCAGCAGCACGCCGGCGTCGGCGGGTCGCAGGTCCGGCTCCCGAGCGGTGGCGCGGGCGACCAGCGCGTCGACGTAGTCCGGCACCGAAACCAGCCGAGAGGGTGGCGGCACGTCGTCATGCACGTGCTTGTAGGCGACCTGGATGGGGGAGTCACCTTCGTGGGGCTTGCGGCCGGTCAGCATCTCGTAGAGCAGCACCCCGGCGGCGTACACGTCCGACCGAGCGTCTGCGCGGCCGTCGACCACGAGCTCGGGCGAGAGATAGGAGACCGTGCCGATCAGGACGCCGCCCGTCGCGGTGTGCTGGGTCTCGGCGCTGACCGCACGGGCCAGGCCGAAGTCGGCCACCTTGACCCGGCCGTCGTCGGCGAGCAGCACGTTCTCCGGCTTGACGTCGCGGTGAATCAGGCCGGCGCGGTGCGCGGCGGACAGCGCGGAGAGGATCGGGTCCAGAAGAGCCATCGCCCGCGCCGGCGCCAGGGGGCTCTCGTAGCGGACGAGGTCACGCAGCGTGTGGCCGGGGACGTACTCCATGGCCAGGTAGAGCGTGCCGTCGTCGTCCCCCTGGTCGAAGACACCGACGACGTTGGGGTGGGCAAGCCTGGCCGCCGAGCGCGCCTCGCGGACGAACCGTGCCGCGAAGTGGTCGTCGTCGCCGAGCCCTGCGTGCATCACCTTCAGCGCGCACACCCGGTCCAGCCGGGTGTCGGTCGCCTCGTAGACCGTGGCCATGCCTCCGCGGGCGACCCGACGGCCGACCAGGTAGCGACCGTCGAGCAGCCGACCGATCATCGGGTCGGTGATGGTCCGGTCCACGACGGCTGGCCTCCACGCGTGCGCCGGGCGGGGGAAGGGTCCCGGCTCAACTTGGCAGTTTAGGACGGTTCGGGCGGGTCGCCCCGCATCATCGCCAGCGGCGTGGCGAGCAGCCGCTCATCTGCTCAGCGCCGCAGCGAGCGGGGGATCCGCGCACGACAGCTCTGCCCGCGACACACTCGCAGCTCGTCGAGAAGGGCGGCAAGCTCCGCAACGACCGGTGCGCCCACGGGCCTGTCGATGACGTTCCTGAACTGATCGGGGTCGCGCCGCAGGTCGTAGAGCTCGCGCTCGCCGGTCGCGTGTTCGACATAGAGGTAGCGCTCCGTGCGTACGCCCTCGGTGAAGCGCACCGGGTCCGCGCCGGGGGGCAGCCTGCCGTCGGCCGTCGTGTCGGCGGCAGTGCGTGGACCGGTCTGGGTCATGATCGCCCGCACCCATCCGGTGTCCGCGGTCGGGTCGTCGCTCGCGTCGGGGTCGAGAAAGCTCAGCCCGTCCATGTCTGGATCGGGCGCGATACCCGCGAGCTGGAGGAAGGTGGGCGCGAAGTCGATCGTGGTCACGGGGTCCGTCCGCTCCTCTCCAGTGGGGATGCCGGGTCCACGCACCAGCAGTGGCACGCGCAGGGCCGGGTCGTAGGGCAGCAGCTTGCCCTGCCGGATCCGGTGCTCGCCGAGGAAGTAGCCGTTGTCGGCGGTGAAGATTACGACGGTGTCGTCGAGCTCCCCCGCCCGATCGAGTGCCACGACCGTGTCCTCCACCTCCTGGTCCAACACCTCCAGCGACTCGGCCCGTTGCCTCGACACCTCGGCCATCGCGTTCTGCTCGGTTGCCGTCGTGGGTGGCAGCTTGGAGATGAAGTACGGCTTGTCACCGACGTCGGCCTCGCCGTCCGCCCCCGGCGCCCGAGTGATCGTCTCGTCGAACATCCCGCGTACGCCTGCGGGCACGGCGGGGGACAGGAACCCATTCCTCCCGCCGCCGTCGCGCTCCACCGCCTCCGGGTCGTCGACCTCCTCGGGCGTCCCGACGTGGGGGGCGACGTACGCCGCCCACAGGAAGAACGGCCGCGGCGAGCGTGCGCTCCGGCCGATCATGTCCTCGACCTCCGCGCCGAACATCCTGGTCTGGTACCACCGGGGCGTGCTACGCAGCGTGCCGTTGACGTTGAGGGTGGGGTTGAAGTACCGGTAGATCCCCCTCACAGATGCCCGCCAGTCGGACCAGCCCGGCGGGATGTAGGTGCGCGAGTCCGATCCGTCGGGGAACGGTCTGATGCCGTAGCCGTTGAGGTACTTGCCCGCGAACGCGGTCGTGTAGCCGGCACGGTGCAGCGCCACAGGCATCGTGTCCGTGTCGTCGAGGGCCTGGAAGCCGCCGTAGAGACCCCGGTTGGACCAGACCTGGTGGTTGTGCGTGTACTGACCGGTCACGAACGAGGCTCGGGCAGGACAGCACTGCGGATGCGGCGAGAACGAGTTTACGAAGCGTGTCCCCTGCAGCCCGAGGAGGGCGCGGGTGCGGGGCATGTACTGGAGCTCGTCCTCGCGCATGTCGTCGGCCATGATCACCACGATGTTCGGCCGTCTCTGGTCGCCTAGGGCACCGTCGACGCCCGGAGAGACCGAAGCGGACGCCGCGGCGACAGGCGCGGTGGCGACCGGGCGTGGGTCGCGTGGAGCGGTCGCTGGCTCCTGCGCGAGCCCGACGAGTGCACCCACGGCCACGAGCGCAGTCAGACCCTTCACGGTCCGGCCGCGCCGGTTCGGCATCCATCACCTCCTCGGGCGGTCGGGTTCGAAACGCGAGGCTACCGCCTCGCGGTGGGACCGGCGTGACGTGGCAGAATTGCCTCATGGAGACCCAGACCGACGTTGAGCAGCTCGTCGGGAGGTGGCTCGACTGGCACGAGACCGGCGAGCTCCTCGGAGTGAGCGTGAGCAAGGTGCGTCAGCTGATCCGTGAACACCAGCTGGCGGCGGCGGTGCCGGTGGAACGAGGCGGGCAGAAGGTCCCGGCCGACCTCGTCCAAGACGGTCAGGTGGTCAAGGGACTGCCCGGCCTGCTCACCGTGCTGCACGACGCCGGGTACGACGACCGCGAGGCGATCGGCTGGCTGTTCACCTCCGACGAGTCCCTGCCGGGCTCGCCGATCCAGGCGCTGCGGGAGAACCGCGGCGCTGAGGTCAAGCGCCGCGCGCAGGCCCTCGGGTAGTACAACGAAGGCCCCTGCCCAAGTCGGCTTGGCATCATGAGGGTGGGCATCACTAGGGTGGGCGCAATGCATCCGAACCCTTCTTGGAGGATCGAGTAGATGAGTGGTCTCGCTGCACTCCTCGCCGGACACAACGAGCCGGATGTCTACCGCTGGCGCAGTGCCGCCCATGTTCCCGACGTACAGCACGCGGTCGAGCATGCCGGCTGGCAGTTCGTCTATCTCGACGGCTGGATGGTGGAGGACAAGGCGACTCTGCTGAAGGCGACTGCCGCGGCATTAGACCTGGCCGACCTCGGCGACAGCTTCGACGCGCTCGGGGACGCGCTCGCCGACGTCGACGCCGGCGATCGCGAGGGCCTCGTGCTGCTGTGGGACGGCTGGGGGCCGTTGGCACGCGCCGACAAGCAGGCGTTCTCCGTGGCGCTCAGCGTGTTCGGTGGGCGGGTCAATGCCGAGCGTGGCGGGAGGTTCGCGGTGATACTCCGCGGCGACGGTCCGCCGATCGACCTGCCCGAGCTGCCGGCCAAGCACGTCTGATCAGAGCACTCGCTGGGTGGCCGCCGAGGCGAGCTCGCCCAGCACCGCACGCGCCGGCTCCGTGACCGGAGCCGTGCCGAGAGCCTCGAGCGAGCGGTCGGTGAGCTCGGCGATCAGCTTCTCGACCGCCGCGGGCGCACCGGAGTCGGTGATCACCCGCTGAAGCAGGCCCACCTCGCTCCCGCTGAGCGAGGGCGATCGGGTGCGACCCAGTGCACCTTCGAGCAGGCTTGCCTCCGGCGCCGCGGCCGTGCTGAGCGAGAGCGCCACCAGCACCGTCCGCTTGCCCTCGCGCAGGTCGTCGCCCGCCGGCTTGCCGGTGACCTCCGGGTCACCGAAGACGCCGAGCAGGTCGTCGCGCAGCTGGAACGCTTCGCCGAGCGGGAGCCCGAAGTCCGTGAGTGCCGAGCGGAGCTCCGCACCCGCACCGGCCAGGGTGGCGCCGATGTGCAGGGGACGCTCGATGGAGTACTTGGCGCTCTTGTAACGGAGCACCCGCATCGCAGTCTCCGGGTCGCTGTCTCCCCGTGCCTGCGACGAGACATCGAGGAACTGGCCGGTGATCACCTCGGTGCGGGCGGCGTCGAAGAACTCGAGCGCGTCTCGTACGACGTCGGGGCCGAGACCGCACGTGCGCAGCAGCTGGTCGGACCACGACAGCAGCAGGTCGCCGAGCAGGATCGCGCCGGCGGCGCCGTACTGTTCCGGGTGCCCGTCCCAGGCGTTGTCGCGATGAGTTGTCTCGAAGCTGCGGTGACTTGCCGGTCGGCCGCGGCGTACGTCGGAGGAGTCCATGTAGTCGTCGTGCACGAGCGCGCTTGCATGCAGCAGCTCCAAGGCCGCTGCGGCGCGGAGCAGGGCGGGTTCGTGGCCGCCCGGGTCCTGGACGGCGCGATAGCCCCAGTAGCAGAATGCTGCGCGGAACCGTTTGCCGCCGGTAGCAGCGGAGCGGGCCTCGGCCAGCAGGCGTCCCGCGTCCGGGCCGAGCGGTCCGAGCCGAGCAGCCTGCTCGTCGATGAAGGCGTCCAGCGTCTCCTGGATCGCGACGCGGAAGGTGTTGTCGTCCCAGGGGATGCCCGGCGCAGTCACAGCGCGAGCCTACGGGGACGCCAGGATCACGGCAGGGCCACCTATCCTGGGCGGATGGCCCTCGGACTCCCCTCCCGCATGCCGGGCGGGGCGGAGACGATCCGGGACCTGCTGTCGACGGGGCGACGGTCGTTCTCCTTCGAGTTCTTCCCGCCCAAGGACGAGGCCGGCGAGCGCACGCTGTGGAAGGCACTGCGCGAGCTCGAAGGCCTCCAGCCCACGTTCGTGTCGGTGACCTACGGGGCCGGAGGCTCGACCCGCGACCGGACCGTCCGGGTGACCGAGGGCATCGCCCACGACACGTCGATGACCCCGCTCGGGCACCTGACCTGCGTCGGCCACTCGCGCGAGACGCTGCGGTCGGTGATCGGCGCATACGCCGATGCCGGGGTGCGGAACGTGCTGGCCCTCCGTGGTGACCCGTCTGCCGGGCCCTCGGCACCCTTCGAGGCACACCCCGAGGGCCTGCGTTACGCCGTCGAGCTGGTCGCGCTGACCAGGTCTCTTGGGGACTTCTGCGTGGGGGTCGCGGCGTTCCCAGAGTCACACCCGGCCGCGGAGTCGGTGGACGCGGACGCGCGCGTGCTCGCGGCCAAGGCCGATGCCGGCGCGGACTTCGCGATCACCCAGCTGTTCTTCAGGACCGAGGACTACTTCCGGCTCACCGAGCGGGTCGCCGCACTCGGCGTCGACATCCCGATCATCCCCGGGATCATGCCGATCACGAACCTCGCGCAGATCCAGCGGATGGCCCAGCTCTCCGGTGCCGAGCTCCCGAACGAGGTCGTCGCCCGCGTGTCTGCGTACGGCGACGACCCGGCTGCCGTGCGCAGCGAGGGAATCACGATCGCCACCGAGATGTGCGACGCGCTGCTGGTCGGAGGCGCCCCGGGCCTGCACTTCTACACGCTCAACAGGTCCAGGGCGACCCGCGAGATCTACGCCGGCCTGCAGGCTCCGGCGCAGGGGTGACGCCTTAGGCCGGGCCGACCGCCTCGGCGACCAAGGCGGCTCCGAGTCCCACGAACGGGACTCCCGCCCCGGGGGGCGCGTGGGCACCGGCACAGAACACGTTGTCGACCGGTGTGGCCGTGCTGATCCGCTGGGCGAGGGTCGCACGGCCCTGCCACAGCACGCCGTACGGCGACCCGCCCCATGCCTCGACGAGCTCGAGCGGCGAGCGGTCGACCCGGATCTCCAGGTTGTCGCGCACATCGAGCTTGCGCCGCGCCAACGCGATCACGATGTCCTCCGCGAGCCGTCCCCGTCCGAGCACCGTCCACGCGTGCGCGCCATCGGGTGCCTGCCCACCCGTGCGGACGACGAGCGACGGGTCGCCGTGCAGCACGACCTCGTGCGGCAGGTCTGGCAGCTCCCCGACCAGTCCGAGGTGGCAGATGACCGGCGGGATGGCCGGCATCGTCTTGCGGACGCGCCCGGCCAGTGCCGGCAGGGTGCGCGGGTCGATCGCGCACACCACGACGTCCGCGTCGAGCACGCCCCGGTCGGTGGACACCGCAACCGCACGCCCCCCACGCAGCACGATGTCGTCGGCGGTCGAGTGCCGGTGCACCTCGACACCCCGCTCCTCCAAACGCGCGGTGAGCGCGTCGGCGAGCACACCCATGCCGCCGGTGATGGTCCAGATCCCGAACCTCTGCTCGACGAACGACGCGACACCCATCCACGACGGGACGTTGCGCGGGTCGTGCCCGTCGACGATGGCCTGAGAGGTGGCGATCGCGCGCAGTCGCTCGTCCTTGAACAATCTGGTGACCTGACGATGCATGGTGTGACGCGTGGACAGCAGGTCGCGGGTCGCCTTGTCGGCCGACTCGGGTGCATAGGGGTGCTCGAGGTACCCGTTGCGCAGGATGTCCCACTGGTCTGCGAAGGCGTTGACGTAGGAGACCCACTGCTCCCCGAGCCCGGACCCGAGTCCCTCGTCGACGGCCGCACGCTGATCCGTGCGGCTGCCCCAGGGCATCGTGACGGTCGAGCCGTCCTCGAAGCGATGCTCGCGCAGGGGCTCGACCGGGACCAGCTCCAGCTCCTGCTCAAGGGGCCGACCCGACTTGCGGAAGAGGTCTCGGAGCACGGCGGGAAGCGCGGTCCCGGTCGGCCCGGTGTCCCACCGGTAGCCCTCCTGCTCGAAGGACCCGATGGCGCCGCCGAGGCGGTCGAGCCGTTCGACGAGCCTCACCTCGTGGCCGAGCTTCGCGAGCCGCGCCGCGCTGGCCATGCCCCCGAGGCCGCCTCCGATCACCACGACCCGCGCCATGAGGAGCGAGCCTACGGGCCGGTGGTCGGTCGTGGCCTCACCTGCGGCGTACGACGGTCTTGCCGGTGCTGCGCACCCAGGTGATGTCGCCTCCGCGGAATCTGTTGCGGAGTCCGCGGCGTACCTCGAACGCGTCGCTGACCGGATAGCCGAGGAAGGAGCGCTCCCGTCTCATGGCCGTCCACGTGCGCAGGATGTCCCCGTCGACAGAGTGAGCGCCGTCCCGCCTGGTCCAGTAGACGGCGCCGTTCGACCCGAAATCGTTGTACCTACCGACCCCATCGCGTGTGGTGCGTTGGTCGGTGGTCGGCGGTCCGCTCCACGTGGGGCCGCCTCGCTCGAGGTACGTGGCCAGGATGGATCCGTGCACCTCGTGCACATCGGTCGCGGGTGACCAGTAGAGCCGGCCGTTCTCGAACACGCGCTCGCGCAGGGTGGCGGCACCGGTCTCCGGGGAGACCGGTGCCCCGAGCAGGTCGCGGATGGGCCGGTCGGCGGCGTACCTGCGATCGATGGGGGTGAGGTATGTCGCGGTGAGGGTGAGGTCGGCAGTGCCGATGGTGACCACGCGTTGTGCGTCTGTCGAGTCGTCGGACCAGCGCTCGAAGGTGGCCACCCCGTTGTCGGCCAGGTCGGCCGCCACCACGTCGACCTCCGCCCCCTCGGCGACCATGGCAGAGCTCCCGGTCGCCTCGGCGGGGATGTCCAGCCGAGCCGGGAGGTTGCTGAGCAGCGTGAGGCGGTGCTCGCGGGGAAGCGCGGCGTAGGTCTGCCACGTGGAGACGCCGCGCGCGTCCGTGACCGTTGCGGTGACCTCGGTCCTGGAGTCCGGATGGTCGGTGAACGGCCCGCTCCACCTCGGTCCGGTGGCGCCCACGTCCGGGTGCCGGTGACAGGTGCTCGCGGTTTGGCAGTGCACGGTCGCGCTGGTCCAGGTGAGGGGAAGGTCACCGTCCTCGGCGTCGGTCGCGGAGCCCGACACGGTGATCGTCTCGCCTACCGCGAACCGACGGTTGCCCGGAGTCGTCAGGCTCAGCTCGGGCGCGTGGTTGGAGGGAGCCACGGTGATCACATCGGTGTCGTGGCCACCACGTGAGTCGGTCACGGTCAGCGTGACAGTGAAGGTCTCCGCCCCTGGAGCGTAGGTCCGGCTCGTGGTGACGCCCGTGCCCGTCGTGCCGTCGCCGAAGTTCCACGCGTAGGTCACAGTGTCGCCGTCGAAGTCGACCGACTCGCCCGCGTCGAAGGAGACGGTGCGGGTCTCGGGATCGTTGGTGGCGCTTGCATGCGCGACCGGCGCGGTGTTGTCCGAGTCGTAGGTCAGCCGACGCAGGGTGCCTGAGGAAATGTCGGCATAGACGAGGTCACCGTTGTCCGGCGCGGTGTCGAACTTGACCGGCGCGCCGACGCTCTGGCCGAACGGCGGGCTCTCGGGAGCGCGGACCAGGGTGCCGCCCGAGCCGATCCGCATGGTCCAGATCTTCTGTCCCACGTAGTCGCCGTAGAAGTAGGCACCCTGGTACTCGGCGGGATAGCTCGTGCCGGTGTAGACGAGACCTCCGGTCACCGAGTTCCCACCGTCGAGCGGCACATTGTCCTCCGGGCCGTGCGGGTACTCCCACACCGGTGCGGTGTTTGTCACCGACGCGCACTCGGGAAGGTCGCGGTACCCCGGAGTGGGGTGTGTCCCCTCCCAGCAAGGCCAGCCGTAGGACCCACCAGCGCTGACCACGTCGATCTCCTCCCAGGCGTGCCAGCCCACGTCGGCGACGATCGGCGCACCGGAGGCCGGGTCGAAGGAGAAGCGGAACGGACTGCGGAAACCACTGGCATACACCCGGCTGCGCCAGGACGACGGTTGGTCGGCGGAGTAGTACGGGTTGCTACGCGCGCCGAGCCCGTTCGTCCTGATGTGCAGCAGCTTGCCGAACCCGGAGTCGAGGTCGAGGGCGTCCAAGGCACGCGGGTGCACGCAGCAGGCCCGGACCATGTCGCCGACTGATACCCACAACGTGCCGTCGGGGTCCGCCACGACGCCGGTCATCGAGTGTGCGGCGTACTTGCCGTTGAGCTCGAGGATCACCCTCTCGTCGATGAGGCCGGTCGGCTCGGTGTCTCCGGTCACGGTCCAACGCGAGAGCCGGACCCGCTGCCCGGGTGACGTGTCGACCAGCGCCCGCGCGAGGTAGACGTGTCGAGTGCTCGCGAAGTCCCGAGCCAACGCCATGCCGACCAACCCCGTGTCGTTGCTGGTCCCGGTGGGGAGCTGGGCGATCTGCTGGGTCCGGTCTCCGGATGCCGAGACCCAGGTCAACGTGCCGTCCTTGCCGGTGGTGATGACGCTGCCGTCGGGGAGGTAACCGAAGTCGGTCAAGTTGTACGGCGCCTGCCCGGTCGCGGTGTCGACCAGCGCGAAGCCCGGTGGTAGGGCTGCCGCGTCGTCGTGCTCATGCGCCGAGGCGACAAGGGGGTCGCCCATTCCAGGGCCGACACCGGCGCCGACGACGCTCAGTACCGTCGCCAGAGTCAGCGGTATGCACATGATCCGGCGCATCGTGTCTCCCCCGACCGTGTCTTGCCCCAGTACGTAGCTGCCCACAGTGAACCAGCCGCCACGTCGCCGAGGGAATGTCTCCGGAGGGAAAGGAATGCAAATAGCGCTAGGACCTCAGTCGGAATGTCCCGATTGCAACTTTGTGCCGCGAATGTTTGGTGCCGCTTCGACCTCGCCGAAGCCGGCGTCGTACTCGTCGTCGAGGAAGTGCATCAAGGCAGCGTTGACCGGTCCGAGCCGGTCTCCGACGACCAACGCCAGAGCGGCGACCGGTCTCTCTCCCATTCGAGGCGAAGCTAATCCCGAGCGTCTGCCTCTAGGATCGGGGTCATGCCGGAGGCATTCGCGGGCTACCCTGCGCCGTTCGTGCACGACCAGCCGGGCGGCCGGAAGGTGCAGCAGCTGCTGTGGGGTGACTGGCTCGAGCTGAGCGGCGAGAGCCAGGACGACTGGGTCGAGGTGAGCAAGGCCCGCAACGCGAGCGGCTGGATGCGGAGCAGCGACATCGGCTCTGACCGCCTGCTCGAGATCAACTTCGTGGACGTCGGTCAAGGCGACGGATGCCTGGTGGTCACCCCCGACGACCGGCGGATCCTGATCGACGCCGGCCGGCAGGACAACATGTCGAACTACCTGCGCTGGCGATTCAACCTCCGCAACAGACCCGACTCGCGGCTGCGCATCGACGCGGCCCTCATCAGTCATCCGGACTCCGACCACTACGAGGGCTTCGGCCCCCTCCTCGACGACGAGCAGATCGAGATCGGCACGCTCTACCACACCGGCCTCGTCGACCACGCCGAGTCGCCACGGCTCGGCCCCACCGAGACCGTCGGCGCAGTGACGTACTACACCGAGCTGTTCGCGTCGATGCCGGATCTGGCCGACGCCTTGCCCCGACTCGATCCCGGGGAGTCCATGCACTACCCCGGCCTGTTGCGCACGGCGCTGTCCACCGGCCGTGTGGATGACATCCGGAGCCTGTCCTCACGCGACGAGGAGCTGCCCGAGTTCTCCAGCGACGACCTGCGGATCGAGGTGCTCGGACCGGTGACGGAGTCGGTCGGCGACAAGTTCGCGCTGCGTCGCCTTGGCGCCGACGACATCACCAAGAACGGCCACAGCATCGTCGTCATGCTGTGCTTCGGCGCGGCTCGCTTCCTGCTCGGTGGCGACCTCAACCAAGCGGCGATGGAGTTCCTGCTCCAGCACTACGGCGAGGACCTGGACCCTGACTCCTCGCAGTCGGTGTTCCGAGCCGACGTCGCGAAGGCCTGTCACCACGGAAGCGCCGACGTCTCCACGGATTTCGTGGCGCGCATCAACGCGATCGCCACCGTCGTCTCGAGCGGTGACAACGAGTCGTACTCCCATCCTCGCCCCGATGCGCTCGGAATCTTGGGCAAGCACGGGCGAGGGGAGCGTCCGCTCATCTTCAGCACCGAGCTCGCCCGGTCGGCCCGTGAGGAGCGTGCCGGGGTGTCGCTGAGCGGTGCCATCCGGGAGCTCGCTCCGCGAACCGCCGACGAGGTCGAACGAGCGATCGCCGTCTACGGGATGATCACCGTCCGCTCCGACGGCACGAACGTCGTCATGGCCCAGAAGCTCGAGAGGCCGACGGGATTCGGCACGAGCTGGGACGTGCACTGCCTCGAGCAGGGACCAGACGGACTGCACTACAACTCCGCCGCCGGCTAGCACGACGAGACCTACTCGACCGCGAGCTCACGCGCTCCGGTCATCGAGACCAGCTCGTCGTAGCTGGTGCTGAACACCGCCGATGGGTGTCCTGCGGCAGCCCAGATCTCGTCGTACCTCCGCAGCCACGGGTCGACGTAGGTAGGCACCGGCGCCGGGTGGTCGATCGGCGAGACTCCGCCGATCACGTGCCCGGTGTGTCGGCGGACGAAGTCGGGCGAGGCGCGAGCGAGCCTCTCGACGCCGAGGGTTGCTGCCACGGTCGGGGTATCCACCCGGTGGGCTCCCGAGGTCAAGATCAGCACCGGTGACCCGCCGGCATCGAAGACCAGGCTGTTGGCGATCGCGCCCACCTCGCAGCCGAGCGCCTGCGCGGCCAGCACCGCGGTGTGCACCGACTCCGGGAGTACGACGACCCTGCCACGGCCGCCGATACGTTCGAGTGCCGCGCGGAAGCTCGTGATCGAGGGATGCTCTGCACTCACTCGATCGACCCTATTCCGCGGGGTCGGACACCCGTCCGATGAAGAGCGGTGTCCGGGTCGGCACGTCGTGGATCACGAACAGGAACGCCCGGTCGGCGCGCACCACGAGTCGGGGAGGTGCCGGTGCAGCCGCAACGCGCGTAGCGACCGCGGTGGCGGCTGCCGCCTCGCTGCCGCCTCCGTGCCCGCCTCCGTGCCCGCCTCGTCGACGGCGGCCAGGTCCCCGAACAGCTCGACGCCGAAGTCCTGGAGGCTGGTGGCCACCTCGGTTGCGGCACGCCGTGACCCGGCCTGACGGTTCAGGTCGGAGGCGGCCAGCCGGACGGCTGTGCGCGG
>Ga0136617_10000452_pt1 | contig 34299 bp, 31 predicted proteins | sample AntDrymUQ3222106_2_FD_129672 | JGI IMG/M metagenome (GOLD analysis project Ga0136617, IMG submission 129672) | Polar desert sand microbial communities from Dry Valleys, Antarctica - metaG UQ322 (21.06) | ecosystem: Environmental > Terrestrial > Soil > Desert | place: Antarctica: Dry Valley... | reverse complement strand
TGGCTGGCGGTCCCCGACCGCGACGCGATGACGTCGGGGCCGGTGCGCAAGCAGTTCACGAACGACCAGATCACCCGCAGCCGCAAGCTCGAGGGCATGTGGTGGGGCGACGACGGCGCGTACTTCGTCGCGTCGTTCGCCCGCACGTCGGACGGCAGCGCGGCCCAGCACGACGGCCAGGTCTGGTTCATCGACCCCGACCGCGACACGATCGAGCTCAAGCTGTGGTTCGCCTACACGCCCTCAGATCAGGACGGCGATCCGGACGGTCCCGACAACATCACCGTCTCGGCCTACGGCGGCCTGATCCTCGCCGAGGACGGCGAGGGTAAGCAGCATCTCGTCGGATCGACGGAGCGCGGCGAGACGTTCTTCTTCGCGCGCAACGAGCTCGAGGGCGACAACGAGTTCGCTGGCCCGACGTTCTCGCGCGACAAGAAGATCCTGTTCGCCAACGTCCAGTCGCCGGGGCACGTGTTCGCGATCCAGGGCCCGTTTCGCAAGCAGCGCTGAGCGTCGCGCTAGACGACGAGCCCGTGGCGGACCGTGTTCTCGGTCACGACGCGGGGCTCGACGAAGTGCAGCAGGTAATCGTGGCCGCCGGCCTTCGTGCCGGTGCCCGACAGCCTGTTGCCGCCGAACGGCTGGCGGCCGACCATCGCGCCGGTCGTCGAGCGGTTGATGTAGAGGTTGCCGACGGGTGAGCGGTCGATCACGCGCTGGACCGTGCGCGGGTTGCGGCTGAACAGGCCGCCGGTCAGCGCGACCGGGAGCGCGTCGATGCGGTCCATCGCCTCGTCGACGTCGCCGACGGGCTCGACGGTCAGCAGCGGGCCGAAGATCTCCTCGCGCAGTACGCGGGAGTCCTGCGGCAGGCCGGTCGCGACGATCGGCGCGACGTACCAGCCCTCGGCCGGCACGTCGTGTGCGCCGGTCACGATCTCGCCCGTCTCGGCGGCGATCGCGGCGTAGCGCTCGACGCGCTCCTGTGCCGCGCGCTCGATCAGGGGCGGGACGTCGGTGGCGAAGTCGTCCGCTGGGCCGACCTGGAGGCCCGCCACGGCGCCGGCGAGGCGCTCGACGAGCCCGTCGTGCAGCGCCTCGTGCACGAGCACGCGGCTCGCGGCCGAGCACTTCTGCCCGGCGTAGTGAAAGGCCGAGTCGACGATCGCGGGGATCGCCTCGTCGAGGTCGGCGTCGGAGTCGACGACGATGCAGTTCTTGCCGCCCATCTCGGCGACGACGCGCGTGAGCTGGCGCGCGCCGGGCGCCACCTCTGCCGCGGCGCGCAGCAGCTCGAGGCCGACCGCGCCCGAGCCGGTGAACGCGATCGTCGCGACGTCCGGGTTGCGCGCGAGCGCCGCGCCGGCATCGCCCTCGCCGGGCAACAGGGCGATCGCGTCGGCCGGAACACCGCCGGCGCGCAGCGCCTCGACGACGCGCAGCCCGCAGCCCGGCGCCTGCTCGGCCGGCTTGAGCACGACGGTGTTGCCGGTCGCAAGCGCCGCCGCCGTCATGCCCGTCGGGATCGCGAGCGGGAAGTTCCAGGGGGCGATGACGGCGCAGACGCCGCGTGGGGCGTAGCGCAGCGCGTTGCGCTCGCCGGGGACCTGGAGCAGCTGCGCACCGGCGGGGACGGGCGAGGCGCCGCCCTGCAGCTCGAGCGCGCCGCGGGCGTAGAACTCGAGGAAGTCGATCGCCTCGCAGACATCGGCGTCGGCCTCCGACCACGGCTTCGCGCACTCGCGCACGGCGAGCGCCGCGAGCGACGCGCGCCGCTCACGCATCCAGGCGGCGGCCCGCAGCAGCGCCGCCGCGCGCTCCGCGACGGGCGTCGCCGCCCAGCTCGGGAACGCGGCGCGCGCGCTCGCGACCGCGGCGCCGGCCTCCTCCCGCGTCGCGCGCGCCGCGACGGCGACGACGCGCTCCGGACGGCCGGGGTCCGTCGAGACGAGCTCCTCGCCGAAGCGGCGCTCGCGGCCGATCCAGACCGGGACCTTCAACGGCAGGCGCAACTCGCCAAGGCCGACGGCGAGCTTCGAACGCTCCGTCGCGCGTCGCAGCTCGAGCACCGGCTCGTTCGCAAACGGCGCCGGCGTGCTCACGCCGGCGCCTCCGGCGCCGCCAGCAGCTGCTCGAGCGGAACGCCGTGCGCCTGATCAGCAAGGAAGCTCTCGTTGGCCGTGTTCTCGAGCAGGCGCCGGACGAGGTACGCCATTCCCGCGACGAGGTCGCCGACCGGGCAGTACGCCCGCACCCGCAGCCCGTTCGCCGCAAGCGCCTGCCCGAGGTCGTCGCCGAGGCCGCGCAGCACCTGGAACTCGACGTCGCCCGCGTTCGCCCCCAGCATCCGGTTGCAGGCGATCGCGTGCGCCACCGAGCGCAGGTTGTGCGACGCGATCGCGACGCGGACGAGCGGCCGGGCCGCGAGCAGCCGCGCCGTCAGCGCCTCGAAGTTCGCGTCGTAGTCGGCCTTGCGCTCGAAGACGGGGACGCTCCAGCCGTGCTGGCGAGCCTCGACGACCTCGTGGTCCCAGTAGGCGCCCTTGACGAGCCGCACGACGAGCGGCTGCGCGCGCGGCGTGCGCTGCGCCCAGTCGAGGATCGTGTCGAGCGTCTGCGGCGAGTCGCGCAGGTAGGCCTGCAGGACGACGCCGGCGCTCGGCCCGTCGGCGAACTCCGGCTCCGCCAGGAGGTCGAGGACGAGCTCGAGCACGGCCTCGCGCGAGTCCAGCGACTCCATGTCGATGTGCAGGTGCGCGTCGAGCTCCTTCGCCTGACGCAGCAGCGCGCGCAGCCGCGGCGCCGCGTCGCGCTGGCCGCGCTCCGGCGCCTCGGGGCGCAGCAGCGGCGTCAGCGCGGAGACCTTCACGGACAGGTTCGCGCGCGGCAGCGGGCCGCTCGCGTCGCGCTCGAGCTGCGGCTGCCCGTCCATGCGCGCGTACGCGGCGGCGAGCGTCTCGAGCGCGTCGGCGCAGCGGGCGGCGTAGCGGTCGGCCTCCTCGGCGCTGACGGTCGCCTCGCCGAGCAGGTCGACGGAGGCGGCGATCCCGTCGCGCCACAGGTGGCGCAGCGTCGTGAGCGCGGCCTTCGGGTCCTCGCCGACGATGAAGCGGTGCGCCATGTGGCGCACGCCGGCCGCGCCGGCGGCACCGAGCGCCGTGCGCCCCGCCTTCGTGTCGCCCATCCGCATCGCGGCGCGCAGCGACGGCGGCTGCGTGTGGACCTGCTCGAGGAAGCTCGCGAGGTGCGCGGCGAGGTCGTCGAGCGAGCGGCACGCGGGGACGACGTCGACGAAGCGAAACAGCGCGGCGCGCAGCTTCGCGTCCTGTGCGGCGAGCTCCATCGCGCGGTCGTCGAGGGCCTTGAGCGGATTTCCGCGGTGCGACGGGAACGCCTCGGAGAGCGCGAGCCCGACGCGCTGGATCTCACGCTCGAGCGTCGCAGGGGCGCTCGTCACGACGTCTACGGGCTCGTGGCGGGCGCGGGCGGCGGCGCGAGGTCCGGGACGGTCGAGCTGTTCTGCGAGGGCGGGATCTGCTCGGAGCCGGTCGCGCCGTTGCCGGCCTCGATCTTGCGCTTGGCGCCGCCCTTCGCGCCGCCGGTGCCTGCCTTGCGGTTGGTCGCGTTCCTCGTCGGTGCGGCGGGTGGACGCGCGGCGACCGGAGGCGGAGGCGGGGGTGGGGGTGGGGGCGGGGGCGTCGCCGCTACGGGCGGTGGCGGTGGTGGCGGCGGCGTGGCAGGCGCTTGGGGGGCGGCCTTGCGCTTGGGCGCGGCCGCCGGCTTGCGCTGGGCGCGTTCGCGCGCGCGGTCACGGGCCTTCGCGAGCTCGACGGCGCGCGCGCTTGCCTCCTCCGCGCCGGGCACGACGACGACATCCGCCGGCGGGGTGCGGGCGGGGCCGTCGGCGGGCGCCGCGACGCGCGGGCTGGACGCGGGGTCGCTGCCGCCGAGGACCCCGGAGACGAACAGCGCCAGGAGCAGCCCGAGCAGCACGAGCCCGATCGGCAGCACGACGGGCAGCCGCAGCGCCGGACGCGCACGCGCACCTGGCTGCAGCAGCGGTGGACGCGGCGCCGCGTTCGACGTCCGCGGGAGCTGGGGGCCAATCGCGGGGCGCGTCGCGAACCGCCCGCGGGCCTGCTTGGGCGCCGGCGCGTCGGTCGTGCGGTGCTCGGTCGTCGGCTGGTCGCCGGCGCCGACGACCGGCACGACGCCGGCAGCAGGCGTGCGACGGTCGCCGCCGTTCGGCGCCGGCGCCGGCGCAGGCGGTTCGGCGCCGCGGGCGGGGGCGGCCGTTGCCAGCGCCACGAAGATCTGCGCCGCGATCTCCGGGTCGAGCGTCGGATCCGGCGGGTCGCGGTAGGCGCGCTCGCCGGCCCTGAAGCGCGCGACCGGGGCGCGGCAGGCCCAGCAGTCTTCGAGATGCCGGTCGAGGCGCTCCAGGTCGGCGGGCGAGGCCGTCTTGTCGGCGCGCGCGGCGAGCAGCGCCGGCACCTCGGCGCAGGCGCCCTGCGCCTGGCGGCCGGCGCGCTCGGCGGCGGCCATGCGCGTGGCGCTGATCAGCAGCGCTTCGGGGTTCAGGTCGGACAGGTCGCCGGTGGCGACGACCGCGGCACGAAAGCGTGCGAACGCATCGGCTGCTGCCGCCGCTGCCTCGGCATCACCCGTCACGTGGTGGCAGTAGGCCAGCACCGACGGCCCACGGGCCGAGCACAATCCGATCAGCGCGGCGGGATCCCCGTCGCGCACGCCGGTGGGTGTGACTGCTGCAGCGGGCGGCATCACCCCCAGGCTACCGCCACTCGCCGATCGCGGAGTCGCTGCAAATTGCGCTGCGCGACGCGGGCGGCGAACGCTCTACAGTCGAGCGGCCATGCGCGCGCAGACAGCTCACGCCGCGAGCCCGACGGCGGCGGGCAGCCGGGCGCCCGCGGCGGCCGGCGAGCGAGCGTGATCATGCGACTGCTGTTCGTCCTGGACCACTGGCCCGAGCTGTCGGAGACGTTCGTCGTCAACGAGCTCCAGGCGCTGCGCCGGCTCGGCCATGAGGTGCGCGTGCAGGCGACGCAGCCGGCGACGCACGCGAACCCGGAGGCGCCCGAGGATGTGGACGTTCACATCGTCGCCGACGACGATCGCCGGCGCGCCGTGCGCGATCTGCTCTGGCTCGCCAGGCGCCGTCCACTGGCGTGCGGGCGCGACGTCATCCGTCGCCGGCGCTGGCGGCGCGAGGAATGGGTGCGGCCGCTGCAGGCGCTCGCGCCGGCCGCACGACGCGTCATCGAGCGCGGCGACGAGCACCTGCATGCGCACTTCGCGGGCGGCGCGGCGCTTGACGCATTGCGCCTCGCGGCGCTCACGGGCCGCCCGTTCAGCGTGACCGCACACGCCTACGACATCTTCATGACGCGGCGAAACCTCCGTGAGAAGCTCGCTCGCGCGGACGCGATCTTCACCGGCTGTGACTACAACATGCGCCATCTGCGTCGCGTCTCGCCGCAGGCGAACCTGCACCGGGTCGTGATGGGCGTCGACGCGTCGAGGTTTCGCCGCCACACCCCGCTGCCCGGCGGCCGCGAGGTCGTGGCCGTGGGCCGCCTCGTCGAGAAGAAGGGCTTCGACGTCCTCGTCGACGCCGTCGCGCAGCTCCCCGACGTGCGGGCGCGCATCATCGGCGACGGTCCGTTGCGATCGACGCTGGAGCGGCGAGCGGCGCAGGCCGGTGCGGGCGATCGCGTCGAGTTCGCCGGCAGCCTGCCGCCGGCCGGCGTCCGCGCCGCGCTCGAGGCGGCTGATGTGCTCGCGATGCCCTGTGTCGTCGCCCGCGACGGCGATCGCGATTCGATGCCGGTCGTCGTCAAGGAGGCGATGGCGATGGAGCTGCTCGTCGTCGCCAGCGACGAGGTCGGCCTGCCCGAGTGCGTGCTCGCGCCGTGGGGCGTGCTCTGTCCGCCCGGCGACGCCGCCGCGCTCGCGTCGGCATTGCGGCAGGCACTGGCGCTCTCGCCCGAGGAGCGCCGGCTGGCCGGGCGCGCCGGGCGCGAGTGGGTTCGCCGCAATGCCGACGTCGACACCGAGACGGCACGACTGGGCGCCGCGATCGACGCGATCGCTTGACAGCGCGGTTGACACGCGGCGGAAACTGATCCGGCGTGCTCTCGGACTTCATCGCTACGGGACGGTTGCGCGACGGCGAGCCGCAGACGCTCGCCGCGCTCGTCGCCGTGGGCGGCTGGTCGGTCGTGTCCTACTGCGAGCGCGCCGGCGCCGGCGAGGACGCCGCGCACGCCGTCCTGCTCGCGTTCGTGCGGTTTCGCCGCCGCGCGATCGAGGCCGGGGACGAGGCGGCCGCGAACCTCGAGCGGATCCTGCTCGAGAGCGCGCGCGACGCGGTCGACGAGCTGCGCGGCGACGCTCCGGCGCCGGAGCAGTCGCGTGCGGCGGAAGACGCGTTCGCGCATGTGAGTCCGCGCCCCCTGTCGGCGCGGCTCGCGACGCAGGTCCTGCGCGCGCTCGTCGACGCCGCGCCGGTCGACGGCGAGCCGTCCGCCGTTCGCGCCGCGGCCGAGCGCATCTACGCCGAGGCCTACGACGCCGCGGAGCCCGCGGCGGCAGTGGCCGGCGAGGATGAACTGGACCCCGCCAGCCCGCTGCTCGTGCGCGCGATGCAGGAAGGAGCCGCCGCCGCGCCGCCGCCAGCCGCGCAGGCACAGGCCCCGCCGGGCCCACCCGTGCGCCCTTCCCGGGACGCCGCGCGGCTGAAACGCGTGCCGCCGGGCTTGCGCGCCGTGGCGGCCGCGGCGCTGCTCGTCCTTCTGGTCGTGCTGGTCGTGCTGGTCGTGCTGGTGACCGGTGGGGACGACGCCTCGCGCACCACGGCGCCCACGGCGCGGACCGTGACGGTCGCGGCTCCGGCCGGAGCCTCGGGGCCGCAGGTTGCCCGCGGCACTGCCCGGGAGCCGCTCACCGCGAGCGGCGCGCGCTTCGAGGTCGCGCCGATCAGGAATGCGAAGTGGGCGCGGCAGATCCGCAAGCGCCAGCTGCGCTCCGGCCGTCGCTGGGTCACGATCGCCGTGCGCGCGCGCAACCTCACCCGCCGCAGCCTCTCGCCGGGCGGCCTCGGCTACCGGCTGCGAACGCGTGCCGGCCTCATCATCGGCCCCGTCGTCGTCGAGCTCGCCGATGCCACCGCGGGCGTCCGCGGCGGCCGCCTCGCGATCGGTGCGCAAGCCAGTGCGCACCTCGGGTTCGAGGTTCCCGCCGACGCGCGGGACGGACTGACGTTCATGTTCGAGCCGGGCGGGCTCGGCGATCCGGCGGTGCTCGTCCCGCTCGCCGACCAGGCATAGCCGCCGCTGGGCTCCTGCTCGACGGACCCTTGCCCGACGGCGGCACGAGCACACGCAGCCGCGTGCTGAGCGAGACCGTGCGCCAGCCGGCGTCGATCGCCCAGCGCTGCTCGCGCGTCGGCTCCGGCGGATAGAAGCCGCGGCCGACGACGAGCACGTCGTAGCGGCCCCGCCGCAGGGCGGCCTGGAAGCTCGCCTCGTCGCCCCACGGAGTCAGGAAGCCGTCGACGAACCGGCCCATGAACTCGACGTCGTTGTCGATCCGCGTTCCGAAGGCCGGCCAGATGGGCGAGAGGCCGGCGACCGTCCAGTCGGCCGCCAGCGCGACACGCCCGCCGGTCGGCGTGGCGGCGAGCATCGCGTCGACGCCGGGATCGATGCTGCGGTAGCGGCCGTCGTTGATGCGGTCCTGCATGCGGTTGGCGGCGGCGAGGCCGACGAGCGCGGCCGCGGTCGCGGCCGCCGCGAGCACGATCCGCCGGTCGCGCAGGCGCCACAGCAGCCACGCCGCAGCCGCGAGCGCGGCGAGCCCGACCGCAGCGAGCGTGACGTCGCGGATGCCGCGCACCTCGTAGCCACGATAGGCGCCGAACAGCGCGCCCCCGGCGAGCGCGGCCTTCAACGCGAGCGCCGCCGCGCGTGGCAGGCGCCCGGCCGCCCACGCGACGACCGGCACGGCGATCAGCAGCGCCGGGATCGCGTAGCGCGTGTTGGAGTTCACGAGCGACGGGTCGCCGCGCAGGCCGAGCGCGGTCGCGGGCGTCACGGTGTACAGGAGCGCGAGCGCGACGGCGCCGGCCGCGAGGACGAGCACGCGCGGGTCGGGCGCGCGGCCGTGCCGGCGCGCGAGCAGGACGGCGATCGCGATCCCCGGTGCGCAGACGATCGGCGCGACGCCGATGCCCTCGACGACCTCGCCCGCGAGCTGACGCAGCACCTCGAGATCGCCGGCGTAGTCGGCGATCGAGAAGCCCGCCTGGTCGCGGATGATGTCGGGCGGGGCGTCGAAGATCGTGACGCCGAACGGCGCGACGTGGAGCGGGAAGAGCGGGTTGCCCGACAGCGCGAGGTTGCGCACGAGCCAGGCGAGTGCGCCGAGCAGCGCGAGGCCGCCGACGAGGAGCCCGTCGCCGAGCGCTCGTGGCAGTGCGGAGCCGCCGGTCGCGCGTCGCGCGGCCACGAGCCGCGCGGCGATCCAGATGACGCAGACGACGGCCACCGAGCTGACGCCGTACCACTTCGTTCCGGCTGCGATTCCGAGCGCGATTCCGGCGAGCACGAGGTCCGAGCGCCGGCTCGTGCGCGCGTGGCGCAGGAGGAACAGGATTCCGCAGGCGAAGGTCGTCCACATGAGCGTGTCGGGCAGGGCGCGCGGGATCGTCGCGAGCCCGACGACCGGCAGCGAGACGATCGCCGCCGCGGCGAGGACGGACGCGGCGTGCGGCGCGCGCAGCTCGCGCGCGACGGCGAAGACCGCGACCGCCGTCGTCACGAGAAAGAACGTGATCGGCAGGCGGACGAGGAAGTCGTTGTGCCAGGGCAGCACGGCGCTGAGCAGGACCACGTCGCCGTTGTTCGGGTAGTAGCCGTGGGACAGCAGCGGGACGAACTGGTCGACCTGCCACATCGAACCCAGCTGGATCCAGCGGCCGACGCCCGGCAGGTGAAACGTCAGCGTGTCGACGCCGACGAGCTCGTCGCCGGCCCAGCGGCCGAGGTCGGCGAGCGCGGCGGCGGTCGCGAATGCGCCCGCGAGCGCCGCCAGGCCCCAGCCGATCGGGCTGCTCGGCGCGACGGGTCCGCCCGGCCCGCGGTGCTCGAGCGTGGGCGGCCCGGTCGCGCGCTTGACGAGCGCGGCGAGGCCGACCGCGAGCGCCGCCGCGACGAGCACCGTCGCGCGGGTGAGGATCCCGAGCATCAGCGGGACGAGATGCACGCAGATCAGGACGGCGGTTGCGACGACGAGGCTCGCGAGCGCGAGCTCGAGCGCGTCGAGATGGCGTAGCCGGCGGCGCACGATCAGCGCGGTCGCGGCGGCGACCGCGGCGAGCATGACGCCGAACAGCGCGGCGCCGGCGAGGAAGTCCTGCAGCGGCATGAACGCGCGCAGGCTAGATGGTCGCTGCGACGGCGGCTGAGCCAACCGGGTTCCCGGCCCGTATCGTGACGCTGTGAACGCGCCCGGCCGGATCTCGGTCCTCATCGTTCCCCGGACGGCAGACTTGTGAGCGCGGGCCGGCCGCAGGCAGGCTCAGGCCTGCGCATCCGCGCTGCCCGCGGGACGATTGTCAACGCCGCGTTCCTCCTCGGCGTCAACACCCTGAACCTCCTGCGCGGCTTCCTCGTCGCCGCGTTCCTGACGACGGCCGAGTACGGCGTCTGGGGCGTGGTGCTCGTGATCCTCTTCACGCTCATGTTCCTGCGCCAGGTCGGGATCGGCGAGAAGTACATCCAGCAGGACGAACCCGACCAGGAGCTCGCATTTCGCAAGGCGATGACGTTCGAGCTCGCGCTCGCGGGCATCGTGCTCGTGGCCGGGGTCGCGCTCGTGCCCGCGCTCGCGACCGTTCTCGGCGACGAGGCGATCATCGCGCCGGCGCTCGTCTCGCTGCTGATCGTGCCGGCCCAGGCGCTGCAGGCACCGCTGTGGATCTTCTACCGCGAGATGGACTTCGTCCGCCAGCGCAAGCTGCAGATCCTCGACCCGCTGACCGGCTTCGTGATCGCCATCGGGCTGCTGATCGCGGGCTGGAACTACTGGGCGCTCATCATCGGCGTCGTCGCGGGGGCGTGGGTGGGTGCGGTCGTATCCCTGCGCGCCTCGCCGTACCGCTTCCGCTGGACGTGGGACCGCGGGACGCTGCGCTCCTACGCGTCGTTCTCCTGGCCGCTGTTCCTCGCGGGGTTCTCCGGGATCGTCGTCGGCCAGGGTCTGCTGATCGTCGGCCAGGCCGAGCTCGGGCTGGCGGGCATCGGCATCATCACGCTGGCGTCGACGATCTCGCAGTACTCAGACCGCGCCGACCAGGCGATCACGCAGACGATCTATCCGACGATCTGCGCGGTCAAGGACCGCGCCGAACTGCTCTACGAGGCGTTCGTGAAGTCCAACCGCCTCGCGCTCATGTGGGGCGCGCCGTTCGGCCTCGGCCTGGCGCTGTTCGCCGAGGATCTCGTCCAGTTCGGCATCGGCGAGCAGTGGCGGCCGGGGATCGGCCTCATGCAGGCGATCGGGGTCGCCGTCGCCGTGCACCAGATCGGCTTCAACTGGGACGCGTTCTACCGTGCCCGTGCCGAGACGAAGCCGATCGCGGTCGCGTCGGCGATCTCGATCGCCGCGTTCGTCGCGATCGCGCTGCCGCTGTTGGCGAGCGACGGCCTGCGCGGGCTCGCGCTCGGGATGGTGCTCGTCGAGGGCGTGAACTTCACGATCCGGATGACCTACCTGCGGCGGCTGTTTCCGGACTTCCGCTTCCTGCGCCACGCGGCGCGCGCGCTGCTGCCGAGCCTGCCTGCGGTCACGCTCGTCGCCGCGCTGCGCCTGGCGGTCGGCGAGGAGCAGACGCTGCTAGCAGCGCTCGCGATGTTCGCCCTCTACGTCGTGACGACGCTCGCCGCGACCGCGCGCATCGAGCGCCGGCTGCTGCGCGAGATGTTCGACTACCTGCGCCGCCGGCCGGCGGCGGGCGTGGCGGCGTGACGGCCACTGCGCCGCGGCGTGGCGCAGCGGCTCACTCGAGCCCGGCGGGTGCACGCAGCAGCGCGTCAACCGCGTCCGGCGTCGCGCTGCGCCGCGCCTGGATCGCGCGGCGCTCTTGCAGGGCGCGCGGCATGCCTGCCAGCCCCGCGAGCCGGCCCGCGATCTCGACCGGCGCGAGCCGTCGTGGCCGGTTGCTGCGCAGCTCGACCGCCCAGCGCCGCGCGAGCGCGCGGGGGGCGGCGTCCGGCAGGCAGCGCACCGCGCACCACGTGCTGTTGCGCGCGACGTAGAAGCGCGTGCGGGCCCAGGACCGTGTCGTCGCGCCGAGGAGGTGCGTGACCCGCGCGGACGGTACGAGCAGCGCGTGGTAGCCCGTCAGCACCGCGCGGAACGCAAGGTCGACGTCCTCGTAGTACAGGAAGAAGCGCTCCTCGTAGCCGCCCAGCGCGTCGAAGACGTCGCGGCGGAAGACCGGCGCCGCGCCAGGGGCCGCGAAGACCCGGTACGGGTCGGCGGGCAGGTCGTCGAGCGGGCGGTCGCGCAGGAGCTTGTACGCGTAGCCCGCGGGGGTGTACTGGTCACCGGCGCTCTCGATCCGGCCGGTCGCCGCGCTGACGAGGACGCTGCCGAGCGCCCAGGTGCGCTCGTCGCGCGGCGCGGCCGTGAGCCGCGCGAGCCAGTCGGGCCCGGGGGTGGCATCGGAGTTCAGGACGCAGACCCAGGGCGCCGAGGTCGCCTGCACGCCGCGGTTCGCGCCGCCCGCGAAGCCGAGGTTGCGTCCGAGCTCGAGTGCTCGCACGCCGGGGTGATCGGCGTGCAACAGCGCCAGCGACCCGTCGCGCGAGCCATTGTCGGCGACGACGATCTCCTCTGGCGCGAGCGTCTGCGCCGCGAGCGCGCCGAGGCACTCGGGCAGCAGCCGTGCGCCGTTGTAGTTGACGACGACGACGGCGACGCCGGAGCTCACGGGGCCGTGCCGCCGGCGGCGGGATCGAAGCGCGCGATGAAGGCGTCGACATCCGGGCTGGAAAGGAGCGCGACGTGCGCCTTGACCTTCTCCGTCGGCCAGTCCCACCACCTGATCCGCAGCAGCGCCTCGACCTGCTCGTCGCCGAAGCGCCGCCTGATCTCGCGGGCCGGGTTGCCGACGACGACGGCATACGGCCGCACGTCCCGGGCGACGACGGCCTTCGTCCCGATGACGGCGCCGTCGCCGATCGTCACGCCCGACATGACCGTGACGCCGTTCGTTACCCACGTGTCGCTGCCGACGACGATGTCGCCGCGGCCGTGCGTGAAGCCGTCCTCCTGTGCGCCCGGCAGCGCGAGCATCGCCCGCAGGCCGTATTGCGACACCCACTCCGTGCGGTGCAGCCCGCCGACGTAGAAGTCCGCGTCGGGGGCGACCGAGGCGAAGTTGCCGATGATCACGCGGCCGCTGTCGCCCGTGTACTTCACGACGTTGGGCGCGTAATAGCTCATGTTGCCCATGACGAGCGTGCCGTCGGCGATGTGCTGCTGCGCGCGCTCCTGCAGCGCGACCGAGCTCTCGGCGTTGTTCAGCGACCGGCGCAGCCGCTGGACGGAGTCGATCCGGGCCTTGGCCCCGCGTGCCTGCTCGACGACCCGCCGGGCCTGGTGGGCGGCGCGTCGGACCGGGCTCGGCATCGCGGGCAGTCTAGAGGCGCAGCGGCGCTACGCTCGCCGACGTGGCTGGCGATCCCGCGCTCGCGGAGCTCTACGAGGCCAAGGCGCAGACGTACGCCGCGTTCGGCAACGGCGCGGTCGCGGCGCACGCCCAGCGCCTGCTGCCCGCGGGCGGGCGGGTGCTCGACGTCGGCTGCGCCGCGGGCGGCCTGCTCGCGCTGCTGCGGGCGAGGGCGGGTCACCTCGCCGGCCTGGAGCTCTCGGCGACCGCCGCGCGCGCGGCGGCGGCCGTCGGAGACGAGATCGTCTGCGGCGCGCTGGAGGATTCGCGGCTGCCGTTCGTGCCGGACTCCTTCGACCTCGTCGTGCTCGCCGACGTCCTCGAGCACCTCGCCGATCCCGCCGCCGGGCTGGCTCGGGCGACTGCGTGGTGTCGCCCCGGCGGCGCCGTCCTCGTGAGCGTCCCCAACGTCGCGCACTGGCAGGCGCGGCTGACGATCCTGCGCGGGCGCTGGCCCCAGCACGACAGCGGGACGTTCGACGCCGGCCACCTGCGCTGGTTCACGCACGACTCGCTGCACGCGCTGCTGACCGAGGCCGGCCTGCGTGACGTCGAGCTGCACGCGATCGTGCCGATGCTGCGCAACCACCTGCGGCCGGCGCGGCTCGCCGACCGGGCCGAGCTGGCCTGGCAGGCCCTCGGGCGCCGCGCGCCGGGGCTGCTCGGCTACCAGGTCGTCGGGATCGGCCACCGCCCGTAGACACTCTGCTACGGTCGCGCTCGTGCCGATCATCCCGCAACGCGAGCTTCGCAACAACGTCAGCGACGTCCTGCGCCGGGCCGAGGGCGGAGAGCGCTTCACGATCACGGTCAACGGGCGGCCGGTGGCCGAGCTCGGCCCGGCGCGCAGCGGTCGTCTCGCGGCCCCCGAGGGGCTTGCGAGGATCCTGAGCGACGCTCCCGTCGACACGGCATGGGCGCAGGAGCTTGACCGCGTACGCCGTGAGGATCATGCGGCCGCGAGCGATCCCTGGACGGCTTGAGCACCCTCGTCGACACGAGCGTGCTCGTCGCCGCCGGCGCCCGTTCCGGGCTCGAGGTCGAGGGCGGCTGGGCCGTCAGCGCGGTCAGCGTGGGCGAGCTGCACGCCGGCGTCCTGCTCGCGTGCGGCGGGCCACAGCAGGCGGCCCGGCTGCGCCGTCTGAGCGCTGTTCTGGCAGAAGCGCCGGTCCTCGAGGTCGATCGGGCGGTCGCCGCGCGCTATGGCGAGCTGCGCGCAGCGACGGGACGCATGCCGACGAACGACCTCTGGATCGCCGCGACCGCGCTCGCGCACGATCTCACGCTGCTGACGGCCGACGAGCGCCAGGCGGCGCTGCCGCTCGTCCGCACGACGCGTGTCGGCGGCCGGTGAATCAACCATCTAGGCTGCCGCCTCCATGGGCCTGCGCGACGTCCGCTATGACATGAACCACGGCGCCTCGCGGCGCCTGCTGATGCCGACGCTCGAGCGCTGGGCGGCCGCGCATCCGCGCGACGCCGAGGTCCTCGAGGTCGGTGCCGGCCACTACGACCACCGGCCGTTCTTCTCCTGCGCGCTGACGAAGTTCGACGCCGACAGCGCGCAGCGCCCCGACATCGTCGGCGACGCGCACGCGATGCCGATCGACGACGACCGCTTCGACGGCGCGCTAGCGATCAGCGTGCTCGAGCACGTCGACGATCCCTACCAGGTCGTGCGCGAGATGTACCGGGTACTCAAGCCCGGCGCGCCGGTGCTCGCATGGATCCCGTTCACGTTCGGCGTGCACGGCTTCCCCGAGGACGTCAGCCGCTTCACGACCTTCGGGATGCGCCGGCTCTTCGAGCGCGCGGGCTTCGAGGTCACGCGGATCGACGAGCAGCCCTACTCGGGCGCGTTCCTGCAGCTCTCGAACCTCGTCCATTTCCTGCTGCCGCGCACGGATCACCGCCGCTGGGTGCTCCCGCTCAACAAGACGCTGTTCTTCGTCGCGCGGATGGGCTACCCGCTCGACGAGCGCTTCTCCAAGCTCAAGCTCAAGACGCTCTACACGGGCGCCGAGATCGAGGCCCGCAAGCCGCTCTGCTAGTGCGGCGCGGGGGCTGGTTCGAGGCTGTCCGGTTCGGTATGACAGAGCGCCGTTGATGCTTCTTTGTCGGGGTGCTAGCGCAGCAGGCGGCCCACCCGCTGCAGCAGGAAGGGGCCGAGCGTGCCCGCGAAGAGCGGCGTGATGTGCGTCTTGTCCTTGTGGACGAGCACGCCGCCGACGACGGGAAAGCAGAGCCGCGGACTGCACATGAACGGCGTCAGGTCGATGAGGTGCACCCGCGGCGTGCCCCGCCGGCGCGCCGCGCGCGCCGCGGGGTCGCGGCGCACCGCCTTCGAGCGCGAGACGGCGCAGGCGACGCCGGCGCGGCGGCCGCGGCGGATCGCCCGCTCGATGCAGAGCGGGCTGTTGTCCGTGCTGAACGGCACGTCGCGCAGAACGATGATCTGATGGACGGTCCTGGGCAGGGTGCGCCATGCCCGGATGTAGCCCTGGACCTGGTACTCGCGGCGGTTGCGGCCGGCCGGGACGCGGACGCCGACGCCCGAGAGCTGCGACACGAACACCGTCCGTACCTGGGGGTGACGGGTGAACCAGCGCCGCACGGCGCGCCGCCATTGCCGGCAGCTCGCGCGCCGCGCCTTCGGAAGGTCCGGCGGGGCCGCCGACAGCGGGCAGCCGCTGCGCGTCAGCGAGAATCCGCGCCAGCCGCGCGCCTGGGCGACGACCTCGAGCGCGCCGCGCCAGTGCGCGGCATGGCTGTCGCCGACGAGCGCGACGGTGCGGTTGGCGACCGCGGCCCGGACACCGAACTGGCAGGTGTAGGGAAGCGCCTTGGAGATGATCGCGCAGCGTGCGTTGGGCGTCAGGAGCGCCTCCGACGGAGGCGGCATGACCGCGAGCCGCAGCGCGCCGTTGGAGCAGCGGTGGCGCGGGTTGCGCGATGCCGCGCCCAGGCAGCGCGGTTCCTTCAGCGGTCTGATCCTGGCGATGACGTTGCCGCCGCTCGGCGCGAGATCGTGGCATGTGGCGGGTTCCGCGCAGGACCATGCGGACTGCGCCTGCCACGAGTAGCGTCCCTGGCCGAGGTTTGCCGTCGACGGCTCGAAGGCCGCCAGCAGCGAGCGCTTGTCGGGACGGCTGACGGTCGCGGCGATGATCCGGTTCTCGACGGCCTGGCCGAACGGGTCGAGGCGCGCGTAGCTCAACCCGGGCCTGTTCTCGCCCTTGTCGAACACGCAGATGCGCGCGCGCGGCGTCGGCAGCCGGCCGTAGAAGAGGTTGACGCAGAGCCCGCGGCCTTCGGCACCCGACATCTGCGCGGGGTCCCATTCACCCGCGGTCACGACGTGCAGGACGAGCTCGGTCCCGCGCTGGCCGAAGGAGATCGAGCGCATGTCGAGCGGGCTCTGCACCGCGTCGGCCTCGTCGAGGTGCGCCAGCGGGTCGCGGCTCGGCGCTGCGGCGACGCTCGTGACGGGCAGGACGAGCGCGACGAGCGCGAATGAGAAGATCCTGAGGATGCGGGCGGCGGCGTTCACGGTCCGCAATGATGGCCGGTCGGTAAGACGCCGTGTCTCAATCCTGCACGTACGGTTCCGCGCCCAGATCCCGCGAAGGAGAAGCAATGACGCTCGCCCGCAGTTCCCGCTGTCTCACGATGCTCGCCATCTTGACGTGCCTCGCCGTCGCGGGCCTCGCCGGTGCGCAATCGAGCGTCGCCAAGACGAAGGCGTGCGCCACACCGAAGGAGCCGGCGGGCATGCTCGGCGGCTACTTCACGCAGCTGCAGGTCAACCGCGTCAGCTGCGCGACCGGACGCAAGCTCGTCCTCGCGTACTACAAGTGCCGCCGCAAGAAGGGCATCAAGGCGTCGTGCAGCGGCAAGACCGTCAACGGCCTGAAGTGCACCGAGAAGCGCGGCGCGGAGATCGAGACGCAGTACAACGCCACGGTCACCTGCAAGAAGGGCTCCAAGCGCGTCAAGCACAGCTATCAGCAGAATCTCGTTCCCGGCTGAGCAGCTCAGGCGACGGCGAACCGCACGAGGCCGCCGTCGCGCTGCTCGACGACGTGCCCGTCGGCGATCAGCAGGTCGACGTGCCCGAGCACCTCTGACAGCGTCAGATAGGCCTGCGTCACCGCGACGTTGCCCCACAGCGCCTGCGCGATCTCATAGGCCGTGCTCGGTTCCTCGGCGATCAGCCGGCGGATCTTGTCGGCGCGGCGCTCGTACATCCGGAAGCGCTCGTCGATGAGGGCGACGGGGTCGGTGACCGGCTCGCCATGCCCGGCGAGCACGAGCTCGACGTTCTGCATCGCGCGCGTCGCGCGCAGCGACTCGATGTAGATCTCCAGCGCGTGCGGGCGGTCGGGCGGCTCGTTGCCCTCGTTCGCCTCGTCCTCCAGCGGCCGTGAGATGAGCGGGTTGGACGAGATGTGCTTGATGAGGTGATCGGCGCCGAGCACGATCGCGCGCTGCTCGTCGTGGAAGATCGTGTCCGAGGGCGAGTGGCCGGGACGGTGCAGGACGCGCAGCGTGCGGTCGCGCAGCTTCAGCTCGGAGCCCGCGGCGAGCGGCCGCGTCACGGTCGCCGCCGCGCCCCAGCTGCGATAGCTCTGCGAGACCGCCAGGAGCGCGTAGCGCACGTCCTGGGGGATGCCGTGCTCGGCCATCACGCGCTCGGCGAAGGCGTCGTCGGCGTCCATGCTCTGCTTCCAGCGCTCGACGCGCGGCGCGAGCAGGTCCAGCGCCGCGACCTGCGCCCCGGAGCGGCGCGCCAGGATCGACACGAGCCCGAGGTGGTCGATGTGCTGGTGGGAGATGATGACGAGCTCGAGGTCCTCGACGCGGCGGCCGTGCGCGGCGAGGGCGCGCTCGAGCGCGTCGAGCGCCGTGCCGGAGTTCGGGCCGCTGTCGACGAGCGTGAGCGGGTCGTCCTCGATGAGGTACGTGTTGACGCGGCCGACCTGAAACGGCGTCGGGATCGGCAGGCAGTGGATGCCGGCGTCGGCGGCGCGGGCGAGCGCCGCCCGCGCATCGGTCATGAGCGGATGATGCCGAGCACCTCGTCGCGGCGCCGCTCCATGTCCTGCACGGAGACGAGCGACTCCAGGCACAGGCGCATGAGCGGCTCGGTGTTCGACGTGCGCACGTTGAAGTGCCAGTCGTCGTAGTCAACCGAGACGCCGTCGAGGTGGCTGATCCTGGCGTCGGCGAAGCGCTCCTCGATCTCCGCGAGCTTGGCCTGCCCGTCGTCGACCTCGGAGTTGATCTCGCCGGAGATGAAGTACGTCGCGTGGTAGCGGTCGAGCAGCTCGGAGAGCTTCGTGTCCTGCACGCTCAGCAGCTCGAGGATGAGCAGCGCGGGGATCGTGCCGCTGTCGGCGCAGTAGAAGTCGCGGAAGTAGTAGTGGCCGGAGACCTCGCCGCCGAACATCGCGCCCTCGTCGCGCATCCGCGTCTTGAAGAACGCGTGCCCGACACGGTTGGGATGCGCCGTCCCGCCGGCCTTCTCGACGGTGTCGGCGACGGCGCGGCTTGCGCGGACGTCGTAGAGGACCGCCTCGCCCGGCGACTTGCGCAGCAGCGACTCGGCGAGCAGCGCCGTCAGGAAGTCGCCGTCGACGAAGCGGCCGCGGTCGTCGATGAAGAAGCAGCGGTCGGCGTCGCCGTCCCAGGCGATGCCGAGGTCGGCGCCCTCGGCGACGACCTTGCGCATGATGAACTCGCGGTTCTCGGGCAGCAGCGGGTTGGGCTCGTGGTCGGGGAACTCGCCGTCGGGCGTCCAGTAGGCGGTGACGAGGTCCAGGCCGAGGCGCTCGAGCAGCGGGCCGACCATCGGCCCGGCCATGCCGTTGCCGCCGTCGACGACCACCCGCAGCGGCTTGACCGCCGCGGGGTCGATGAACTTCAGCGCGTCGGCGCGGAAGTCCTCGTAGACCTCGACCTCCTCGACCGAGCCACGGGCGGGAACAGAACGCCCACCGGCGGGAGTGTCTCCCAAGCCCGCCTCGATCGTGCGCCGCACGTCCTGGATCCCGGCGTCGCCGCTCAGCGCGATCGCACCCTCGCGGACGAGCTTGGCGCCCGTGTAGGCCTTCGGGTTGTGCGAGGCGGTGCACATGAGCCCGCCGTCGAGCTCGCGCGCACCGACGAGCCAGTAGAGCATCTCGCTGCAGACCATCCCGGCGTCGATCACGGTCGCGCCCTCCGCGACCATGCCGTTGCGGTAGCGTGCCGCGAGCTCGGGCGCGCTGAGCCGCATGTCGCGGCCGAGGCCGATCCGCAGCTCGTTCGTCGGCTTGCCGCCGAGGTCCGACAGGACTCGCGCGAACGCCCGCCCGATCGCCTCCGCGACGTCGCCGTCGATCTGCTCGCCGTAGAGGCCGCGGATGTCGTAGGCCTTGAAGATCTCGTCTGGCACCGGCACGGCGCCGAAGGGTAGTTGCCCGCGGCCGGATTCGCCGTCCACGCTCGCCCGTCGCCTACCGCTCGTCGTCCCGGCGTCGCGCGGCGACGTGCGCGACGAGCGCCGTCAGGGCAGCGGCGATCCGCTCCCTGATCGCCGCGTCGCCGACGAGCCCGTCGGGTCCGATGCTGTGGCGGGGGACCGGGATGTGCGCGCAGGCGGCCTCGACGATGTCGGTGCCGGTGTACGTGAGAACCGTGCGCAACGACGCGTGGGCGCCCGCCGCGCCGGTCGGCAGCCCCGACGCGTTGACCCAGGCGACGGGCTTGTCATGGGTGCCGCCGCCGACGGTCCAGTCCAGCAGGTTCTTGAACGAGCCGGGCAGCGCGCCGGCGTACTCAGGCGTCGAGAACAGGACCGCGTCGACCGCGTCGAGCTGCGCGCGCAGGTGCGCGGGCGCCGGCGCGAGCGGCTCGCCGTCGACGTCGTCGTCCGGGTTGAAGTGGGGCAGGTCGCCCAGCCCCTCGTAGACCGTCGTGACCGCCCCCTTCGGGGCGAGCGCGTGCGCGGTCCGCAGGAGCGCGGTGTTCGTCGATCCGTCGCGCAGGCTGCCCGAGACGAGCAGGATCCGAACGGGTGGTTCGATCGCCGGTGCTGCCATCCGAGCATCCTCGCAGCGCGATCGGCCTGCTCGCGGGCTCTACAATCCCGCCCATGTCCGGCCATTCCAAGTGGGCGTCGATCAAGCACAAGAAGGCGATCGTCGACTCCCGCCGCGGGAAGCTCTTCACGAAGCTCGCACGTGCGATCACGACCGCGGCGCGCGACGGCGGCGGCGAGCTCGAGGGCAATCCGGCGCTCCAGCTCGCCGTGCAGAAGGCCCGCGACGCCTCGATGCCCAAGGACAACATCGAGCGCGCGATCGCGAAGGGCACCGGCGCGGGCGCCGACGCCGACGCGATCCAGGACGTCATGTACGAGGGCTATGGACCGGGCGGCGTCGCGCTGCTGATCGAGGCGATGACCGACAACCGCAACCGCACGGGCGCCGACGTACGCCATCTGCTCGGCAAGCACGGCGGCAGCCTCGGCGAGCCGGGCTCGGTCGCATACCTGTTCGACAAGCGCGGCCTCATCGTCGTCGACGCCGAGCGCTACAGCGAGGACGACCTGCTGCCCGCGATCGAAGCCGGCGCGCAGGACATCGCCGAGGACGACGGCGTCTTCGAGGTGCTCACCGAGCCCGCCGACCTGACCGCCGTCCGCAGCGCGCTCGAGCACGCGCAGGTCGAGCTGCAGTCGGCCGAGGTCGCGTGGCTGCCGAAGGCGCGCGTGCCGGTGCAGGAGGACGACGCCGCGAAGATCATGCGGCTGATCGACGCGCTCGAGGACAACGACGACGTCGACGCGGTGCACGCGAACTTCGACATCGACGCCGACGTGCTCGAGCGCGTCGCGGCCGGCGGCTGACGCGCGGGGTCGGAGCGACCGGCGCGCGTCAGCCGGCCGCGATCCGGCCGCAGGCGACGCGGTCGCCGCTGTCGCCTGTGTCCCGCGTCTCCTGATCGGGGCCGTTGGGCGCGTAGCGCGGGGGGATGTTCGCGTAGTTGTCGGCGCCCGCGTGGACCATGACGGCGCTGCCGTCGCGGTCACGGAGGTCGGCGAGCGTGAAGCGATCGGTCGTCGCGTGCAGCGTTGCCGTGCCGTTGCGCTTGACGAGCAGCGACGGCAGGTCTCCGTCGTGACCGCCGTGGGCCTGGGTTGCGTGCTTGAGGTGGCCCATCGCCGACTTGAACGTCGGCGCCTCGCAGGCGCCGACGGCATGGACGTGGAATCCGTGGAAGCCGGGCTTCAGGCGGCGCACGGTCGCGCGGACCTCGACCGCGCCCGTGGGCGCCGCGGCGGTCAGTCGGACGCTGCCGACGACCTTGTGGCCCGCATCGCGCAACGGGACGGTCAGCGCGCGTGGGTGGTTGCTGCGCTGGGCGAAGCCGACGACTGCCAGGGCGCAGCAGGCGGCGACGGCCGCGGCGAATGCGGTGAGGAGACGGAGGCGCATGGCGATCCCGCTACCCCGCGGCGCCATCGCGAAACGCCGGCTGGCGCAGTTCGCTGCGGCGTCAGTCCACCCACGGTCGCGCCTGCTTGACGACGAGCCTACCGTTCGCGCCGAACTTGAACTCGACGTCCATCGCGAAGCCCGGGTCGTCCTGCTTGGCGTAGACGACCTTGAAGCGCTCCTGGATGGTCGCGAGCGCGGTCGTCAGCGTGGCCACCTCGTCGTCTGAGAGCACGTGCTTCCCGTCCTGCGTGAGCGTCGAGCGCCGGATGTACTGCGTCTCGTACTCGCCCTCCGGGCCGATCGCCGAGATGAGCAGCTCGTCGGGCGTCGCGTTCGGATCGGGGTTCGTCACGAGCGACTCGCCGACCTGGACGTTGACGTAGAAGCCCGGCCAGTTCGGGTCGTACGGGTTCTTCGTCACCGCGACGCCGTTGGCACGCTCGTCGTCGAAGTTCGGATGGACGAGCACGCCCATCGCCGCGCTCAGGTGGTCGATGCGATGAAACTCGCGCTCGTCGTACGCGCGGAAGTTCCACAGCGACGCCCACACCTGCTTGACGGTCTTCGACAGCTCGCCCTCGTCCGGGCGGTGCGTGTAGGAGTCATACAGGCCGGCACCGTTGAAGCCCTCGAGGTCCTCGTTGTTCGTCGACGAGCGGCAGCGGATCCCCGTCCCGCCGGGGAAGCGCGACTGCAGCGCGACGATGTCCGCCGCGAGCTCGTAGGAGAGGTCGGCCTTCTTCATCTTCTTGCGCAGCTGCGCGAGCGCCTCGTCGCGCTTGCCGGGGTCAGCGGCCGTCTCCGCGTCGTCGATGATCGCGCGCGCGTCGTCGTAGAAGCCGCCGTCGCACATGAAGCGGTCATAGAACGAGAACGGGATCGCGTAGCCGTCCGGCACGACGCCGGCGGGCAGCATCGTGCGCAGCTCGGCGACGTTCGCCGCCTTCGCGCCGACGCGCAGCACGTCGGCGTGGCGGAGCTCGTCGAGATCGACGATCGCGGTTGCCGAGAGGTCGCGCGGCGGCGTCTGCGGCTCCTTGGGGCGAATCTGCTCGAGCCACGCCGCGACCTCGTCCGGCGCCGCGGGCGCGAGCGCGAAGTCCTCCGCGGTGACCTCGTAGCGCACGACCTGGCCCAGCAGCGGCGCGATCCGCTCGTGCGTCGCGCCGCCGCGGACGTAGGCGTTTGGCGTGTCGTTCTGCTTGGCCTTGAGGTTGATGTGTGACAGCGGCGTCTGCGGCGTCGCGCTGATGACGCCCGCGACGTGGCCGAGGTCGTTGGGCAGCGAGGCGAAGAGGGCGACGTCGCGGATCGTCGGCGGCCGCGCCGCCGTCGGGTCGACGGCGTTCAGCACGCCGAAGCCCTCGCCGAGATTCAGCGCGACGTAGGAGACGTTCGCGAACAGCTCCTGCGTGGAGATCGAGCGCACGCCGAGGCGCTGCAGCTCGGCGGCGTCCTGTGCGAACAGCGCCTCCTGCGTGTCGCCCGCCGGGTGGTAGGCGAGCTTGGCGGCGGCGAACGGCATCGCCGCGCGGACGAGATCGAAGGCGAGCGCGACGTGCCGCGCGCGCACCGGGTCGGTGGGCCAGAACTCGAGCGCGTACAGGCCCTCCTCGCCGCCGCCGGCGGGTGCGAAGCGGTCGTTGGCGATGATCGTCCCGGCGAGGTTCGAGCGGTCGTCGCGGAAGTACGTGATCGCGTTGAAGCGCGCGAGCGACATCTGCACGCCGAGCGCCCGGGTCGCGAAGTCGTAGTGATACGAGAACGCGTTCGTGTTGAGGAAGTACAGCTGCGGCGTCGCCGTGTCGACGCCCAGGATGAGGAGCTTGCACTCCTCGGCGCCGAGCTGGCCGGGAACGTCGTCGCGGCGGGCGAGCGTCTCGAACGTCGCGCGGTCGGGAACGCGCGTCGCCCCCTGGTCGATCGGCAGCTCACGGGGAACGGCTACGTCGGTGCTCACGATCATCGCCTCCGGTTCGAGATCGGGATGGTGAAAACACGACTCTAACCCGGCTCGCACCGAAATGGGCGCGGACGGATGTCCGATTGCGAATCGCGCAACGAACCGGGAATCTGACCGTTGGAGAGACATGAATCCACTCCCGCTCGTCCGCGGCGAGCGCCCTCCGGGCGCTCGCCGCCGTCATGTGCTCGTGGCCGCGGCCGCAGGGCTCGCCTGCGCCGTGGCGGCGTCGACAGCCGCGCCCGCGCAGCAGTACGCCCAGCCGCTGGCGCCGGCGTCGAGCGTCCGGGCGCCGCACTGCTCCCTGGAGGGTGCCAGGACGATCAAGGCCAACCGGTACGTGCGCGTCTTCAAGAAGACGCAGCGCGGATACGGCGGTGTCTACGGATGCCGGCGCGACGCACGGCGCGCCTTCAAGCTCGGCATCGTCGGCGAGTGCCAGAACAACGACGAGATCCAGCGCGTCGAGGTCGCGGGGCGGCGCGCCGTCCTGGGAATCTTCGAGTGCTCGCTGACCGCCGGCTGGTGGCGCGTCGACCTCGTGAACCTGCGTAACGGCCACCGTGAGTTCACCTCAAATCCGACCACGATCGCTCCGCTGAACGAGTCCACGAGCGCCGTCCTGCATCGAATTGTCGTGACGGCGGACGGTGCCGTCGCTTGGACGGCTGAACGCACCGCCGGCGGCGCCCGGTTGGACGTCGAGGTCCGACGCCGTCGCCGCGCGACGACGAACCAGGCGGTCCTGCTCGACAGCGGCACGGACATCGATCCCGACTCGCTGCGGCGGCGCGGTCGCACGATCGTCTGGACGAAGGCCGGCGCGCGCCACTCGGCGCAGCTGTGAGCGCTGGGCCGATCGCCTCCACGGCGGTGCTGAGCCGCATGACCGTCCCGAGCGCTTCGTCGAACGAAGTCGCGCCGTCACGCGCGCCGCCGGGCTACGACGGCGCTGCGGTCTGGCGCCGGCGGATGATGATGTCGCCGACGATCGACCCGGGCGGACCGCCGGTGACGACGGTGATCGCCGGAAACCACCAGCCCCACAGCCCGTCCAGCGCGCCCTTCGCGCAGAGCCCGACGAGCGCGATGAACAGCAGCCCGTGGGTCATGCCGATCGGGAACACCGGCACGTCGAGATCGGCGAACCGGTGCAGGAGCAGCGGAACGAGCAGGACGGCGTCGACGATCGCCAGGACGAGGATGACGTTGAGACGGCGGCTGATGGGTTGGGCGCTCACGGCGGCGGATCGTAGGGGATCGCGCGCTCGGCGGCTGCGGTGGGCGTCCTGCCCTGTGGTGCTCATCCAACGGGGCTTGCAAGGACCGTGGCGCGGGAGGCATCCGGCGCGGCGCGCAGAATCACTCAGGATGATCGTCCTCGGCATCGATCCAGGCACCGCGAACACCGGCTACGGCGTCGTCGAACGCCGCGCCGGCCGCCTCCTCGCACTCGACGGCGGCGTCATCACCACGCGTGCCGAGGCGCCCATGCAGATACGGCTTGCCAACATCCACCGGCGCGTCAGCGAGCTGCTCGACCAGCACCTCGTCACCGTCCTGTCGATGGAGGACATCTACTTCGGGCGCAACGCGAACAGCGCCTTCGCGGTCGGTCAGGCGCGTGGCGTCGTCATGCTCGCCGCCGGCCAGCGCCGGCTGCCGTGCCTCTCCTACACGCCGCAGCAGATCAAGTACTCCGTCTGCGGCTCGGGCCGCGCCGAGAAGGACCAGGTCGCGCGGATGGTGCAGATGCTGCTCGCGCTGGAGAACGTGCCGCGGCCCGACCACGCCGCCGACGCGCTCGCGATCGCGATCTGCCACGCCAACGGCGCGCCGCATGCCGCGGCGGTCGCAGAGAGCGCCGTCGTGCCCGGCAACCGCGAGCGCGAGGAGATGGAGATCGACGGCGACCGGGACCTCGAGGAGATCCAGATCTACCGAAGGCCCGCGTGATCGCGCTCGTTCGCGGCGAGGTCGCCGTCCGCCGCGCCGATCACGTCGTAGTTCTCGCGGGCGGGGTCGGCTACCGGCTCGCCGTCTCGGCCGAGACGCTGCGCCAGGTCCCGGGCCTCGGCAAGCCGGTCACGCTGCACAGCCACCTCGTCGTGCGCGACGACGCGCTCGCGCTCTACGGCTTTGCGACCGAGGAGGAGCGCGACCTCTTCCTCGCGCTGATCGGGGTGCAGTCCGTCGGCCCGAAGGTCGCGCTCGCGGTCCTCAGCGGCGGCACGCCGCGCGAGCTTGTCAAAGCGCTCGCCTGCGGCGACGTCGGCCGGTTGCAGGCGGTGCCGGGGATCGGCAAGCGCACGGCGGAGCGGATCATCGTCGAGCTGCGGGAGAAGGTCGGCGGCGTGGAGGTCGAGGAGGACATCGTCATCTCACGCGGCGACGACCCGCGGCGCCTCGCGCGCGACGGGCTCGTCGAGCTCGGCTTCACCGTCGTGGAGGCCGACGAGCTGCTGCGCGACGCCGCCGACGACACGCCCGAGTCGCTCATCGCCCACGCCCTGCGCGCCGCCCGCAGATAGCGATGAGGCCCGTCACCGACGATCCGACGAGCTACGGCGCGCAGGCGTGAGCAGCGCTCCCCGGATCCAGACTCCCGAGCGTCTCGAGGAGGACGAGCCCGACCGCTCGCTGCGCCCGAAGCGGTTGCAGGACTTCGTCGGGCAGCCGTCGTTGAAGGAGCAGCTCGCGATCTCGATCGAGGCCGCCCAGGCGCGCGGCGAGGCGCTCGACCACGTCCTGCTCGCCGGCCCGCCCGGGCTCGGCAAGACGACGCTCGCGCAGATCATCGCCGCCGAGCTCGACGTCCCGTTCGTGCAGACGGCCGGGCCGGCGCTCGAGCGCAAGGCCGACATCGCCGCCTTCCTGACCGCGCTGGAGCCGCGCAGCGTGTTCTTCGTCGACGAGATCCATCGCCTCCAGCGCGCGCTGGAGGAGACGTTCTATCCGGCGATGGAGGACCGCCAGCTGCCGATCACGGTCGGCCTCGGCGCGGGGGCACGGGTCGTGACGCTCGACCTGCCGGCGTTCACGCTCATCGGCGCGACGACCCGCACCGGCCTGCTGACGGCGCCGTTGCGCGACCGCTTCGGCCTGCAGCACCGCCTCGAGCACTACGCGATCGACGACCTCGCGACGATCGTCACGCGCTCCGCGCAGATCCTCGACGTCGCGCTCGAGCCCGCCGGGGCGCTCGCGATCGCCGGTCGCAGCCGCGGGACGCCGCGCGTCGCCAACCGCCTGCTCAAGCGCGTGCGCGACTACGCCGAGGTGCGCTGCGGCGGGGTCGTCACCGCCGGTGCCGCCGACGCGGCGCTCACGCTGCTGGAGATCGACGACCTCGGCCTGGACCGCCTGGACCGCGAACTGCTGCGCGCGCTGTGCCAGAAGTTCGAGGGCGGGCCCGTCGGGCTGTCGACGCTCGCGGTGACGGTGGGGGAGGAGCAGGACACGATCGAGGACGTCTACGAGCCCTACCTGCTGCAATGCGGTCTGCTCAAGCGCACGCCGCGCGGACGGGCGGCGACCCGGCGCGCGTTCGAGCACATCGGCCTCAAGCCGCCGGCGGGCGCAGCTGAGAGCCTGTTCTAGGAACGGCACACGAGCGATGGGAGGTGGTCGCGTTGCGGCCAACGGGGATGATGCTCAGCGGCAGTGCGGTGGCGATCGCGCTGGCGGTCGAGCGACGGCTTCACGGTCTACGACGCCGCTGGGATGACGGTCACGGACACCTGCGAGTCGGGACTCGTGCGCTGGACCGCGGTCCAGTAGCCACGACGCCGCCTTCATTTGGCGTTTATTGGCGCTTGTCTAGGCTTAGCGCCGAAATGACCCATCTGTTCATCTGCCCGAGCTGCGGCACCCGCAGCACCGAATCCGACCGCACCGCCGGCTTCTCGCGCCAGGCGAAGGGATGCTCGAAGTGCGGCTTCGGCTTTCTCTTCGAGCTCCTCGACGACTACTACCCCGCGCCGAACGCCGCCTTCTTCGTCTGCGACCAGGAAGGACGCGTCATCGGCTGCGGGCGCGGCTCCTTCGAGCTCACCGGCCTCAACGACGAGCGTGTCATCGGCCGCAAGGCCAACGAGGTGCTGGGGCTGAGCTTTGCCGACGGCAGCGACCACGTCGCGACCGTTCTCGAATGGGGCGTGCGTGCGCTCGGCAAGTCCGTGCAGGTCAATGCCGAGGGCGACCTGCCGGCGACGGCCACGGCGGACCTCTTTCCGGCGTACGACGATGACGGAGGACTGCTCCTCGTCCTCACGCCCGGTAAGTAACCTGCCCAGTAGGCAACCGTGAGCGATCGTCAGCGCAACCTCTTCGTCCTGCTGCTCGTCGCCGGGCTGTTGATCGCATCCTCGATCGTCATCGCGACGAAGCCGACGAAGCGCGGACTCGACCTGCAGGGGGGCGTCGAGCTCGTCTACCAGGTCAAGGCCCGGGCCGGCCAGCCGCCACCGACGAACGAGTCGATCCAGCGTGCGATCGACGTCATGCGCGAGCGCGTCGACAACCTCGGCGTCGCCGAGCCGGAGATCCAGCAGTCCGGCAAGAACCAGATCAACGTCGCGCTGCCCGACGTCTCCAACCTCGCCGAGGCGATCAAGCAGGTCGGCACCGTCGCCCAGCTCGCGTTCTACGACTGGGAGATCAACGTCGTCGGGCCCGACGGCAAGCCCGAACCGACGAACGTCAGCGTCACGGGCGGCCCGGGCGGGGGCGATGCGTCCAGCGGCGCTGCGCTCTCCCTCTACGACGCCGTGCTGCGCGCCGAGAAGCGGCCCGCGAAGGTCGAGCCGAACAACTCGCGCGACGGCAACCTCTACTACGCCGTCGACCGCAAGGAGAAGCGGGTCTTCGGCCTCGGCGAGGAGTCGCGCGCCGACGCGCTGAAGAACGTGCCCGCCGCGCGCCGCGCGCAGGCCGAGGTCATCGCGGTCAAGCCCGACACGGTCGTCGTGCGCGCCGAGAAGCGCGAGGGCGGCGGCAAGGCGAACGCCTGGTTCGTGCTCAAGGACGACGTCGCGCTCGAGGGCAAGGAGCTCAAGGACCCCGAGCAGAACTTCGACAACGCCACCGGCGGCTCGGGTTCGCCGATCGTCACGTTCAAGTTCACCGACAAGGGCCGCAAGACGTGGGAGCGCGTCACGAAGACGATCGCCGAGCGCGGCCGCGACAGCGTCGGCATCCTGCCCGGCCAGTCGGCCGCGGACGTCCAGCAGCACTTCGCGATCGTCCTCGACGGCGAGCTCGTCTCGACGCCGTACATCGACTTCAACCAGAACCCCGAGGGCATCGACGCGCGCAACGGCTCGCAGATCGAGGGCGGCTTCACGATCACGTCCGCCCAAGAGCTCGCAAACGTCCTCAAGACCGGCGCGCTGCCGGTCCAGCTCGAGCTCATCTCCAACTCGCAGGTCTCCGCGACGCTCGGCCGGCAGGCGCTCAACCAGGGACTCACCGCGGGCATCGCCGGGTTCATCATCGTCGCGCTGTTCCTGCTCGTCTTCTATCGCGTGCTCGGCGTCATCGCGGTGGGGGCGCTCGCGATCTACGGCCTGTACTTCTTCGCGCTCATCAAGGCGATCCCCGTCGTCCTCACGCTCCCCGGCATCGCGGGACTGATCCTCACCCTGGGGGTGGCCGCCGACGCGAACATCGTCATCTTCGAGCGCGTCAAGGAGGAGATCCGCGCCGGCAGATCGGTCATGGCCGGCATTGCCGCCGGCTACAAGAAGGGCCTGACGGCGATCATCGACGCGAACGTCGTCACGGTCATGGTCGCGTTCATCCTCTTCGTCCTGGCAACGGCGGGGGTCAAGGGCTTCGCGCTCACGCTCGGGCTCGGCGTCATCGTCTCGCTGTTCACGGCGGTGCTCGCGACGCAGGCGATCCTCGGCACGATGGGCAAGTCGCGGCTGCTGTCGAGCCCGTCCGCGCTCGGTGCGGGCAAGCCCAAGGGCGACCGGCTGCGGCTGGACTACATGGGCGCCTCGAAGTGGTTCTTCAGCGCCTCGGGCATGATCCTGCTCGTCTGCGCGCTGGCGCTCGGCTCGAAGGGGATCAACTTCGGCATCGACTTCGAGTCCGGCACGCGCATCAACGTCGCGCTGAAGCAGAACATCGACGAGAACGCGGTCCGCGACGTGCTCGCCAAGGAGGGCATCGGCGACGCGAAGATCCAGCGGATCACGGGCGCCGAGAACGCCAAGGGCGCGAGCCAGTTCCAGATCTCGACGGACAACCTCAAGCCCGCACAGGTCACCGAGGTCACGAATGCGCTCGAGGCCGAGTACGACCTCGCCGACACGCCGAACTCGACGTCGATCGGACCGACGTTCGGCCAGACCGTCGCGAACTCGGCGATCATCGCGATCATCGCGTCGCTGATCGTGATCTCGGCGTATATCGCGCTCAGATTCGAACCGAAGTACGCCGTCCCGGTGCTGATCGCGGTCATGCACGACATCCTCATCACGGCGGGCGTGTATGCGCTCGTGGGCCAGGAGGTGACGACGGCGACGGTCGCGGCGTTGCTCACCGTCCTGGGCTTCTCGCTCTACGACACGATCATCGTGTTCGACCGCATCCGCGAGAACGTGCCGCGCATGCCGCGGGCGGCGTTCTCCCAGATCGTCAACCGCTCGATGTCCGAGGTCATCGTCCGCTCGCTGGCGACGAGCTTCTGCTCGGTCCTGCCGGTGCTGGCGCTGCTGCTGTTCGGCGGCGAGACGCTGCAGGCGTTCGCCTTCGCGCTGCTCGTCGGCACGATCTCGGGCACGTACTCGTCGGTCTTCATCGCCGCTCCGGTGCTGACGGCCTGGAAGGAGCGCGAGCCGGTCTACCGCCGCCGCCACGCGAGCATCGCCGCCGAGCACGGCGGCGTCGTGCCCGCCTACGCGACGGGGACGGCCGGCGAGCAGGTCGAGGTCAACAAGGCACGGCGCCTCAAGCGCGGCGAGCGCCTGACCGCGCCCGACGATCCCGAGAAGGTCTCGCGCGAGGAGTTCGACGACCTGGTGCGCGACCTGCACGCCGATCCAGCGCCGCGGCGCACCGCGGTCGCCGACCGGGCGAAGCCCGTCCCGAAGCCGGCTGCGCCCGCGCGCGACGAGGGCGCCGACGCGCTGCCCGAGGACACGGTCATGCCGGCCCGGCCGGACGGCGGCTCGGCGCCGAAGCCGAAGCGCTCGACGGCGGCCGCAAAGCGTAAGAGCAAGCACGGGAGGCCTCGCTGATGGGCGCGCTCGCCTGGACCATGATGGGCCTTGCCCTCTGGCATTTCACGATCTTCCTTCCCGACCGCTGCTGGGGCGGAATCATCGGCGCGTTCCTGGGCTGCATCTTCGGCGCGATCCTGTTCGGGCTGGCGATCCATGGCTTCGCGGTGCCCGGCCAGGACGACACGGACCTCGTCACGACGCTCGAGGCGATTCCGGGCGCGGTGCTCGGCTACGCGTTCTTCTACTGGCTCGGGGCGCGCCAGGAGGCCTCGCAGCGCGACGAGGAGCTGCTGGCGACATAGCGCTGGTGGTGTGGTCCGGCAGGGATTTCGGCCGCGCGCTCGTAGTTGCAACGCATGCCCCCGAACGGAGCCGGATCGCAGCGCATCGCGCTCATCGGAGAGCCAGGTCCTCCTCGTGACGTGCATCCGCCGGCGCAACCCCCCGCGAAGAAGCGAACGATGCAGCAGAGCGGCTGGACAACGCGGCGGTTGACGATCGGCGGCGCCCTCGGTGGCGTTGCGACGATCGCCGGCGGCGCCGTGTTCCTGTCGAGGTTCGGTGTCTTCGGCGCCAACGACAGCCCGCTGCTGGCGATCGGATTCGGCCTGTTCGTCATCGGGATGGTCGTGTTCTGCGCCTGCCTGATCGCGCTGCTCGGCACGGGGATCAGCGTGCTCGCCGAGCGTCATGGTTGGCCGCCGGCAGCCGTTGCGGTCTTCGCGCCGCTGGCGCTCGTCTGGGCCCTGTGGGCGCTCGGCGCGGTCGGCTACGCGATTCCCGCCGTGCTCTCGCTCGTGCTGATCGGCGGGCTCGTCGTCGCGTTGAAGTAGCGGTTGTTCCGGCGCTGGGATCGACGCCGGCGACTGCGTGCATAGCGCGGCTGTCGGGCTGGCGGCGGTCTTCCGTCCAGGCTCCGGCGTAGGTTGCGGGCATCTCCACGCTCCCGCCCCGCCTGCAGGTCGCGCCCTGCGACATGGATGCCGTGTTCGCGCTCGAGCGCGAGCTCAGTGTCAGCCATGCGCTCGCGCAGGTGCTCGTGCGGCGCGGCCTGCCCGACCCTGCCGGCGCGCGTGCCTGGCTCGCCGCCGCGGAGCGCCACGAGCCGGATGCGTTCGCCGGTATCGGCGCGGCCACCGCGCTCGTGCTGACGCACGTCGACAACGGCAGCCGGATCACGATCCACGGCGATTACGACGTCGACGGCGTGACCTCGACGGCGATCCTCGTCGGGGTGCTACGCACGCTCGGCGCCGACGTCGACTGGTTCCTGCCCAGCCGCGCCGAGGACGGCTACGGCCTGTCGGCCGCGACGGTGATGCGGCTCGCCGAGCGCGGCACCCGCCTGCTGATCACCGCCGACTGCGCGATCACCGCGGTCGACGAGGTCGCGGCCGCCCGCAGCGCGGGCCTCGACGTCCTCGTCACCGACCATCACAGCCCGCGCGCCGACGGCCGCCTGCCGGACGCGCCGATCGTGCATCCGGCGGTCTGCAGCTACCCGTGCGCGGACCTCTGCGCCGCGGGAGTCGCGTACAAGCTCTCGGCCGCGCTGCTCGCCGCCGCCGGCCGCGACCCGGCGCTCGCCGACGCAGACCTCGACCTCGTCGCGCTCGCGACGATCGCCGACTGCGTGCCGCTGCGCGGCGAGAACCGGCGCCTCGTGCGCGCGGGCCTGCGCGCGCTCGCGACGACGAGGCGCCCGGGGCTGCGCGCCCTCATGCGCGTCGCGCGCGCCGACCCGGCGCGGATCGACGCGACCGCGGTCGGGTTCCGGCTCGCGCCGCGGATCAACGCGGCCGGCCGGCTCGAGCGCGCCGACGCCGGCCTCGAGCTGCTGCTGACCACCGACGAGATCCGCGCGGCGCAGATCGCCGACGAGCTCGACCGCCTGAACTCCGAGCGCCGCCACACGGAGACGCGGATCCTTTTCGAGGCCGAGGCGATGGTCGCGGAGCACGAGCGAAGCGGGGCGGGCGCGCCCGCGGCCTACGTCCTTGCCGGCGCGGGCTGGCACAAGGGCGTCATCGGGATCGTCGCGGCGCGGATCGCCGAGCGCCACCACCGCCCGACGGTGCTCGTCGCACTCGATGGCGACCGTGGCACGGGCTCGGGGCGCTCGATCCCGGGCTTCGACCTGCTCGCCGGCTTCGACGCGGCGAGCGCGCATCTCCTGCACCACGGCGGCCACCGCGCCGCCGCCGGCTGCGAGCTCGAGACTGAGCGGATCGACGCCTTTCGCAGCGCCTTCGAAGCGCATGCCGCCGCGACGCTGACGGCCGACGACCTCGTTCCCAAGCAGCGCGTCGACGCCGTCGTCGCGGGCGACGAGCTCGGCCTTGGGCTGGCGGAGGAGCTCGAGCGCCTCGCGCCGTTCGGGATCGGCAACCCCGGCGTCTCGCTGCTGCTGCCGGCCGCGCGCTGCAGCGACCCCAGGACGATGGGGGAGGACGGCAAGCACGTGCGCTTCACGGTCGCCGCCGGCGGGTCGCGCGCCCGCGCGGTCGCCTTCGGCAGGTCGAAGGTCGACTGCGAGAGCCCGCTCGACGCGACGTTCTCGCTCGAGCTCAACGAGTACAACGGCAGCGTCGAGCCGCGCCTCGTGCTGCGTGACGCGCGACCGAGCGCGCCGCCCCCGATCATGCTCGTCGGCGAGCCCGCCGACTACCTGGAGGCGGTCCTGGCCGAGGTCGCGCGCGAGCTCGACGCCGTGGCGCTCACGCCGCGCGACTGCCCCGTGCCGGTGCGCGACCGCCGCGGCGGCGGGATCGCGGGCACGATCGGCGCGCTCGTGGCCTCCGGCGAGCCGGTGCTCGTCGTCGCCGCCGACGCGACGCTGCGCATGCGCCACCTGCAGCCGATCCTCGGCGGCTTTGCGCTCTGCTCGCATGACGCGCTGGAGCGCGACCCCGCGCTCGCCGCAGCGGACGCCCACGTCGTCATGCTCGACCCGCCCGCCGGCCCGCTGCGCGCGCACGGCCGCATGACGCATCTGGCGTGGGGTCGACCTGAGCTACGCTTCGCTGAGCAGATCCATGAGCGTGAGTACGCACTTCGTGCTTCGCTCTCCGCGACGTACCGGGCCCTGCGGGCCGCGGGCGAAGCGGCGGGCGAGGAGCTCGAGACGCTGCTTCGCGGCGATGTGAAGATGCCACGGCCGGCGGCACTGGCCGGTCGCGTCCTCAGGGTCCTCGCGGAGCTGGCGCTCGTCAGCCTCGACCCGGCCGGCAGGGCCCTGACCGTCCCATCCGCAGAGCGCACGGCGCTCGAGCGTTCGGCGGCGTTCCGGGCATACCAGCAGCGTTATGAGGACGGTCGCAAATTCCTGAGCGAGGTGACAGCAAGGGCGGCGTAAGGGCCCCGGCTCGTCAGCGGGTCGTCGGCGCGCGCCGCGCGCCGATCGACGCGATCAGCGCCGGCCGTCACCCGGAGGTCGACCGCGCCGATCTCACCGATCTCGAGCGCAGCCTGCTGTCGGACGTCTTCGCGATCGTGGAGGAGCACGCCGATGCCTCCGCGGTCAAGATCGATCGCAAGAGCGTCGAGCAGGCGTTCGTCTTCTCCTGCGAGCACCACGCCGACCAGCGCCGGATGACCGGTGAGGAGTTCATCGTCCATCCCGTCGGCGTGGCGAGGATCTGCGCGGGCATGCGCCTGGACACCGAGACGTTGTGCGCGGCGCTGCTGCACGACACCGTCGAGGACACGTCCGCGTCGCTCGCCGAGGTGCGCCACGTGTTCGGCGACGAGATCGCCAACCTCGTCGACGGCGTCACGAAGCTGACCGGCATCACGTTCCAGTCGCGCGACGAGGCGCAGGCCGAGAACTACCGCAAGATGATGGTCGCGATGGCCAACGAC
>Ga0136617_10000451_pt1 | contig 34345 bp, 39 predicted proteins | sample AntDrymUQ3222106_2_FD_129672 | JGI IMG/M metagenome (GOLD analysis project Ga0136617, IMG submission 129672) | Polar desert sand microbial communities from Dry Valleys, Antarctica - metaG UQ322 (21.06) | ecosystem: Environmental > Terrestrial > Soil > Desert | place: Antarctica: Dry Valley... | reverse complement strand
GTGCTGTTCATCATCCACCTCGATGGCGCCGGACTCATCCAGCTTGCAGCCGAGCCCTTCGGCCAGCTCCGTCTGATGCTCCTCGCCGAGACTGAAGAACGCGGCCGCCGCCGGCAGCACGCTGCCGTCCTCCAGTCGCAGGCCGTCAAGCCGGCCGTCCTCTCCCTCGAAGCGCAAGATCGTGGCCGTGCGCAGCGCGATGCCGTGCGACCGCAGCCAAGCCTGGTCCTCCGCCGAGAGCTCGGGCCGGCGGCCGTCACTGACCAGCGTCACGTCGCGGCTCCAGTGGCTGACCTTGGACACGAAGTCTCGGCTCGCCTCGTTCCAGCTGATCACCGCGATCGGGCGGTCACGCCACTCGTAGCCGTCGCAGTGCGGGCAGACATGGACGGAGCTGCCGTAGAACTCGTCGAGGCGCTCGATATCCGGCAGGAGGTCGCGCACGCCGGTGGCCACCAGCAGCCGGCGAACCCGCCATTTGATGTCGCCCGTCCCATGCAGCTCGAAGCCACCGTCGATGGCCCCGGCCCGCTCGATCCGCGACGGCTCGATGCGCCCTCCCAGCTCCTCGACCTGCCGCCGCCCGATGGCGATGAGCTCCGTGGCCGAGGCGCCTGGAAGTCCGAGGTATCCGTGCACCTCGGTCGCCACGTGGTTACGCGGTGGACCACCGTCAAAGGCGATGACGCCGATGCGATGGCGTCGCAGGAAGAGCGCCGCGGACAGGCCGGCGTAACCCGCGCCCACGATGCCCACGTTCGCGTCGAACCGATCGCTCATGCGCCAAGGTCTCGGCAGGCGTCGATGAGCTCGTAGTCGGTGCGGTACCACTCGCGCAGGTTCATCACCGCCGCATCGCTCAGAGCGGTCGAGCCGTCCGATGGCGCGCGGTGAGCGGCATCTTCGGCGGCAGGCAGACGGCAGGTGGCGGGCAGCCCCAGAGCCGCTTTCAAGCGCTCGAAGTCAGCCTCCAGGGTCTCCACCGCCCCGATCAGGACGATCCTGTCCCGGCGCTCGCGCAGAAGGTCGGCATCGCGCAGCCAGCGCGTGAGAGGCCAGCGCACGTGCCCGATCCGGCCCATGGCGGTGCGGGCGTCGGTGACCACCTTCCGGTCCTCCGCGGAGAGCGCTCGCGCCAGCTCGTCCGGGGTGCCGAAGCGCTCGAAGGCGCGTCGCTCGCCCGGTGTCCAGGGCCGGATATGGCCGGGGCGGCCCTCCCGCAGCCGGCTGTTGAAGCCGGAGACGTAGCGCGAGACGGGATCGCGCAGGAAGAAGAAGACCTCGTCGCGCTGGGGGATCGCGGAGAGCGGCACGAAATGGCCGTGCAGCATGAGCTGTAGCGATGCCGGGGCAGGGCGATCGCGCAGCGCGTGCTTGAGGGCTGTGCCGCCGGTCTTGCCGATGTGAAGCATGTGCACGACACGCTTGCGACGAAGATGGCCGCCCAAGGAGGCGGCGGCGACGCCGGAGCGCATGCGCAGAGCCCTGGTCCTGCGGCGGATGTTCATCGCGTCGTCTGGCTCCGCTGCCGGCGGCTGGGTCCACTCGTCTCGGGGGCCCGGAGTATAGCGGCCGGTCGCCGGCGCCCCCCGGGGTGGCTGGCACTCCATGGTGACCGACTTCCACGCCGGTGCTAGGCTCGGCCCATGGTGCTCGAGCTTCGCGATCTGCCCGGACTACCCGACCCTGGGCTCCAGCCGCCTACGATGGCCGACGCGGGTGATCCCTTCGCGGAGCTGCGCATCGTGCACCTCGTGGCGCGTCTGCCACGGGGCGTGCCGGTCAGGGTCCGTGACATCGTGGACCGGCTCAATGCGGAGCATCTTGACTGGTCCTTCAGCCGCTCGGTGGTGGTCGCTGCCCTGGTCCAGTTGCAGTCCAACTGGATGTCCGACTACCGCAACGGCAACGGGATCGAGTTGGGAGCGGGCAGCCAGGGGGAGACCGTGAGCATCGAAGACTCCAGCCGGGTGGACCCCTGGATCATCCGCCAGGCCGATCGCCTGCACGGTGCGTGTACCGAGCGCCTGCGCACCTTCGCGGTGGACGAGGGGTCCATCCCGTAGGTGGAGGCGCAAGTTTCTGCGAGATCGCCAGTAGCAAGCCTGCCAAGCGAGGGACAACCCGATGACCGTCAGTGGATACGCCAAGGAAGACGTGCTGGTCAGCCCGGAGTGGGCCAAGGAACACCTCGATGACCCCAGCATCCGCTTCGTAGAGGTGGACGTTGATACCGCATCGTACGAACAGGGCCACATCCCCGGTTCCGTGGCGTGGGACTGGACCAGCCAGCTGTCCGACGGGATCCGACGTGACGTCGCGTCAAGCGAGGAGATGTCGCGGCTGCTCAGCGAGTCGGGCATCGGGCCGGACACGCATATCGTGCTGTACGGCGACAACAACAACTGGTTCGCGGCCTGGGCCTACTGGCAGTTGAAGCTCCATGGCTGGAAGCGCCTGAGCATCCTCAACGGCGGGCGCCGGTACTGGCTGGACAACGGGCTGCCGCTCTCCGTGGATAAGCCGACCTACGAGCCGACCGGGATCGAGCTGGCCGAGCCCTCCAACGAGCTGCGCGCCTTCCGTGACGACGTCATGTCCCAGCTCGGCGACCCGGGCGTCACCCTGGTCGACGTCCGGTCCCCGGCCGAGTTCAGCGGAGAGGTCATCGCACCTCCCGGCATGACCGAGACCGCCCAGCGTGGCGGGCACATCCCCGGCGCGCAGTCGATTCCCTGGGGGCAGACGGTCCAGGAGGACGGCACCTTCAAGGATGCCGACGCGCTGCGTGCCCTCTACGAGCCGAAAGGCGTGACGCCGGACAAGGATGTCATCGCCTACTGCCGGATCGGCGAGCGCTCCAGCCACTCCTGGTTCGTGCTGCGTGAGCTATTGGGCTACCCCAACGTGCGCAACTACGACGGCTCATGGACCGAATGGGGATCCATGGTCAACGTACCCATCGAGCGCTGAGCGGGGTCGCCCTGCCCAGCCCCGCGACCCGACGCGCCGCGCCCAGCCCCGCCGTGCCCGCGGCCGTGCCGTGCCGTGCCGCGCCCGCGCCACTCGCTGACGAGCGTACCGACCGCCGTGCGCCTTCGGGCACCCTTCGCCCCGGTCGTTCCACTCGCTGGGCGAGCGGAAAGGTCGATCCTATCCTGCGAACATGGCGCGCCGCTCGCTGGGCGAGCGAACCGACCGGCACGCCTCGCACCAGATCCTCCGCGTCGGTCGTTCCACTCGCTGGGCGAGTATCGCCCGGCCGAGTGCAGCGGCGATCTCGGCCGAGCCCAGCGGCGATCTCGGCCGAGTGCGACGGACGCGCTGGCAAGCCCGAAGCCGTCCGCGACCCGCGGTCAGGCCTCGTCCAGCACGCGGTAAATACCAGCCAGGGTCTCGAACATGGCCGCGTCGCTGGCGCCCCACAGGTTGGTCAGGAAGACGAAGACAAGGTCGCGGTCAGGGTCGATCCAGAGCCGCGTCCCGGTCGCGCCACCGTGGGTGAACGTCCGGGGCGAGGCCGGCACCGTCGCGAGATCCACGCCCGCCGCGCCGCCCGCCGCCGCCCCGGAGACCCCGGGCGACGCTTCTCCGAGCGCGATCACCTCTGCCGCCGTGTCCGTCGCTGAGGCCCCCAGGGCCGGCGCCAGGCCGCCTACCACGGACGGTGCCGCACCGTCCAGACGAGGCTTGCCCCAGCCCAGCGCGTAGCGCGGATCGCGGCGCGTCCCATCGCCCGCGATCTCCTGGATGCCGGCGGTCTGCTCCCGGGTCATCTCGTCCACGGATGCTGCGCTCAGCAGCCCGCGCCCAGCGGCGATGGTGCCCGGCAGCAACTCCCGTCCGAAGCGGGCCAGGTCCTCTGCGGTCCCCCAAAGTCCACCGCCGGGCAGCGCCGTCTTGGCCAGGTACCGCAGCACCAACTCCCGCACCAGACGGTTGCGCATGGGCACACCCTCGACGGGCAGGATGCGCGCCCGATCGTGCCGGGGGTCGAAGGACGTGTCGACCATGCCCGCCGGTGCCATGACCTCTTGATGCAAAGCCTCTGGAAAGGGTCGTCCGGTGAAGCGCACGAGCAGCTCGGCCAGCAGGTAGAACGAGGTGGAGCAGTACTCGTAGCGGGTCCCTGGATCGAAGCGCAGCGGCGCCTGGCAGATCATCTCCAGCAGGCGTGCGCCGGAGGGCCGCTGCTGACGTAGCACGTCCGGATGGACATCCTGGACGCCGGCCGTGTGGGTCAGCACGTGCCAGGCCGTAACGCGCTCCTTGCCCGGCCCCTGAAAGGCCGGGATGTAGCGCTCGATGGGCGCATGAAGGTCCAAAAGGCCCTGGTCGACCAGCCGCATGACGCCGGTCGCCACCACGGGCTTGGTCAGCGAGGCCAGGAAGAAGATGCTGTCGGTGCGCAGGCGCGGGGTGGAAGGCCCGGGGAACATGTCGATCGTGATCGTGCCAGCGCTATCCGCCACGGCCACCACGGCGCTCGGGATCACGCCCGCGCGCACAGCTTCCGCGGCCGGCTGGAGGCAGGCGCGGATCCGCTCGGGGTCGGCACGTCGCTCGGGGTCGGCACGTCGCTCGGGGTCGGCACGTCGCGTGGCGGTCGTCATGGAGGGCCGATGATAGGGGCGTGACCAGGAAGGAGCTCATCCGGGAGACGCGCCGGCTCGTGGCGGAAGGGGAGCGTCTCTTGCGCGATCCGTCGCTGGGCGGGCTTCAGCTCTGGTTACAGCTGTCGGATGACCTGCTCAGCCGCGCCTGGGGCGCCATGGACCGCTACCACCTGTCGTGGCTCATGGTCGGGCGCCCCAAGGACGTCGTCCGCGGCCGGCCCATGACCGTGGAAGAGGAGGAGCGTTACGTGCGCGAGGTCGCGGAGCAGAAGACCGCCGCGCTGCGCATGAGCCTGCACGCCGTGGAGGACCAGGGCATGCCCTTCGTGGGCGAGACCGCGGACTGACCGGCGCTAGATGCGCCTGATCTCATCCATGGGCAGGATGAAGATCGTCGCGCCCCCGTGCGTCACCTCAGTGGGCAGCCACGCGGCGTCCATGCCGCCCAACAGCTCCATGGGCACTTGCTCGGTGCGGGTCTGGCAGTTCTCCTCAAGGATGGTCAGGGCCGGCTCCACCTGGTCGTCCTCCAGACCCAGCAGGAGGGTCGCGTTGCGTGCTCGCAGGAAGCCTCCCTGCGACCCCAGCTGCGTGACCCGCAGGCCACCCTCCTGGAAGGCACCGATGACGCGCCCGGAGTCGTCACGATGGACCACGCAGATGAGCAGCTTCGGCATCGACCTAGCCTAACGCGCCGACCGCCACGCGACGACGATGAGGACCACGATCTCAGCGACATCCAGGGGCGACAGTTGCGGTGCCAGCCAGGCCGGGAAGGGTTGGTCGGATAGTCGCTCCGCGAAGGTCCGGCTGGACTCGGGCAGGAGGGCCAGCGACAGCAGGTAGGCGACCACGGAGCCGGCCAGCCAGGTCACGGCGCCCAACGCCGCCGCGAGTCGGAAGACGGCGGGCCGGGGCAGGTGAACGCTCGAACCCCATGCGCCCCACGTCACCGCCTCACCCAGCAGCCACCCACCGACGGCGGCCACCACCAGCAGCCCGGGACCGATGTCGAGGATCGCTCTCAGCGAGCCGAGCGCCAGGGCGACCACGGCCGCCACCAGCAGCCCTGAGATCGCGGCTCGAGCGAGCTTCGGCGACCGGCCGATGGGCGGGGTCGCGCCGCTTCGCCCACGCGGCGGAGCCGGAGCATCCGCATCCCGTCCGGGGGCGCGCACCTCCCCGGGATCGGCTGGTCGACGAGGCTGCCGCTGGGTCATCAGCCGCTAGACTAGCGAGCGATGGGTCATCCGAGCCTCGGGCTGCCTCCCTCCGACCGGACCGCCGGCCACCCGCGCGCGGCCGAGCGGTTGCGTCAAGAGCGACCCCGCCTGGCCCGCCTGGCGCTCGACGCCTCCGTCCGCCTCTCGCCCGGCTTCGCGGAACGGTACTCCGAGGTGGATATGCGCAGGTTCCTGCGCGACCTGGATCAGCATATCGAGCAACTGGCACGAGCCCTGGAGACCGGCGAAGACGGCTTCGTGACGAATTACGGGGAGTGGCTGGTCCCGGTCTATCGCCGCCGCGGCGTCCCGATGCGGGACTTCATCGTGCTCCTCGGCGGGCTGCGCGATGCCGTCCTCACGGTGCTGCCCAGCGAGGATGTCACGGTCACGCGGGGGCTCATCGAACGGTGGGCCGGGCGTCTCAAGCACCACGGACGCCTGCCCGGCGACCACAAGGGCAATCGCATCGTGCGCTTCTTCTGGAAGGGCGCCGGCTTCGCCGACGACTCGGTGGTCTGATGACCATCAAGTGGGTCAAGATCGACCCTCTCGTGATGAACGGCGAGCCCTTCTGCTTCGGGACGCGCCTGAGCGTGCGCAACCTGCTGGAGATGCGCTCCAACGGCCTCACGCCTGGCGAGATGATCGCCCAGAGCCCGGAGCTGCGGCCGGTGGGCATCGCCGAAGCGTTCCGTTTCGCGGCCGAGCACCCCGACCGTTACGGGAGCTTCCTGGAGCCCGATGGCTCGTTGGCCGGTCCCGGCTTCAGCGCCGAAGCGGCGGCGGAGCTGCCCCAGCACCTGCGCTCGATGCCCGGGGTCGTGGTCAGCCGCGGAGAGCCGGAGCCGTCCCCGACTTATCGCTGAACTCGGACGGCGACCGGTTTCGGGATACCCGGTGCTAGCATGGTCGGACGTACCCTGAGGCTCTCTCCATGACCGACACCAGCACGACCACCCCGACCAAGCCGGCTCCCACCACCGAGACGGCCTCCCCGACCGCCGAAGCGGCTGCCTTCGACCCCCAGGCGCGGGCCACCGAGCTGGCCATCCTGGACGCGCTGCGAGCCGTCGTGGACCCAGAGATCGGCATGAACGTGGTCGAGCTGGCGCTTATCCGCCAGGTCATCCTGGGACCCGGGCAGACAGAGATCAAGATGATCCTCACGACCCCCTTCTGCCCGTACGCAGGCTCGATGATCCAGCAGGTCAAGGAGCAGGCCGAGAGCGTCGTGGATCACGAGGTCAAGGTCACGCTCCTGGCCGAGCGCTGGGACCCCAAGGACGCCGGCCTCGTCTGGTAGATCGCGGTGAGCCGCGCCACCCGGGAGTCCATCGCCGACAGCGTCGTGGCCACCGGGCGGGGCGACGACGGCACGACCGGCCTCCTCTTCGGTGGTCGCGTCCAGAAGGACGACCCGCGCACGGAGGCGTACGGGACCACTGACGAGGCCGTGGCCGCCATGGGCATTGCCCGTGCGGAGATCGGCGAGCTGCGGCACGCCGGATCGCTCCCACCGGAGCTGGAGGCACTGGCCGATCTGCTGCTGCGCCTCCAGCGTGGCCTTTTCGTGGTGGGCGCGGAGCTGGCCGCCAACCCGGACGCTTGGGAGCGGCTCCAAGCCGGCACGACCAGGGTCGACGAGCCCATGCTGACGGAGCTCGAGACAGAGCTGGCCGCGTACGAGGCTCGCATCCAGATGCCCCGCGAGTTCGTGGTGCCGGGCGCCTCGCGCCTCTCGGCCGCGCTGGAGTTGACGCGCACGATCCTGCGCCGCGCTGAGCGCCGCGCCGTGAGCCTTCAGCGCGATGGGCTGGTTGCCGGCGTCTGGCTGGTGCCCTATCTCAACCGGCAGGCGGACCTGGTCTGGGTGCTGGCGCGTGCCGCTGAGCAGGCCGAGGAGCGCTCCACGACCCTGGCCCGATCTATGCCGCGACCGCGGTAGAAGTGGGGGCGTTTACACTATCGGGGTGATGTCCGACCGGACTTCGCCGCCCGGCACGTCCGCGTCGCCGGATCCAGCAAGAGGAAATCCGAACCGTGTTCGATCGAGATCGCAACCAGCCTGACCGGTATCAGGCCCCTAACTCGGGAGCACCTGCTCCCTATGGTCCCCTGCCGCCGGCCGCCTCCGGCATGCGTGGCGGCGTGATGGTCAATGGCGAGCGCGTCGCCGTCGGGCCGCGCGAAGGCTTCCTGACGATGAGCTTCGTCTGGATGTTCGTGGCGCTGCTGGTCAGCGCCGTGGCGGCCTTCTTCGTCCACACCAATCCGAGCGTCCAGCGCTTCGTGCTGGAGAACTACCTGATCCTGGCTCTGGGCCAGCTCGGGTTCGTCTTTGCCATCAGCTTCCTCATCAACAAGATCGGTGCCCTGCCCGCTCTTGCGCTCCTGTTTGCCTATGCCCTGACGAACGGGCTGGTCATCGGGGCTGTCGTCCTGGCATACACGACTCAAGGCGCGGCTGCCGGTGTGGTGTCCGCCTTCCTGGGCGCGTCGGCCATCTTTGGGGCAGCCGGCCTCTTCGGCTTCGTGACCAAGCGTGACTTGACCAGCCTGGGTGGGATCCTGTTCATGGGCGTCATAGGCCTGTTGGTCGTGTCGCTGGTGCACTTCTTCCTGTTCCCCGGCAGCGACACGCTGAACCTGATCATCGGCATCGGCGGCGTGGTGATCTTCACGGGCCTTACTGCCTACGATGTCCAGCGCCTCAAGAATGGTCATATGCCCGGTATCCGCGATCGGGAGTCGGCTTCCGTCCTCGGTGCGCTGGCCCTGTACATCGACTTCGTGGTCATCTTCATGAGCCTCCTGCGCATCTTCGGCAGCGGCCGCGACTGATCCCTCGCGTCGCTCGCGCTGGGAGCGACCATCCGCATATCGAGAGCCTCGTCCCTGCGGCGGGGCTCTTGCGATTCCTGGCGGCGCTACCATCGGCGCCACGGGTGGCCGTGACGGTCGGTGAGTCCGGTCATAGCACGTATCAGATCGGGAGCGTCGCGTTGGAGCGTGTGGGGTTCTGCGGACTGGGAACCATGGGCGGGGCCATGGCCGCCAACCTGCGGCGCGCGGGCTTCCCGCTGACGGTCTGGAACCGATCCGCCGGCCGCGCGGCGGAGTTGCTCGAGCTGAGAGCGGTCCAGGGCGCAAGTCCCGCGGCGGTGGCGGAGGCTTCCGACGTGGTGGTCATCTGCGTGTCCGACTCGCCGGACGTGGAGGCGGTGCTCTTCGGACCCGAGGGCGTGTCGGCGGGTGCCTCACCGGGAACGCTCGTCGTGGACAGCTCCACGATCAGTCCCACGGCGTCGCGTGACTTCGCCGCACGGCTCGCCGCGCAGGGCGTGGCCATGGTCGACGCGCCCGTGTCGGGTGGCTCCGAGGGCGCCCAGAAGGCCACGCTCACCATCATGGTCGGCGGGGAGCCGGCGGACGTGGAGCGCGCCCGCCCGGTGCTCGAGGCGATGGGCCGCTCCGTCACGCACATGGGGCCGCTGGGTGCCGGTCAGGCCACCAAGGCGGTCAATCAGGTGATGCTGTGCGGCACGTATCTGGGCGTGGCCGAGGGCCTGGTCCTGGCCATCCGCGCCGGCTTGGATCCCGAGCAGGTCGTGAAGGCGCTGGGCGGCGGGGCGGCGGCATCCTGGGTGCTGGAGAACCGCAGCGGGGGGATGATCGCCGATGAGTACCCGCTGGGCTTCAAGGTGTCGCTGCATCTGAAGGACGTGATGATCGCCCTGGCCATGGCCCGCGAATCGGGCGTGGCGCTGCCGGTCGCGGCGATGGCCGCTCAGATCGAGAACGGCCTGGTCGCCCAGGGCCACGGCGATGACGATGTGTCGGCATTGGCGCGCGCCATCCGGGCATGGTCCGGGCTCTGAGCGAGAGCCGCGCTACCGGGCGATGTGCCCTCCTCGGCGCCGTTTTGTCGGCGATGGTGGCCCTGTCGGCGTGCGGGCCGGGCGGACCCAGCCCTGTGCCATCCGCGGCGCTCGACTCGGGCATCCGCGGCTTCGTGCAGCTTGGACCCACCTGTCCCGTGGAGACTCGAGACGTGCCCTGTACGACGCCCTACGTCGCGGTCCTGGTCATCCTCGACCTGGACGATCGAGAGGTGACGCGCATCTCATCGAACGATGAGGGGCTCTTCCAGGTGCTCCTCCCGCCTGGTGAGTACACCGTCGCGCCGACGCCAGGCGGCGACTCGCTGCCCTCCGCTCCACCACAGGCTGTCTCGGTCGTGGCTGGATCCTTCACGGAGATCGAGATCAACTACGACACGGGCATCCGCGGCGCCGAGTGATCGTTACGGATCGACAGCCGGACGTCCGCCCATGCGCATCGTCACCCCGACCATGACGGATCGTCACGATGAACGAACGGATGGCCTCTCCAGGCATGGGTAGAGCCGATGGCGGTCGTCCGCGGGAGGCGGTCGGCGGCCCTCGGAGCCGGCTGGCCGCGCACAGGGTCGTGGGAGGACCACGTATCGCGCCGGTTCACGGGATCCGCAGGCACGTAGAGGGCCTTAGCGGTGCAGTTGACCCTATCCTGTTCGTCGATCGTGACGGATCGACAGCCTCCGATCCCCTCAGCCCGTGATCGCGAAGCTGGCCTGGATCTCCACGACGACCTCCGTGGAACCCTCCGCGATGGGCGTACCGGCGCTCATGGCCTCCATGCCCTTGGCCATCATGGGCAGTGGCCCTCGGATGGGGCCGCCCTCCGCGAGCTCCACGAGAGGCCCCAGCGTCACGCCCACGGCGCTCGCCAGGATCTCCGCCCGGTGCCGGGCATCGGCCACCGCAAGGCCACGTGCCTCGTCCTCCGCTGAGCGCGAGTCGGCGATGCCCAGGGTCACGCCGGAGATCCCCGACGCGCCAGCCGCGACCGCAGCATCGATGGTCGGTCCCAACTCATCCAGCCGCCTGAGACGCAGCGCGAGAATTTGGCTGGCGCGGTAGCCGGTCAGTCGCGCGCCCGACTCGCGGTAGTCGTAGGTCGGCTCCAGTGAGATCGTCTCGGTCGAGAGGTCCGAGGGATCGATGCCGCGTCCGGACAGGACGCTCATGACCTTGCGCATCCGCTCGCTGGCCCCGGCCTGAGCCTCCGCCGCCGTCAGCGCCGAGCGCTCCACCGAAACGGATAGCGCGGCCTCGTCCGGAGCACGGCGGACCCGCCCGACCCCCCGCACGCTGATAAGGCGTTCGACGCGATCAGCCACTCGCGCTGGGCGTCGGCTGCGGAGGGCCGCCCGATGTGCCCGGGGCAGGTCCGCCGGGGATCCGGGACAGCGCCCGTTCCATGAGGGCCAGGACCGGCCCTGTTATCTGGCCGCCGGTGCGGTCCTCCTTGACGAGGTCGATATAGATCTCCAGGTCTTCCACCAACGCGTAGACCGAGGCAGTCGGCCCAAAGATCACCAGCCCGGTGGGCACACCCAGGTCGGTCACCGGTACGGCGCGATCGCCGAAGGCACGCATCGTGCCCTGGAACTCCGGCAGACTGACCGGTGCCTTGATGACCGTGACAGCGACCCGGCTCTCGCCACCCTCGGAGGTGAAGACGCAGCTCGCCGCCGCTCCCCCCGACGTCTCCTGAGCGGCGATCATGAACGGCCCCTCAAGGACGGTCTGGATCTCACGCGGGTCGAGTACCTCGCAAGGGTCGACGGGCGCTGGCTGACCGAAGAGCGGGCTCGTGGCCGAGGCGTTCGGGGTGGCGGCGCTCGAAGCGCCGGGCGAAGTCGCGGGTGACCCTTGCGGCGAATCCGGGACCGGCGATGTCGTGGGGTTCGAGGTGCAGGCGGTCGACAGGATCATCGTTGCTAAGACGAGCAGCGGGCCGATCGGGCGGCGCGGCTGTCCGACAGGTCGGCGGGTCAGCATGGCGGCGCAGTCTACCGGGAAAGGACCGCGTTCACCGATGCGCGCCAGCGGTCTGGCGCGCATTGACGGTCGCCACGACGGCGACTAGACTCAATCCTGACGTGACTACTCGGAATTCTGTCGTGCCCGTTCAGGAACTCGCCGCTGACGCCTTCGGGCTGGCGGCTCGGGGGCACTTGGCCGGCCTTGCCGAGGCGGATCCCGGACCGGCGGCCGTCGAACCGACGAGTGGTGGAGCGCTCGTCAAGACGCCGCGCACCACGTTCCCCAACACGGGAGCGCTGCACTTCTCGACGCGTGGCGAGTACGGCGTGCGCCTCATGGTGGAGCTGGCGCGTCACCACGGCGGAGGCCCGGTGAGCCTCTCCGAGATGGCCGATCACGAGGCGTTGCCCCGACCGTACCTGGAGCAGCTCGTGGTGAGCCTGCGGGCGGCGGGACTGGTCACCAGCACCAGAGGCGCGCGCGGCGGATATGAGCTTTCTCGTGAACCGGGCACGATCCGGATGAGTGAGGTCCTGCGCGCTCTGGAGGGACCTATCGCGCCGATGGTCTGCGCCAGCGAGGATCCGGCACACGCCGTCCTGTGTGGACGCACCTCCTTCTGCAACGTCAACCTGCTCTGGTCGCGGGTGCGAGACGCCGTGATCGGGGCGCTCGACTCCCTCAGCCTGGCCGACCTGGCCCAGCCTCGGCCGGATCATCCCTTCCATCCCCTTCAGGAGCCTGTGCCCAGCGTATGAACACCACCGAGACGATGCCCGTGACCGAGATCCTGCCCACTTCAGCCGGTGATGACCGCGAGCTGGTCATCCGAGACCTGCATGTGGTGCCGGTGGCGGATCGCAGCCGCGAGATCCTGGCGGGCATCGACCTGACCGTCCAGAAGGGCCAGGTCCACGCCATCATGGGCCGCAACGGCTCGGGCAAGACGACGCTGGCCTACGCGCTGATGGGCCACCCCGCTTACGAGGTCACCAGGGGCGAGGTGCTCTGGAAGGGCATCGACGTGCTCAAGCTCTCGCCCGACAAGCGCGCGCGGCTGGGCCTCTTCCTGGCCTTCCAGTACCCCACGGCCATCCCCGGCCTGTCCGTGGCCAGCTTCCTGCGCACGGCGCTGAACGCGCGTCGGCGGGGCGTGGAAGGCGGCGACTCTGAGATCGACCCCTCCGACATGACCCGCGGCGGGATCACCATGGGCGACTTCCGCCGGTTGATGCGCGAGAAGATGGCGCTGCTCAAGCTGGAGGACTCGTTCGCCGCCCGCTACGTCAACGAGGGCTTCTCCGGCGGCGAGAAGAAGCGCCTGGAGATGCTCCAGATGGCCGTCCTCCAGCCGGAGTTCGCCATCCTGGACGAGACCGACTCGGGTCTGGACATCGACGCGCTGCGCATCGTGGCCGAGGGAGTCAACGCTCAGCTCAGCCCGGACCTTGGGGTGCTGCTCATCACCCACTACCAGCGCCTGCTCAACTACATCACGCCCGACGTGGTCCACGTCCTGGCGGCGGGACGCATCGTGGCCTCCGGCGGGCGCGACCTGGCGTTGCGGCTGGAGCAGGAGGGCTACGGGCCCATCCTCCACGAGGCCGGCTTCGCGCCGCACGCCATGGACGAGGTCGAGGCGCCGGAGCCGCTCGACGCGACGGCCCACTGACCATGGACCCCATCGATCCCCAGCGGATCCGCGCCGACTTCCCCATCTTCCAGCGGGACTTCAAGGGCCGGCGCTTGGCCTACCTCGACTCGGCCTCCACGGCGCTCAAGCCGCGCGCCGTGATCGACGCCGTGAGCGACTACAACTCGCGCTACAGCGCGAACGTGCACCGCGGCATCTACACCACCGGCGAGGAGGCGACCGCGGCCTACGAGGGCGCGCGCGTCAAGGCCGCTCGCTTCCTCAACGCGCCTGACAGCCACGAGGTCGTCTTCGTCCGCGGCGCGACGGAGGGCATCAACCTGGTGGCCTACAGCTGGGGGCGCCAGAACATCCGCCAGGCGGACACGATCCTGCTCACGGAGCTGGAGCACCACGCCAACCTGGTGCCCTGGCAGCTGCTCACGCAGGAGCGCGACGCTGACCTGGAGTTCGTGGCTCTGGACGAGCAGGGACGCCTGAACCAGCAGAGCTTCGAGGTGCTCCTGCGCACGCGTCCACGGCTGGTGGCCTTCACCCACGTCTCCAATGGTCTGGGCACGATCAACCCCGTGCGCGAGATGGTGGCCATGGCCCACGATGCGGGTGCCTTGGTGCTCATCGATGGCGCACAGGCCGTGCCCCACGGCCCCGTCGATGTCCAGGACCTGGGCTGCGACTTCTACGTCTTCTCCGGCCACAAGGTCGTGGGACCCACCGGCTCCGGCGTGCTCTGGGCGCGCAAGGAGCTGCTCGAGGAGATGCCGCCCTTCATGGGTGGCGGCGAGATGATCCGTGAGGTGCACTTGCGCCGGGCCACCTTCAACGACGTGCCCTGGAAGTTCGAGGCGGGGACGCCGGACATCGCGGCGGCCATCGGGCTTGGCGCTGCGCTCGACTATCTCTCGGGGATCGGCATGGAGAACGTGCGTGCCCATGAGCGCGTGCTGACCGAGTACGCGCTCGAGCTGCTGCCGCGCGAGGTGCCCGGGATCCGCATCTTCGGACCGGCCTCGCCCAGCGAGCGGGCCGGCATCGTGACCTTCAACCTGCCGGACATCCACCCGCACGACGTGGCCACGCTGCTCGACCGGGACGCGGTGGCCATCCGAGCCGGTCACCACTGCACCCAGCCGCTCCACGAGCGACTGGGCGAGGCCGCCACGGCGCGCGCCAGCTTCAACGTGTACAGCGACCGGGATGACATCGACCGCCTGGTGGCTGGCCTCCAGAACGTCCAGCGCATCTTCGCCCGTGACGGCGTGACCGCCGACGCGGCGGCGCCCGTCGCGGCCGGCGCATAGGAGCGGCCGATGGATGATCTGTACCGCGACGAGATCCTGGAGCACTATCGCCGGCCACACAACTTCGGCACGCTGCCCGCTCCGGATGCCGTCCACGAGGGCTCCAACCCGCTGTGCGGTGACCGCATCACGATGATGCTGGGCATCGGCACCGGCGGCACGGTGGACGAGGTGGCCTTCACGGGCCGTGGTTGCGCCATAAGTCAGGCATCGGCGTCGATGCTCACGGACGGCATCAAGGGCAAGCGCGTGGAGGAGCTGGCTCGGCTGGGGTCCCAGGATGTACTGGACGACCTGGGCATCGAGATCAGCCCGGCGCGCCTGAAATGCGCCCTCCTCTCCCTCGAGACCCTTCAGGGCGCACTGGCCGACCGTGTGGCCTGGCAGGCGCCCACAGAGTCTCGTTAGCCAGTCCCTCACCATCCGGAGTCCCTTCCCATGACCAAGACCTATACCGACCTGCTTCGCGAGGCACGTTCGTCCGTGCGCGAGGTATCGGCCGCTGAGGCGGAAGCGCTGGCGGCGCGAGGCGCACGCGTCGTCGACGTGCGCGAGGGCCCCGAGTGGGAGGAGGGCCACGTCCCGGGCGCGATGCACATCTCCAAGAGCTACCTGGAGCAGCGCATCGAGGAAGCCGTAGCCGATCGCGACGCGCCCGTGGTGCTCTACTGCGCGGGCGGCATCCGCTCCCTGTTCGCGGCCCAGACGCTGGCTGAGATGGGCTACACAGACGTCGCGTCCATGAGCGGCGGCTTCCAGGGCTGGAAGTCGGAGGGCCGCCCATGGCGGACGCCGGTCGTGCTGTCGCAGCAGCAGAAGCAGCGCTACAGCCGTCACCTGCTCATCCCCGAGGTGGGCATCGAGGGGCAGGCCCGCCTGCTCGACTCCAAGGTGCTGCTCATCGGGGCCGGCGGCCTGGGCTCCCCGGCCATGCTCTACCTGGCGGCGGCCGGCGTGGGCACCCTGGGCATCGTCGATTTCGACACGGTCGACCTGTCCAATCTCCAGCGCCAGATCGTCCACACGTCGGATCGCGTGGGCCGTCGCAAGACGGAGTCGGCGGCGGAGACGATCCGTGCCCTCAACCCCGACGTGACCGTCGTCCCGCACGAGGAGATGCTGACCGAGGAGAACGTGGAGCGGCTGATCGCCGGTTACGAGGTGATCCTGGATGGCACCGATACCTTCGAGACACGCTACACACTGAACGATGCGGCCGTTCGCGCCGGCATCCCGGTGGTCCATGCCTCGGTGTTCCGCTTCGAGGGACAGCTCACGGTCTTCCGCCCCTTCGAGGGGCCGTGCTATCGCTGCCTCTACCCCACGCCGCCACCGCCGGAGCTGGCACCCGGCTGTTCCGTGGCCGGCGTCCTGGGTGTGGTGCCGGGCGTGATGGGGATGCTCCAGGCAACGGAGGCCATCAAGGTGCTGCTGGGCATCGGCGAGAGCCTGGCCGGGCGGCTGCTCATCTACGACGCCCTGGACGGCACGTTCCAGGAGCTTCAGCTGCGTCGCGATCCAGCCTGCCCAGCTTGCGGTGAAGCGGCCGTTGCCGCCCGTGCGACGGCCACCACGGTGCCCGCGTGACCGCGGTGCGCATCCCGCCCGTGCTGCGCGCCCAGGCCGGCGGTGCCAAGGAGCTTGCGGCGAGTGGCGCCACGGTGGGGGAGCTTCTCTCTTCCGTCGTGGAGCAGCATCCCGGGCTGCGCGAGCAGATCTTCGCCGCCGATGGATCGCTCCACCGCTTCGTGAACGTCTACGTCAACGGCCGTGATGTGCGCTACGAGGGTGAACTCAGCGCGCCGGTCGCGGAGCACGACACGGTCATCCTGCTGCCGGCCATGGCCGGTGGCAACTGAGGGATGGCCTTACGCGAGGCCGAGGTGGAGCCGGACCGGCTGCGCTCGGTCCCGGCCCCACACGCGCACGAGGATTCGCCACCGCATGGCGGGCGTTATGCCTCCATCGTCGATGCCATCGGCCACACGCCGCTGGTGGAGATCCCCCGGATGTGCCCCAACCCGGACGTCCGGCTCTACGCCAAGCTGGAGTTCCTGAACCCCACCGGCTCGGTCAAGGATAGGGTCGCGCGAGCGCTCATCGAGGACCTCGAGGACTCGGGCCGGCTGAGCGCGGATTCGATCATCGTGGAGCCGACCAGCGGCAACACCGGCATCGCGCTGGCCATGATCGCCCGCCGCAAGGGTTATCGCGTGGCCGTGGTCATGCCCGACAACGTGACCCAGGAGCGCCGCCAGCTGCTGGGCCTCTTCGGTGCGGAGATCATCGACTCGCCCGGCGAGAAGGGTTCCAACGGCGCTGTCGAGATGGCCAAGTACCTGGTCGAGAAGGACAGCCGCTTCGTGATGCCCTATCAATACGGCAACCCTGCCAACCCGCGGGCGCACGAGGAGACCACGGCGGAGGAGATCATCGCCGACTGCCCCGAGGTCGATGTCTTCGTGGCCGGCCTGGGCACGGGCGGGACGCTGGTGGGCGTGGGCCGGCGGCTGCGTCGGCATCACCCGGGCGTGCGCATCTACGCGGCAGAGCCGATGCCGGGCGACGCCGTGCAGGGACTGCGCTCGCTGGACGAGGGCTTCATCCCGGAGATCTTCGACCCGAGCGTGCTGGACGGGAAGTACCTGGTCTCCAACGCGGAGTCGATCGGCGCGCTGCGCGCGCTGACCGAGCGGGAGGGCATCTTCGCCGGCGTCTCTTCCGGGGGCGCCATCGTGGCTGCGCAGCGCGTGGCCGAGACCATGTCGCACGGCACCATCGTGGTGCTCCTCGCCGACGGTGGCTGGAAGTACCTTTCCGAGGACATCTGGGGTCGCGATCTCGACAGGGACGACGTCGACTCGCTCAACCTGTGGTGAGAGGCGCTCTCGTTGGATAGCGAGTTCCTCCTTGGGCTGGCCGTGGTGGCCGTCCTCATCGCCGCCAACGGCGTCTTCGTGGCCACCGAGTTCGCCTACGTCACGGCCCGTCGGGCGCGCCTTGCCGAACGGGCCGAGGCGGGCGACGGTACAGCACGCGTGGCGCTCGACGGCATGCGCAACCTGGACCGCTACATCGCCTCCAGCCAGTTGGGCATCACCATGGCCAGCATCGCGCTGGGCTTCATCGGCGAGCCGATCCTGGCGCACGCCCTGGAACCCTCTCTTGAGCAGCTGGTCGGAGAGTTCGCACCGGCCGCGGCCCACGCCATCGCCGTGGCCATCGCCCTCTTCCTGATCACGGCCGCACACCTCATCTTCGGTGAGATGGCGCCCAAGACCGTGGCGCTTCAGAAGCCGGAATCGGTGGCCCTCTTCGTGGCCTGGCCGATGCGCATCTTCACGCTCGTCTTCAGCCCGGTGATCAGTCTGCTGAACGGCGCCGGCAACTTGGTCCTGCGCGTCTTCCGCATCCCGGTCACGCCTATCGGCCACGACCAGATGCTCAGCGCCAAGGACCTGGCCTACGCCTTCGAGTCGAGTGCCTCCGTGGGCGTCATCAGCCGCCGGGAGCTCTTCCTGGGCCAACGGGCGCTGAGCCTGGGCGAGGTGCCCATCCGCACCCTGATGCTGCCGCGCGACGCCATCCGCACCATCGACGTCGCCGCTGACCGGGCAGAGGTGCTGCACCAGGTCGGGGAGCATCGGCGCAGCCGCTACCCGGTGGTGCGCAGCTCCCTGGATGACGTGGTGGGCCTCATCGATGTGAAGCGGCTCATGCTGGGAGAGCCCGGCAAGGACTGGCGGACGGCCATCGTGCCCATCCTCTACCTGCCCGATTCGACCACGGCGGGGCATGCCATCGAGGTGCTGGGTGCCGCCTCGGACCAGCTCGTCCTGGTGACCGATGAGTACGGCAACGTGGACGGGATGCTGGGCCTGGTCGATGTCCTGGAGTTCCTGGCTGGTCCTCTGCCCGATGAGCGCGACGATCGTGATCGGGAGCCGCGCCGGATCGGCGCCGATCGCTACCTGGTGCCGGGGCTCTACCGCATCGAGCGGGCCCGTGAGGCGCCGCTGAAGCTGCCCGTGGGCGACACGGAGGTGGAGACCGTGGGCGGCCTGATGGCGGAGCGGCTCCAGCGCATGCCGCGCGCGGGCGATCGCGTGCGGCTGGGCGATCGGACCATCCGTGTCGTGGAGATGGTCGAGCGACGGGTGCACCTGGTCGAGGTGATCCCCACGCGTGACGATCCGGCCGAGGGTCACTGATCGTGCCCGTGGGGGCCGAGGTTCCCGTTCTCCTCTCGATCATGGCGGTCCTCGCCTTGACCGCCGTCCAGTCGCTGGCCGTCTTCAACGAGTTTGCGCTGGTCGCCATCCCGCCGACCACCGTGGCCGCCCTGCGCGAACGAGGGGGCCGCCTTGACCGTCTCGTGGACAAGTCCGTCAAGGACCTGGACAACTACATCGCGGCGGACCAACTGGCGATCACCATCACGACCATCGGCGCCGGCTTCCTGGGCCAGCCTGCGGTGACCGCCTTCCTCGCCCCGCTGGTGGGCCTCACCGGTCTTGAGGGGACCACCCTCACGGTGATCTCCGGGATCCTCGCGTTCACCTTCCTCATCTCGCTCCAGATGATCTTCGGCGAGCTGGTGCCCAAGTCCATCGCGCTGCGCTACCCGGAGAAGACCGCGCGCATCCTGTCCATCCCGGTCGAGATCATGGCTCTCGTGCTGCGGCCGATCACGCTGATGCTGAACGGTATCGGGCGGCTCATCCTGCGGCCATTCGGCATCCAGGCCGGGATGGCCAGCCACCATCGCAGCTCGGGGATCATCGAGCTGGCTGAATCGATCGAGGCCAGCGCGCAGGCGGGCCTGCTGGGTGTCAGACCGGGCACCGTTCGCAACGCGCTCCTGTTCGGTGAGCTGAGCGCTCGGGACGTGATGCGGCCACGCTCTGAGATGGTGGCCCTGGCCGCCGACATGACCGTGGGTCAGCTCATGGACGCCGCGCGGCGCTCCCCCCACGTGCGTTACGCGGTCTACCGCGAGAGCCTGGATGACATCTTCGGCTTCCTCAACATCACCGACCTCTGTGGCCGGGAGCTGAGCGACGAGCAGGGACCCGAGGCGTGGCTTCCGTTGGTGCGGCCCATCGTGGCGCTCTTCGAACAGGCCTCGCTGGAGACCGTCCTGGCCATCCTCCAGGGCCGGCGCCAACAGATCGCCCTGGTCGTGGACGAGCAGGGCGGCACGGAGGGAGTGCTGACGCTGACCGACGTGATGCGCGGCCTGGTCGACCCCGCACCGCGGGCGCCGGCCAAGAGCGACGGCGGTGCGCTTGCCGTCAGGGGCATCGACAGCCTGCGCAGCCTGGAGACCCGCTACGGGCTGCGCCTGGCCGGTGTCTCCACCAGTGCCGCGACCCTCAGCGGCCTCATCACGGAGCAGCTGGGTCGCTTTCCCGAGGTGGACGATCGCATCGAGCTGGACGGCCACCACCTCACCGTGCGCTCGGTGGGCGGCAACCGAGCGAACGAGGTCCTCATCGAGCGGGTCGGCGTCCCGCGCGACGTCGGGGCCGACGGGGACGCGGATGCCGTCGTGGATCCGCCAGCGGCAGCGGACCGTTGAGCGATCCGCGCCGGGCACCCGACGACGCCTGGCGTAAGGCGGCCGAGTCCGGTAAGCGCCTGCGCGAGGAAGGTCATGCCGGCACGACCGTCACGTCGGAGGCGCTGCTCGCACCAGCCCTCCATGCGGAGCTGCTGGCCTGGGCCTGGGCCTGCCGGCCGAACGAGGCGTGTGGCCTCCTGGCGGGCGCAGAGCCGGCCTCCGGCGGTGGCCAGGCGACGCGATTCCTGCCCTTGCGCAACGCCGCCGAGTCACCGTACCGCTACCTGATCGATCCCGGGGAGCAGCTCAGCGCGATGCTGGACCTGGAGGACCGCGACGAGGTGGTGTGGGGCATCTTCCATTCCCACGTCGCTTCGCCGGCCGAACCATCCGTGACCGACCTGGGCCTAGCCTTCTACCCTGACAGCCTCTACTTGATCTGCTCCCTGGCTGGAGAGGAACCGCACATCCGCGCCTGGACGCTGGCCGGCGGGCAGGCCACGGAGGTCCCGCTCCGCGTCGGCGCCTGAGGAGATGCTGCGGCTGGGGCTACGGTCGCGGCTCGGAGACGAGCGCGGCGATGAGCGAGGCGTCGGTCGGCGTCGAGCCGAGGCCCAGCCGCGCGCCGGCACGAGCCGCCAGCGACGGCTCCAGGAATGTCGACTGGAGCAGCGGCCAAGAGCGCTCGGCGAACACCTCGGCCGGCGGACCGTCCAGGATGACGCGCCCGGCCCGCAGCACGACCACCCGCTCGAACATCTCCGCCACGAAACGCATGTCGTGGCTGATGGCGACCACCGTCCGTCCGGCGGCATGGGCAGACTCGATCACCTGCCGGACCCGCGCGACACCGCGAAGATCCTGACCGGTGGTCGGCTCATCCAGGATCAGGACGGGAGTGCCCATCGCCAGCACGGAGGCCAGGGCGAGCAGCTTGCGCCGCGATCCGCCCAGGTCGTAGGGGTTCGTGTCGGCCTCCTCTGCCAGCCCGACCGCGGCCAGGGCCTCCTCTACGGCCGCGCCGCGTTGGGCGTCGGAGAAACGAAGGTTCCGGGGACCGAACTCGACCTCCGCGCGCACGCTGCCGGCGAAGATCTGTCGGTCGGGGTCCTGGAAGACGAGTCCGACACGGCGGGCGAGCTGGGCGACGTGCAGGCCTGCCGCATCGATGCCGTCGACCACGACGCGGCCAGCGGCCGGCCGCAGGAGGCCGTTGAGGTGACGGACCAAGGTGGTCTTGCCGCTCCCGTTCTGTCCCACCAGCGCCACCCGCTCTCCCGGCTCGAGACTCAGGTCCAGCCCATCGAGGGCTCGGACCGCCCCGTCGCGGTAGATATGCACCAGGCCTTCTGCGCGTATCGCAATCACTTCAGGCCGCCTTCGAGTCGCAGCCGATCCACCCCGGCCGTGGATGCCAGCCGATAGAGCCGTACTGCCGACGGCGCGGCTACACCCAGCTCCTCCAGGCTCGGGTCGGCGAGCACCTCCTCCGCTGTGCCACTGAGGCGCAGGCGGCCCTGCTGAAGGGCGACCACGCGGTCGCAGATGCGCTCAAGCAGGTCCGTCTTCTGCTCCGTGATGAGGATGGAGGTGCCGCCAGCCGCGAGGCCGGCGAGAGCGTCGGCGACCAGGAGCGTGCCGGCCGGATCGAGCTGCGCGGTGGGCTCATCCAGGATGAGGTGCGCTGGACGCATCGCCAGCAGACCGCCGATGGCGACCAGCTGGAGCTGTCCACCGGAGAGGCGCGCAGGGTCCCGTTCGGCCAGGTGCTCGATGCCCAGGGTGACGAGCGCCTGCTTGGTCCGCGAGAGCACCTCGTCGAGGGACAAGCCCAGGTTCATCGGCCCGAAGGCGACCTCTTCGAAGACCGTCGATGTCACCCCGGAGAGCTGCGTGCCTGGGTCCTGGAAGCAGACGCCGGCCCGCGTGGCCAGCTCATGCATCCGCTCCCCGACGACATCGACCCCGTCGATGAGCAACCGGCCCGTGAGCGTGCCGCGGATGGCCCTCGGTGCCAGGCCGCTGGCCACCAGGCAGAGCGTCGTCTTGCCAGCCTCGCTCGCGCCGACCACGCCGACCACCTCGCCGTCGTCGAGGCGCAGGTCCATGTCGTACAGCGAAGGATGCTCAGCGCCGGCGTACCGGTAGGTGACCGACTCGAGGATCAGCATCGGCTCAGGGCAGCCGTCCCAGGACGCCCGTCGTGCGAGCCGCGACGAGGCTCACCAGGGCGAGCACGAGCAGCCAGCGAACGAGTCGCTCGATCGGTGGATCGGCGGGCGCCCACAGGAGCGTGCGCCGGCCAGGCCGCGTGAATCCGCGAGCCTCCAGCGCCATCGACCGTTCCTCCACCTCCGCGATGGAACCCATGATCACGGGACCCACGATGGGCAGCAGACCGCGCAGGCGACGCAGCGCCCCTCCTTCCGTGTCCAGGCCACGAGCCCTTTGAGCGGCCACGATCGTGCCCGCTCGCCCCAGCATGGCCGGCACCGTCTGGACGGATGCGCTGGCCACGAACGCGAGGCGAGGAGAGACGCCCCGCCGCTCCAGATCGGTCACCAGCTCGTTGGGAGGTGTGGTGAGGTAGAAGAGGGTGATGCCACCGGAGATGGCCAGGATGCGCGCCAGGATCTCCAGCGCGAAACCGAGACCCTCCCGAGTGGCGTTGATGGGGCCGATCTGGAAGAGAAGGTCGCGGCCGCCGGGAAAGAAGAACAGGTTCACCAGCAGTGCGCTGATACCGATGGGCAGCGAGAGCAGCAGGGATGTCCGAACGAGACGCCCAAGGACTCCCGCGCTCGTGGCCGGCACGCCGACGGCGACGACCAGCAGCACGACCGGCCCGACGATGCCACCCAGGATCACCGCTGCCACGGCCGTGACGGTCGCCAGGACGAGCTTGGTGAGCGGGTTGAGCCGATGGAAGGCGGACGGACCCGGCCGGCCCAGGAGAGCGGGAGGACGCTCGCTCTCCGGCGTCGCCTCGGAGATCGAAGCGGTCAGGTGGCGGCACCCTCGACGGCCGGCCGCGGGATGAGCTGCTCACCCTGCGGGAATCGCGCCTTGGTCCGGCGAGCCATGGCATTCAGGATCAGGTAGACGATCAAGAACGTCATCAACTTGTCGACCGGATCGGACAGCAGGCCTTGCTGGAAAGTGGCTGTTGACACATCGGAACCGGCCTGGCGGAAGGCAGCCACCAGGAAGTCGGTGCCCGAACCGGTGACTCCGGTGAACAGGCTGGCGCTGATGGGCGCGCTGATCAGCGCGGCGACGATGCCGGTGACCACGCCTGCCACCACCACGTAGGCCACGGTCAGGTCGCGCCGCAGGAACAGAAAGGCGAAGAAGCCTGCGATGGCGGCGGCCGTGATCACCGCGATGACGACCCCGAGGACGATGAACAGTGGGTCGGTGTTCTCGGGGTTGAAGACCACCAGACCTGCGTCACCGTAGAAGCGACTGTACGCATAAAACGCCATCAGCCCGATCACCAAGAGCGCGACCGCGCCGCCCAGCGCCAGTCGCTGCCCCGACGTGTTCGGGCGTGGGCGCAACCATCCGAACCGTCCGAACAGACCCGCGAGCAGGCCGATGATCACGGCCACGATGGCGAAGGGGGCCGCGATGTCGCTGTGGAACGGCGGAGGGATCACATAGGTCCAGAGCATGTTCGCCAGGAAGCCGGTCACCGCACCGGGGATCGGACCGGCCACCGCGCCGACCAGGATGGTCCCGATCGAGTCAAGGTAGATGGGGATCCGGAGGGCCTGACCCACGGCCTGACCAAGGATGATGTTGAAGGCGATGGCGATCGGGATCAGCACGATGGTGCGGGTGTCGAACTGCCGTGAGACCGACTCGACGCGGCCGGTCTGGAGGTACTCGACACCGGCATACACCGCGAAGGCGACGATCGCCGCCACGGCCGAGAGGATGGCCCAGGAACGTGAGGCCTCCTCTGCCGAGAAGTTCCACACGAAGGCGATGCCGACGAACGCGATCGCCAAGAACGCGCCGATGGCCGCGACGATCCGCACTGCTCCCTGAGACACCGCTCGGTCCTCCTCTACCCGACGGTCTGGTGCGGCCGAGTATGCGCTCAGCTTGCCACGCCGGAGCGACCCGCGGCGAGCCGCCCGACACGATCCTGGAAGCGCGTGAAGAACGTGGCCACGTCAGCGTCCGTGCAGACGTCCAGGTTGGGTCGTCGGCCCCAAGTCCGCCGCCAGTCGGCGACCGTCTCGCCAGTGGTCAGGTTGCCGCCCAGCTCGACTTCCACGGCCACCGGCTGCGACCGCACCAGCGCCGGGTCGAGAGCCGCTGCCACGGCCAGCGCGTCATGGATGAAGGCGCCGTAGAAGCCGTCGTAGCGCGAGTGGAACTCCATGTAGAAGCGCAGCGCATCGGCGAGGAAGCGCACCACCTCGTTGGTCGGGCCGCCGGCGAGCGGCGACCCGTCGCTGCGGCACCCGGCGCGCCGAGCCAGGTGATCCAGGTGCGCCGGAGTCAGCTTGGCCTTCTCCGTCACGTCCAGCCCCAGGGCGAGGGGGCGGCTCGCCCGGCCCGTATCGCCGAAGGCCGCCAGCACGATCTGCATGGCCTCGGGGTCGACCGCTACGTTCCATTCAGTGGTCGGTCCCGTGTTGCCGGCCGAGCGGTAGGCGCCGGCCATCATCACCAGGCGCTTCACCAGCTGCGGCAGGGCCGGCTCGAGAAGCACTGCCAGCGCCACGTTGGTGAGCGGGCCGAGGGTGATGAGCGTAAGCTCGCCGGGGCGCTGGCGCGCTTCGGCCACGATGAGATCCGCCGCGTGGCGGGGAGAGAGCTGCGCGGCCGCGTCCGGCAACTCGGCGTAACCCAGGCCGCGCGGCCCATGCGTATCGGGTGCCGTGCGCAGCTCACGGACCAGCGGCACCTCGCGACCCAGCGCCACCTCCACGTCGCCGCGCCCGGCCAGCTCCAGCACTGCCAGCGTGTTACGTGCCACCTGCACGGCCTCTACGTTGCCGGAGACGCAGGTGACGGCCACCAGGTCGGCCTCTGAGGAGGCACAGGCGTAGAGCAACGCCAGGGAATCATCGATGCCGGTGTCGACGTCGATGATGAGCGGCGTGCGGCCGGAGGCGGGCATGATCATGGCGGGGTGATGCTACCCGAGGGCCCGCGTGCGGCCGCCGTGCGTCGAGGTCGCGCCGTGGGCAGGCTCCCATCGCGGGCTGTAGCCGCTGACCCTCGTAGTGACGGCACTACCGTCGACGACCGCACGACAGAGCGGGATCTGCCGTCCGGAGGACCAGGGCGACAGGGTTCGCGGCCGTCGGACCGATGCTCGCGAGCGTGGAACGGGCACCCCGCACCGCCCGGCGGGACTCATCGCTCCCGGCTCGGGACCCGTCGCGCCCCGGATCGCCCCTTCAGACCACTCGTCGACGAAGGTGGCGTCGATCGGTCAGGCAGCGACGGAGCGACGGGCGCGTTCACAGGCACTCGCGCGGCAGCGGCCGCAGCCGCCTGCAACCGCCAGTTCCGCAGGTGGCGGTGCGTGTAGCATCGAGACGTGCCTGCACCGCTCGTCGCCATCATCTGCGGCAGTCGCTCCGATCTGGAGACCGTAGAGAAGTGTGCCGCGCTGCTGACGGAGCTCGACGTGCCCCACGAGCTGCGCATCATCTCGGCGCACCGCGCCCCCGCCCTGCTCGACCGGTACGTCGCTGCGGCAGCCGAGCGAGGCGTGCGCGTCTTCATCTGCGCAGCGGGTCTGGCGGCACACCTCGCCGGGGGCGTGGCGGCACGGACGGCATGGCCGGTCATCGGCCTGCCCATGCCCGGCGGCGTAGGCGGCGGCCTGGACGCGCTGCTGTCGACCGTGCAGATGCCGCCCGGCGTGCCGGTGGCCACGGTAGGTCTGGGCAACGCCCGCAACGCGGCGCTGTTGGCGGCGCAGATCCTGGCCATCTCGGACGCACCCCTGGCAGAGCGGATCCAGGCATTCCGCGCGGATCAGACCCACGCCGTGGAGGCGGACCCACTCAACGAGGAGCGCTGACGACCTGGTGCCCGGGGCGTGCCAAGGAGCGAAGGACGACCGGACGGGGATCCCGAAGTCACCCAAGGCGGGCGCCGCTCAGCCCTTCCTCCGCTGATCGGTGGGTGTGCGGCACCGATTTCGCACCAGAGACCGGGCGCCGTGGAAGCACCGGGGGATTCATCCTTCGCTTGGCAGGTGCCGCGTGCCACGAGGTCTGCGCCGACGCACCGGCACTACACTCGAAGCGATGGACCACGACGAGATCCTCGAGTCTGGGCCGGGCCTCGAGCGGCAGGAGGTCCGCGTCCGCCGCGATGCCAAGGGTCGTCCGTTGGTGCCCTCGCGAGTGCCCGAGACCCGTCCGACACCGCTCCAGGACGTCTTCATCTACCTCTCCATCGGTGTGCTCATCAGCGGCGTCATCGCCATCAGCGCCCTGGAGCTGGGCGCCCGGCTGGGCGATCCCATCGTGCGCATCCCCGTCCTCATCGGAGGCGCGCTGCTGGCCCTCGTGACGGTGGACGCGATGGTCCGGATCTGGCGCTCCGCCTGGGTCTGGCTGCGAGTAGACCGCGGCCGAGGCCTCTTCCGCTTCCTGTGGGCGGGCGTGCTGGCGCTCAGCCTGGCGGTGCTTGCCGGCGTCGTCTGGCTGGCGCTTTCCGCGTGAGCCGGTGAGGCTGCCGCCCGACCGACGAGCCTCGGCGGCTGCCTCGCGCTCGGGGCGGGGCGGAGTCCCCTGGTGGCTGGCCGACTCCATCCGTCACTGCTCGCGGTGCGGCGATGCGCTCGACTTCGGCCCGGTCGAGGGTGAGGAGCGCGACCGTCTCGTCTGTCCGAGCTGCCACTTCATCGCCTACGTCAACCCGCGCCTGGTGGTGACGACCCTGCCCATCACGGACGATGGTCAGGTCATCCTGCTCCGTCGAGGGATCGAACCGGGCTACGGCGCGTGGGCGCAGCCCGGCGGCTTCCTGGAGATCGATGAGACGGCCGAGGCGGGAGCCGTTCGGGAGACGCTGGAAGAGACCGGGCTGGTGGTGGAGCCGACCCGCATAGTCGGTATCTACTCCCGTCCTCCGGCGGCCGTCGTCGTCGTCTGCTACGAGGCACGCATCATCGGCGGGAACATCCAGACAGGACCCGAGGCCAGCCAGATCGAGCCATTCGCCGTGGAGCTCATCCCTTGGGAAGACATCGCCTTTCGGACCACGACCTGGGCGCTGCGCGACTGGATCCGGACCGCCCGGCCCGAACTGTCGGCCGTGGCCGACGCCTCCGTGGAGGCTCCCGCCTAGAAGCGCGGCTCGGGACGCGACACCTCAGATGGTGGCCACGTTCGAGAGGCCGCCCAGCAGCCCCACGCCGATGCCTACACTCAGCACCGCGCTGCCCAGCCGCCGGCGACTCGGCGTGAGCACCATCACCACGCCAGCCAGCAGCGCCACGGCCGTCACCTTGGCCAGCGTCAAGCCGGGCAGCCCGAACGCTTCGGTGATCGCGACCGCGATAGGGTTGAGCTCCGCCTCGAGCCCATGGCGAGCGGTCATGACGAGGAAGGTCGCGTAGTCGAAGAACTGGGCGGCTGCCAGCAATGCGAAGGCCGCGAGCGGCATCAGGCATCCTCGATGCTGTCCAGACGAACGGGCCCGGGCGTGCCGTAGCTCGGTCCCGCCTTGACCTCAGGATGGTCGCATGCCGCGGCGACTCTGTCGAAGGGAGGCCCGCAGGAGGCGCCCTTACAGCGGTGTGTCAGTCGCTTGACCGATCTACAGCGCTGAGCGTCAGCTCACATCGATGAAGACGTTCTTGACCTCGGTGTAGAGATCCAGCGCGTGCATGCCCAGCTCACGACCCATCCCCGACATCTTGTAGCCGCCGAACGGCGCCTCCGTATGGAAGCTGGCGTTGGCGTTGATGGACACGGTGCCGCTGCGCATCCCCTTGGCCACCCGCATGGCCCGCCCGATGTCGCGCGTCCAGATGGAGCCGGAGAGCCCATACGGCGTGTCGTTGGCCAGGCGGATCGCCTCGGCCTCGTGATCAAAAGGGATGACGGCCGTGACCGGCCCGAAGATCTCCTCCCGGACGATGCGCATCTCCGCCCGCGCGTTGTCGAAGATGGCCGGCAACAAGAAGGCGCCCCGCTCGAACTCCCCGCCGGCCGGCGGCTCACCGCCGATGACCAGCTCCGCTCCCTCGTCCAGGCCCGACCGGATGTACTCCTGGACGCGCTCACGGTGCTTCATCGAGACCAGGCTGCCGATCTGCGTGGCCGGGTCCGCTGGGTCGCCCACCACCAGCGCTCGGGTCGCCTCCACGAAGCGCTCGACCACCTCGCGGTGCACCGACCGCTCGACCAGGATGCGGCTGCGCGCTGTGCAGTCCTGGCCGCAGTTATCGAAGACCGACGAGGGCGCGTCCTTGGCGAATCGCTCCAGGTCTGCATCGGCGAAGACGACGCTGGCGCTCTTGCCTCCCAGCTCCAGGGAGACGCGCTTCACGTTCCCTGCCGCGAGGCGCAGGATCTCCTGGCCGGTGACGGTCTCGCCGGTGAAGGCCACCTTGCCCACGCCGGGATGCGCCGCCAGCGCCGCTCCGGCACTGCCGCCCGGACCAGTGACCACGTTGACCACGCCGGCCGGGAAGCCCGCCTCCATCGCCAGCTCGCCCAGGCGGAGCGCGCTCAACGGCGTCCACGAGGCAGGTTTCAGGATGCAGGTGTTGCCAGTGGCCAGCGCCGGACCCAGCTTCCAGGCCGACATGTTGAGGGGGTAGTTCCAGGGAACGATCATGCCGATGACGCCGATCGGCTCACGGAGCGTGAAGTCCAGACCCGGCCGGCTCACCGGTATGGTCTCCCCGAAGTGCTTGGTGGCCGCACCGGCGTAGTACTCCAGCACGAGGCTGACCGCGAAGGCTTCGTTGCGAGCGCTGGCGATGGGCTTGCCTGCGTTGCGCGAGTCGAGCTGCGCCAGCTCCTCCACGTTCTTCTTGACCAGGTCGGCGTACTTCTGGAGCGTCCGGCCGCGCTTGGCGGCGGACCAGCCGGACCAGGGTCCCTCGAAGGCTTCCTGTGCCGCTGCCACAGCCCGGTCCACGTCCGTCTTGCCACCCAGCGGCACATGGGCGATGACCTCCCCGGTGGCCGGGTTCGTCACCTCGAAGGTCTGGCCATCGGCGGCATCGACCTGCTCGCCCCCGATGAGCATCCGCAGATGGTGGGGGGCTTGCGCGGTGGACGCGGCGTCGGAAGTGCTTGGCTGGGTCGTCATCGACCGATGATAGACCGCCCTGTGACCGCAGCCCGAGGGGGCCACCGAGCGTCGACCCAGGCGCTCAGCCGGCCCACGGGGTCAGCCGGCCAGCGCACGCGCCCTTCGCCCAGGCCCAGCCACTCATCCAGGTGCCAGCAGAGCACCGGGGCCAGGGCCGCGAAGTAGGCGAACGTCGACCAGTAGCCCGTGAACAGGGTGACCAGGAAGACGGCCGTTCCCCACAGGATCATGGACGCCGGCGAGCGCACCACCAGCCAGCTGGCCACGGCCATCGCCGCGCCCAGCACGAACCGGAGAGGCTCGAAGAAGGCGCGAACGCCGGGTGCGTCGCGTTCCAAGGCGTACACCAGGGAGTAGTAGCTCCTGACGTGGATGGCGTCCGCCAGCCGTAGGCTCACCAACACCGATCCTGGCCCCCAGATCGCGAGGACGGGACCCCAAGTGGCCAGCAGCACTGCCCCGAAGCCGACCAGCACACCACCCCACCCGCCCAAGACGAGCAGTGGCGGCAGCCAGGCGAGCGCGTAAGGCTTGAAGGCGACGGCGAGTGCCAGGAGTGCGCCGCCCGCCACGGCCGATCGCTGGGCAGCCAGCAGTGCGACCAGGATGAAGAGCCCCGCGCTGGTGTCGTTCGAGCCATCCGAGGCGGTCACCAGGAGGACCGCAGAGACGGCATAGATGGCCAGCCCCACCACGCGCCCCCGGATCGCCAGCAAGGCAAGGATGAGCAGCGAGACGCTCAGCTCCACGGCACGCGGATCAGCCGCGGGCAGGTACCACAGCAGCGCCAGCGGTCCGTACGCGAAGGGCGCACCGGCCGGCGAGGTGATGGGATAGCCGATGCCGTACGGGTTGCCTCCGGCCAGCATCCTCTCGATGGCCATCGCTGTGACGGAAAGGACATCCGATTGACCGGCACCGATGAACGCATCGCGCATGAGGACGCCGACGGCGAACAACAAGATCACGGCCAGCGGACCGAGCCGGAAGCGCAGGGACAGGAAGAGGGTCGCGACCACCAGGAAGAGGCTCAGGACCTGCTCCGGTCGCGGGGTCCCCACCCCGGCCAGGAGCAGGGCGGCGATCAAGAGGCCGAGCCAGGTAGGGCCGTCCCGAAGAAGTGTCGGGCGTTCCGTCGCCCAGTCGCGCAGTCCCGTCACGGGCGCCGGACAGGCCGGCTAGTAGATCATCCGGACATCTGCCGACAGGTGGACGGTGAAGGTCTCGTCCGGCAGGGCGGGGTCCAGCTCCAGGTCGTCCACTGCCGCGTGGCGGGTCAGCCGCTCACCGATGTGGTCGGTGAGCAGCAGGATCAGGCCGGTGCCGCGATCCACTCCGACCTCCAACCAGCGGTCCGGACGATCCGTCAGCAGGTGGCTGGTGCGCGGATGGTCGATGCGCAGGAGGATGGCCTCTCGGTCCCGGGCCAACGTCGTGCTGCCCATGATGGTCACCAGGCCGGTGGCCAGCACGTTGCGGCAGAAGCCGCGGGGATGCACGAAGGCCTCGGCCAGGGTGTCGGGCGGCAGTGGGATCCGCGACACCCGCACGCGAGAGAAGTCGGGCAGGCCCGGGTCCGTGGCGCCTGACACCCGTGCCGCAAGTGGCCGGACAGTGGCCGTGCCGCTCCTCGCGTCGAAGGTCTTGACGACCTGCCCGTCCGTGACCCACACGTCGTAGTCACGGTTCACGCCGCTCGCTTCACGCCGCCGCACGACACGCGCGAAGCCGGGATGGCGGATGGCCACCTCGGTGATGCTCACGTCCTCGCCGCGCGCGTTCCAGAGTCGCTCCACGATGCGCATGCGCAGGCTGCTGAAGCGCAGCTCCGCCTCCGCCATGAATGCGAAGAGCTCCACCGGCCGGACCGCGTGCGGACCGAGGGCCACGACGGACGGTCGCGGGGCGGGAACGGACGGATCGACCGGCACCAGATCGCGCATCGCGCCGATCGTACCGGACGAGGGGTGGCCGCGCACCCGTGGCCGCGCACCGTGGCCGGGCACTCCGAGCCGCGCAGAGTCGTAGACTGCGAAGCATCCACCCGCCACGCAGAGGGCCGCAAGGATCGTGGACTCCACCCTCGCCCGGCCGGCCGAGGCAGCCTCCGCCACGCGGACCGAGCGCGACCCGCTGGGCGAGCTCGAGGTCCCTGCCGACGCCTACTACGGCGTGCAGACGGCACGCGCCATCGCCAACTTCCCCATCAGCGGCCGCCGGCCCGATCCCGCTTTGGTGCGAGCCGCGGTCCAGGTCAAGAAGGCCGCCGCGCGCGCGAACCAGGCCACGGGTCGACTGTCCGACCCACTCGCCGGCGCCATCATCCGCGCCGCCAACGAGCTGCTGGGCCTGACCGAAGGGGCCGCGACCGCCGAGACCGCCGGGGCGGCCCAGATCGCCAAGACCGCTGCGCTCCAGGAACGGCTGCTGGACGCCTTCCGGGTGGATCCCTTCCAGGCCGGTGCCGGGGTCAGCCACAACATGAACACCAACGAGGTGCTGGCCAACCGTGCCATCGAGCTGCTCGGCGAGGCCGGTGTGGGCAGCGGCCAGCGCGGCGACTACAGCGTGGTCAGCCCCAATGACCACGTGAACATGGCCCAATCGACCAACGACACCTTCCCCACCGCCATGCGCGTGGCGACCCTGGATCGCCTGAGCGAGCTGCTGGCGTCGGTCGAGGAGCTGGCGGAAGCGTTCCAGGAGCGGGCCGGCGCCTTCGATAGCGTCCTCAAATCCGGCCGCACGCACATGCAGGACGCGGTGCCTATCCGGCTGGGCCAGGAGTTCGCGGCCTATGCCCTGACGGTCCGACGTGCACAAGCGCGCATCGAGGCAGCGACGGAGGGCATCCGGGAGCAGAACATCGGCGCCACGGCCGTGGGCACGGGGCTCAATGCCGAGCCGGAGTACATCCGGCTTGTGGTGGACTTCCTGTCCGAGCAGACCGGCCACCAGCTGCGCACGGCGGAGCACCTGGTGCAGGCCACCGCCTCGATGGCGCCCATGCTGGATGTCTCGGCGGGCTTGCGCGGACTGGCCGTCGACCTGGCCAAGATCTGCGAGGATCTGCTGCTCATGTCATCAGGGCCGCGCACCGGCTTCGCCGAGATCCGCCTGCCGGCCAAGCAGCCCGGCTCCTCGATCATGCCGGGCAAGGTGAACCCGGTGATGGTGGAGAACCTGGCGATGATCGCCTACCACGTCATCGGCAACGACACGGCAGTCGCCTGGGCCGCCTCGCGCGGTCAGTTGGAGCTCAACGTGATGATGCCGCTCATCGCACACGAGGTGCTGGAGGCCGGCCAGGTCATGGCCAACGGCTGCCGCCAATTCGCGCGGGAGTGCGTGGCAGGCATCGAGGCGGACGTGGAGCGCTGTGCGGAGCTTCTGAAGCAATCGAGCGCGATGGCCACGCCCCTCGCGCCATACATCGGCTACGCCCTTGCCGCGGCGATCGCCAAGGAGGCCGTGGCCAGCGGCCGGACCATCCGCCAGCTCGTCCTGGAGAAGGGCATCTTCGAACAGGAGGCGCTGGATGCCATCCTCGATCCTTTCGAGTTGACCGAGCCGGGCGTGGCGGGTGGCTTCCGGTACGAGCCGAACATGCCCGAGGGCTACGAACGGCCGACCGGCCCGGTAGGCGCCGGCGGATAGCCGGGCCGGCACTCGGATCGTCGCGCCGCCACGCGCGACAGGTCCGCGGCATCACCGTTCACCGGGCGTTAACGGGACGTTGACCGGCGACGTGACAGGCGCCGGTACAATGAGCGCCGGCTCGCTCCGAACGTGTCGGGGGGAGGCGGGGCCGTTCGGTCCCAGACGACGAGCCGATCCCGCGAGCGTCCTCGCGGCGACAAGAGGAGATCACATGAAGCACCGTCGAGCGATTCCGCTCGTATTCGCATTGGCGCTGGTAGGCGCCGCGTGCTCCGCTGGCACCGGGACGCCCACCACGGCGCCGGGCAGCGCCCCCGCCGGCACGCCCGCCGCCAGCGGGCCCGCGACCAGCGACGAACCGTCGATGCAGCCCAGCATGGGGGCTGGCGAGGATCCGGAAGAGCTCGTGCTTGGCTTGGTACCTTCCCGCGAGGCCGACGTCCTGGTCGAGAACGCCCAGCCCTTGGTCGACTACCTGGCCGAGGAGCTGGATATCCCGGTCGATGGGTTCGTCCCCACCGACTATCCGGGGCTCGTCGCCGCGATGAGGACCGGTCAAGCTCACATCGGCGCCTTCGGTCCGTTCGGTCTGGTCCAGGCCGCCGATGAGGCAGGGGCCGAGATCATCCTTCAGTCGGGCCGTGATGGAAGTGTCACCTATCACACCCAGTGGATGACCAACAACCCGGACAAGTACTGCCTGGACGGGGAGCCGGAGGCGAATGACGAAGGCCTGCTGTTCTGCAACGGCACTCTGGACGCGACCGAGGGCCCGGCTGGTGAGGATGCCATCGCCATGATCGAAGACGGCACGACCGTCTCCTTCGTCGGTGAGACCTCCGCGTCGGGATACATCTTCCCCGCGGTCCAGCTGGTCAACGCCGATATCGACCACGTGGAGGGGATCGATCCCCTGTTCGCCGGGGGTCACGACACGTCCGTCATCGCGGTCTGCAACGGCGACGCGGAGGTCGGCGTCTCCTTCAACGATGCACGCACCATCCTCGCCGAGGGTGACTGTGATGATCTTTCCCAGGTCGTCGTGTTCGCCCTGTCGCCGGAGATCCCCAACGATGGCGTCGCAGTCGCCGGGAGTCTTTCCGACGAGCTGAAGGAGAACATCAAGCAGGCATTCCTCAGCTTCGC
>Ga0136617_10000450_pt1 | contig 34360 bp, 33 predicted proteins | sample AntDrymUQ3222106_2_FD_129672 | JGI IMG/M metagenome (GOLD analysis project Ga0136617, IMG submission 129672) | Polar desert sand microbial communities from Dry Valleys, Antarctica - metaG UQ322 (21.06) | ecosystem: Environmental > Terrestrial > Soil > Desert | place: Antarctica: Dry Valley... | reverse complement strand
GATCGTGTTCCTGTTCGTGCTCAGCCTCACGTTCATCCTGCTGCTGGTCACGTTCCGCTCGATCGTGGTGCCGATCAAGGCGATCGTCCTCAACCTGCTGTCGGTCGGCGCGGCCTACGGCGTGCTCGTGCTGGTCTTCCAGGACGGTCACGGCGAGCAGCTGCTCGGCTTCCAGTCGGTCGGCGGCATCGCGCCCTGGATCCCGCTGTTCCTGTTCGTGATCCTGTTCGGCCTCTCCATGGACTACCACGTGTTCGTGCTCAGCCGCATCCGCGAAGCGGTGGACCGCGGCATGAGCAACGACGACGCGGTCGCCCACGGCATCAAGAGCACCGCCGGTGTCGTGACCAGCGCGGCGCTCGTGATGGTCGCCGTCTTCGGCTCCTTCGCGCTCGCCAGCGATCAGACGTCGATGCAGATCGGCCTCGGTCTGGCGGCCGCGATCCTGATCGACGCGACGATCATCCGCGCCGTGCTGCTACCGGCCAGCATGAAGCTGCTCGGCGACCGCAACTGGTACCTGCCCAAGGGCCTGGGCTGGCTGCCGAAGTTCGAGCACGAGCCGGTGGCGGCGCCCGCGCCGGCCTGATCTACGCGCGATCAGTTCGGGAGCCGCAGGCGCGCGTTGCGGTCCTCCGGCCGGCCCCTCAAGCCCTGGGGCCGGCCGCCCTGCGCGTCGAGGAACGCGAGCTCGCGCGAGACGCCGGCGAGTCCCGCGCCGCCGTGGTCGACCATCCACGTCTCCAGCGCGACCCCGCCCCCTGCCGTGCGGACGAGGCGGAAGAGCCGCGCCTGCTGCGGGAAGTCGGCCAGCGACGCAGTCTCCACGAGCCAGTAGGGGCCCGAGCGGCGCGGGGTGATCGCGTTGCGGTGGCGGTGGCCGGAGATCGCGGCGACGACGCGCGGCGAGGCGTCGAGCGCGCGCAGCGCCGCCTCCCCGCCGTCGGAGCGGGTGAGCGGCTGATGGGAGAACACGACGACAAAGCGCCGGCCGGCACGGCGCAGCTCGCCGCGGAGCCACTCCACCTGCGCCGGCGTCACGAGGCCGCGCTCCCCGCCGGTGCGGTCGACGACGTCCAGCACGATCCCGCGCACCGACGCGCCGACGTCGAACGTGAAGTCGAGCCGGTCGCCGTCGCGCCCGCTCCGGCCGAGCCGTCGCAGCGTCTCGGCCGGGCTCAGCAGGCGCCGCGCGGGATCGGCGGGCACCGCGCGCGTGCGTCCGGGGAGGCCGGCGTCGAGCAGCGCGGCGACCGCCGCCTCGGCGTCGGTCCCGGCGTCGGGCCGGAGCCCCGGGTCGAGCGCCTCGACCAGGCGGTCGCCGGTCGCGACCGCCTGGATCGCCGGCGTCGGCGGCGCCTCGCCCTGAGCGAGCAGGTCGTGGTTGCCGAGCACCGGGTACCACGGCGCGTCGAGGCCGGGCGCGTCGAAGGCCCGCTGCGCCGCGTCGAGCAGACCCGGGTGGCGCGGAGGGTCGTTGTCGGGGCGGTAGTAGAACGGGTCGGGGTTGCCCGCCTCCTGCACGCCGTCGTAGCCGCGGGCGCCGGAGTCCGGGCGCACGCGGCCGCCGGAGAGCACGGCGCGGGCGGCGTCGAGCTCGTTGCCCTGCGCGTTGTCGACGAGGTCGCCCGTGACCACCACGGCCTGCGGGCGCAGGCGGTTGAGTGAGCGGACGGCGGCGGCGAGGAGCTGGGCGGTGAGCGCCTCCTGGGGCCGGAAGGCGGGCCTGAAGACGCCCCCGAGCCGGTCGAGGAAGGGCACCCGCGCGGGCGACTCTTCGTCGCGTACGTGGGCGTCGGTGATCTGCGCGAAGGTGGCGAGCGTGACTCCCGGCCTGCCGCCGCCGCCGAGCTCGCCGCGGTCGCGCAGGGGCTCGGGCGGGCCGCCGCGCTCGAGCGCACCGTCGCCGTCGCGGTCGACGAGCGTCGTGACCAGCGTGGAGCCCGGCGGCGGGCCGGCCGGCCGGTCCCCGCCGCAGCCGGCGGCGAGGGCGGCCGCGGCCAGGCAGGCGGCGAGCGCGGCGCGCATCACTCCTCCCGCAGCCCGGCGACGATCGGCTCGCGCATGACGCGCCGCGCGACGACGGCGGTCGCCGCGGCCGCCAGCGCGAGCAGGCCGGCCACCACGAGGAGGACCTGCGCCGGTGTCGGCACCGGCTCCACGGACGCGAAGCCGGCGGCGAGCGATCCGACCAGCGGCCCGAGCGCCACGCGCTCCAGCACGGCGGCGGCGAGCGCGGCAGGCACGGCGACGGCGAGCGCGGCACCTGCGAGCACGAGCGCGACCGTCGTCTGGTCACCGCCCGTCGCCCGCAGCACCGCGACCGCGCCCCGCCGCTCGCGCGCGGTGATCGCGAGGGCCTGGATCAGCGCGTAGAGGCAGACCAGCCCGATCGCGAGCCCGACGCCGCGCAGGACCGCGGCGAGGATGCCGAGGAACTGGGCGTTGCTGGTCGTGGCGCCGCCGACGCGCGCCGGCGCGGCGCCGAGCGCGCTCAGGCCGGCGGCGACCGTCGCCCGGTCGGCGCCGGCCGTCAGGCGGATCGCGAGCGTCGGCGTGAGCGCGGGATCGGCGGCGAGCAGCGGCGCGTCGCGGACGTAGGCCACCCGGCCGCGGTTCTCCAGCGCGCGCACGACACCGGCCACCCGCAGGCGGATCTCGTCGCCCCCCTGGGCCTGCACCGCGAGCGTCGACCCCACCCGCAGCCCGAGCGCCTCGGCGAGCCCGAGCCCGACCTCGGCTTCGTTGGCGGCCCGCAGCCGCCGGCCGGAGGCCAGTGGCGGCGCTTCGAAGCGCGTGTGGTCGCCGGGGTAGCCGATCAGCCGCACCGGCTGCCCGAGCCGGAACGAGTCGGCGGCGGAGACCTGGTAGCGCGGGGCGGCGGCGCCCACGCCGGGGAGCGCGCGCACCGCGGGCAGGCGCGACGGATCCAGTCGCGCGGTCAGCTGGTAGCGCTTGCCGACCGTGCCCGGGTCGTCGCGCAGCGCCACGAGCAGCGAGGACAGCGCAAGCATCAGGATCACCACGCCCGCGCTGACCGCGATCGTGAGCACGGAGGCCAGCCAGCGGCCGCGCGGAGCGAGCGAGAAGCGGGCGCCCAGCGCGATCAGCCCGCCCCGGCCCCCGCCGCGGGTCCGGCGCGCGCCGGCGAGGTCGCCGCCGCGCAGGATCGCCGCAGGTGGGCGGCGCGCGGCCCGCCATGCGGGCCAGGTGGCGGCGGCGGTGACGAGCGCGACGACGGCGGCGAGGCCAAACAGCAGCGGGAGCGCGAGCGCCGTCCCGGGGGCCTGCTCGTTGAGCGCCCCGAGCAGCGACGCCGAGGGCCCCGCGACCGCGAGCGCCCCGACCGCGAGCCCGGCGGCTGCGGCGGGGAGCGCGACCAGCGCCGCCTCGCGCGCCTGGCGCGCGGCGATCGCGCCGGGGGTGAACCCGAGCGCGCGCTGGACCCCGATCACCGCCAGCCGGCGCTGCACGTCCGCGTGCGCGCCGGCCGCGAGCATCGTCCCCGCCGCGAGCAGGGCGACGAGCGAGAACGCGACGAGCAGCGAGATCACGATGCCGGCGGCCTCCGAGAGCAGCACGCGCACGCCCTCGCGGGTGACGAACGACAGCGACCCGATCCCGAACGACGTCACGCGCGCCTGGGCGAGCGTGATGTCCGCGCGCGCGGGATCGTGGAGCCAGAGCAGTGCGATGTCGGGACGGATCTCCTGGCGGAAGTCGAACGCCTCGCGCACCTCCTGCTCACCTACGTAGACCCGCGCCGTGCGCGCGAGCGGGAACGCGACGTTGTCGGGGGACAGCGCGACCCCCGAGACCCGCAGGTCGCCGAAGCCCTCGAGGCGCAGCCGATCGCCCGGGGCCAGATCCCATTCCCGGGCCAGGCCGCGCTCAATGACCGCCTCGCCGGATCGCGGCGAGAGGTCGCTCCCGCGGGTGATCGCGTAGCCGCGCCGGCCGCCCAGCACGATGTGGACCGTCCCTCGTCGCAGGAAGTGGCCGCGCTCGTCGCCCATCCGGATCCCGGTGATCTCGCGGCGGTACGAGCGCGCCTCGAGGTTGGGCAGCGCGCGCACACGCGCGTCGAGCGTCGAGCGGCGCTCGCGGTCGAACTGCGCGATGACGTCCGGCAGGTCGGCCTCGCGCGCCGCGCGGTCGAACCCGGTGGCCAGGCCGTAGCCCACCGTCGTCGCGGTCCCGACCACGATCGACGCGGCGGCGATCCCGGCGGCCGCGAGCCGCCGTCGATGCCTCACGCCGGCACCAGCCGCCCGCCGTCGAGCCGCAGCACGCGGTCGGCGATGGCGGCCGCCGCGCGCTCGTGCGTGACGAGCACCACGGCGCGGCCGTCGTCGGCGCCCGCCCGCAGCAGGCGCAGCACCTCGGCGCCCGCCTCGACATCGAGGTTGCCGGTCGGCTCGTCGGCGAGCAGGACGGCCGGGTCGTTGACGAGCGCCCGCGCGACCGCGAAGCGCTGCTGCTCGCCGCCGGAGAGCTGGGAGGGGAGCGAGGCCGCGACGGGTCGCAGCCCGAGCCGGTCGACCAGCTCGCGGCCGCGCCGCTCGGCGTCCGGGTGCGCGCCGCGCACGCGCCCGGCAAGCAGCACGTTCGCCTCCCCGGTGAGCTCGGGCAGCAGGTGGAAGAACTGGAAGACGAAGCCGACGCGGCGGCGCCGCAGCGCGCTCAGCGAGCGCTCGGAGGCTCCCGTCACGCGCTCCCCGCCGACCTCGATCGTCCCGCCGTCCGCGCGGTCGAGCCCGCCGAGCAGGTGCAGCAGCGTCGACTTGCCCGAGCCCGAGCGCCCGAGCACGGCGACGACCTCACCCGCGGCGACCTCGAGGTCGGCGCCGTCGAGCACGCGCCGCGCCGCCCGGCCCTCGCCGAAACCCTTCACCAACCCCTGCACGCTGACGACGCCCATCGACTGAAGGTACGCCGCAGACTCTTACGGGTCGGTGAACGTGGAGGGCGCAGGGCTTGCGATCCGCCGCGTCGGCCGCCACAGTCGGTGGGTGGAGGCGAACGGCAACCCGCGCGGATCCGTGCTCGTCGTCGACGACGAGCCGACGATCACGGAGGTCCTCTCGCGCTACCTCGAACGCGCCGGCTACGAGACGCGCGTCGCCGCCGACGGCCCGCAGGCGCTCGAGCTGGCCGGGGACCGCCGGCCCGACCTCGTGATCCTCGACCTGATGCTGCCCGGCCTCGACGGCCTCGAGGTGATGCGGCGGCTGCGGGCGCTGGACGAGGGCACGGTGCGCGCGCGCGTGCCGATCATCCTGCTGACCGCGCGGGGCGAGGAGTCCGATCGCGTGGTCGGGCTGCGGCTCGGGGCCGACGACTACGTCGTCAAGCCGTTCTCGCCGAACGAGCTCGTGGCGCGCGTGGACGCCGTGCTGCGGCGCGCCGGCCCTGCCGACGGTGTCGGCGAGCGAGAGGACGCGATCGAGCTGGGGTCGCTGCGGATCGAGCCGGAGACGCGGCGGGCGTACGTGCGCGGCGAGGAGGCGCTGCTGACCCAGCGAGAGTTCGACCTGCTGCTGTACCTCGCGCGCAACCCGGGACGGGTGTTCTCGCGCGGCCAGCTGATGGACGCGGTCTGGCAGTACTCCTTCTACACCGACACCTCGACGGTGACGGTGCACATCCGCCGCCTGCGGGCGAAGATCGAGCTCGACCCCGCGCGGCCGCAGCAGGTCCAGACCGTGTGGGGCGTCGGCTACCGGTTCCAGCCATGAGCGCCCGCCGCTCGCTCGCGCTCGTGCTCGTCACGGTGACCGCGCTGGCAGGGGTGGTCGCGATCGGCTACGGCCTCGGCGACGGCGCGGTCGTGTGGCTCGGCCTCGCGGCGCTCGGCGCCGCGGAGCTCGGCCTCGCGCATGCGCTCGCCCGCCGGCGCCCGCGGCTCGGGACGCTGCGCCGGCAGTTCACCGTCGGGGTCGCGGTCGCCGTCGGCCAGCTCGTCGTGCTCGCAGCCGGGGCGGCGCTGCTCATGTTCGTCTCCGCCCACGACGCGCTGCTGCTGATGGTCATCGTCGCGTTCGCGGGTGTGATCGCGGTGCGCTCGGCGCAGCTGTTCGCGACGAACGCCATGCAGGATGTCGAGGCCCTGCGCGACACGCTGGTGGCCGTGGGAGAGGGGTCGCGCACCCGCACGCCCGTCACGGGGAGCGCCGATGAGCTGGCCGAGCTGGCGCGGGCCGTGAACACGACGATCGGCAAGCTCGACGACGCGGAGACCGCGCGCCGTGACCTGATCGCGGCCGTCTCGCACGATCTGCGCACGCCGCTCACCTCGCTGCGCCTGCTCGCCGAGGCGGTCGGCGACGACATCGTCGACGCGCCGACGCGCCGCGGCTATCTCGGCCAGATGCGCACCCACATCGACGTGCTGTCCGACCTGATCGACGATCTCTTCGAGCTGTCGCGGCTGGAGGCCGGGGACATCCACTGGTCGCTGCAGCAGGTGTCGCTCGGCGAGCTCGTGGAGGAGGCGGTCGACGCGCTGCGGTCGCAGGCGGAGGCCAAGGGCGTCCGCGTCCGCGCCGACGTGCCCGGGCACCAGCCGGCGCGCGCGAACCCCGAGAAGGTCCAGCGCGTGCTCTTCAACCTGATCCAGAACGCAATCCGCCACACGCCGGCCGACGGCTCGGTGACCGTGCTCGCCGAGGCCGCCAACGGGCAGGTGGAGATCGAGGTGTCCGACACCGGCGACGGGATCCGGGAGGAGGACCGGTTGCGCGTCTTCGAGCCGTTCTATCGCGGCGGCAGCCAGACGGCGCGCACGCGTGCGGGGGCCGGGCTCGGCCTCGCGATCTCGCGCGCGATCGTCGAGGCGCACGGCGGGCGCATCTGGCTGGCCGACTCGCCGAGCGGGACGCGCATCCGCTTCTCGCTGCCGCGAAGTTAATCCGCTCGTTCGATCTCGTTCGTAGGGTCCTTCCAATGGGCGGGGTGGCGGTGTCGACGATCGAGCTGTACGGGAAGCTGTTGGAGCACGCCGCGGGTGGCGAGCACGACGGGCGCCTGCGCACCGCCGCGGGCCTGCCGACGGCGCTCCCGCTGCGTCGCTGGCTGGCGCCGGCCGACGCTGCCGACCTGCGCGTGCTCGAGCATGCGGCCGCGCCCGTGCTCGACGTCGGCTGCGGGCCGGGCCGCATGCTCGCGGCGCTCGCGGCCCAGGGCCGGGCAGCGACCGGGATCGACATCTCGCCCGTGGCCGTGCGCCTGGCGCGCCGCCGCGGCGGCCATGCCGTGCGCGCGAGCGTCTTCTCCCCGCAGGTGCCCGCCGGCGCCTGGGGCAGCGTGCTCCTGCTCGACGGCAACGTCGGCATCGGCGGCGATCCGGAGCGCCTGCTCGCCCGCACCGCCGAGCTGCTGCGCCCCGGCGGTGAGGCGATCGTCGAGGTCGACCCGCCGGGCGGCGGGGCCACCGTGGTCGGCGTGCGGCTGGAGGGCGCGGGCGCGGTCGGGCCGTGGTTCGACTGGGCCCGGGTCGACGCCGACGCGATCGCCGCGGTCGCGCGCTGCGCCGGGCTGCGGGTGTCCGGTCGTCTCGAGGGCGGCGAGCGCCGGTTCGCCCGCCTGCGCAGGGTCGCCGCGTGAAGCCGCCGCCGTTTCCCCCGTTCCGCCCGGACTTCTGGCGCAGCCCGCTGCGCGGGCCGTGGCTCACGACCGTGCTCGGCACCCTGCTGCTCGGCGGCGTGACTGTCGTCGCGCTCACGGGCTTCCTCTCGCACGCGGCCTACGAGCCGGGGATCGGGGCCAACGGCATCGTCGACCCGGCCCGCGACTTGCCGTTCGGGATCGGCTGGCCCGCCTCGCCCGCGTGGCTCTACGGCCTCACCCAGGGCCTGCACGTCAATGTCGGCCTCGTCGCCGTGCCGCTGCTGCTGGCGAAGCTGTGGTCGGTGATCCCGCGGCTGTTCGCGTGGCCGCCGGTCGCCTCGCCCGCGCAGGCGATCGAGCGGGCGTCGATCGCGCTCCTGGTCTCGAGCGCGGTGTTCGAGTTCGCCACCGGCATCATCAACGCGCAGAACTACTACCCCTTCGGGTTCAGCTTCGTCGTCGCCCACTACTACGGCGCCGTCGTCTTCGTCGCGTCGCTCGCGGCCCACATCGTGGTCAAGCTGCCGGTGATGCTCCGCGCCTACCGCGAGCGCGGGGTGCTCATGCCACTGCGTGAGGATCTCGCCGCCACGCGGCCCGAGCCGCCCGACCCCGACGGTCTCGTCGCGCGCGATCCCGCGCCGCCCACGATCACGCGCCGGGGACTGCTCGGCTTCGTCGGCGCCGGCTCGGCCGTGCTCCTGCTCGCCAACGTCGGCGAGACGATCGGCGGCCCGCTGCGCCGGCTCGCGCTGCTCGCCCCCCGCGGCGGCGACCCGGGACCCGGCCCCAACGGCTTCCAGGTCAACAAGACGGCGGTCGGAGCGGGCGTCAAACCCGCGATGACCGGGGACGGCTACCGGCTCGTCCTGCGCTCCGGCGATCGCGAGCTGCGGCTCAGCCGCGCCGAGCTGCTCGCCATGGAGCAACGCACGGAGGAGCTGCCGATCGCCTGCGTCGAGGGATGGACGACCACGCAGCGCTGGACCGGCGTGCCGCTCGCGAGCCTGGCCGAGCTGGCGGGCGCCGCCGCGGCGAGCGAGCTGCTCGTCGAGTCGCTGCAGGCCCGCGGCTCGTTCCGGCAGGCGACGCTGACGCCGGTCCAGTTCGACAACGAGCGCTCGCTGCTGGCGCTCAAGGTCAACGGCGCCGACCTCTCGATGGACCATGGCTACCCGGCCCGCGTCATCGTGCCGGCGCTCCCCGGCGTGCACAACACCAAGTGGGTCGGGGCGATGACGTTCAAGGGCGCGGCATGACCCGGTTCCAGCAGCGGTACGGCGCCTCGCCGCTGCACGCGCTCGCGCACCTGGCGGCGTTCGGGCTGGCCGGCTTCGCCGTGCTCCAGCTCTTCGACGCGCGCGACGCCTTCAGGGTGCTCGTCTGGTTCGTCGCGGCCGTGGTGCTGCACGACTTCCTCCTGCTCCCGTTCTACTCCGCTCTCGACCGGGCCGCGCAGGCGATCGGCGGGCGACTGCGGGCCGTCAACTACCTGCGGGTGCCCGCGGGGCTCTCGGCGCTGCTGCTGCTCGTCTACTTCCCGCTGATCCTCCAGCGCAGCACCGACAAGCTCGAGCAGGTCAGCGGCGCACCCGCCGCGGACTACCTCGGCCGCTGGCTGCTGATCAGCGGCGTCCTGTTCGCGGGGTCGGCGCTGCTCTACGTCGCGAGGGCGCGCAGCGCGGCGGCGAAGCGCCCGCCGGGCGCCGCCGCGGCGACCGACCGGGCGTCGTCGTAGGTGTCGATGTCACGCAAGGGCGGCAGGTAGTGCGTCGTGAGCCCGAGCGCGATCAGTCGCTCGCTCTGCGCCGCACCGGTGTGGCGCTCGCTCATCGGCACGCCGTCGAAGACACGTCGATCCGGGCGTGCGAGCCCGATCGTCCAGTAGCCGCCGTCGGGCGCGGGGCCGAACACCGCGTCAGCGCCGTTCAGGAGACCGGCCAGGCCGGCGTCGAGCAGCTCGGGCGTGAGCTGGGGCGTGTCCATCCCGACCAGCAGCGCCGGGCCTCCGACGTCCTCGAAGGCCGCGGCCAGGCGCTGGGCCAGGCCGTCGCCACGCTGCGCGATGAGCTCGAACCCTGCGGGCAGCCAATCACCGGGCTCGCCGTCGAGCGCCAGCACGCGGCGGTCGGCCAGCCGCGCGCCCGCCACCGCGGCCAGCGTGTCCTGGAGCGCCGCGCCGGCCAGCTCGGCCGCCTGATCGGGGCGCAGGGGAGGGGTCAGGCGGGTCTTCACGCGGCCGGGCACCGGAGCCTTGGCCATCACGATCAGGGTGGCGCTCATGACAGCGCCGCCGCCATGTCGCGCACCGTGCGCAGGGTGCCCTTGACGGTCCCGGTCACCTTCGAGCGCCCCTGGCGGGGGAGGTAGGTCACATCGACCTCCTCGATACTCCAGCCCGCCGCCGCCGCCCGGACCACCATCTCCAGCGGCCAGCCGAAGCGCCGGTCCAGCAGGCCGAGGGCGAGCAGCGCCTCGCGGTGCGCGGCGCGCATCGGGCCGAGGTCGCGCAGCGCGACGCCGGTGCGCCTGCGCAGCTCCGCCGTCAGCGCCCGGTTCGCGACCCGGGCGTGCAACGGCCACGCGCCGGGCTGGGGGCTGCGGGCGCCGAGCACGAGCTGCGCCGCGCCGGCCGCGACCGGGTCGGCCACCCGCGGCAGCTCCCGCGGGTCGAAGGAGGCGTCGCAGTCCATGAAGCACACGACGTCGCTGCGGGCCGCGCACAGCCCGGCGAAGCAGGCGGCGCCGAAGCCCGGCCGCGGCTCGTGCACGACCTGCGCTCCGAGCGCCGCGGCGAGCTCGCCGGAGCCGTCGGTGGAGCCGTTATCGACGACGATCGGCTCGTAGCCGGCGGGCATGCGCTCCAGCACCCACGGCAGCGCCGCACGCTCGTCGAGGACCGGCAGGACAACCTGGCGCACACGAGCGACCGTAGCTCGTGCTGCTTGCGAGAGGCTTACCGGGCATGAGCGAACGCGCCATCCTCGTCACGGGCGCCGCCGGGTTCATCGGCTCGCACGTGGTCGACGCGCTGGTCGAGCAGGGGCACGCCGTGCGGGCGGTCGACGCGCTGCTGGCCGTCGCGCACGCGGCGCGCCCGGACTACCTCAACCCCGCCGCGGAATGGATCGAGGGCGACCTGCGCGAGCCCGCGGTGGCCGAGCGGGCGGTCGCGGGCGTGGGCGCGGTCTGCCATCAGGCCTCGATGGTCGGGCTCGGCGCGGACATCCGCGACATCGCCGATTACGTCGGTCACAACGAGCTCGCCACGGCCGTGCTGCTGCGCTCGCTGGCGGCCGCCGGGTTCGCGGGCCGCATCGTGCTCGCGTCCAGCATGGTGGTCTACGGCGAGGGCAGCTATCGCTGCGCACGCCACGGCGAGGTGCGCCCGGGGCCGCGGCGGCCCGAGACACTCGCGGCGGGCGGCTTCGAACCGCCGTGCCCGGTCTGCGGCGCGGCGCTCGCGGCCGGGACCGTCGGGGAGGATGCGCCGCTCGACCCGCGCAGCGTCTACGCCGCCACCAAGGTGGCCCAGGAGCACCTGTGCGCGGCGTTCGCGCGCGAGACCGGGATCCCGGTCACCGCGCTGCGCTACCACAACGTCTACGGGCCGCGGATGCCCCGCGACACGCCGTACGCGGGTGTGGCGAGCATCTTCAGGAGCGCCCTCGAGGCCGGCGAGGCGCCCCGCGTGTTCGAGGACGGCGGCCAGCGGCGCGACTTCGTCCACGTGCGCGACGTCGCGGCCGCCAACCTCCGGGCGCTGCTCGCTCCCGAGCCGATCGCGGGCGCGTTCAATGTCGCCAGCGGCACGCCGCACACCGTGCTCGAGATGGCCGAGGCCGTCGCCGCCGCCTTCGAGGGAGCGCCCCGGCCGCTCGTGACCGGGGAGTGGCGGGGCGGCGACGTGCGCCACATCGTCGCGTCGGCCGACCGCGCCGCCGACGGCCTCGGCTTCCGCGCGCAGGCCGACTTCGCCGCGGGGATGCGCGAGTTCGCGCGCGCTCCGCTCCGCGCCACGTGACGGCCCCGGCGCGAGGGCTCGCCGCGGCGGTGGCGCTGATGGTGGCGGCGATGGCCGTTCCCGCCGCGACCGGCTGGAACGTCCGCGTCTACAACTTCCCGCCGCTGCACGCCTTGTGGATGCCCCGCGTCGGCGCGGGCACGGTGCTCTCGATCGTGCTCGCGCTCCTCGCCGCGCGCTTCGCTGTCGACCTGGCGGAGCGGCTGCGGTGGCGATGGCTGCTGGCGGCGGTGTTCGCGGCCGGGCTCGCGTGGATGCTGTCGCTGGCGCTCGTCGACGGTGCGGACGGGATCGGGGTGATCCTGGAGACGCGCTACGAGTACCTGCGCACCGCGCGCGAGGTCACCGACGTCCACCAGCTGTTGCAGGAGTTCGTCAGCCGGATCGACTCGCACAGCCAACGCTGGCCGGTGCACGTGGCGGGCCACCCGCCGGGCGCGGTGCTCGTCTTCGTCGGCCTCGACCGGATCGGACTCGGCAGCGGCTTCGGCGCCGGGATGGCCGTGACGGTGATCGCGGCGACGACCGCCGTGGCGGTGCTCGTCTGCGTCCGGGTCCTCGGCGACGAGGCGATGGCCCGGCGGGCCGCGCCGTTCCTGGTCTTCGGTCCGGCGGCGGTGTGGCAGGCCGTCTCGGCGGACGCGCTGTTCGCGGCAGTCGCGGCCTGGGGTCTCGCCGCCCTGGCCCTCGCGGCCACCCGTCGCAGCGTCGGCTGGTCGATCCTCGCCGGGTTGCTGCTCGGATACACCGTGATGCTGTCCTACGGCCTGCTGCTGCTCGGCATCCTCGCACTGACCGTGCTCGTCCTGGGCCGCTCGTGGCTCCCGCTGCCGATCGCCGCCGCCGCGGCGCTGGCGGTGGTGGGCGCATTCGCGGCGCTCGGGTTCTCCTATCTCGACGGCTTGTCCGCCCTCCGTGGGCGCTACTACGACGGCGTCGGGGGGAGGCGCCCCGCGACCTACTGGACCTGGGGCGGCCTCGCGGCCCTCGCCTTCAGCGCCGGCCCGCTCGCCGGGGCCGGCCTCGCCCAGCTTGTCAGCCGCGCGCGGGCGTACCTCCGCGACGAGCCGACGCGTGCGATCGCCGCGCTGGCCGCCGCGGCCGCCGCCTCCGTGCTGGTGGCCGTCGCCACGGGGCTGAGCAAGGCGGAGGTGGAGCGGATCTGGCTGCCGTTCGTACCCTGGATCCTGCTCAGCTGCGCGCTCCTGCCCGAGCGCTGGCGCCGCCGCGGACTCGTGCTCCAGCTCGGCGCCGCGCTCGCCGTCCAGCACCTTCTGCAGACCGGCTGGTGAGCCGGCGCCGGTCAGCCTCCGGTGTTCGCGCGCAGCACCTCGGGACCGGTTCGGCGGGGGTCGCCGTCGCGCGGCTCGCGGGTGACGCTGAGCTCGGGGTAGTTCGCGGGGACGACGGCGGCGGCGAGCCGGACCGCGGTCCGGCCCTGCGCGTCGGGGTGGAAGGTGCCGGCGGAGACGCGGTCGGGCGTCCGCGGCGAGTCGCCCCGCCCGACGAACCACAGCTCGTAGAACTCGCGCTCGTTGTCCAGCCCGGGCAGGGTGGTGCTGTTGACCGCCACGACCCGTCCGATCCCGGTCTCTGTGACGCGCACGCTGGCGGTCGTCGCCGAGCCCCCGGGGGAGGTCAGCCGGGTGTCAACCTCGACGCGGCCGGCCTGTCGCTGCTCGCCCGCGCGCAGACCGACGATCCCCGCCGCGGCCACGGCGAGCAGCACAGCACCGGCGACCACGAGACGAGGCACCCAGGCGCGGCGCCGGCGCGGCCGCGCGGCGGCAGGCGGGGCAAGCTCCGCGGCGTCGCGCTCGATCGCGATGAACGTCCGCGCCTGCAGACCGGCCGGGGGCCGCGCGGCCGACGCCGCCTGGTGGAGCAGCGCAACGGTGGGCGCGAAGGCGGCCAGCTCGACAGGACACGTCGGGCACGCCTCGAGGTGGCGCTCGAACGCGACACGCTCCGCGGGCTCGAGCATCTCGAGCGCGTAGCCCGCGACATCGATGTGGAGCTCGGTCTCAGGCATTGATCCCACGTCGGTCCAGCTCGAAGCGCATGGCCCGCAGGGCGTGGTAGGTACGGGTCTTCACCGTGCCCAGCGGGATGTCCAGGCGACGGGCGATCTCGGTCTGGGTCAGCTCGTGGTCATAGCCGAGCTCGAGCACCTCGCGGTGCTGGCCGGACAGGGTGGCGAGCGCGTCGCGGACCTCGACCGCGACACTCATGCGCTCGAGCGCCTCCTCGGGCACCGGGTCCGGCGCGGGATGATCATCCGGCTCGGGTTCGCCGGCCACCCTCGGCCGGGCCGCCTGGCGACGGTGGGCGTCGGTCGCGGCGCGCCGCGCGAGCAGGAAGACGAAGCTGCTCACGGAGGACTGCGCCGCGTCGAAGCGCGGCGCACTGCGCCAGAGCCGGAGGAAGGTCTCTTGAACGAGCTCCTCGGCGTGGTGGCCGTCGCCGAGCAGTCCGAGGCCAAGGCGATAGATGGGGGTGGCATAGCGGTCATAGAGCTCGATCAACGGTTCCTCGCGGTCACCCGCCGCGATCCGGCTCATCAGGACAGCCTCGGCTGCCGCGCGCTCGCGCGCTGCATCCGTCCGCACCTCCGGCGACCTCGTCGTCATCCGCACTTCCATTCGCACGGCACGCCGAAACGGTTCACACGCGCGGCCCGGACGCTGCAAGGAGCCGGGGCATCCGTGCCCCGGCTCGTCGCGCTCCGTCCGGCTAGAGCTGGTTGAGCGGGATCGCGATCGCCGTCACCTGGTTGCGCGCCGCGAACGACCCGCGCGAGTTCGCCCGGCCCTTGAGCAGATCGATCCGGTACAAGCGGCTCTGCCCGCCCACGGTCAGCGAGGCGAGGCCTCGGAGGCGGACGGTGCTCCCGTCGCGGACCGTGCTGTAGATGTCCGAGCCCACGACCGGGCCGGTGTCGACGCCGAGCTTGCCGGTCGCGGCCAGCGTGCCGGCGTTCGCCGGGGACTGGATCGAGGTCTGATCCATCGTCGAGTCGATGTCGAACAGGGTCGTCGCCGTGTTCGGGTCCTGGTCGTTGTTGGTGTAGGCGGCGCCGGTCACACCGGCCGCAGCGGTGGGCGCGGTGTACGTGAGCGGTGCGTCCTGGAGCGTGCCGCCGGTGGGCGCGTCGACGTTGTGGCGGAGGTTCTGCCCGGTGTCGCTGATGATGCGCAGCCGATCGACGACCGGGTTGAAGTCCACGCCGAAGGAGCTGCCCTCGAGGGGGATGCTCAGCTGCGAGACCTTGGTCGACCGCCCGCGGTCGACGGTGTACACGCCGCCAGCGTCGCCGAGGCCGTACAGGACGCCGCGCGAGCCGTCGTTGCCGCTGGCCGGGCGATAGTCGATGCCGACCAGCTTCGTGTCGCCGACCAGGCCCTTGACCCGCCCGACGTCCCGTGCCTTGCCGGGCCGGTCGTCCTCGAAGCGGATCAGCCGGGCGTCCTGGGTGAGGCCGATGACGTCGAGGTCGCCGCCGTGACGCCCCGAGTCGCGTTCGTGGCCTGAGCCGCCGCGGTCATACCCCATGACGGCCGGCGCCGAAGCGAAGACCGAAACGCCGGCGATGACGCCGATCAACCGCTTGGTGGAGATCTGCACGATGCCTCCTTGCGTGGCTGCTGAACGCCGCACTCCGCGTCCGCGGTCGGCGCTCCCGATGCACCACAATTCGCACCACTCGCGGACGCGGTTCACGAAGGAGGCATGGCCGTGTGAGATCGTCGTCGGTTAGGGTCGCGAGCGATGCCCGCCGCCGAGCTCGAGACCGCAGGCGCGACGCCGGCCCACGTCGAGGCACTCGCGCACCAGCCGAGAGCGGCCGAGCTGGCGCGACTCGCCTGGGCCGCGCGCGCGGGACGGATGTCCGCGGCCGACACGCGGCGCCTGCAGCGCATGGTCGGCAACCGCGCCGTCACCCGCATCCTCGCGCGTGCGGACAGCAAGGACGCGCGCCCGATGCAGGACGCCGCGCACAAGGCCGACGAGCGGCTGCAGTCGCCGAGCGGGCACGAGATGGTGTGGGACGCGTTCGACCGCACGCTCACGATCTTCATGCCGAAGGACGGTCCGAACCCGGAGACCGCGTTCCAGTACGTCTACAAGGACGGCACGCCGGAGCAGCTCGCGACGATGCCGGATCTCGGTGTCGAGAAGGTCCTGGTGCTGTCGAAGGTCCGCGCGCAGATCCTCGAGTTCCTGCGCGCGAAGCAGGGCACGTACCAGACGGAGAACGACGAGGCCGCCGCGAAGCGCGCGGCGCTCGGCGCGACGCTCTGCAACGCGTTCCTCGGGTCCGTGACGGGGAGCCTGTTCTCCACGACCCTCGGCGGGATGGACCCGCGCGCCGATGCGATCGCCGCCGGCCGCGGCGGCGCGTTCCACACGCTGGCAGACCGCGAGAAGGGGCCGCAGCCGGGCGACGTGGTCGCCTACGGCAAGGTCGAGCCGGCGCCCCCGGCGGGCGGTCTGCGGCGCGCGAACTTCGCCACCGTCACGCACGTCGGATTCTTCAAGTCCCGGCGCCTGGGCCCGGATGACCAGGAGATCTGGACCGTCGTCGACGGCGGGCAGCCCGACCCCGCGGGCACCAAGCGGAACATCGTCCAGGAGCGCACGCGCACCTTCACGACGGAGAAGCTCACCGTCCAGATCCCGTCCCGTTTCGCCACCGAGACCAAGATGGACGACAAGAGGCGCACGCTTTACGTCAAGGGATCGCCGATCGGCTACGAGGGCACGGAGGAGATGACCTGCGGCGTGCTCAAGTCCAAGTACGCCGACGCGGGCCAGAACCCCGACGACAAGCTGCTGCGCGGGTGGATCGATGTCGACGAGTTCTACGGCGGCGGCGCGGCTCCGCCGGTGACCGGCGCCAACCACAAGGTGTTCGTCGGCAACGATCCTGACAAAAGCGGCGCTGCGAAGGTCGGCGCGGTCGCGAAATAGCGCTGGCCGGGCTACGATGTGGCGGTCTTCGAGTAGCGGCAGAGGCGATCTGGCGGTGAGCTCTCAATCCACGCAGCGCACGCACGGTGACGTGCTCACGGCCATCTCGGACGGGATGGTCGCACTGCTGAAGGAGTTCTACGGTCGTGGGCCGACGCGTGCGAAGACCTACTACGAGGACGACCTCGTGGTGTGTCTGCTCCGTGGCGGCTTCTCGCGCGTCGAGGAGACGCTGTTGGCGGGCGGCCGCGGATCCTCGGTGATCGAGCAGCGGATGGACTTCCAGGAACTGATGCGCGAGCGCTTCAACGCCGTGATCGAGGATGCGACCGGCCGGCGGGTGATCGGCTTCATGAGCGGCAACCAGCAGAACCCAGACATCATGTGCGAAGTCTTCATCCTCTCGGGAACGGATCTCGTCGACGGACATCCGTGACCGCCGGGACCCACGCTCAGCGGTGCTCGGGGTTGGGGAAGTCGAAGCGGGCGCCGGCATCCCACTCGGAGCGCTGGTTGCCGTGGGCGGGGATACCGCCGGCGTCCTTGAGCATGCGCGCCATGTGCAGGAGGTTCCACGTCGCGAACGTCGTGTTGCGATTGGTGAAGTCGTTCTCGGGCCCGCCTGAGCCCTCGTCGAGGTAGGACGGGCCGGGGCCCGCTTCGCCGATCCAGCCGGCGTCGGCCTGGGGTGGGATGACGTAGCCAAGGTGCTGGAGCGAGTAGAGGGTGTTCATCGCGCAGTGCTTGACGCCGTCCTCGTTGCCGGTGACCAGGCAGCCGGCGGTGCGGCCGTAGTACGCGTACTGGCCGGCGTCGTTGAGGAGGTGGGAGTTGCCGTAGAGCCGTTCGATGACCTGGGTCGCGACCGACGACTTCTCGCCGAGCCAGATCGGCATCCCGAGGATGAGGATGTCGGCGCCGATCACGCGCTCGAAGATCTGGGGCCAGTCGTCGCGTTCCCATCCATGCTCGGTCATGTCGGGCCAGACGCCGGTGGCGATGTGGTGGTCGATCGCGCGGATGCCGTCGACTTGGACGGCGTTGCGGCGCATGATCTCCGCGGAGATGTCCATGAGCCCCTGCGTGTGGGAGCGCTCCGGGCCGCGCTTGAGGGTGCAGTTGATGAAGAACGCCTTCAGGTCCGAGTAGTCGGTGGTGCTGCGCTCGCACAGCTCGGCCTGCCTGTCGGTGAGCTTGGTCATGGTGCCCTGGTCCCGGCGCGCTCCCAGGCGTTACAGCTTCCACGTCCGGAACGCCTCGAGCAGACCGTCGGGGGCGGTCAGCACCGGCGCGGGGTTGAGGTAGGACTCGAGGCAGCCGCGGACCTTGGAGCGCGCACGGTGCAGCAACACCCGCTGGTTCGCCTCGCTGATCGCCAGCGACTGGCAGACCTCCGCGGCGGACCAGCCCTCGACGTCGCGCATGACGATCACGAGCTGCTGGCGCTCGGGCAGCGCGCTGATCGCGGCGTCGATCCGGGCGAGCGTCTCCCGCTCGAGCAGCCGTTGCTCGGGCAGCGGATCGGGAAAGCGCTTCCATCCGCCCGGGTAGCGGTCGCCCTCGGTGCGGAAGCGATCAGGGTCGGCGGCCGGCTCGTCGGCGCCCGCTCCGGCGAACGACGAGAACGGCGCGGCGCGCCGCTCGCGCTGGGCGCGGGTGATGGCACGGTTGGTCAGGATCCGGAAGATCCACGTCTTCACGGAGGCCCGGCCCTCGAAGCGCTCGATCCCGTTCAGGACTCCGAGCCACGTCTCCTGCACGACTTCCTCCGCGACCGTCCGGCTGCGCACGTGCCGCGCCGCGACGCGCAGCATGCGGGCCTGGTGCTGTTCGACGAGCTCCACGAACGCGCGCTCGTCACCGCGCCGCAGAGCGGCCAGCGTCTGCTCGTCGCTCCGCATGTCCGCAAGTCTTCACGGTCCGCCTTTCGCTGTCCTTACAGCGCGCCCCAGCAGAAGCAGGCCGCCGAGGGGGAACAGCACGACCGACAGCAGGCCGGCGCCGATCAGCGCGGCGCTGCCGGCCGCATCGATCAGGTCGAGCTCCCCGCCGATCGCGGTCGCCGCGACGATGAACGGCAGCGACGTCGCCTGCATCAGCCCCGCGATCGCGGTGTGCCGCGCATCCAGCACGCTTCGGTAGAGGACCGCCGGGAGGCCGCGGGCGGCGAGCAGCGCGAGCACGAAGATCGGGACCATGAGCAGGCTCGACACGGACGCGGTCAGCGCTTCGAGGTCGAAGCGCACGCCGCTCGTGACGAAGAAGGCGGGGATGAAGAAGCCGAAGCCGACGGCCTCGAGCTTGCGGCGGAAGTCGGGGTGGGTCATCACCTCGTCGCGGTCGGCGAGCGAGACGATCGCGCCCGCGATGAACGCCCCGAGGATCGCCTCGAGCCCGAGCGTCTCCGCCAGTGCGGCAAAGCCGACCAGCAGCACGATCGCCGCGCGCACCCGGATCTGCGCCGTAGTGTCCTGCAGGCGCAGGAGATCCGCCCGGATGCGCATCGAGTGCTCCGCACCCCGCACGACCGCGAGGACGGCCGCGGCCAGCACGAACAGCGCGCCCAACAGCAGCAGCGTCGAGCCCGTCCCGCCCTCGCCCGAGAAGAAGATCGTGAGCAGGATGATGGCCCCGAAGTCGGCGATCGACGCGGCGGCGATGATCAGCTGCCCGAAGGTGGAGGAGATCTCTCCTGAGTCCTTGAGCACCGGGACGAGCACGCCGAGCGACGTCGCGCAGAGGATGATCGCGACCAGCAGCGGCGTGTCCACCAGCCCGCCCGCCTCGAGCCCCAGCGAGACCACGAGGGCGATCGCGAACGACAGCGCGAACCCGAGCAGCGTGATCCGGAGCACCGCCCCGCGCAGCTTCTCGAACTCGATCTCGAGGCCGGCCAGGAAGAGCACGAACGCCAGCCCGAGCAGCGCGACCACCTGCACCGCCTCATCCACCTCGACGATCCCGAGCACCGACGGGCCGACGACGATCCCCGCGACGATCTCGAGCACGACCGCAGGAAGCTGCACGCGCGGGAGGAGGCCGAGGAGGAGCGGCGCGGCAAACGCGATCGCCGTGACGACGAGCAGGTTGGTGAAGGCGAGCATGCGGCGACTGTCACGCGAGCGCGCCCGCTGTTACGCCACACCGCCTACGCAAGCGCGGGCGCCGCACTGCGCGCTCCCAGAAGGATCAAGGGGCCTCGGAGTCGCGTGCGGAGGAGATCGCGGCACGCACGGTCAACAAGGAGCGTGCGCGGTCGGGTGAGTCCCAGCAGCGCTCGCGGACGTCGACCCAGGACAAGTCGTCCTCGCAACGCGGCGGTGAGCGCTCGGGGACCGACCGGCCGAAGGGCCGCACCCGCGACCAGCTCTACCAGGAGGCCAAGAACCTCGGGATCGACGGCCGTTCGTCAAAGAACAAGGGCCAGCTGCAGCGCGCGATCGCGGGCAAGAAGTCCTGAGGCCCCGCCGCACCGGCGGCGTGCGCGCGGTCGCGCTCGAGTACGCTCGGCGCCGATGTGGGCACACAGGCTGACGGCGCCGGGGCGGCTGGAGGCGGTCGAGACCGAGGAGCCGGGCGAGCCACGCCCGGGACGGGTGGTGGCGCGCTTCGAGGCCGGCGGCATCTGCGGCAGCGACCTCCCGAGCTTCCTCGGCGTCCGCGACCTGCTGGTCGGCGGCTCGCGCGGCGAGCCCGGCTATCCGCTGCACGAGGTGGTCGGCGAGGTGGAGGCGAGCGCGGCGGACGATCTGCCGGTCGGCACGCGTGTGGTCGGGTGGCCCGAGCGGCACCTCGGTCTGGCGGAGAAGTTCACTGCGCGCGAGCATGAGGTCTGCGCGCTCGACGACCAGCTCCCGTCCATCCACGCGACCGTGATCCAGCCGCTGTGCACGGTGCTCTACGCAGTGCGCAGGCTCGGCGACGTCCGCGGCGCGCGGGTCGCGGTGATCGGGCAGGGGTCGATCGGGCTGCTGTTCTCGCACGCGCTGAAGGCGGCGGGCGCCGGGCACGTGACCGGCGTCGATCCGATCGACCGCCGCGACGCCGCCGGCGCGTTCGGCGCCGACGCGATGGAGTGGAGCACGGGCTCGGAGTGGGCGGCGGCGCTGGGCGAGGACGCCCGGCCGGACATCGTGGTCGAGGCGGTCGGCCACCAGGCAGCGACGCTCGAGGACGCGGTCGAGGCCGTCGCGCACGGTGGCAGCGTGCTGGCCTTCGGGGTGCCCGACGACACGCACTATGCGTTCCCGTTCGCTCGCTTCTTCCGCAAGAACGCGACGCTGCTGTCCGGCGTCACGCTCGACCGGCGGCGGTCGCTGGTCGCCGCACGCGACTACCTGGTCGAGCACCGCGAGCTCCTCGACGCCTACGTCACCGACGTGTTCCCGGTCGCCGAGGCGCAGGCCGCCTTCGAGCTGGCGGTGAAGCCGACCGCAGGCAGGCTGAAGGTCGTACTAGAGGGCTGAAGGTCGCATGCGTGCGACACGCGACAACGGGTGCCGCGAGTGAGTGCTTCGGACGCCGCAGAGGCTTCGCGGGTCGGAGACGGCGATGACGGCGATGTCGCTGCGTACGTTCGGCGGATCACCGTCATCGCGGCACTGGGCGGGTTTCTCTTCGGTTACGACACCGGGGTCATCTCAGGCGCATTGCTGTACATCACGCCTGACTTCGATCTGGGGTCGTTCGGGCAGCAGGCTGTCGTCGCCTCCCTGCTCCTCGGCGCGGTCTTCGGCTCGCTCGCCGGCGGCCCGATCACCGACAGGCTGGGGCGCCGGCGCACACTGCTGATCACCGCAGCGCTGTTCGCTCTTGGTGCACTTGCCTCGGCGGTATCTCCGAGCGCCGCGGCGCTGATCGGCTCCCGCTTCGTGAGCCGCGATCCTCGGCTCGGTCGGAGTCGGCGTCGTCAATGTCCTGCTCACAGGACTCGCCTTCGTCCTGATCGATCGGGTCGGGCGGCGGCCGCTCGTGCTGATCGGCGTCGCCACGCTTACGGCCGCATTGCTCTTCCTCGGCGGGCTCTATCTCCTGCCCGATCAGACCGGCGCCGTGGGGGTGCTGGTCGTCGCCGGCCTCTGCGTGTACATCGGCGCCTTTGCAGCAAGCCTGGGGATCGCGATCTGGCTGTTCACCTCGGAGGTCTATCCGACCAACCTGCGTGGGAAGGGAGCCAGCCTCGGCGTCTTCACGCACTGGGGCTTGGACTTCGTGATCTCACTCACGGTGCTCACGCTGATCAGCACGATCACCACCAGGGGATGTTCTGGCTCTACGGCGCCCTGGCGCTCGCCGGCTTCTTCTACCTTCGGAAGTACCTGCCCGAGACGCGCGGGCGCAGTCTCGAGGAGATCGACACGGAACTACAGCGCCAAGCTAGCTGAAGACGTGCCGGCGTCAGTACGCTCGAATCCCACGTCGCCACTGGGCCGATCGGCCCGGATGTCGAGGTCCGACTCGCTGCTCGCTCGTCGGACGACCCGTCCCTTCACCACCGAGGAGCGTCATGACCGAGTTGACCCCGGAAACCCCCAGTCGGGACCTGACCGCGCGCCTGGACGCCGGGCCGGTGATCTGCGCCGAGGGCTTCCTGTTCGAGCTGGAGCGCCGCGGCTACCTCAGCGCCGGTGAGTTCGTCCCCGAGGTCGCCTTGGAGTACCCGGACGCCCTCCGGACCCTTCACGTCGACTTCCAGCGCGCCGGCTCCGACATCGTCGAGGCGTTCACCTACAACGGTCACCGCGAGAAGATGCGGGTCATCGGCGAGGAGGAGCTGCTCGAGCCGCTCAACCGCGCCGCACTGCAGATCGCCCGGGAGGTCGCCGACCAGCGACCCGGCGACCTCATGGCCGGCAACATCTCGAACACCAACGTCTGGGATCCCGAGGACACCGGCCGCCAGGCCGAGGTGCGCAGCATGTTCGAGGAGATGGTGGGCTGGGCCGTCGAAGAGGGCGCCGACCTGATCATCGGCGAGACGTTCTATTACGCCGGTGAGGCGCTGGCCGCGCTCGAGGTCGCGAAGGCCTCCGGCCTGCCCGTCGTCCTCACCATCGCCCCGATGGCGATCGAGGAGATGGCCGAGGGGATCGGCATCGTCGAAACCTGCCAGCGGCTGGAGCAGGCCGGCGCGGACGTAGTAGGCATGAACTGCTTCCGCGGGCCCGAGACGATGCTGTCCTGGCTGGAGCAGATCCGCGCGGCCGTGTCCTGCCACGTCGGCGCGCTGCCGATCCCCTACCGGACCACCGCCGCGGAACCGACGTTCTTCAACCTCAGCGACGACCGCGCACGGGTGCCCTCGCCGCACGGCCGCACCTTCCCGACGGCGCTGGACCCGCTCTACGCCAACCGCTATGAGATCGGCGCCTTCGCCAAGGCGGCGCACGAGCTCGGCGTCAACTACCTCGGCGTCTGCTGCGGCGCCTCGCCCATGCTGGTCCGGGAGGTCGCAGAGGCCGTCGGGAAGACGACCGAGGCCAGCCGGTTCTCCGAGAACATGCGCAACCACTTCATGTACGGCGACAACGAGCGGCTGCCCGAGCACATCGTCGCGCTCGGCGACGAGGCCTGACCCCCCAGCACCCGAACCCGTTCACCGCACGACGCTGACGAGCGCAGGTCGATGCGGTGGGCGGGGCGCGGCCCGGTGCCGCTCAGACCCCTAAGCCGGAGCTGACGCGCAGCGATATCTGGCATGGCGGCCTGCGCAGCCGCGTGGGACCTGCATTTAGGCGGCGCCGTCCCCTGGCGGGTGATCGACGCCAGCGACCCCGACGTGCTCTCATTCGACGTCACCCGGTCCGCGGCGGTCGGTCGGCCGCCCTCCGAAGCCGCGCCAACCACCTGCTGGGACGCGCAAACCAGACGATGAGGCGGATGCCGGAGGAGGGACTCGAACCCCCGACACGCGGATTATGATTCCGCTGCGCTTTCGCTCTACAGTGCCGTTTGAGGGGTCTGGGGGACACGAAAGGGGACACATCCGCGCACGCCGACCGCCGCCCAAACACGCGCGCGCCCCCTAGTCGGCTCCCGCGAGCCCACGCCCGAACTCGGCGCCGCTCGCTGCAACGGGGAGAGGAAGAGTGCGCCGCTGGTGAGCAGCGAGACCGCCGCGGTGCCGGGATGCATGGACGCCGGAGCGCGAGCGCCGCTGCGCGACTGGCTCATCTGCCTCTCAGATTACAGTGCGACGGTTCTGCTCCGTGGTCAGCAGACGCAGGAACGTTCGAGTCGCCGTCGCGACGCTGGCCGGCCTGGTCATCCTCGCCGGTGTCGGCCTCGTCGCTGCGAGCCAGATCCGGTCGCCCGCGCAGATCGCTGCTGACGCCGCCGCACCCGCCGCGTCGCGGATCACCGCACCGGTCGAGCGGCGCGCGCTCGCGACCGAGGTGATCGTCCGTGGCACGGTCCGCTACGGCACACCGCAGGAGGTCGTGCTGCCGGCGTCCGGGCTGAAGACCCCGACGCAGGTGATCTCCCGCGTCCCCAAGCCGGGTGCCCGCCTGGGTGATGGCGACACGGCGCTCGTCGTCTCGGGGAGGCCGGTCTTCACACTCACCGGGGCGACGCCGATGCACCGTGACCTGGGCCCCGGCATGGAGGGTCAGGACGTTTTCCAGCTCGAGGTCGCGCTGGCGCGAGCGGACTTCGGCCCGGGGAGCGTCGACGGCCGGTATGACAGGGCCACCGCCGGCGCGGTGGCTGCCTTCTACGACAACCACGGGCAGGCTCCGTTCGGGCCCACCGACGCGCAGGCCACCGACCTCAGCAGCGCGGCGGCGACCGCCGCCGTGGCCAGGGATGCCGTGCTGCAGATGCGTCTCGCGCTCAGGACGGCCGCGGTGGGGACGACCCCCGGGGACGTCAACCAGGCGCGACTCGACGCGGTCGCCGCGGCTGAGCTGATCCCGCCGACCCGGGTGGCCATCGCCACGGCACGCGACCACGAGGCCGGCGCCCGGGCGGCGATCGACGGGGCGAAACTGAGTGAGGGGGAAGCCCGGACCAACGCCGATCGCGACATCGGGCTCGCCGACGCCGACGTCATCACGAAGGGCGCAGCGGTCAACGACGCCGTCGAGGGCCTGGCCGAGGCACAGCGGCAGCTGTCGGCAGCACCGCCGGACACGCCGTCCAACGAGCGCGCGACGCTCGAGGCCGCCGTCCGGCATGCGGCCGACGCGATCGGCGTCGCGCGCGGTGATCTGACCGCCGCCCAGAGGACCGCCGCAGCGGCCCGCGCCGGCGTACGCCTCGCGGTGGACAAGGCGCGAGGCGAGGGCCGCCGTGCCGCGGCCGACCTCAGGCTGGCGCGCGCCGAGACGCGCAGCGCCCGAGCCTCGCTCGCGATCGCCGAGCGCAAGCACACGATGTCGCGCACCCGCATAGGCATCCTCGAGCAGCCTCCCGACACGGCCCTGGAGCGCAAGATGGTCACGTCCGCGCGCCAGGAGGCCGATCGGACGCGGACCGACCTGGCCCGGCTCGCCTCTCGTACCGGGGTCCAGGTTCCGGCCGACGAGGTCCTGTTCTTCCCGACGCTTCCCCTGCGCGTCGACTCGCTCACGGCGCCCCGCGGCACCCAGCTGAGCGGGAGCGTCATGACCGTCACCAACTCCCGGCTGGCGATCGACTCCTCGCTGTCGGTCGGCGACGCGAAGCTCGTGCGCCGCGGGATGCGGGTGGCGATCGAGGAGCAGGACCTCCGGATCAAGGCCGTCGGCAGGGTCGGCCGCGTCGCCGACAAGCCCGGCACGACGCCGTCCGACCTGGCCGGCACGACCACACCGGACCCGGCTCGCACCTACCTCGAGGTGCTGCCAGGGAGCGCCCCGCCGTCGCTCGTCGGCGCCTCGGTGAAGCTCGGGATCGCCGTGCAGAGCACGAAGGGCAAGGTCCTCGCCGTCCCGATCGGCGCGCTGTCGGTCGCCGCCGACGGCAGCTCGCGGGTCGAGCTCGACGGTCGCGGCGGGAAGACCCGCTTCGTGACGGTGGTCGCGGGCCTCGCGGCCCAGGGCTTCGTCGAGGTGACCCCGGCGCGCAGCGGCTCGCTCGACGAGGGCGACCGCGTGGTGGTCGGCTCTGGGCCGTCGGCCGCGCTCAAGGCGCCGACCGGGGCCGGCAGCGATCCCGGCGCGGGTGCCGGCGGCGGCAGCGCCGCCCCGGCAGATCCCGGCGCGGGTGCCGGCGGCGGCAGCGCCGCCCCGGCAGATCCGGGGACGGGCGCCGCGCCGGCGGGCACGCCGGCTCCGGGCGCAACGACCACTCCGGAGTCCGGCGCCGCCGCGCCCCCGCAGACGCCCGCCGCCACGCGCGAACCGGTCGCCACGCCGGCACGACCCACGCCCGCCGCGCCGACGCCCGGAGTCACCAGTGGCCCTTGAGGCCCCGCTTGTCGTCGAGCTGCGAGCGATCAGCCGCATCTACGGCGCAGATCCGCCCGTTCACGCGCTGCGCGAGGTCGACCTCCTGGTGCCACGGGGCGACGCGGTCGCGATCGTCGGCCCGTCCGGTTCAGGAAAGTCGACGCTGCTGAACATCGTCGGCTGCCTCGACCGGCAGACGAGCGGCGAGTACCTGATGGACGGCATCGAGGTCGGCTCGCTCGACGAGGACGGCCGCGCGGCGCTCCGGGGACAGCGGATCGGCTTCATCTTCCAGACTTTCAACCTGCTCGCGCACCGCACGGCGATCGAGAACGTGATGCTCGCCGAGGTCTACCTCGGGCGCCCGCGCGATGGTCGGCACGAGCGGGCCATGGCGGCGCTCAATCGCGTCGGTATCGGCGATCGCGCCGAGTTTCTGCCGAGCCGGATGTCGGGCGGGCAGCAGCAGCGGGTGGCGATCGCGCGGGCGCTGCTCGGCGAGCCGAGCCTGCTGCTGTGCGATGAGCCGACGGGCAACCTCGATTCCGTCAACACCGCCTCGGCGCTCGAGCTGTTCGACGAGCTCGGCGCCGACGGCATGACGATCCTCGTCATCACCCACGACACCGACGTGGCCGAGCGGATGCCGCGCCTCACCCGGATCGTCGACGGGCAGCTCACGGAGCAGTCATGAGCCGCCGCCGCTCCGGCTCGAGACCGCACCTCTCCTTCCGAGACCTGCTCGGCGAGGCGGTGGCCGGCCTGCTCGCACGGCCCGGGCGCGTCGCGCTCACGGTGCTCGGAACGGTGATCGGCATCGCGGCGCTCGTCGCCACGCTCGGCCTCTCGAAGACGGCCTCGAACCAGATCCAGGGCCGTTTCGACGCCGTGGAGGCCACCGACGTCGTCGTCTCACCGGCCCGCCGGCGTGCGAAGACGGTCTCGAGCGTCCTGCCCTTCCGCGCGGAAGCGCGGCTCCAGCGGCTCAACGGCGTGATCGCCGCCGGCAGCCTCGCCGACGTCGACGTCCGTGGTGACCTCGCCAGCTCCGTGCCGGTCAACGACCCGCGCGGCCTGTCGCAGGTCCAGTTGACCGTCAAGGCGGCCTCACCCGGGCTCTGGCGTGCGGTGCGGGCCCACCTCTCGACCGGGCGCTTCCCCGACGCCGGGCACTCGGTGCGCGGTGACCGCGTGGCCGTGCTCGGGCGCAACGCGGCGAAGCGGCTCAACATCAACCGCGTCGACCAGCAGCCGGCGGTCTTCCTCGGCGATCGGCTCTACCTGGTCGTCGGGATCCTCGACCGCGTCGACCGCCAGCCCTCGTTGCTGGGCTCGCTGGTCATGCCCGAAGGGACCGCGGTGCGCGAGTACGGCCTGCTCGCACCCGGGCTCGCCCAGATCGAGACGAAGGTCGGCGCCGTCGACCTGATCGCGCGCCAGGCGCCGCTCGCGCTGAGCCCCAGCGGGGCCGGGGAGCTGAAGGTGGCTGCGCCGCCCGATCCGCGCAGCCTGCGCGGCGCGATCCGCAATGACCTCAATGCGCTGTTCGTGCTGTTGGGGAGCGTCTCGCTGCTCGTCGGGGCGATCGGGATCGCCAACGTGACGCTCGTCTCCGTGCTCGAGCGGGTGGGGGAGATCGGCCTGCGGCGCGCGCTCGGGGCCGCGCGGCGCCACGTCGCGGCGCAGTTCCTGCTCGAGAGTACGGCGATGGGGACGGTCGGCGGGATCGCCGGTGCCAGCCTCGGCGTGCTGGTCGTGGTGGGGATCTCGGCCTCGCGGACCTGGACGCCCGTGCTCGACCCGATCTACCTACTCGCCGCTCCCGTGCTCGGGGCTGTGATCGGCCTCGTCTCCGGCACCTACCCGGCCCTGCGCGCCGCGCGGCTCGAGCCGGTCGACGCTCTGAGGTCAGGCACATGAAGCGCATCGCCATCGCCACCGCGACATTGGCCCTGCTGTCCGGCTGTGGGGGAGGCGCGAGCAAGACGGCCGAGCCGGTCTCCCAGGGCGGTTCCGTCGAGGACCAGCTCGGCCTCACGCAGAGCGGGATCGAGGCCGCCCAAACGAAGGTCGAGGCCGACATCGCCGCCTGCATGCGCCGGGAGGGCTTTCAGTACACGCCGGTGGACCCGGTCGCCGCGCGCGCCGCGCTCACCGGCAAGTCCAACCTCTCAGACGAGGAGTTCCAGGCCCAGTTCGGCTACGGGATCGCGACCCTCTACGGTCGCGCCGGCCCGCAGAGCGACCCCAACGGGACGATCCGCGCGAGCCTGACCCCGGCCGACCAGCGCGCCTACGACGTCGCGCTGTCGGGTGGCAAGCCGGAGCAGACCTTCTTCCGCGCGGCCGACACGGGCGACTTCAGCCAGCTCGGCGGCTGCACCAAGCAGGCGACGGACGGGCTGCTCGGCGGGACCCGGCTCGTGACGACGCTGCAGCGCAAGTTGGACGAGCTCGACGACTCGATCCTGCAGGACTCGCGGATGGTGCGCGCCTTCGAGGCGTGGACACGCTGCGTGCGCGACACGACCGGGGAGAGCTACGAGGACTCCGAGGCCGTCGAGATCGAGGTCACCAAGCGCCTCGAGGCGATCGTCGGGACGCTGCCCGAGGGCGAGCCCGCTCCGGGCGCGTTCGCGAGCGCCACCCCGGACGGTCCGGTTGACGCCGCCGCGCTTGACGCGCTGCGGCGCCTCGAGGTAGAGCTCTCCAACGCCGACGTGGCGTGCGAGGAGAAGCATGTCGTGCCGGTCGAGGACAAGGTCCGGGCGGAGAAGGAGCGCGTCTTCCGCGAGGCCAACGCGGAGCTGTTGCGCACGGTCAAGCCGCTGGGCGGATGACGATGCGCGTCGCTATCGTGGTCCTCGCCGGCGTGCTGCTATCGGGCTGTGGCGGAGGCGGGTCCTCGAAGGCCGCGCCCGAGCCGCCCTCCGTCGAGGAGCAGCTCGGCTTCTCGCAAGCCGGGGAGCCGGCCGCCCAGGCGAAGGTCGAGGAGCAGATCGCCGCCTGCATGAAGGAGCAGGGCTTCGAGTACACACCGGTCGATCCGGTGGCCCGCCAGGCGGCGCTGACCGGGCGGTCGGGCATCAGCGACGACGAGTTCGACAAGCAGTTCGGGTACGGCATCTCCACGCTCTACGGGCGCGCCAGCCAGCAGAGCGACCCGAACGCCAGGATCCGCGCGAGCCTGGCCCCGGCGGATCAACGCGCGTACGACAAGGCGCTCACGGGCGGCGACCCGGGGCAGACGTTCTTCCGCGCCGCCGACACCGGCGATTTCAGCCGGCTCGGGGGCTGCACGAAGCGGGCGGCGGACGCGCTGTTCGGCGGATCGCAGCTCCTCGACATCCTGCAGCGCAAGCTCGACGAGCTCGACGAGGCGATCCTCGAGGACCAGCACATGGTGCGCGCGCAGGAGGCGTGGAGGCGCTGCATGCGCGACAGGACCGGCCAGGCATTCGAGGACTCCGAAGCCGTCGAGCTCGAGATCCAGCGCCGGCTGGCGGAGATCGTCGGGCCGCTGCCCGAGGGCGAGTCCGCCCCCGGTGAGTTCGCCGCGCTGACCCCCGAGAGCCCGATCGACACCGCAGCGCTGACCCGGCTGGGACGGCTCGAGCTGAAGCTCGCAGACGCCGATGTGACCTGTGAGGAGAAGCACATCGTGCCGATCGAGGACGCCGTCCAGCAGGAGAAGGAGAAGCAATTCCGCGAAGACAACGCCGAGCTGCTGCGCAGGATCAGCTCGACGCAGGCCAGATGACGGCTGTAACGCGGCACGGGTCTACCGTGTCCTGAGTCATGAGGATGCTCTCGCCATCCCTGACCCTGCTGCGCACGCAATCGGACGCCCGGCTCGTCGAGCTCGCCCACGCCGGGCACGAGCGCGCCTTCGAGGCGATCGTCGAGCGCCACCACCGCTCGCTCCTGCGCTGCGCGCGCCGCGTGCTCCCGGAGGTCCGCGCCGAGGACGCGCGCCCCGGGACGCGCTGCTGAGCGCCTGGACCGCGCTGCAGCGCGGCGACGAGGTGCACGATCTGCGGCCCTGGCGGCGCAGAAGAGGAAGGGAGGGGACAGGAGGGGCGGCACGGATGCCGCCCCTCTTGGCGTGGCGGCTACGCCACCGGGTCGCGCTGGAGCGGCGCGTCGGCGGCCAGCCGTGATGGGTGCTGGGGCTCGAGGCCCTGCGCCGGGTCGGCCGGCGGCCGGCCGCGCTCCCGCCGCCAGGCGTTGAAGGCGGCGATCATCGCCGCCACCCACGCGGCGCCCAGCGTGTAACCCGCGAGCACGTCCGAGACGAAGTGCACGCCGAGGGCCACCCGGGCGAAGCCGATCGCCAGCACGAAGGCGAAGGCGGCGGCGACGGCGACCGTCCGCCAGGCCCCGCGGAGCAGGGGGAGGAACACCAACAGGAGCACTGACGCCGCCACGACCGCTGACTGCGCGTGGCCGCTGGGAAAGCTCAAGCCGCCGGCATGCGCAACGGGCTCGGCGACCACTGGCCGCGCCCGGTCGACGGCCAATTTCACGATCGCGTTCAAGAGCGAGCTGCCGGCCACGGTTACGACGACGAACAGGGCGAGCCGAGGCAGCCGGCGCCACACCAGCCACGCGGTCACCGCTGCGAACAGGGGCAGGTAGACGACGGCCGAGCCGATCGTGCTCAGCACTTTCATCGCCGCGACGAGCGCGTCGTGCTGCAGCGCGAGCGCATGCAGTTCGTCCCGCGCGCCACCGTCGACCTGCGACAACGGTGACCAGCGGTCCTCGACGAGGAACAACAGGAGCCCGAAGGGCACTGCCACGAGGACGAGCGCGACAACGGCGAACAGGGCGCGCGCGCCGAAGCGCGCGTCGGGCTCGGTTCCCGCGGTGGACATGTCGTCCCGATTTCCCGGAACGCCGGGACGCCACTCGCGGCCCGTCACCGCGACGTCGCCTCGGCCGGCGCCAGCGTGGCGTGCGGCTTGCGGACCTCGGTGCGGTCGGCCCTCGTGATCGTGAGGTACACGACCAGGATGAGGATGGTGGCGAGGAAGATCAGGCTGGTCCCAGTCGTCCCGAGCGCGAGCCCGCCGTTGCTGCGCGGCTGTGACATCAGGTCGCCGATCGAGGCGCCGAGCGGGCGGGTGAGGATGTACGCGAGCCAGAAGGCGAGTACCGGCCCGAGCTTGAAGCGGTAGTGCGCGATCGTCACCGCGGCGATCGCCGCCGCGAAGATGGCCACCGAGACGCCGTAGCCCAGGCTCGCTCGCTCGGCGACGAGGTCGCCCGCCGCCGTGCCGAGGGCGAACGTGAACAGGATGGCGAGCCAGTAGTACGCCTCGCGGCGCGTCGTGACGATGGTATGGATCGAGAGGGTCCGCTCACTGCGGTACCAGACGGCGAACGTGGCGGCGAGCGCGACGGCGAAGACGGCTGTGCTGAGTTCGAGCGCGACGCCGAAGTTATCGGTGAGATTGTCGGTGATGAGCGTGCCGACGACACTGATGAGCACGACCGCGAGCCAGTAGATCCCCGGCACGTAGCGCCGCTTACGGAACTGGAAGGACAGGGCGACGATGAGCAGGACGCCCATGACCAGGCTGGTGCCGGTCAGGCCGAGGCTCAGCTTCTGGTTGAGGTTGTCCGCCGCGGTCTCCCCGACGGTCGTACAGAGGATCTTGATGATCCAGAAGAAGAGGGTGACCTCGGGGACCTTGTTGAGCATCTGGCGCCCGATGCCGCGTGTGGGGGTGGCTTGCATGGGCCGCAGGTTCGTGTCCGCAGATGAAACGCCCGTGAAAGCACTTCATGTTCAAATCACCTGCGCCGCCTACCGTGGTCCCCGATGAGGATCCTGGTCGTTGAGGACGAGCCGAAGATGGCCGACGTATTGCGGCGCGGGCTGACGCGCGCGGGCCTGGCGGTCGACGTGGCCGAGGACGGGATGGAGGGGCTGCTACGAGCCGGGGCCACGGAGTACGACGCGATCGTGCTCGACGCGATGCTCCCCGACCTCGACGGGCTCGAGGTGTGCCGGCGATTGCGCGCCGAGCGGATCTGGACGCCGGTGCTGATGCTGACCGCCCGCGCCCGGGTGCCCGACCGCGTGGACGGACTTGACGCGGGCGCCGACGACTACCTCGCGAAGCCGTTCGCGTTCGACGAGCTGCTCGCACGGCTGCGGGCGCTCGCGCGCCGCGGGCCGGTCGAGCGCGCGCCCGTACTCCAGGTCGACGACCTCAAGCTCGATCCGGCGGGCCATCGCGTGTGGCGGGGCGATGCCGCGATCGAGCTCAGCGCCAAGGAGTTCGCGATGCTCGAGATCTTCATGCGCAACCCGGGCCAGGTGCTGAGCCGCTTCACGCTGCTCGAGCACGCGTGGGAGGGCGAGTACGAGAACCGCTCCAACGTCGTCGACGTCTACGTGCGGATGCTGCGCGACAAGATCGACCGGCCGTTCGGGCGCTCGTCGCTGGAGACGGTCCGGGGGGTCGGCTACCGCCTGTGCGTTTCCTGAACCGCCTGCCGCTGCGGATCCGGCTGACCGCCGCCTTCGCGGGCGCCGCGGCCGTCCTGTTGGCCGGGATCGGCACGTTCATCCTGCTGCGCGTCCAGTCAGGGCTCGACGGTGAGCTCAATCACGCGCTGCGTCTGCGGGCCGGCGAGCTGGCGGAAGCCTCCGTCGACCTGGAGCACGCGCGCGCGATCATCGACGCGGCCGGTCAGCCGGCCCAGGTGCTGAGCTCCGGCGGCAGCGTGCTCGTCTCCGAACGGGTCAAGGGCGTCAAGCCCCTGATCGGCCCGATTCATCTCGCGGCCGCGCGACGCGGTGAGATCAGCTTCGAGGTGCGCGAGCGGACCCGCATCCTGGCTCGGCCGGCGGGACCGGGAAAGCTCGTCGCCGTTGCGGCCTCGATGCGCCAGCGCGAGAGGACGCTCGAGACGGTCCGCGGCGTCCTGCTGATCGGCCTCCCGATCGCGCTGCTGCTCGCCTCGGCGGCGGGCTACGCGGTGGTGAGGGGCGCGCTCGAGTCGGTGGACCGCATGCGCCGCCGCGCTGCTGGGATCTCCGATGCCACGTCGGGCGCGCGGCTCCCGCTCCCGCCCGCCGAGGATGAGCTGCACCGCCTGGGGGAGACGCTGAATGACATGCTCGACCGGCTCGACGCCGCGGCACGTAATGAGCGCGAGTTCCTCTCGACCGCGAGCCATGAGTTGCGCACCCCGCTGGCGATCCTCAAGGCGGAGATCGAGGTCGCCCTGCGCCCCGACTCGACGGCCGCCGACTGGCAGTTCGCGCTCGTCTCGGCGGAGGAGGAGACCGATCGCCTCGGGCGGCTGGCCAAGGACCTGCTGCTGATCGCCCGCGGCGAGGAGCGCAACGCGCCGGCCGACCTGCAGGACGTCTCGCTGGCCCCCTTGGTTGCGCGTGTCGTCGAGCGCACGGGCGGCGGGGGCGACGTCGTCCAGTCCGTGGGTCCCGGGCTGAGCGTGCTCGTCGAGGCCGATGCGCTCGAGCGTGCGCTCACGAACCTGCTCGACAACGCCCGCCGCCACGGCGCTCCGCCGATCATGGTCTCTGCCCGCGCCGACGGCGAGTTCGTCGCGCTGCACGTGGCCGATCACGGTGGTGGCTTCGCGCCCGAATACCTGCCGCGTGCCTTCAAGCGCTTCAGCCGCCCGCCGGGCGCCCGCGGCCCGGGCGCCGGCCTCGGCCTCGCCCTGGTCGAGGCGGTCGCGCGCGCCCACGGCGGGACCGCCGGCGCGGCCAACGCCGAGGTGGGCGCCCACGTCTGGCTGACGCTTCCGAGCGCGCGCACCGACTAGCCCGGCTCATCTTCGTTTCACGGCGGGCCGTCACGGTCGGCCCATGGCAGTCGCCGTCCGCACACCTCGCTCGAGCGCGCCGAGCCTCCCCATGCGCGGCCGGGCCTGGTGGGCGCTCGGCGGCTGCCTGCTGCTCGCCCTGGCGTTGCGCGCTCCGTACCTGTCGACGAGCCTCGGCAAGGACGAGGGAGGCATCGCGTTCATCGCGCGCAACTGGCCGAGCGGTCACGGCTCGCTCTATGGCTCCTACTGGCTGGACCGCCCGCCCCTGCTCGTCGGCCTGTACAAGCTCGCGGTGGTGGGCGGGGACACCGGCGTGCGCGTGCTGGGGGCGCTCGCCGCGCTCGCGCTCGTCGCCGCCATCGCACGGCTCGGGCACGAGGTCGCCGGGCAGCGCGCGGGCCTGATCGCCGCGCTGCTCGCCGCGCTGCTGACCGGCTCGGTTGCCATCGGCGCGGTCTACACGCCGGGAGAGCTGCTCGCTGCGGTGCCCTCGACGCTGTCCGTCCTGTGCCTCGTGCTCGCGCATCGCCGTCGCCAGGCGCGGCTGCTGTTCGCCGCGGGGGTGCTGGCGGTC
>Ga0136617_10000449_pt1 | contig 34407 bp, 41 predicted proteins | sample AntDrymUQ3222106_2_FD_129672 | JGI IMG/M metagenome (GOLD analysis project Ga0136617, IMG submission 129672) | Polar desert sand microbial communities from Dry Valleys, Antarctica - metaG UQ322 (21.06) | ecosystem: Environmental > Terrestrial > Soil > Desert | place: Antarctica: Dry Valley... | reverse complement strand
TTCGTGACCATCCGGGCCTTCCGCGGGCACTTCACCGCCACCGAGCACCGCGGCATCGAGGTGCCGGGGATCTACTGGCACTTCGTCGACGTGATGTGGATCGTCGTCTTCGTGTCGGTCTACATCCTCTAGCGCATGGAGAACCCGCTGCGGTCCGAGGCCGCCGCGTTCCGCTTGCTGGTCGGCGTGCTGGTCGTGGCGGCGGTGATCGTCCTCGTGGTGCTCGTCGCCCGCGCGCTCGGCTAGCCCGCCACACTGGTGTGCGATGGGAGTGCTCGCCTGGCTTCTCGTGGCCGAAGCGCTGTACCTGCGCGCGTGGCGGATCCTGCGCGGGCGCGGCGTCGCCGTGCCGTGGGGGCAGGTCGCCTGCTGGCACCTGGGGCTCGGGCTGCAGGCGGTGGCGCTGCTCTCGCCGCTGGGCGGCCTGGCCGACGAGCTGCTCAGCGCGCACATGGCCGAGCATCTGCTGCTGGCCGACCTCGGTGCGCCGCTGCTGCTGGCCGGGCTGCGCAACCCGGTGCTCGCCTTCTTCCTGCCGCGCGACCTGCTCGTGGCGCTGGCGCGCCGGCGGCGGCTGCGCGGCGTGCTGCGCACCCTGCGGCGCCCACTGCCGGCGCTGGGCGTGTTCGCCCTCGTGCTCTACGGGTGGCACGTGGCCGTGGCGTTCGAGGCGGCGGTGCGCAGCCCGGTGGTGCACGCGCTCCAGCACGCGAGCTTCATCGCCGCCGGCCTGCTCGTCTGGTGGTCGGCGCTCGAGCCCAAGCGCCGGCAGCTGCGCGGCGAGCTGTGGAAGATCGGCCACATCCTCGCCGCGCGGATGATCGGCATGTTCCTGGGCATGAGCTTCGTGCTGATCCGCGAGCCGGTCTACACCGGCGTCTACTCCGCGACGGAGCGGCGCGGCTACGGGGCGCTGGCCGACCAGCAGACCGCGGGGGCGATGATGGTCGCGGTCGACCTCTGCATCATGGTCTTCGCGCTCGCCTTCTTCTTCTGGCACGCCGCGCGCCAGCACGACCGCGACGAGCTGGCCGCCACCCCGCGGGCGGCCATCTGACTACTCGACGGTGAGCTTGCCCTCCATGCCGCCGGCGCGGTGGCCGGGGACGGAGCAGTAGAAGCTGTACTCACCGGCGTCCAAGTCGATCTCGACGGTGGAGGTGGCGCCACCCTTGACGACGTCGCCCTTCTCGTCCACGCCGTTGCCGTCGATGGCGATGTTGTGCTCGACCGCCTCGTCGTTCTTGGACTCGACCGTCAGCTGGCCGGCGGACGCCCTGGCGTCGGCGAACTCGTAGTTCAAGCCCGAGAGGACGGGGATCGAGAGCGTGCCGTTCTCGGCCTCGGCGGTGCCCTCGGGCCCGCCGCCGACGTCGGCGAGGCGGCCGGTGTCCTCGCCGCCCTTCGCGGCGGCGGAGGCCACGTAGGCGGCCACGTCGCGGGCGTCGTCGCCCGTGACCAGGTTGGCCGGCATCAGCGGCAGCGGCTCCTCCGTCGCCGGGTCGACCTGGGCGTTCTGGTTGGGCTGGAGGATCTGGCGATAGACGATCCCCTGGTAGGTCGAGCGGCCGAAGCCGTCCTTGTCGGCCTGCTGCCAGGCCTGGTCGAGGTTGGGCCCGGTGACGCCCTGCGCGCCGGCCCGCTCGAGCGAGTGGCAGGCGGCGCACTTCTCGACGAACTGCCCCTTGCCGTTGACCAGGTTGTCGCCGTCGTTGGTGATGGCGCAGCCGGTCAGGACCGCGAACGCCGTCGCCGCCAGCGCGGCCATCCGCAGCCTTGCACCGCTCATGGCGGCGGATGCTACCGGCTGGCGGGGCGCTCCGGGACGCCAGGCGTCAGGGGCGCGGCAGTCCGTCCAGGTCCCCTTGGGCGGCGGCGATGACCGTGCGTCCCACGCCGTCCCAGGAGTAGCGCTCGCGGGCGACGCCGACGATCGCCTCGCGCGTCGCGGCGCGCAGCGGCGCCGCCGCGGTCAGCCACCCGGTGAGCCCGGCGGCGAGCTGGTGCACGGCGTCCGGGCCGACCTGGAAGGTCAGCCAGGGGCGGACCTCGGACGGCACGGCCGCGGCCAGCGCGTGGGCGACCTCGGCCATGCCGGAGTGCCCGGCCACGACGGGCAGCGCGCCGCAGGCGGCGGCCTCCGCGGCGACCATCCCGAACGCCTCGGGGAACGTGCTCGGCATGGCCAGCGCGTCGGCGGCGGGCATCACCCCGGCCAGCTCGGCGTGCTCCAGGCGGCCGGCCCAGCGGACGCGCTCGGCCATGCCCGCCGCGGCCCGCGCGTAGGCGGCCGGGTCGGCGAGCCCGTCCAGGAAGGCGGCCAGCTCGGGCAGCGCGCGCCCGTCCTCGGCCCGCAACGCCCGCGCGGCGGCGAGGTCGTCACGGCCGAGCGCGTCCGCGAGTCCCTCGAGCGGTTCGCGGAAGGCGCCGAAGCCGACGATGAGCAGCCGTGCGTCCGGCACGCGCGCGAGCACGAGCGGGAACGCGGCGAGCAGCAGCTCGAGCCCCTTGGAGGCGATCAGCTTGCCCACGAAGAGGACGATCCGGTCCCGGGTCGGGTCGACCGCGGCGAGCGCGGCGGCGGCCTCGCCGGCGGAGCGCGCGAACGACGAGACGGGGGCGGCCTGTTCAGGCGCCGCGGCGGGGCCGGAGGTGTCGGCGGCGGGGCCGGAGGTGTCGGCGGCAGCGGGCGCCGCGGCGGCGAGGGCCTCGGCCAGGGCGGCGAGGCCGGCCGCGGCCGCGGGCGGGTCGGCCGGGGCGAAGCGGTCGACGTCGACGCCGGGAGGACCGAGGACCGTCTTCGCCGCGAGCGCCGGGTCGGCCATCTCCGTCCACAGCGACTCGGCCGTGTGGCGCGAGCCGACCAGCACGCCGCGGGCGGGCGCCAGGCCCTCGATGGCGGCCGGGCGGAAGCGCGGGTGCGGCTTCACCGTGTACTCGAGCGCGCTGCCGTGGATCTTCACCGCGTACGGCACGCCGGTTCCGGCCAGCGCGTGCGCGAGCACCAGCGGACCCATCACGAGGTGGTTGGCCAGCGCCACGTCGGGACGGGCGCGCGCGGCGACCTCGCGCACGGCGGCCACGTTGCGGGCCACGTACCCGGCGACCTCCTCCTCGGAGAGCTCGGCGTAGGGGCGGGCCTCCACGCCGTCGTAGCGGTCGGCCACGTAGACGGGCAGCAGGCCGCCGAGATCGGGCCGGTAGACGGTGGCGCGGGGTGGCCCACGGCGGACCTCCAGCTCCAGCGCACCGGAATCCCAGTCTCCGGCGGCGTCGATCCAGTCGAGCTCGAGCGGGGCACGCTCCTGACAGAGCAGGTGGACCTCGTGGCCGGCCCGAGCGAGCGCCGCCGCGAGCTCCGCGTTGTAGACGTTGGACCCCGTGCCGCGCAGCAGGTAGCCGTGGAAGATGAGGATCCGCACGCGGCGCCGAGCCTACTGCGGCACCGCCGAGGCCGTTGCTAGGCTGCCAGGCCGATGAGCGCTCGCCAGCTGTATCGCCTGCGCACGCCGTCGACCGGCCGGGAGGTCCTGCTCCCCGCCGAGACGGGCCGCACGTACCTGGACCGCGACACCGGCGAGCCGATGGAGATCGTCGGCCAGGTGCTCCCCGCCGCCCCCAGCGAGTCGTCGCTGCCCTGGGCGGTGGAGAACCTCCGCTTCTGCAACTGGTGCGACCAGCTCGCGCAGAAGGACCTCAACGATTGCCCGCACTGTGGCCGCCGGATGGCCGCGCTGCCGCGCTAGCCGTCATGCGCCGCCTGCCACTGCTCCTGCTCGCGGTCTGCCTCGCCGCCGTGACCGGCTGCGGCGGCAGCCAGGTGGCGGCCGACGAGGTCCCGGCCGCGCCGCCGCCCCTCACCGTGCCCAACGACGCCGAGCTGGCCAACGGCTCGAGCGGCTCGGGGTCCGGCTCCGACGAGGCGAGCGGGGACGACGCCGACCAGGACGCGGACGCGGACGCCGACGCGGACGCCGGCAGTGGGACGACCGAGCCGGGCGCCGCCGCCACGCCCGAGCCGAGTGCGCCCGCGGCGGGCAGCGACGGGACGAGCGGCGGCTCCACCGCGCCGACCGCCACGCCGGCGCCCAGCGACGACAGCGCCGCCAACGACACGCCGCCACCGCCCGGGTCCGACGCGCAGCAGTTCGAGGACTTCTGCGAGCAGAACGCCGGCGCCTGCTGAGCGCCGGCCTCGCCGGCCGCTAGCGCCGGTTCGAGGGCCTGGGCTTCGGCGGGACCGGGGTGGTGATCAGTGTGGCGCTGTAGGTCAGGCGCGCCGTCTGGTAGAGGCAGCGGTACTGGGTCAGCATCCCCAGCCGCAACATCGCCGTCTGCGTGGTGGTGTCGTCGCACTTGTCCAGCGCGCGGCTGGCCCGCCACGAGCTGTCGCGCCCCAGGCCCAGCGCCAGCGCCGGCGCCCACGTGGGCACGGTCAGCGCCACCACGTAGCCCCGCCTGACGTTCAGCGACGTGGCCAGCGGGAACTGCACCGTCTGGCCGAAGTAGGGCGTCAGCAACTGCTGCGGGCTCTGACCCGTGACGACGTTGCGCAGCCGCTTGCCCGTGCGCAGGATGGTGATGCCCGCGCGCGACGGCCCGCCCAGCGAGTCCTCGAAGAACGTCCGCTGCTTGGCCGTGGGCGCCCCCAGCGTGACCGACCAGGCGACGATCTTGCCGTCGCGCGGCACGCGGAAGGCCTGACGCTCGGCGCCGACCTTGACCTGGTAGGCGGTCGTGCGCGACACCGCCTGGCACGGCGCCGCGGGACAGCTCGGCGCGTTCTTGACGGCGAACTCGCCGACCTCGATGATCGCCCCGGCCGCGCCCGCGGGCGCGAGCAGCGCCACACCGAGGATCGCGCCGAGGACTGCTCCCAGCCTCCGGTTCATGCCTGCATTCAACACGAAGCGGGAGACAGGGTTGCTGTGAGGGCGACGGCTTGCACGCCGGCGCCCCCGCGCCCGTCAGCTCTTCTGGACGTTGACCGCCTTCGGGCCCTTGTCCCCGTTCTCTTCCTCATAGGTGACTCGCGCACCCTCCGGCAGTGACCTGTAGCCGTCGCCGATGATGCCGGAGAAGTGGACGAACAAGTCCCGGCCGCCCTCATCAGGCGTGATGAAGCCGAATCCCTTGTCGTCCGAGAACCACTTGACCGTCCCTGAAGCCATACCCCTCTAGACCCCACTTCTCAGCGGGAGACCGCCCGCAGGCCCTCCCCCGAAGACCGACCGGTCTGATTGACCGGCCCCGACCAGCGCAAACCTATTCCGACCGGCGGCCGGAAAGCAAGCCCGAATTCGGAAATCCGGTCCATCAGCCGGTCAGGTCGGCGGCGGCCGCGGCGATCTCGTCCGGATCGCCCGGCGCCGGGCTCCACGGCAGGCGCAGCGGATCGCCCGCGTAGCGCGGGATCACGTGGACGTGGAAGTGGAACACGGTCTGCCAGGCGGCCGCGCCGCACGAGTTGATCAGGTTCACGCCGTCGGCGCCCAGGCGGCCGGGCATGGTGCGCGCGAGCGCCTGGGCCGCCAGTGCGCAGGCCCCGAGATCCTCCGCGCCGATCTCCAGCAGGTCGGCGACGTGCGCGCGCGGGATGACCAGCACGTGTCCGCGCACGGCCGGGTTGATGTCCATGAAGGCGATCGTCCGCTCGTCCTCGCGCACGCGCGTGGCGGGCAGCTCGCCGGCCGCGATGCGGCAGAACAGGCAGTCCGGATCTCCCATGCCGGGACCGTACCCTGTGCGCGGATGGAGCCGGACCGCGACCGCCTGCTCGCCGCGATCGAGCACCTGGAGGCGATCGAGCGGCTGCCGTGCTCGCCGGGCGAGCGCGCCGCCGCCGCCTGGCTGCACGGCGAGCTGACGGCGCTCGGCCTCCCGGCCCGGATCGAGGCCGAGCGCGCACTCGGCTCCTTCGCCGCCCACCACGACGCCGCGCGCGGCGGCCTGATCTTCCACCCCGGGCCGACGCGGGCGCTGGCCGACCGCTTCCCGACGTGGTACGCACGTGAGCGGGTGGTGGCGGGCCCGGCGCTCGCCGGCCTCGGCGCCGCCCTCGGCGTGCGCGGCATGCGCCGCGCGGGCGGCCTGCTCGCGCTTGTGGTGGGCGAGATCGCGGTGCGGCCGGTGGTGCCGGGCGCCAACGACAACCTCGCCGCGGTCGCCGTGCTGCTGGAGCTCGCCCGGAGCCTTCGCGCCGAGCCGGTCCCCGGCGTGCGCGTGCTGCTGCTCTCCACCGGCGCGGAGGAGTCCTTCATGGAGGGCATGCGCGGGTTCGTGGCCCGCCACGCCGCCGCGCTGGACCCGCAGCGGACGCGGATCGTCGTGCTGGAGTGCGTCGGCGGCGCCGAGCCGATCGTGCTCGAGGGCGAGGGGATGCTGCGCATGCGCGACTACACGCCCGCCGTGCGCGACTGGCTGGCCGCGTGCCGCGCCCGGGCCGGGTCACGCTGCGCCGCGGCCTGCACTCGGGCTTCGCCACCGACGCGCTCGTGACGCTGAAGGGCGGCTACCCGACCGGCGTGCTGGCCGCGATCGACGGATACAAGATGGCGGCGAACTACCACTCCGCCGGCGACGTGGCCGCCAACCTCCGGCTCGGCACCGTGTCCGCCACCGTGTAGGTCTGCCTGGAGGCGGTGCGGAGCCTCAGCCCGGCGCGCTGAGCTCGCGCGCGCGGCGCAGCGCGTCCTCGCGCGTGGCGATGACGCCGGCGAAGCGGTCCTCCTCGAGCTGCGCCAGCAGCTGACCCAGCGCGCGGCCGGGATCGATTCCCAGCTCGGCCACCAGGTCGTGCCCGCGGACCAGCGGCGCCGGCCGCCCGGTGGCGCGCCGCTCCAGTGCGGCGCCCAGCAGCACGTGCGCGACCTCGAGGTGCGCGGCGATGGCGGCGTCCGCGTTGCGCCCGCGGGTGGCCAGCCGGTCGGCCACGGTGAAGAGGACGACGTCGGCGGCGGCCGGTCCGGTCGCCTCCAGGAAGCGCCACACCACGCGCGGGTCCAGCGGGCGCTCGTGGACCAGGAAGCCGACCCGCAGGTGGTTGCGGCAGAGGGCAGCCACGTGGTCGACCAGCCGCGCGGACGCGCGCAACCGCATCAGCACCTCGCGGGCCACGCGCGCGCCCTCCTCGTCGTGGCCGGGGAATCCGATGCGGCCGCCCGCCAACTGCACCCGCGTCCAGGGCTTGGCCGCGTCGTGCAGCAGCGCGGCGAGGCGCATCGCCTGCCCGCGGGTGAGCTCGTCGGCCAGCGGCTCTCGCAGCAGCGCGCCGGCCGCCTCGGCGTAGTCGCCGAGCCCGGCGCCGGCTGGATCCTGATCGAGCTCGATCACGCGGTCGAGCACCTCGAGCGTGTGGTCGTGCACGTCGAGGTGGTGGAAGACGTTCTGCTCGACGCCCTGCAGGGCCGCCAGCTCCGGCAGCACGTGCGCGGTGAGACCGTGCGCCTCCATCAGCCCGAGGCCGGTGCGCGCGGCCGGGGCGCGCAGCACGTGCTTGAGCTCGCCGAACACGCGCTCGGCGGCGACGCGCGCCAGCCCGGGCGCCTCGCGCGTGATCGCCGCGCCGGTCTCGGCCTCGATCTGCAGGCCCAGGCCGACCGCCAGGCGCACGGCCCGCAGCGTGCGCAGGGGATCCTCGGCCAGCGCGGCCGCGGACACCATCCGCAGCCGGCGGCCCTCGAGGTCGGCCCGCCCGCCGTGCGGATCGAGCAGGTCGCCGCCCCCGAGCGGCTCGGCCATCGCGTTGACGGTGAAGTCGCGGGCGGCCAGGTCGGCCCGGATGTCGCCGTCGCGCAGCCGCACCAGGTCGACGTGCCACGCCGCGTCGCGGCCGACCACCCGCCACGCGCCGAACGCGCCCGAGAGCCGGAAGGCGGCGGCGCCGGTGGCGCGCCCGAGCGCGCCCGCGGCGTCGCGCGGATCGTCGGGCAACGCGAGGTCGAGGTCGTCGGTCATGCGGCCCAGCAGCCGGTCGCGCACCGTGCCGCCGACCACCCACGCCTCGTGCCCGGCCAGCACGGCCCGCACCTCGCCGAGCGGCACGCGCTCCCGGGGCACTCGGTCCGGGCTCACGCCGGCCCACCGCCGCGATGGTGCGCCCGCGGCACTCGCGCGCTGATCCCGCAGGTGACCTCGTAGTTGATCGTCCGCAGCCGCCGCGCCCACTCCTCGGCCGTGACCCGCTCCCCGCCCTGGGCGCCGAGCAGCACCACCGGCGCGCCGCGCGCCGGGGGGTCCGGCCCGAGGTCGACGGTGATGTTGTCCATCGAGACGGTGCCGACCAGGGGAACCCGCCGGCCGTCGACGAGCACGTCGAGGTCGTTGGTCAGCGCGCGGCGCACGCCGTCGGCGTAACCGACGGGCACGGTGCCGATCCAGGTTGGCGCGGACGCCACGAAGCGGCGCCCGTAGCCGGCGCTCTCACCCGCCGCCACCGGCTTGACCTCGGCCAGGTAGGAGGAGAGCTCCAGCGCCGGCTCCAGCCCGTGCTCGGCGGGGTCGCGCTGGAACGGGTCCATGCCGTAGACGGCGATCCCGCAGCGCACCATGTCCAGCCGCGACTCGGGGAGTCCGAGCGCCGCGGCCGAGTTGGCCGCGTGGACCAGCGGCGCCGCGTCGGGGTGGCGCGCGCGCACAGCCTCCGCCCACGGCGCGAAGCGCGCGAGCTGCTCGCGCGCGAAGGCCGGGTCGTCGTCGGCGGTGGCGAGGTGGGTCATCGCCCCGGCCAGCCGCAGCGCCGGCGCCGCGGTCACCGCGTCGGCCACGTCGCGCGCCTCGGCGGCGTCGCGCGTGCCGAGCCGGCCCATGCCCGTGTCGAGCTTCACGTGCACGCCGGCGTCGCGGGCGTCCGGATGGGCGGCCAGCGCGGCGGCGAAGCCGGTCCGCCAGGCCACCACGTCGGCCGCGGCGCACAGCGCGATCGTCAGCTCCTCGGCGCCGAGGGCGCCCATGACCAGCAGCGGGCCCCCCACCCCGCCGGCGCGCAGCGCGGCGGCCTCCTGGGCGGTGGCGACCGCCAGCCACACCGCGCCGCCCGCCTGCGCCGCCAGCGCCGCCGGGACCGCCCCGTGGCCGTAGCCGTCCGCCTTGACCACCGCGCACAGTCGCGCCGGGGCGGCCACCCGCGCGAGCGTCGCGCAGTTGCGCTCGATGGCGGCCAGGTCGACCCGGGCGAGCGCCCGCAGCACGACGTCCGCTACTCCCGCGTGAGTGCCTCGAGCACGTCGACCCGGGTGATGACGCCGACCAGGCGGCCGTGCTCGACCACGGGCAGGCGGTTGTGCTTGGAGCGCGAGATCAGGTGCGCCGCGTCCTGGACGGAGGCCGACGCCTCGATCGTCACCGGGTCCTCGGTCATGAGGTCGCGCGCGAGCGCCGCGGTCGCCTTGCGCAGGCGCTCCTCGAAGTGCCCGAGCGACTCCAGGAACACGAAGCCCCCGAACAGCTCGAAGTAGTGCGGCAGGTGCAGGTCGGCGTCCTCGCCGGCCAGGACGAGGTCGGCCTCGGTGATGATCCCGACGCAGCGGCCGCCCGAGTTGACCACGGGCACGCCGGACAGGTCGTGCTCGTTGAGGACGCGCAGCACGCGCTCGACGGTGTCCTCCGGCTCCACGGTCGGCGTCGGGGCGTCCATGATGTCGGCGACGGTGAGGGGCACGGGAGGCGAGGATCCTAGACGGCGGCCACCAGCGCCGCGGGGAGGCTCGCGATGACGTCGGAGGCGATCACGCCGTCCGGGCCGTGCGGGGCCGCGGCGAGCTGCCCGGCGCGCAGGTGTGCGTACACGGCGGCGCAGGCGGCGTGGGCCGGAGCGAGCCCCTTGGCCAGCATCGCCGCCGTCACGCCCGAGAGCACGTCACCGGTCCCCGCAGTGGCCAGCGCGGGCGCGCCGCCCGGGGAGACGGCGATGTGCCAAGCGGGCCCGACCTGTTTCTCGCGCCGGCGCGGAAGGGCCACCAGCGTGTCGTCGCCCTTGAGCACGACCACGGCGTTCGCCGCCTCGGCCGCCCGGCACGCGTGCTCCAGGCGTGCGGCGCCGACCGCCGCCGAGTCGGTCTCCAGCAGCCGGGCCAGCTCGCCCGCGTGCGGGGTCAGGATCGTGGGCCAGCGGCGGCGGCGGACCAGCTCGAGCCGGCCGGCCAGCGCGTTGAGGCCGTCGGCGTCGATCACGAGCGGGACGTCGATCCGCTCCACCAGCTCGCCGGCCAGCGCCTGGGCGCCCTCGGCGCGCCCCAGGCCCGGCCCGAGCACGACCGCGTCGGCACGCGCGATGGCCGCGAGGGCGGCCTCGACGGACCGCGGGCCGAGCATGCCGTCGTCCTCCGGCAGCGCCGCGGTCATGACCTCGAGCAGGTGCATGCTGAGCGTGGCCTGCACCGAGGCGGGCGCCGCCACGGTGACGTAGCCGGCGCCGGCGCGTGCCGCGGCGAGCCCGCTCAGGCACGGTGCTCCGGTGAGCCCCGCCGCGCCGCCCAGGATGACGACCGCACCCGAGCTGAACTTGGTGGCGTCCGTGCCCCGCCGGGGCACGTCGGCCAGCACGCCCGGACCGATCAGACCGGCGCCCGCCTCGCCCGGCGGATCGCCCGGGATGCCGATGTCGAGCACGTGCAGGCGGCCGGCGTGGGCCTTGCCGGGCGCGATCCACAGCCCGGGCTTGGCCCGGTGGAAGGTGGCGGTGGCGGCGGCGCGCACCGCCAGGCCCGCCACCTCCCCGGTGGAGGCGTCGACGCCGCTGGGCACGTCGGCGGCGATCGTGCGCCCGCTTGCGGCGTTGATCGCCGCGATCACGTCGGCCACTGCGTCGCGCGGTGCGCCCGTCGCGCCCGTGCCCAGCACCGCGTCGACCACGCCCGCCGCGCCGTCCAGCGCGCCGGCGGCGTACGGCTCGGGTGCCGGCCCGGGCAGCCGCCCGAGCTGCGCCTCGGCGTCGCCGGAGAAGGCGTCCGGCGACCAGAGCGTCAGCACGGACACCTCGCGCCCGGCCCCGCGCAGCACGCGCGCGGCCACCAGCCCGTCGCCCCCGTTGTTGCCCTTGCCGCACACGACCGCGACCCGCCCGGACGGCACCTGCTCGGCGATCACGCGTGCCAGCCCCTCCCCCGCGCGCTCCATCAGGTCCAGCGACGGGACGCCGCGTTCCTCGATCGCCCAGGCGTCGGTGGCGCGCATGCGCTCGGCGTCGGGCAGGGGCTCCAGCCAGCCGCCGTTCACGTCGTCAGCACCGCCACGGCGCCCGCCATGCCCTTGGAGTGGGTGAGCGAGATCTCCACCGCCGCGCCCAGCTCGGCGGCCCGCTGCGCGGCGCGCCCCGAGAGCCGCACGGCGGGCGGCGCATCGCCGCCGCCCACGACCTCGACCTCGAGCCAGCTGCCGTCGCGCAGCCCCAGCGCCTTGGCCACCGCCTCCTTGGCGCAGAAGCGGGCGGCCAGGTGGCGCGCGGGCTCGCCACGATCGGCGGCGAAGGCACGCTCACCCTCGGTGAACAGCCGCTCGGCCAGCCGCGGGCGCCGCGCCAGCGCGCGCTCCAAGCGGTCGATCTCCAGCAGGTCGAGGCCGATGCCGGGCACGTGGCGGCACTCCTACCCCGAAGCGGGCCAGATGCGGCCCGCGGCCGCAGTGGCGGACGCGGCGCCGCTGCTCCCGCGGTCTCGCGAGCGGCGCGGCGGCGCGGCGGAATCGGCCGCTGGATGGGCGGTCCGGTCCGTGTGGCGACCATCGACCCACCCCCCCTGACCGGTTAGGATTACTCATCCGATCAGGAGGCATCTCCGCAAGGACGCTCATGGACGACTCGGCACGGAACAGCCCGCAGGAGCGGCCCGATCCCTGGCGTGCCTCGCTCGACTCCTTGGACGCGCTGCGCGCGCGCCTGGCCGAGGTGGAGCAGCCGCAGGCCGACACGCGCACGCGCGAGCTGATGGCCGGCGTCATGCTCGACCGCGCCTCGAGCTTCCTGGTCCTGATGAAGGCGACCGGCGCGGTGCTCGACGTCAGCCGCGCCGCGCTGAGCGTCGGCGGCCTGGACCGCGAAGAGGTCATCGGCCAGCCGCTCTGGCAGACGCCCTGGTGGCGGGGCAGCACGACGGCCCAGACCGACACGCGGCTGGCGATCTGGTCGCTCGCGGGCGGCGGGCGCCCGGCCCACTTCGACGTCGACCTGTGGATCGAGTCGGCCGGCTCGGCGCGCGGCACGCTCGATCTCACCATCCGGCCCCTGCGCGGCCGCGACGGCCAGGTCGTGCTGCTGCTGGCCGACGGGCGCTCGGTCAGCGACCGCCGCGGCGCCGAGCGGCGCATCGTCCGCCAGCAGGCCGAGCTGACCGTCCTGACCGACCGTCTCACGCTGATGGGCGAGCAGCAGGAGCGGCTGGTCGGCGACCTCTCCCACGACCTGTGGACGCCGCTGCAGGCGCTCGTGGAGAAGGCCGACAAGCTGCTCGACCCCGGCCACCCCGCCGAGGTCCGCGCCGAGGCCGGCGAGCTGCGCACGGCCGCCACGACGATGCTCGCCCAGCTGGAGGTCATGGTCGAGGCGGCCCGGCGTGGTGACGCAGACCACGGCTTGAGCCCCTCGACCAGCGACCTGGCCGGCATGGTCCGCTCGGTGCTGGACGAGTTCGCCCCGATCGCAAGGGAGCGCAAGGTCGAGGTGGTCGAGCGTCTCCCCGTCTCACTGCCTGCGACGTACGACGGCGAGCGCATCAGCCGCGTGCTGGCGAACCTGCTCGCCAACGCGCTGCGCTTCACGCCGGTCGGTGGGCTGATCCGCTGCTCGCTGACCGTGCACGGCTCGCTCGTGCACCTGGAGGTGGCCGACAGCGGCCCGGGCGTGCCGGCCGCCGCCCGCGACACGCTGTTCGAGCGCTTCGCGACGACCCGGGTGGACGCCTCCGGCGCCAGCCTCGGACTGGCGATCGTGAAGGAGTTCGTCGAGCTCCACGGCGGCGCGGTCACGGTCGACACCGCGCCCGAGGGCGGCGCGCTGTTCATCGCCACGCTGCCGCTGGATCGGCCCGGCGCCGCCGTCCCCTCCACTCCGGCCCAGCTCTACGCCGCCGCGCGCCAGATCGCCTTCGTGCGCGAGGCGCTCACGGCCGACCTCGACGCAGCGCACGGCGCCTGAGCACTACTCGACGGTGACGGTCTTGGCCAGGTTGCGCGGCTGGTCGACGCCCAGCCCGCGCAGCCGCGCGATCCGGTAGGCCAGCAGCTGGAGTGGCACCACCGCCAGCAGCGGCTGCAGCATCCAGTCGGTCTGGGGCACGCGCAGCACCGCGTCGGCGTGCGCGATGATCTCGCCGTCGCCCTCGGCGGCGACCGCGATCACGCGGGCGCCGCGGGCGCGCACCTCCTGCAGGTTCGAGATGAGCTTCGGCAGCACCGGTGACGCGGTGGCGACGGCGACCACCGGCGTGCCGGGCTCCAGCAGGGCGATCGGCCCGTGCTTCATCTCCCCGGCGGCGTAGGCGTCGGTGGCGATGTAGGCGATCTCCTTGAGCTTGAGCGCGCCCTCCAGCGCCACCGGCAAGCCGACGTGGCGCCCCAGGTAGAGGAAGAAGTCGTCGTGCGCGTGCCGCTCCGCCACGCGCTCGACCTGCGGGCCGAGGCCGGCGAGCAGCTCGCCGATGCAGTGCGGCACCCGCTTGAGGTCGGCGACCACGTCGGCGCGCCGCTCGGGATCCAGCGTGCCGCGCACCTCGGCCATGCGCAGGGCGAGCAGGTACATGACGCTGACCTGGGCCACGAAGGTCTTGGTCGCCGCCACCGACACCTCGAGGCCGGAGCGCGTGAAGAGCACGCCGTCGGCGTCGCGGGTGGCCTGGGAGCCCATCACGTTGGTGACCGCCAGCACGTGCGCGCCGCGCTCGCGCGCCAGCCGCATGGCGGCCAGCGTGTCGGCCGTCTCGCCCGACTGCGAGATCCCGATCACCAGGTCGCCGGGACCGATCAGCGGATCGCGGTAGCGGTACTCGGAGGCGACGTCGCACTCGACGCCGACGCGGGCCCAGGTCTCGATCGCGTAGCGCCCGATCATGCCCGCGTGGTAGGAGCTGCCGCAGGCGACCACCACGACGCGGCGGGCCTCGGCCAGCACCTGGTCGTCGATCGAACCGAGGTCGCCGAGGTCGACGCCGTCGCCGCGTGCGGCGCGGTCGGCGATCGTCTCGGCGACCGCCTCGGGCTGCTCGTGGATCTCCTTGAGCATGAACGTCTCGAAGCCGCCCTTCTCGGCCACCTCGGCGCTCCAGTCGACCTCCTCGACCGCGCGCTCGACCTCGGTGCCGTCCGCACGGAGGAAGCGGACGTCATCCGGCGTGAGCACGACGATCTCGTCGTCCTCGATCAGCTGGACGTGCCGGGTATAGGGGAGGAAGGCGGGGATGGCGGAGGCGATGAACTGCTCGTCCTCGCCCCGGCCCACGATCAGCGGGCACTCCTTGCGCGCCGCGACCACCGTGCCGGGCACGTCGGCCGCCATGGCGGCGAACGCATAGTGGCCGCGCAGCCGGGCGTAGGCGAGCCGGACCGCCTCGGTCAGGTCGCCGGTGGCGTCGAGCTCGCGCGAGACGAGGTGGGCGATGACCTCGGCGTCGGTCTCGGAGGTGAAGACCGCCCCGCCCCCCTCGAGCTCGCGCTTGAGCGCGATGTAGTTCTCGACGATCCCGTTGACCACGACGTGGACGCGATCCTCGGTGTCGAAGTGCGGGTGCGCGTTGGCTTCGGAGACCATGCCGTGCGTGGCCCAGCGCGTGTGGCCGATGCCGGCGCCGGCGGGCGGCGCCAGCACCGCGACGGCGCGGTCGTCCGCCTCGCGCCCGGCGACGGCCGCGCGCAGGTTGGCGAGGTTGCCCACGGCCCGCACAGCCTCCAGCCCCTCGTCGCCCTGGACGGTGATGCCGGCCGAGTCGTAGCCGCGGTATTCGAGCTTCTCGAGCCCTGCCAGGAGGATCTCCTGGGCAGAGCGGTGGCCAGCGTAGCCGACGATCCCGCACATGTGGTGGACCTCCCTCTGATCCGTATGTCTCCCCGCGCAGGACGGCGCGTCCTTGCAGGCCGGAGCCTACCCGCCGGCAGCGCTTCCAAGCGCGGCCACCAGGCGCTCGCAGACGGCGTCGGCCTCACCTGCGGTGGGGGCCTCGACCATCACCCGCACGAGCGGCTCGGTGCCGCTCGGGCGGACCAGCACGCGCCCGCGCCCCTGCAGCCCGGCCGCGGCCTCCTCCACGTCGCCGGCGATCGCCGCCGCCGCGCCCGCGAGCGCTTCCCGGTCGGCCATCCGCACGTTCACCAGTCGCTGCGGCAGCTTGGCCATGGCGCTCCTGCGCGCGAGGTCGCCGTCGCGGCCGAGCGCCTCCAGGGACAGCAGGGCGGCGGCGATGCCGTCGCCCGAGGGGACGAAGCTCATGTCGATGATGTGGCCCGACTGCTCGCCGCCCAGCGCCCAGCCGCGCTCGCGCAGGGCCTCGAGCACGTAGCGGTCGCCCACCGGCGTGGTGGCCACCTCCACCTGTGCGTCGGCCATCGCCGTGTGGAAGCCGTAGTTGGTCATCACCGTCACGGCCACGCCGCCCCCCGGCAACTGGTCCTGCGCGCGCAGGTGCAGGGCCGCCAGGGCGATCAGCTCGTCGCCGTCGACCACTGCGCCCGTGCGGTCCACGGCCAGCACCCGGTCGCCGTCCCCGTCGAAGGCGAAGCCGGCGTCGTGGCCGCCGGCGGCGACGTGGGCGGCGAGCGTCTCGGTGTGGGTGGAGCCGCAGCCCGCGTTGATGTTGCGCCCGTCGGGCTCGGCGGCCAGCACGTCGACCTCGGCGCCGAGGCGGCGGAAGATCTCCGGCGCGGCACGGTGGGTCGCGCCATTGGCGCAGTCCAGCGCGATCCGGCGCCCGCTCAAGTCCAGGCCGGCGAAGCGCTCGTGCAGCGCGCGCAGGTAGTCCTCCAGCGCACCGTGCAGCGGGCCCACCCCGCCCACCTCGCGGCGCGGCGCAGGCGGCGCGGCGAGCGCCTGCTCGATCTCGTGCTCGGCGGCGTCGGACAGCTTGAAGCCGTCGCCGCCGAAGCACTTGACGCCGTTGTCCTCGTAGGGGTTGTGGGAGGCGCTGAGCACGACGCCGAGGTCGAAGCCGTAGCGGCCGATCAGCAGCGGCGCCCCTGGCGTGGGCAGCACGCCGCCCAGCAACGCCTCGCCGCCGGCGGCGGCCACGCCGGCGGCCACGGCGGCCTCGAGCATCGGCCCGGACTCGCGCGTGTCGCGGATGATCAGCACCCGCGGGCGCTCCGCCTCCAGCCGCTCGGTGGCGGCGCGGGCCAGGGCGAGCGCCAGCTCGGCCGAGAGGAACTCGCCCGCGACGCCGCGGACGCCGTCGGTGCCGAACAGGGTGCGCGCGGGCGCGGGGGCCGTGTGGACGGCGCCCTCGGGCGCGCCGTCCACTACCGCTTGGAGAACTGCGGCCGCTTGCGGGCCTTCTTGAGCCCGGCCTTCTTGCGCTCCTTGACGCGCGAGTCGCGCGTCAGGAAGCCGCGGCGCTTGAGCTCGGAGCGCAGGTGCGGGTCGGCGTCGACCAGTGCCCGCGAGATGCCGTGGCGCAGGGCGCCCGCCTGGGCGGAGACCCCGCCGCCGCGCATGGCGGCGATCACGTCGATCTTCTCTTCCAGCCCGACCGTCTCGAGCGCCTGGCGGATGTTGCGCTGCAGCGCGGGGCGCGGGAAGAAGACGTCGAGCTCGCGCCCGTTGATCTCATAGCGGCCGGTGCCGGGCTTGAGCGTCACGCGGGCGACCGCGGTCTTGCGCTTGCCGGTGGCCTGATAGCGCGCGCCGGCGCCGAGGTCGATCGCCGCGTCGGCGATCGGCTGGATGAACTCCTCCTCGGCCTGGTCGCCGTCGGAGCCGTCGTCGTCCTCGTCCTCGTCGCGCAGGGCCTCCTCGCCCTCGCGGACGATGTCGACCTCGAGGTCCATGCCGGGGATCTCGGGCTTGACGCGCGGCGTCTCGGGCTCGTCGAGCTCCTCGTCGTCCTCGTCGGCGGCCGGCTCGGGCGTGCTCGCCGCGACGGGGTCGGTGGCCTCGGCGAGGCGCTGCTCGGACTCGGCGACCGGCTCGTCGACGATCGCCTGCTCGCGCGCCTGCTGGCGCGGCGTGGGCGTCTCCTCGGCGCCGACGACGTCCTCGGCGGCCAACTCGTCCTGCGGGTCGACCTCGCCCTGCTTCTCCTCGCCCTGCGTGTCGTCGCTCATCGGGTGATGATCTCCAGCTTCTGCGGCTTCTGCGCCTCGTGCGGGTGCTCCGGGCCGGCGTAGACCTTGAGCTTGGTGATCTGCCGGCGTGCGAGGCGATTCTTGGGGAGCATCCCGCGCACCGCGAGGCGGATGACCTCCTCGGGCCGGCGCTCCAGCATGTCGTTCAGCGTCCGCGACTTGAGCCCGCCCGGGTAGCCCGAGTGGCGGTAGTACATCTTCTCGCGGAGCTTGGATCCGGTGACCGCGATCTTCTCGGCGTTCACCACGATCACGAAGTCGCCCGTGTCCACGTGCGGCGTGTAGGTGGGCTTGCGCTTGCCGCGCAGCGCGTCGGCGATCTGCGTGGCGAGCCGGCCGAGGGTCTGGCCGTCGGCGTCCACGAGCAGCCAGTTGCGCTCGCGGTCGGTGGGGGTGGCTACGTACGTTTTCATAGGCGAGGCGCAGCCTTCTGCGCGGCGGGCGACGATGATAGCGATGCGATCGCCGCGCTCGTGCGTATACTGCCGCGCGTTCATAACGCCAGCCGAATCCGTCCAGGGGTGGACGGAGCGGGGGAACCGCAGGACCCGAGGGATCCGGGTCCGGGGGCGAATCCGGGCATTGCCGCCCGGTAGCGCGACTCGCGCGAGCCCGTCAGCTAACTCCGCAGGCCGACGAGAGGAGTGCCGTGCCCCGATGGGGCTCCCGGCCATGCGGCCGGACAACCGCATCCGTGCCTGCGCGCGCCCTTCGGCGCGGCGGTCGCCCGATGCTGTGCGGCGCCGCCGCGGCCGGCGCGGGACGCCGCGCGATGGTGCTCGGGGCGCTGGCGGGGCTCGCGCTCGCCGGGCCGGCGGCCGCGCAGACCGATACGGGCGGGGCCTCGCCCGACGCGCCGGCGGCGGACTCCGCGCCCGCCGGCGCTCCCGCGGCCGCGCCCGCGTACGGCCGCCCGGCGCCGCGGGTGGCCCGGATCGCGTGCCGCGCCGGCTGTGGCGCCGGCGCCGCCCGGCCCGGAGCGCTGATCCGGGTCTACGGCTCCCGGCTCGGCCAGGCCGACGAGGTCATCTTCCTCGGCGCGACCGGGGACGCCGACGACGCCTCGGTGGCGCCGCGCGAGGTCGGGCGCCGGTCGCTCGTGGCCCAGGTCCCCCACACCGCGGCCACCGGCTCGGTTGCGATCGCCCGCCGCGACGGAACCCGCTCGGCCGCCTCCTCCGCCCCGCTGGTGATCGAGTCGGCGGCGCTCGCGCCCCCCGCCGGGGTGGTCGACGCCGAGGTCCAGGGGCGCAAGGTGTTCTACGGGGCGCAGCCGGCCGAGTTGTCCTACGTGCTCGGTGGAGACCAGCCCGCACGCGTCGAGATCGAGCTGCTGCGCGCGCCCGACGGCTACGCCGTGGCGCGTTGGTCGCCCGGCGAGGTGCCGCCCGGCGTGCCCCAGACGGTGACCTGGAACGGTGTCGCCGAGGGCGAGGTCGCTCCCGACGGCGTCTACGAGTTCCGGGTGACCGCCACCGACGCCACGGGCGCCATCGCGCTCTCCAGCGCCAAGGCGGCCCCCGACCGCGCCGCACCCGGCGCCTTCACCTTCCTCCGCCACCACTTCCCGATCCTCGGCGCGCACCGCTACGGCAAGGGCGCGGCGCGCTTCGGCGGCGGCCGCGGCCACCAGGGCCACGACGTCTTCGCCGCCTGCGGCACGCCGGTCGTCGCCGCCCGCGGCGGCTCCGTCAAGTTCAAGCAGTACCACGGGGCCGCGGGCTACTACGTGGTCATCGACGGCGCGGCGACCGGCACCGACTTCGCCTACATGCACCTGCGCGCGGCTGCGCTGGTGGGCAAGGGCGACCGCGTGCGCACCGGGCAGCTGATCGGCTACGTCGGCGACACGGGCCGGGCCAGCGGCTGCCATCTGCACTTCGAGGCCTGGAGCGCCCCCGGCTGGTACAGCGGCGGCAAGCCGATGGACCCGCTCGACGACCTGCTGGCCTGGGACGCCCAGTCCTAGGCCGCGTAGCGCTGCGCGGACCTAGCGCGCGCCTTGACCGCCTCGACCTCGCGGTCCTTCGGCGGCGCGGAGGTCTCGAGCGCCTCCAGCAGCTCCCGCGAGACCTCGGCGACCGCCGCGACGGCGCGCTCGAACGCCGCGGCGTTCGCCTGCGACGGCTTCGCGTACCCGCTGATCTTGCGCACGTACTGCAGCGCCGCGGCGTGGACCTCGTCCTGCGTCGCGGGCGGCTCGAAGTTGTGGAGGGTCCGAATGTTGCGGCACATGCGGTCAGCGTACCGGCACGGCCGTCAGCGGCGGTCGCGCGTGATGCGCTCGAGCAGGAGGAAGACCAGCACGCCCGCGAGCACGCCACCGACCAGCCCGGGCACGAGCGCATCGCGCAGCGCGAAGCTGACCGTGTAGGACACCGCGACGACGGCGCCCGCGATCGCGCGCTGCACAGCGCTGAGCTTCAGCTCACTCCCACTCGATCGTGCCCGGCGGCTTGGACGTGATGTCGAGCACCACGCGGTTGACCTCGCGGATCTCGTTGATCATGCGCGAGGCGATCTGCTCGAGCAGGTCGTAGGGCAGCCGCGCCCAGTCGGCCGTCATCGCGTCGTCGGACGTCACGGCGCGGATCGCCACCACGTAGCCGTAGGTGCGCTCGTCGCCCTGCACGCCGACCGTGCGCACGTCGGGCAGCACGCAGAAGGACTGCCACAGCTCGCGGTACAGGCCGGCCTTGCGGATCTCGTCCTGCAGGATCGCGTCGGCGCTGCGCAGGGTGTCGAGCCGCTCCTTGGTGGCCTCGCCGCCGACCACCCGGATGGCCAGGCCCGGCCCCGGGAATGGCTGGCGCCAGACCAGCTTCTCGGGCAGCCCCAGCTCGGCACCGACCGCGCGCACCTCGTCCTTGAAGAGGGCCCGCAGCGGCTCCACCAGTTCGAAGCGCAGGTCGTCCGGGAGCCCGCCGACGTTGTGGTGCGACTTGATCGTCGCCGCGCCGGTGCCGCCGCCGGACTCGATCACGTCGGAGTACAGCGTGCCCTGCACGAGGAAGGCGGCGGCGTCGAGCGCGCGCGCCTCCTCCTCGAACACGCGGATGAACTCGGCGCCGATCGCCTTGCGCTTGGCCTCCGGGTCCGACAGCCCGCGCAGCCGCTCCAGGAAGCGGTCCTCGGCGTCGACCGCCACCAGCGGCACCTTGAAGTGATCGCGGAAGGCGGCGATCACCTGCTCGCCCTCGTTCTTGCGCATGAGCCCGTGGTCGACGAACACGCAGGTCAGCTGGTCGCCGATCGCGCGGTGCACGAGCAGCGCGGCCACGGAGGAGTCGACCCCGCCCGACAGGCCGCACACCACCCGGCCCTCCCCCACCTGAGCGCGGATCGCCGCGATCTGCTCCTCGATGATCGAAGCGGCGCTCCACGTGCGCGCGCAGCCGCAGATGTCCTCCAGGAACGTGGTGAGGATCTGCTGCCCGTAGGGCGTGTGCACGACCTCCGGGTGGAACTGGATCCCGTAGAGGCCGCGCGCGACGTCCTCCACCGCCGCCACGGGCGACTCCGACGAGGCCGCCAGCGCCGTGAAGCCGGGGGGCGCCTCGTAGACGGTGTCGCGGTGCGACATCCAGCACGTCTGCTCGGCGGGGGTGCCGGCCAGCAGGCGCCCGGGCTCGGCCACCGTCAAGCGGGAGCGCCCGAACTCTCCGATCGCGGCCCCTTCCACGCGGCCGCCGGCGGTCAGGACCAGCGCCTGCATCCCGTAGCAGATGCCCAGCACGGGGATCCCGAGCCCGAGCAGCTCGGGCGCCAGGCGCGGAGCGCCCTCGGCGTAGACCGAGGCGGGACCGCCGGACAGGATCAGTCCCAGCGGGCGGCGGCGGCGGACCTCATCCACGCCGACGTGGTGGGGCAGCAGCTCGGAGAACACCCCGAGCTCGCGCACGCGCCGGGCGATCAGCTGGGAGTACTGCCCGCCGTAGTCGAGCACGACGACCTCGCCGGAGGCGACCTCGCGCTCGAGCGCGAGCTCCTCGACGGGCTGTTCGGCGACCGTCGTGCCCGGGGCCTGCACCCTGCGCCTACTCCGTCGCCGCCAGCGCCATCGCCCCGCCGCGGGCGCCCATGCCCACCGCCTGGTCGCGCTGCAGCTGCTTGCCCTCGCTCTGCAGGGCCGGCGCCACCATCAGCTCGGCTCGATTGAACTCTGCGATGTCGCGGTAGCCGCAGGTGGCCATCGAGGTGCGCAGCGCCCCCATCAGGTTGAAGGTGCCGTCGTTCTCGCGCGCCGGGCCCGTGATGATCTCCTGCAGCGAGCCGTTCTGCGTGGTGCGCACGCGGGCTCCGCGCGGCAGCGAGGGATGGAAGGTGGCCATGCCCCAGTGAAAGCCGTGGCCGGGCGCCTCGTAGGCGCGCGCCAGCGGCGACCCGATCATCACCGCGTCCGCGCCGCAGGCGATCGCCTTCGCCACGTCGCCGCCGTTGCGCATGCCGCCGTCGGCGATCACCTTGCAGTACTCGCCCGTCTCCAGCATGTGCTGGGAGCGCGCGGCGGCCACGTCGGCGATCGCGGTGGCCTGCGGGACGCCGATGCCGAGCACCCCGCGCGTGGTGCACGCGGCGCCCGGCCCGACCCCGACCAGCACCGCCGCCGCGCCGGTGCGCATGAGGTGCAGGCCCGTGTGGTAGCTGGCGCAGCCGCCCAGCACGACCGGCACCGGCAGGTCGGCGACGAACTCCTTCAGGTTGAGCACGTGCCCCTGCGTGGAGACGTGCTCGGCGGAGATCACGGTGCCCTGGATGACGAGGATGTCCAGGCCGGCGTCGAGCGCCAGCTCGTAGTGGCGCTCCACCTTCTGCGGGGTGAGCGACGCGGCGGCCACCACGCCGTGCGCCTTGATCTGGCGGATGCGCTGGGCGATCAGCTCCGGGTCGACCGGCTGCTGGTAGATCTCCTGCATCTCGCGCGTCGCCTCTTCGCGCTCCAGCCCCGCGATCCGCTCCAGCTGCGCGTCGGGATCCTCGTAGCGGGTCCAGATGCCTTCGAGGTTGAGCACGGCCAGCCCGCCGAGCCGGCCGATGGCCCCGGCCGTGTCGGGCGAGACCACCCCGTCCATCGCGGAGGCCAGCAGCGGCAGCTCGAACCGGTAGGGCCCGAGGGTCCAGGAGACGTCCACATCGTCGGGATCGCGCGTGCGCCGCGAGGGCACGATGGCGATGTCGTCGAATCCGTAGGCGCGTCGCGCCTTCTTACCTCGGCCGATCTCGACTTCCATGACGGCATCCTAGGTTTCGGGGCGGACGGGAAGGGGCTCCGACCACGCTACCAGCGGCGAAGTGCGCCCTATGTGACTTCGGCCGGGCGCGTCAGGTGCTCGACCTCGACCTCTCCGCAGAGCCGGTCCACCCGGCCCGGGTCGATCAGGCCGGCCCCGAGGTGCTGGGTCGACTCGGCGCCGCAGGCCACCCCGCGGACGAGGCACTCCTCCGCTTCCAGGCCGACGTAGCGCGCGGCGACGTAGCCGGCCAGGAACGCGTCGCCCGAGCCGACCGCGGCCCGCGGCTCGACCGCGCCGGAGCGGACCCGCAGGCGGTAGAAGCCGTGCGGCAGGGCCGTGTCCTTCTGGGCCACGTAGCCGTAGCAGCCGTCCGGGGTGGTCATGATCGCCTGGCGGGCGCCGAGCTCGAGCATCTCCCGCACCGCGATCCGGTGGTCCTCGTCGTCGTTGAACTCGTGGCCCACGAGCTCCTCGGCCTCCAGCACGTTGGGCGAGATCACGTCGGGCGCCGCGCGCACGGCGCGGCGCAGGGGGTCGCCGTCGGTGTCGACCACCGTCTCCACGCCGAGCTTGTGCAGCTCGCGGATCAGGCCCGCGTAGACGTCGACGTCGACGTTGCGCGGCAGCGAGCCCGCGAACACGCAGACGCTGGCGCCCTTGGCCAGGTAGAGCAGCTTGTCGACGAACAGCTGGAGCTCCTGCTCGGAGACGGCCGGGCCGCGCTCGTTGATCTCGGTCTGCTCGCCGGTGGTCGGGTCGATCACCGCGGTGTTGGTGCGCGACTCCTCGCGGATCCGCACGAAGTCCGACAGCACGGAGAGCTGCGTGAGCTGGTCGACCAGCCGCGTGCCGGTGGCGCCGCCGGCCATGCCGGTGGCGATCACGGGAGCGCCGAGCAGCTTGAGCACGCGGGCGACGTTGACCCCCTTGCCGCCCGGCATGGTCGTCTGCTCGACCGAGCGGTGGCGGCGGCCGAGGCGGAAGTTCGGCACGGCCAGCGTCTTGTCGATCGCCGTGTTGAGCGTGACGGTGACGATCATGCGGCCTCCGGCTCCGACGAGCGCGCCGGCCGCCGTCGCGGCGGGCCGCGGCGCACGCGGCGCCCGACGAGCAGCGTGCCGCCCAGCACCCCCGCCGCGAGCAGCAGCGCGAGCGGCTTGGTGAACCAGTCCTTGGTGCGCTGCCCCGGGCCCGCCTTGGGGACGGTGAACTCGGCCACCAGCGGCACGGCGGCGATCAGCTCGCCGTCGGCGCGCACCTCGCGCCGGCCGAGGCGCCGCCCGCGCGGCACCGGCCCGGTCACGCTGGCCGGCACGCCGACGTCGCGCGTCGTGATCTCCGCTCCGCGCCGGACGGTGCGCCGGACGGCGCCCTCCGCGATCAGGTTGAGCCGGGCGCCGCGGCGGAAGCGAATCTCGGGTCGGGCCACCACCTCGCCGGCCACCACCGGGCGCACCGAGACGTACTGGCGCCAGCCCCACTTGAGCAGCGCGAGCCCGTCGGCGTCGCGGGCGCGTGGCGAGGCGGTCCCGAGCACGACCGAGACCACGCTGACGCCCTTGCGGGTGTAGGTGCCGACCAGCACGTACCCGGCCTGGGAGGTGTGGCCGGTCTTCAGCCCGTTGACCCACTTGTTCCCCACCAGGAGGGTGTTGCGGTTGGCGACCTTGCGCGGGCGGTCGCCCGTGCTGAGCGTCACCCGCGTCCGGTTGGCGATGCGCCGGATGAACTCGTGCCGGCGCAGCTCCACGGCGAGCGTCGCCAGGTCGCGGGCGGAGGAGTGGTTGCCCGAGGCGTCCAGGCCGATCGGATTGGCGTAGCGGGTGTCAGTGAGGCCGAGCTGGCGCGCGCGCCGGTTCATCAGGCGCACGAACGCGGTGCGCGACCCGGCGACCTGCTCGGCCAGGGTGACCGCCGCGTCGTTGGCGGACTCCAGCATCAGGCCGCGGAGCAGGTCGGCGACCGACAGCCGCTCGCCCGGGCGCAGCCCCAGCTTGGACTCGATCGGCGCCGCCACATAGCCGGACGCCCGCACGAGCTGGGACAGGCGCTCGGTCCGCTCCATCACCAGCAGCGCGGTCATCAGCTTGGTCGTCGAGGCGATCGCGCGCTGCTTGGAGCCCTGGCGCTGCCACAGCACGTCGCCGCTGGACGACTCCATCACGAGCGCCGCGGGGGCGCCGATCTGCGGCTTGGGCTCCTCCGCGGCGGCGGGCGCGGGCGCGGAGCCCCACAGGACGGCGAGCAGGATTGCCGCGAGCGCGGCGCGCGGGGGGAGGCGGCGCACGCTCATCGCCGCAGCGTGATCCGGGTGCCGGGGCTCAGCGACTGGGGGTCGAGCCTGGGGTTGAGCTGGAGGAGCTCGTCGAGCGGGACGCCGGTCTTCTCCGCGATGCCCGAGGGCGTGTCGCCCGCCCGGATGCGGTAGTAGCGCCGCTTGGAGCGCTTGCCCTTCTTGGCGGCCGGCGTGGCCGTCGCCTGGGCGGCGGGGGAGGCCTCGCGCTCGCCGGCCGCGCCGTCCCGGGTGGTGCTGACCACCACCAGGTAAAGGGCGATCCCGAAGGCCACCAGTGCGAGCGGCGCGAGGAACCGCGCGGGACTGCGACCGGCCATGGCGCAGCACTCTACCCGCGGCCGCGACGGAGCCAGGGACCCGGCGGCCGGATCGCGTGCGCGCTCATCCGAGCCCCCAGGCCTGCGCGCGCAGGCGCTCGGCCTCGCGCCGCGCGGCCCCGGCCGGCTCGCCCCCGTGCTGTCCGTGGGCGTTCGCGATCGAGCGCGAGGCGCTCACCAGTCCGGCCGCGCGGCCGGGCACGAAGGCGGCGGCGAGCGCGTCCACCGTGCCGCCCTGGGCGCCGACGCCGGGCAGCAGGAAGGGGGCATGGGGCATCAGCTCGCGCATACGGGCGAGGTGGCGGGGCTCGGTGGCGCCGGTCACCGCCCCGGTCGCGGCCAGCCCGGACGCCGGCCCGGGCTCGCCCGCCTCCGCCACGAACCCGGCGATCCGCTCCCACAACGGCGCGCCGTCGGCGAGCTCCGCGTCGAAGAGGTCGGCGGCGCCCGCGTTGGAGGTGCGGACGAGCACGAACGTGCCGGTTCCCGGCCGGCCGGCGAACGGCGCCAGCGCGTCGCGGCCGAGCAGCGGGTTGAGCGTGACGGCGTCGGCGCCGAGACCGCCCAGGATCGCGTCGGCGTAGGCCGCGGCGGTGCTCGCGATGTCGCCGCGCTTGGCGTCGGCGATGACCAGCAGGCCGCGCTCGCGCGCGTGGGCGATCGCGGCCTGGAGTGCGAGCCAGCCGGCGAAGCCGAAGCGCTCGAAGTGGGCGAGCTGCGGCTTGACGGCGACACACGCGGGCCCGGCCGCGTCGATCAGGGCCACGCAGTGCGCGAGGACGGCCGCGGCGGCCCCGCCGGGCGGGTCGCCGGCCGCCACGGCGGGGGCCGTCGCGGGGACCCTCGCCGCCGCCGCCGCGAGCGCGGCGGCCGCGCGCTCGGCTTGCGCCAGCGCGCCGGCCAGCACGTCCGCAGCCGCCGTCAGCCGCCCGTCGGGTGCCGGCCACAGATGCGCTGGGTCGGGGTCGACGCCGAGGACGATCTGGGACTCGCGCGCGGCGACGGCCGCGGCGAGACGGTCCCCGAACGGGACGGCGGGCGACGCCTCGCCGGCGCCCGACAACGCGTCGCCCGCCCGCGACGCTACTTGACGGCCTTCTTGAGCCCCGAGCCGGCGGTGAACCGCGGGACCTTGCTGGCCGCGATCTGCATGGTCTCGCCCGTGCGCGGGTTCCGACCCTCGCGGGCGCCGCGCTGAGCCACATGGAACTTGCCGAAGCCGGTGAAGGTCACCTCTTCACCCGACTTGAGCGCATCCTCGATCGAACCGATCACGGCGTCGACGGCCGACCCGGCGTCCTTCTTGGACAGACCGCTCGTGTCGGCGACCTTGTCGACGAACTCCGACTTCGTCATTGACTCCTCCTTCGTCGCGTGGGGACGTGTGTCGGCGAAGCTAACAAGGGCGCCGGACGCCGCTCCGGCTCTGAGGACCGCGATGGGCCGGAAAGTCCGCACGTTGCGGGTTTTCGCAGCCACACACGTTGGTGCGGTTACTCCTCCGGCAGGGTCGCGGCGGCGGAGATCAGGGCCTCGCAGGCACGCTGCAGCGCGGTTGCGGGAGGTGCGGGCGCGCCAGTGAGGGGGCTTCCGGCGAGGGCGATCAGCGCCGCGCGCACGTCCGCGGCCACCACCCCGGGCAGGGCGAGCGGCCCGCATACGACGATCAGCGCGTGGCGCTCCGAGCGCGCGGCGCACACGACCCCGGCCGACTCGACCCGCTCGGCGTGCCCGTGCGCGCCGAGCGCGGCGAGCAGCACGCGCGCCGGCGCCGCGAGCGCCTCCGGGCCCGCCAGCCGCGCCCCGTCCGCCGCGAGCGCGATCGCGGCCCGCACGTCGGCCGAGAGCTCGCGCACGTAGTCGAGGGCCAGCGCGGGCGTGAGGGCAGGCGGCATGGGCGCCGCGCAGAATAGGTGCCCGTGACGCTCGCCCGCCTCGCCTGGATCGTGACGACCGCCATCTGCCTCGTCACCGCGGTGATCCTGCTCCTGTCGGGCTACCTGGGCTACTTCGGCGTGCTCCTGGCGATCGGCCTCGCCGCCGCGATCAACCTGCGTTGACGCCGTGCGGCGCCTCCCGCGCGTCGGCGGGCGACGCTGCGCGCACGTCAACGGCGGCAGGTGAGGGGAGCGCGGTGTCGGGCCGCCGCTCGAGCACGCGTCGTCGGTTCGCGTCAACGTGCAACCGCCTCGCCGATCCCGAGGTCATTGCACGTTGACGTCGGATATCGAGGTCAACGTGCAACGGGCCGCCGGGATTCATCCGACTTGCACGTTGACGACGTTGAAGCCCCGCCACAACGCACCGAGGGACTCGCTTCCCCACCCTGCCGCCGTTGCCGTTCGCCGCGCCGACGCGGAAGCCCGCCCGGCTCAGCCCGCCCCCGGCACGGGCTCGGTGTGGACGATCACGTCGGCGAGCTCCGGACAGCTGGCCCGGACCGCCGCCTCGATGTGGCCCGCGTGGCGGTGCGCCGAGGGCAGCGGCTGCTCACCGGGCAGGGTGATGGTGACCAGAGCGACGCGGCCGCGCTCGGCGTCGCGGAAGTAGACCGAGACGGGCGCCGCGCCGGTGACGCGGCGGACCGTCGCCTCCACCGCCCGGCGCTCGCGCGTGGTGTCGACCGGCGGGGGCGTCGACGCCCAGTCCAGGCGCGACAGCGGCTCCATGTGCGTGTGGACGTTGCGCAGCTCGGGGACCGCCGCGAGGATCCCGTCCTCGAGGCGCTCGATCGTGTCGTGGGCCTCGGCGAGGCTGAGCTCGCGCGGCAGCTTGACGTGGAGCGAGAGCTCGTAGGCCTCCCCCACGTGCATCACGCGCACGTTGTGGACCTCGCGGACCTCGGGCACGGTGGCGGCGGCCGCCGTGGCCCGCTCGCGCAGGCCGCCCTCCGGCGTGGACGGCTCGATGTGCACGACCACGTCGGCGTCGCCGAGCGCGCGGCGGACCTCCTCCTCCACTGCGTCGGCGGTGGCGTGGGCCTGGCCGACGCCCTTGTCGGGGGCCACGCCGACCACCAGGTCGGCGAAGTGGCGGCCGGCGGCGTGCCGCACGCGCACGCGGCGCAGCTCGAGCGGCTCGCGCAGCCCGTCGAGCGCCGCGAGGATGCGCAGCTCGGCGTCGGCCGAGGTGCGGTCCATGAGCACGCCGACCGACTGCCAGGCCAGCCGCAGCGCGAGGCCGATGACGAGCGCGGCGACCAGCAGGGCGGCGATGGCGTCGGCGTCGGGGCGCCCCGCGGCCACCAGCACCGTGCCCACGAGCACGGCGATCGAGCCGGCCAGGTCGGAGGCGAAGTGCACCGCGTTGGCGGCGAGCGCCGGTGACCCGAGGCGGCGCGCGCTGCGCCGGCTGGCGACCATCCGCGAGACGTCGATCGCGATGACGACGGCCAGCACCGCGAAGGCCCACCAGGTCGCCTCCACCGCCTCGGCCGCGCCGCCGACCAGGCGGTCGACCGCCTCATAGCCGATGAACAACGCCACGAGCAGCAGGAAGGCGCCCTCACCGAGCGCGGCGAGGTGCTCCGCCTTGCCGTGGCCGTAGGGGTGGTCCTCGTCGGGCGGGCGCACCGCCACGCGGACCGCGAAGAGGGTGAGCAGCGCTGCGACCAGGTCGGTGGCCGAATGGGCCGCCTCGGCCAGGAAGGCCAGCGAGCCGGTGGCCAGGCCCGTCCCCAGCTTGAGCGCGACCAGGAAGCAAGCGGCGGCGACGCTGATCAGTGCCGAGCGCCGCCGAGCGTGGCCGCCGGGCAGCTCGCCGGCGGTCACCGTCGCGGCGGTCATGCCGGCCTCCGCGCCACCCGGGCCGCGCTCGCCGACAGGCCGGCCGCCCGCGGCGTCGCTCATGCGCGCCGCTCCTCGAGCCAGGCCAGCAGCGCGCGGGCAGCGTGGCCGCGGTGGGAGATCGCGTCCTTCTCGGCCGGCTCGAGCTGGGCCATGGTGCGGCCGTCGGCGACGTCGGCGGGCAGGAAGGCGGGGTCGTAGCCGAAGCCGCCGCTGCCGCGGGCCTCCGTGGCGAGCGTGCCGGCGCACGTGCCGGTGAAGGTGCGCTCCTCGCCGTCGGGTGCTGCGTAGGCCATCACGCACACGTAGAGCAGACCCGAGCCGGCGGGCGCCTCGGACCGGAGGCGGGCGAGGTTGTCGGCGTCCGACGCGTCGGGCCCGGCGAAGCGGGCGGAGCGCACGCCGGGCGCGCCGCCGAGCGCGTCCGCCTCGATGCCGGAGTCGTCGGCGATCGCCGGCGCGTCCAGCGCCCCGGCCGCGGCACGCGCCTTGACCAGCGCGTTGGCCGCGAACGTCGTGCCGTCCTCGGGCGGCAGCACCACGCCGACGGGAAGGCCGGCGAGCGCGACGCCCGGCAGCAGGCGGGCGAGCTCGGCGACCTTGTGGTCGTTGCGGGTGGCCAGCACCAGCCGCACCGGCAGCCCCTACGCCGCGGCGGCGGCCGCCTGGGCGGCGCGCAGCCCCTTGACGCCGTGCAGCGCCAGCTCGAGCAGCTCGTCGAGGTGCGCGCGCGAGAGCGGCGTGCGCTCGGCGGTGGCCTGCACCTCGACCAGATCGCCGTCGCCGGTCATGACGACGTTGGCGTCGACCTCGGCGGCGGAGTCCTCGCGATAGTCGAGGTCGAGCACCGGCGTGCCGTCGACGACGCCGCACGAGACTGCGGCCACCGTGCCCGTGAGCGGCAGCGCGGGCAGCTTGCCGCCCGCCACCAGGCCGCCCAGGGCGAGCTCGAGCGCGACGTAGCCGCCGGTGATGGCGGCGCAGCGCGTGCCGCCGTCGGCGGTCAGGACGTCGCAGTCCACGTAGAGGGTGCGCTCGCCGAGCGCCTTGAAGTCCACGACGCCGCGCAGCGAGCGGCCGATCAGGCGCTGGATCTCCACCGTGCGGCCGTCCGGGCGGCCCTTGCTCACGTCGCGCGGCTTGCGGTCGCCGGTCGACGCCGGGAGCATGCCGTACTCGGCCGTGACCCAGCCGCGGCCCTTGCCGGCCATCCAGCGCGGGACGGACTCCTGCACCGAAGCGGTGCAGATGACGCGCGTCTCCCCGCAGGCGATCAGCGCCGAGCCCGCGGCCGTGGCGACGAAGCCGGGCTGGATCGAGACGGGCCGCAGCTCGGCCGGGCCGCGCCCGTCGCCGCGCGTCACGCCGCCACCGCCGCGCCGAGCGCGACGCGCTCGACGGCGCCGAGCGGCAGCTGCAGGAAGCGCGTGCCGCGCCGGCAGAAGGCGTCGGGCTCGCCGGTGCACAGGAAGCCGTAGCGGCCCTCGCCCTCCGCGCGGCTGTCCAGCCCGCGGGCGCCGAGCACGTGCTCGACCTGGCGGGCCAGCGGCGCGCCGGAGGTGACGATGGCCGTGTCCGGTCCGAGCATGCGCTGGATGATGGGGCGGACCAGCGGATAGTGCGTGCAGCCGAGGATCACCGCGTCGACGCCGGCCGCGCGCAGCGGCGCGCAGTGCGCGCGCACCTCGGCCACCAGCGGCTCGTCGATGGTGCCCGCCTCGATGCGCCCCGCGAGGTCGCCGCACGACACCGAGGTGACCGCCACGAACGGGTCGATCGCCGCGATCGCCGCCGCGTAGGCGCCGGTGGCGATCGTGGCCGGCGTGCCGAGCACCCCGACCCGCCCGCGCCGCGTGGCGGCCACCGCCTGCACGGCGGCGGGCGCCACGACGCCGAGCACCTCGACGCCGGGCGTGGTGCGGACCATGCGCTCGCGCAGCACGGGCATCGCCGCCGCAGTGGCCGTGTTGCACGCCACCACGAGCAGCTTGATCTGCCGCGCCAGCAGCTCCTCGGCCACCTCGAGCGCGAAGGCCGCCACCTGCTCGGGAGAGCGATCGCCGTAGGGCAGCCGCGCCGAGTCGGCCAGGTACACGTAGTCCTCGTGGGGCAGCCGGACCAGCAGCTCGTGCAGCACGGTGAGGCCGCCCACGCCGGAGTCGAAGACCCCGACCGGCCGGCCGCGCACCGCGTCGGAGGCCTCGATCATGGCACCGCAGTCTGGCACGCGCCCGGCGGCCGGCGAGGCAGCCCGCCGCCGTCCCACGCATCGCATCGCGGGGCGCCCGCGGGCGGGCGATGCGTCGGCGAGGCGGGCCGCCCGCCGCGATCACACGCCGCCGACCGACTCGATCGCCCCCTTGAGCTTCTTGATCACCGCCGTGGCGATCGAGGTGTCCTTGAAGCCGCCGCTGGCCTTGACGATGCCGGCCAGGATCACGGCGACGAGGAGGATCAGGCCGACGTACTCGACCGTGCCCTGCCCGCGCACGTCGCCCGCCGCGCGCACGAGCGCCGCGTGCGCCTTCCCCTGCCATTCGTAGAGCTCCTGCACTGTGACCTCCCGGTCGCGGTCTTGGACGTCCCCGCCGCGGGAGGCGGCGGAGCGTGCAGGCGATGCTCGGCGGAACGGCCGCGAGGATCTACGCGCGGCGGTGCCGGATGTGCGGCCCGATCGACACGAAAGTACGCTCGCATCGGTGCGCGCGCTCGTCGTGACCAACATGTGGCCCACCCGCGCCGCGCCCCACCGGGGCATCTTCGTCGCAGACCAGGTCGACGCCCTGCGCCGCCGCGGCGACGTCGTGGTGGACGTGCACCACTTTCCGGCCGGCTCGCGTGCGCTTGCGCGCGAGACGCTCACGCTGCGCCGGCGCCTGCGGAGTCGGCACTACGACGTCGTGCACGCGCACTTCGGGCTGTCCGCGTGGCCCGCGCTGGCCGCGGACGTCGGCCCGGTGGTGGTGACCCTGCACGGCAACGACCTCTTCGTGCGCCGATCCCGCCTGGCCACCCGTGCCGCACTGCCCTTCTGCGCCCTGCCCGCCGCGGTCTCGCGCGCCTTCAGCCGGCAGCTGCCGGGCGCCGGGCGCACGCAGCGGGTCGCCGTCCTTCCGGTCGGCATCGCGCTGGAGCGCTTCCGGCCGATCCCGCGCACAGCGGCGCGCCGCCGCCTCGGCCTGGATCCGGACGGCCCCTACCTGCTCTTCCCCCACGATCCGGTTCGCCCGCTCAAGCGCTTCGACCGGGCTCGTGAACTGGCCGCCGACGTGCCGCTCCTGACCATGGGCGCCGTCGCCCCGGACGAGGTTCCGTACTGGATCAACGCGGCCAACGCGGTGCTGGTCCCGTCGCAGGACGAGGGCTTCGGGCTCTCGGCGATCGAGGCGCTGGCCTGCGACGTGCCCGTCCTCGCGACCCCCGTGGGCATCCACCCGGTCGTGCTGGACGGCGTGCCGGGAGCGTTCTGCGCACCGTGGGACCCCGACCGCTGGCGGGCGGCCCTTGCGCCCCACCTGACCGCCGCCGACCCGCGCGTGGACGGGCGCGGGCGGGCCTCGCTGTTCTCGGCCGACCGCATGGCCGAGCGGGTCGTGGCCGCCTGGGAAGCCGTCGCGGCGGGCGCGATCCGACCGCGCGGGAGGCTCCGGAGTCACGCCTATACTCGGAATCCCGGGCGCGCCCGCGACCGTGCTCCCGGACGACCATGAGCGGACTCCTGCGACGCATCCAGCGCTCGCGCGCCGCCGACGCCGGTGAGCCGAGCCCCGCGGGCCGGGACGCTGCGCCGGGGGACGCGCCCGCGGCCTCCCCTGCCACGGGCGAGCCGGGCGAAGCGGCGGCCGCTCGCTCGAGCGACCCGACGAGGCACCAGCCGGTCGACCCGACGACCGCCCAGCCGGTCGACGCGGCCGCGACCGTGCCGGAGGCGACCGCCGCGACCGCCGCCCCCGCGCCGCCCGCCGGGCTCGATCCCGGCGAGACGCGGCCCGTGGCCGGCCGCCGCGGCCGCCTGCGCCGACGCCTGCGCTACCTGCGCCGCGCCCGCGAGCTGATGCTGCGCGACCTCGGCGGGCTGCTCTACGAGGTGCACCGCACGGGCGGCGGCCGGGTCGAGCTCTACGCCGGGCTGATCGAGGCGAAGGTCGGCCGCCTGCGCACGCTCGACTCCGAGGCCCACGCACTGGAGCGCACGCTCGCGGCGCCGCGCGGCGAGGACGTGATCTTCGAGCCCGGCGTCGGCGGCACCTGCGCGCACTGCGGCGAGCTGTTCTCCAGCGCGGCGAACTTCTGCCCGAACTGCGCCACGCCGACGCGCGGCCGGCCGGTGCCGGACGCCGCGGCGGCGCCGGCGGCTCCCGCCCGGCTGGGGCGCGGACCCGGCGGCACCGTCCCGGCGGGCCCCACCGCAGCGACGCCCGAGGAGCCGCACACGCCCGGCGCCAACGGCCGTGCCACGGCGGACGCGCCCGTGGCGAGCCGCGAGGCGCGCCCATGAGCGCCGCCGCACCCGAGCAGGGCGCTCCGGCCACCGCCCGCCCCTGCCCGCGCTGCGGCACGCCGCTGACCGACACCCAGGAGTGGTGCCTGCACTGCGGCGCCGCCGTCGGCTCGCGGATCGTCGCCGCGCCGGGCTGGCGCACGCCGATCGCCATCGTCGGCGCGCTGCTCGCGCTGGCCGCCGTCGCCGTCGCCATCGCGCTCGTCCAGCTGGCCGACGACGCCGACCAGGTCGCCGAGAACCCGGCCGCCGCCGCGGCGCCCGTCCCCACGCCCGCGCCTCCGGTGCCGACGCCCACCCCGGTCCCGACGGTGAGCCCCGGGGCGACGCCCACGCCCGAGGCGGAGGCGACCCCGACGCCGACCCCGGCCCCGGCCCCGAGCCCGGAGGCCACTCCCAGCCCGTCCGCCACGCCGACCCCCGAGGCGACCGGCGATCTCGGCGAGTGGCCCGACGGCAAGACGGGCTGGACCGTCGTGCTGGCCTCCGACGAGTCGCGCTCAGACGCCGAGCAGCGCGCCCGTGGCTTCCAGCGCCAGGGCGTCGCCGGGGTCGGGCTGCTCGACTCGGACGACTTCTCCTCGCTCGAGCCGGGCTTCTGGGTCGTCTTCTCGGGCCAGTACGAGTCGCAGTCGGCCGCGGCCGAGGCGCTCGACGGGATCGAGGCCCGCGACGCCTACATCCGGCGAATCCGCCCGGACGGCTAGCGGCCGAGGCGTCACAGCCGCAGCTCCAGGCGCCCGCGCTCCGTGCCGTCCCGGATCTCCATCACCAGTGGGGTCTCGCGGTCGTCCTGGAGCGGGATCTCGAACACCAGCGCACCGCCGCCGAAGCGCGAGCGGGCCGCCGAACCCTCGGCCGGCGCGCACGTCCCGGGCCGGATCGCACGTGACGGCGCCCACGGTCACCTGCGTTCCCTCGCGGGCCGTGAGCACGTCGGAGGCGTCGGCATCCTGCGTTGGGGCCGCGTCCCCGGCCAGCAGCACCGGCCGGCGCCCGAAGTCGTGGAACTGCCGCG
>Ga0136617_10000448_pt1 | contig 34434 bp, 37 predicted proteins | sample AntDrymUQ3222106_2_FD_129672 | JGI IMG/M metagenome (GOLD analysis project Ga0136617, IMG submission 129672) | Polar desert sand microbial communities from Dry Valleys, Antarctica - metaG UQ322 (21.06) | ecosystem: Environmental > Terrestrial > Soil > Desert | place: Antarctica: Dry Valley... | reverse complement strand
GCCCGGACCGGTGTTCGTCGGCGCCACACCGTTGTCCGTATGCACATTGAGGTAGGTGTCTCCGCCCTCGATCAGCGCCAGGAGGCCATCGAACGAGATCCCCAGCGGTGAGGCGAACGTCGTTCGCGTTACGGAGCCGGTGATGGCGGGATTGCTGGCGGTGGGCGCATGGGTCGAAGTGAACAACGCGATGTTGCCGGCAGCCTCTCTGCCCCCGACGTGGATGTGCGATGCGGTGACGTTGTTCGTGCCCGTCATGGTGATCGTCCAGCTCAGCGTGTTCCGGTCGGCGGACAGCGTAAACGTCCCCGTGCCGGAACCGGGAGTGGTGACTTGGTTGGGACGCTCGTTGGCGCCAGACAGAGCGGCGGTGAAAGTCAGCGCGGTGTCGGGAGCGATCGGATCGTCATCGTCGTTGCAGCCGGCGGCGACAGCGAGCACGAGGGCGGAAGCTGCCAACCACTTGTAGTGTCTCATGTGTGTGTTCCTGTTGGTGGTGTCACTCTAACGTGCAGACGGTGCAGGCCGACTGCAACCCGTCATCGACAGTCGGAACCGATCGCGCGATTCCGGCCTTCCCAGGCACAAGCGAAGCGGACTCACTGCATGATGAGCGCAAAGTAAGGCTGCGGCTCCACCTTCCATTCACCAGAGATGCGCCGCAGAAGAAACGGCATCTCCACTGATCCCATTATGCCAACGAGCAGTTTCATGTCGGGAGAATTCGACCCTTCGAGAACCCTGCCCGTGGGAAGCCGGTAGAATGATCCGGGTGCGATCTCGACGATAGGCATTTCCATGGCGAGTGCGTCAAGATGTCCCGAAGGCTCCCTCCAGCGCGGCGCGCCCGCGAACAGCAAGCCGGGGCTCGCACGCGGAACCGCGTAGCGCAATGCCGCCGTAGTGTCCATGGCAATCAATGCGATGAGCAGGCGGCGTGCGGCATACGTTGCTGTGCCGGGACCCGGGTCGGGACCGGATGCCGTTTCCACCATCGCGAGCCACCAGCGCGGGTCGACTTTCCATCCGTCGGCGCGTTTCTCCACGACCATCATCATAGGGCTTTGACGATGAGCCACCATGTAGACCGCTGTCGTGCCAAACGGATAGTTGCCATCCGCGCCGGGCTTCACCGGAACCCCGCGCAATTGAAACTGGCGCTTGAGGACTATCTGCAATCCAGCCGGATCTGCCTTCAGGTCGCGCAGGCCTTCGGAGTTGACGGAGCCGCCGGTCGTCAGCAGGTGGACGCGGGCGTCGGGCACGGTGAGCTGGATGAATGCCGCCGCATCGTTGGAGTACATGGCACGTACGAGCGCGCGGATTACCTGTTCCGGCTTGTCGGCGGGCGTCTGTGCAGTAGCGTCAAGCGCGACGCATACCGCCACAACCAACGACACAAGTCTCATCGACACATTAGCAAGCATGTCTGTGGTTGGGTGGAGTTCCGTTCAACGATGGCACCTGGCAACTACCGTTTTGCAATTGCCGCACGCAACCGTGGATCGAGGAGGTCGCGAAGTCCGTCACCAATGAGGTTGAATCCTATCACTACCGCACTGATCGCGACTCCCGGATAAATCATGAGCTGCGGCGCTGACATCAGAAAGGGTCGAGCGTCGCTCACCATGGTTCCCCATTCGGGAGTCGGGGATTGCGCGCCGAGGCCCAGAAAGCCGAGCCCGGCCACCGCCAGAATCAGCTCGCCCATTTCGATTGTCGCGAGAATGGCCACGGAGGGCATCACGTTGGGCAGGACATGGCGCAGAATGATACGCCCGTCCGCCGCTCCGAGGCTTCGAGCGGACATCACGAAATCGGCGTTGCGATAACTCTGCACCATTCCTCTGACGACTCTTGCATACCCCGCCCACCAGACGGCCACGATTCCGGCGATCACGCTCGTCAGACCCGGGCCGATCGTACCCGCGATCGCGAGAGCCAGAAGGAGGCTGGGGAACGCGAGAAGCGTGTCCACGATGCGCATCAAAACATCGTCCATCCGTCCGCCATAGTAGCCCGCGAGCGTTCCTACGAGAACCCCGATACTTGTGATCAACACAGTGGAGAGGGCCACGGCACCGAGTGAATACCTCGAACCGTGCATTATCCGGCTCAGCATGTCCCTGCCGAGATTGTCGGTGCCGAGCAGGTGGCTTTGTGTCGGACCCTCGAGACGTCGCGCGGCGTCTATCGCACCGGGGTCGTGCGCAGGGATGACAGGGGCGGCGATGGCTGCTATCGCGAAACCCGCCACGAGCACTACCCCGGTGATCGTCAGCCGCTCAAGCCGCGCCACGAGCCTCTCCGGGTCTGACGTTCAACCGCGCCCGGGGATCGAGCCACGCGTAGGAGAGATCGACCAGAAGATTCGCGAGTACGAAGACGGTTCCCGTGAAAAGAACGAACCCCTGAATAACCGGGTAGTCACGGTCGTGAATTGCATCGACGATCGTCTTACCGATTCCCGGGCGGGCGAAGATTGTCTCCACGATCGCCGCTCCGCCGAGCAGCCGGCCAATTCGTATTCCCGCGAGAGTGACCACGGGATTCAGCGCGTTCTTCAACGCGTGCCGCACCAGCACCATTCTGCGTGGGACGCCTTTCGCGGTAGCCGTCCGAACGTAGTCCTGTCCGAGCACCTCCAGCATGTTCGCCCGTATCAATCTGGCCAGTGCCGCCGACTCACCAATTGCCAGCGTCAGCACCGGGAGCACCAGATATCGCCATCCATCGTAACCCGCCACCGGCAGCAATCTGAGGGCGACCGCGAACACCAGTATGAGCAGGTACGCAAGCACAAAGCTCGGAATCGAGGTGCCGAGCAGTGCGATGAGCCGGGCGATGTTGTCGCCAACTGAATTGCGACTTATCGCTGCAATCACTCCCAACGGAATCGCGAAGGCGATGCTCACGAGCAAAGCGGACACCGCCAGTTCGACGGTCGCGGGAAAACGCTCGGCAAGCACCCGCAGAACTGGCGTACCAGTGCGATACGATACTCCCAGCTCTCCCCTCGCCGCATTACCCAGCCAGACTGCGTATCTGATCGCGAAAGGCCTGTCGAGCCCGAGCCGTTCTCGAAGATGAGCCACCGATTGGGCGTCTGGAGCCTGGCCAGTCTGGCGCAGCAGCATTATCTCAGCTGGATCACCCGGCGCCAGGTTCGCCACACCGAATGCGAGCAGAGATACACCGAGCAAGACCGGCACAAGGTGCAGTGCCCGGCGGGAGACATAAGCGCCTATCCCGCCTGACACCCTTTCACCTCGCGATCCAGACGGTGTTCCACCACTGGTTGGTCCGCGACGGATGAGGATCGAAACCCTTCACCTTGTCGGTCATTGCGTAGACGCGGTGAACGCCGGCCAGCGGAATTGCCGCCACCTCCTCGTCCACCAGCACGTGCATCGCTTCGGCCGCGTTACGCTGCGCGTCATCACTGGATTCGCTCGTGATCGACGCGGTGACCAGGGAATCGAAAAGAGGTCCCGCGAGCATGAATCGCGCACCCCTGGCGTGGGACTTCGAGTACCATCGGAGCGCGAGCAGGAATGCGGGGTTTGCGTCGTTCTGACTGGGAACTTCTATGTCGAGATCGAAGGCGCCGGAGTTGATGCGGCTGGAAAAGGCTCCAGGGTCGAGCTGATCGAGTGTCACCTTGATGCCTACAGCCGCGAGTTGTGCCTGCACGTATTCACCGATGAAACGATCGACGTGGCCCGGTTGCATTATCATCACGAGCTCCAGGGCCTTACCCCCTTTCGTCCTCACCGGTCCCGCTCCAAGCTTCCAGCCGGCACTGTCGAGAACCCTGCGAGACTCCGCGGGATCGTACGAGATTCCGGTGACCCTGGCAGCATATCTCCCCAACACTTTCGGCGGGTTGACGGTATTCACGATCGCTGCGTGACCCTCGAGCACCCGTTCCACCAGAACCTTGCGATCTATCGCCAATGCCACCGCCCGGCGCACCGCCGGATCTCTCATCCGTAAGTAGGGCTCCGCACCGCGCGTAGCGATGTACATGACGATCACCGCCCCGGGCGACGCCTTGACAATCCTGACTCCGGGCGTGGCCTCGAGACCGGCGATCATTCCGCGATTGACGTCGAAGATTGCGTCCACTTCGCCCGATCGAAGGGCCAGGGCGCGCGTGTTGTCGTCCTGGAAGAACCGAAACGTCAGTCGTTCGAGGCGAGTCTTGTCGCCCCAGTAGAAATTATTTCTGGCGACCGTAATGTGGCTCTGTGGCACGTACTCCACGAAACGAAATGGGCCCGTGCACACTGGTCGCCTGGCGGGGTCTGATCCGGGGCCGATCACACCGTATGAAGGATGCACCAGCTGCTCCGCGAGGCGAAGATTCGGCAGCGCCGGGCGCACGTCAATTGTCGAGTCGTCGATGACGCGCACCGACTGGTCCGACAGATAGCTGTATTGCGTCTTGACCCGGACCGAGTGGTCGAGCGTATACTTGGCCGCCCGCGCGTCGAAGAGGCTTCCGTCGTGAAACTTGACATCCCGGCGGAGTGTGAGCCTGTAGGTGTTGTTTCCCCGATACTCCGATCTCGTCGCCAGCCATGGCTCCGTTTGCAGTCCGCGGCCGAGCTTCATCAACGGCTCGCAGATACCCGCATTCAGTGGATACATCCCGAGTCGCGGCCGGTTGAGCTCGAGTCCGAACTCGTCCTCGAGAGCGCCGACCGTCAGCTCCTGCCTGGCAGCCGGCACGGAATCGCCCGGTGCACCCGATTCGTCCGCTGGCCGGCAGGCAGCCGCAACCGCGACGAACAATGGCAGCAGTGAGAACCTGTGCCGGCGAATAGAGAAGCTCAATAGGCCGGCGCGTAGGAGGAAAACATCTCGCGAAATTGGGCGTTGTGGAGCGGTTGCGTCCAGTCGGATGCAATCATGGCCTAAGAGATTGACACTGAACTGAACAATGAAGCGGATACCAGACAAGGCATAACCCGTGCAACAGACATTGCGAGAGCACGTGAGCGGTGCTAGACTCGCACAGACTTGATTCTCCCGCGGCCCAGGTTGAATCGACCAGGCCCATTTGATGCTGTTGCAGGCCGATCGCGGTTGAAGAGATGGTGTGAGTTTGAGGCAGGCGTAGATGGACAACTTGATTGCGTAACGGCTGAGTCAGCTCGTACCAGGAGTTCGCATGGCGACAGTGGTGGAGAGAGACACGGTCCAGGGTGGCCAGCCTTCCATTCCCGCAACGGAGCCGGAAGCGCGACCGGAGCGGTTGCCTCTCGGCCCGATCAAGACCGTCCACGTCTTCTGGCTCGCCGGAATGAGCTGCGATGGTTGCACGGTCGCTGTCGCAGGTGCGACCAACCCCGGAATTGAGGGACTTCTGCTCGGCGTCGTGCCGACCATGCCGAAGGTCATCCTGCATCACACCGTTCTGTCGGTGGAGGCCGGTGAGGAATTCATCCAGCCCTTCAAAGATGCATGGGAAGGAAAGCTTGCGGATCCCTATGTCATCGTCGCTGAAGGGTCAATTGCCGACGAAAGAATTGCGGCGCGTACGGGCGGCTACTTCTCGGCGATGGGCACCGAAGTCCTGTCGTCGGGCGGGAACTCTTGCCCGGTGCCTTCGGCTGAATGGATCTCCCGTCTTGCACCGGGGGCAGCTGCAACGATCGCTATCGGGACCTGTGCAACATGGGGCGGGGTTCCCTCCGCGGAGGGCAACCCCACCGGTGCCATGAGTCTGATGGACTTTCTGGGAAAGGACTATCGCAGCGCGTTCGGATTGCCGGTGATCAACATCCCGGGATGCGCACCCCAGGGCGACAACTTCACCGAAACTGTCTTTGCCGTGCTGCTGTTTCTGCAGGGACTGGGACCGCTGCCAGCGTTCGACGAGCTCGGGCGGCCGGCGTGGCTCTTCACCGAAACAGTACATCGCGGCTGCAACCGCGCCGGGTATTACGAGGAAGGCGTTTTCGCGAAGAACTACGGCGATCCTGAATGTCTGATCGAGCTCGGATGCTGGGGGCCGGTGGTGAACTGCAACATCGTCAAGCGCGGCGCGATGAACCACATGGGCGGGTGCATGGAGGCGGGCGGTGTGTGCATCGCGTGCACGATGCCCGGATTCCCTGACAAGTTCTCTCCGTTCTACAAGGAGCCGCCTGGCGGAGTTTTTTCTACAACGCTGTCGAAAGGTACAGGCGCGATGATACGTCGCGCCCGAAGGCTCAGCAACCGGCATGCGAACAGCGAAGTCCGGTGGGACAAGCTCAACGCGGTGCCGAGTGGGTGGGCGAATGTGAAGGGTGCGTCGCCGACGCTCAAGATGATGGAGTTCTTCTATAAGAAGTGGCAGTTCTGGGGAGCAAAATCACCTGGCCGGCCGAAAGGGACTGAAGAACGGTTCTGGGGAGTTGACCGACCGGGCGGCACCGACGACTATCTGGACAACAGCTCGGCGCGGGAGGATGCACGTGACGGACGGTGATCTGTGGCGGGCGTGGTGGCTGTGGATGGCAGTTGCGGTTGTCGTCATAGTGATCGCAGCCGCGCTTCTCATTGCGATCTGGCTCACGGCCCGCAGTATTCTGGCGCATGCACGGCGCGCTCTCGCTGCAGCAGAGAAAATCCGGGAGAGCACGATGCCGATCTGGGCGCTGGAGACGACCAATGAAGTAGCGGGACAACTGCTCGAGACCGTGCAGAGCATTGAAACGAAGGGCGGCAAGCTGGTGGAAGCGCTGGAAAGCCACGCCGATGCGAGCGGAGCGGCTCATGGCTGAGATCACTCCCGATGCTGTTCAGACGATCTGGACGATCACGCTCGTGGTGTTCTTCGTAGTGCTGATCGTGGTAGCAATTCTTCTCACGTTGATACTGCAAACGGCAAAGGACATCACCGGCGGCGTTTCGGCGATCTGGAATGTCGGGCAGCGAATCGCGAACAACACGATTCACATTGCGCTGCTGCACAAGACGAACGTGGTTGCGGGACAAATACTACAGTCAGCGGTGGGGGTGGTGAACGCCACAGCGGGCGTGCAGGCGCACGCGAAAGAGTGTCCAGGATGTCCCAACTGCGTCATCGGCCCGGAGTGGATGCGATGAATTTCATGACACTGCTGGCTGTTGTGTCGCTCTTTGGCGCTGCCGCCCTGTTCATCGCTCTGGCAATTTTCCTTCATCTCATCGTGAACGAGCTGGAGCGAATCGGCGGAACGAAGAAGGCAGGCTATGGGCTCCCGGCAAGCTTCCTCTCGAAGATTCGTCTCGGAGTGCGCGCGATCGAAGTTCAGACCGGGAATCTGGCGCCGCAGGTAATCGCGCTGAATGGAGGCCTTACCGCGATTCGCGACGGACTCGGGGCAATCGACAGCAATCTGGACGGTGTCATCACCAATGTTTCCGCGCAGGGGGTGCCGTGACGGATTCCGGAATGTTTCCCGCTGCCGTGTACACGATCTGGTGGATCGGGCTGATCGTGACTCTCGTCGTCTTCGTTCCGATGGCGGTCTACTACCTCAATCGCACCTTTCTCGCCGCGCGGTCGATTCAACGATTCGCCGCTGACGCGCTTCAGGCAGCCGGCGGGATTGCCGGCAATACCGCGAACATCGTCGCGCTCGACACCACTATCGAAGTCGCCGGACAGATACTTGGCACCGCCGGGAATGTCGCCGGCAAGCTGGGTACGATCGCCGACGTTCTGGAGCAGAGAGCACAATGAGGATCTCGTCATGCTGCTGATACTCACTCTCGTTACGGTTGGACTGGTAGTAGTCGCGCTGGCCGGCTATCTGATCGCCATCGCCTGGGCACTCATCGCGGCGAAGAAAAGTGTGATGGCGATTGCCGACGGACTGGAGGCGGTCGCGGGCCACACGGCGCCGCTGCCCGAAAAGCTGACGACGATCAACGGAGCGCTAGTGGCGCTGCTGGGTGGTCTGCGGGTGGCGGACGGGAACCTCGGGCGCGCCGCGTCCGTGTTCAAGCTCACCTAGGGAAGGCATCCACATGTGCTTCAAGAATCTCCCGGTGGAGTTCGACTCCGACGGCAAGCCGTTTCTGCGCAACGGGGTGGGCGACCCGTACGCCACGGCGACGGCCACCGCACCGGAAGGGCCGCGGCAGCTAACCGCTGAGAAGATCGAGGACCTGCTCAAGCGTAATGGCCACATCAAGTCGCTCGATTTCGATCCGGTTACCCGCGTGGCGGGCGCGCTGGCGTTTCACACTGTCGCGGATTTCGAAAACAGGAAAGTGCTCGAGGCCCGATCGGTGGCGACGCTGTTTCGCGGGTATGAGGTCATCATGGTGGGCCGCGATCCGCGTGACGCGATATACATCACCAGCCGCGCATGCGGTGTTTGCGGCGGAGTACACTCCACGTGCTCGGCGCTTGCCATCGAGATGGCCATCGGATGTTGTCCGCCGCCGATGGGAGTGCTGATCAGGAACCTCGCTCTGGCGCTCGAGTTTCTGTACGACCATCCGCTGCACCTTCACCTGCTGGCAGGTCCCGACTATTCGCAGGTGATTGTCGAGCCGACGAATCCGTCGTTGTATGAGCGCGCGAAGGTGACTGAAGCCCATCACACGGAAATTCACGGGTATCGAACCATCGCCGACCTGATGACGGATATGAATCCGCTCACGGGCAAGCTGTATGTGGAGGCGCTCCACATGACCCGCGTGGCGCGCGAGGCATATGTCCTCATCTGCGGGAAGTATCCCCATCCACAGACGATCGTACCGGGCGGCATGAGCTCGACGATCAATCTGACGGTGATGAACGAGATGTTCGTGAGGCTGTCGCAGTTCTTCGACTACTCCAAGAAGCTCGCCCTCATCTGGGATGACATCACTGATTTCTTCTACGAGGCGAACCCCGAGTACAAGAAAGTCGGAGCGCGGCGCGCGAACATGATCGACACCGGCATCTTCGACCATCCGGATGCCTACGACACGAAATACGAGAACGCGAATGTCTGGGGCAACCGCCGGTGGGCGACGCCGGGAGCAATCGTCGAGGGAAAGCTCGTCACCACGGACCTCCAGACGATCAACATCGGTCTCGAGGAGTTCGTGGAGCATTCCTTTTACGAGGAGTGGACAGGCGACGGGCAGCAGCAGCACTTCGGGACCGACCCGAGCGGGAATCCACTGTCACCGTATCACCCGTGGAACAAGGTGACGAGGCCACGCCCGCAGGGTACGAACTGGAAGGAGAAGTACACCTGGGACACAACGCCGAGATGGGACCGCCAGAGCATGGAAGCCGGTGCTTACGCGCGGCTCTGGAACACAGCGGTGGCGCAGAAGATGCCCGAGAGTCCATTCCTCGAATCCACCGGTCACTCGCTCAAGATGCGCGTTCCAGCGGGCGCGCTTCCCGAGACACAACTCGAGTGGCACGTGCCGGATGTGTGGAATGCATTCGAGAGGAACCGCGGCCGCGCGTACTGCATGGCATTCACAACGCTCATCGCGTTTGAGCAGTGGCGCGCCGCCATGGAACTGCTCAAGGACGGAGACTCGCGAACGAGCACGAAGTTCGAGATTCCCAAGCGGGGAACGCAGCAGGGCGTTGGCTTCTGGGGAGCGGGCCGAGGTTACCTGACTCACCATCTCACGCTCGATCGCGGGGCGGTCGCCAACTACCAGATCGTCACGCCTTCCACCTGGAACGCTTCTCCCACCGACAGATGGGGTCAGCCCGGTCCTTACGAAGAAGCTGTCCTGAACACACCACTGCTCGAAGAGACCAGTGATCCTGCGAAGTTCCGGGGGCTTGACGTATTGCGCGCAATCCGGAGTTTCGACCCCTGCATGCCGTGCACAACGCATATCCAGTCCGAGGTAGGCCTGATCACGCGTGAGGTCAACACCTGCGCCTGCGGGCTCGACGATTGAACTCGTAGGTCGTGCGCGTCATCGTCGGCGGGGTCGCCTATCCCGATCTGTGCGACTACTCGATCGGCCTCGAAGTACAGGAGCGGTTATCCGGGAGAGATGCGCCGGCGAACGTAGTCGTTGAGGATCTGAGCTACAATCCCATCGCGGTCATTCAGCGGCTCGATGACGAACCGCCCGACGATCGCTTCGGCCGCGCAGTGTTCGTGTCGGCCGTGAAGCACGGGGACAGACCTGCAGGTACAGTCAGCTGCTTCGTCTGGGACGGAGTTCTGCCGTCAGACGAGGAGGTGCAGCGGGCGATTACTGAAGCGGTCACCGGGATCATCCGCCTGGACAATACGCTCGTGATCGCGAAGTACTTCCGTGCTCTCCCGGACCAGGTTGTGGTTGTCGAAGTAGAGCCGGAAACTCACGAGTTCGGCGCGGCGATGAGTCCCGCGGTGGCCGATCAGGTTGATCGAATCTGCGACCTCGTGTGGTCGTTTGCGACGGACGATGATGCCGTCGATGCGCTTCCAGTCGGATCGCTCGAAGTGTTCACGGCTCCGGCGTTTCGGTTCGGATGACGGGACCCGGAGAGGAAGAGGGAGGGATTCGACAGCAGGAGGACGTGCTCGATGAAGTATCGAGTCTCATCGCGGCGCTTCACGCCCACCCTGACCCGGCCGTCGGCGAGCAGCTCGACGAGCTGCTGCACGGGATCGACGCAGTCCACAGAACGGCGCTCACGCACATGTTCAACGCGATCGTCGGCATCGGTGGCGAGCAGTTCATGGATCGCCTCACCGCGGATCCCGCCATCCGATTGTTGCTCATGTCGTATGACCTGCTCGCCGTCGACCGCCGGATCATCGCGGAAGAGGCCCTCGATGCCGTACGCGGACATCTGCACGCACACGGCGTTGACGTGGAGCTGCTCGACGTCGGCGGCAGCGAGGTTTTTGTCAAGCTGCATGGAATCGGAGAGAGCACTCTCCCACTCGACGCTGTGCGTCGGGACATCGAGGCGGCGCTCCGCGAGGGAATGATCGGATTTCAGATACTGGTCATCGGAGAACGCGAGCGGGCGCCAAAGGCGTCGGAGCTGGTCAAGCTGGCGGGGCTCAGGCGAGCGAACCGGCCGGTGTATCACGCCGCATTTCCCGCCAACGAGCTCGAATGGGGCGGAACGCGCGCAATCGAGTGGGGCGGAGAGTCCATTCTCATCGCCAACCTTGGCGGCGACTATTATGCGGTAGGCAACCGCTGCGGCGAAAGCCCATTGCCGCTCTCGTACAGCCGGGTCGACGACGACATTCTGGTGTGCAGCTGGCACGGTTGCAGGTATGATCTCCGTTCCGGAGCCCGTGCCGACGCTTCAGGTGGAGACCGCATCCGTGTGTATCCGGTGAGAGTCGAGGACGGTATGGTAGAGGTTGCGGTCGGCGTCGAGCCAGTTCCGCGCTGACGTGTCGCGCACGCTGATCGCCGGATTCGGCAATGCACTGAGGGGTGACGACGGCTTCGGAATCGAAGTTATACGACGGCTCAGCGACGCGGGAGTCGCGAGGCCCGGGGTGGAGCTGATGGAAGTCGGCACCGCCGGTATCCGCCTGGCCCAGGAGCTGATGACTCCCTGTGACCTGCTCATCATTGCTGACGCAATGACGCGAGGGGGTCAGCCCGGGTCGGTGTACGTGGTGGAGGTGGATGCCGTCGAGGAAGTTCAGCGCGTGGACATGCACGTCGCGATTCCGTCGCATGCGCTGTCGGTGGCCCAGGCTTTGAAGGTCCTTCCGCCAAAGGTGATACTCGTTGGTTGCGAGCCCATGCAGGTGGATGAGATGACATGCGACCTGACGGGCGAGTTGACGCCCCCTGTACTGGCTGCGGTTGCCGTTGCTGTCAGACGCATCCATCATCTTCTGGAGAGAGATCTTACCGCGGCTGTCACAGAAGAAGGCAAATGAGCGAAGACCCCGGACAGGAAATCGCGAGACGCGATGAAATGCTCGAGCTGCTATTCTGGTTCGAGGGCGAAGGCTTGCAGGCGAGCGCAACTTTGTCTGCCATGACACGATTCCTGACTCATCCGGAGAATATTGTCCGGGCGACCCTCGAGGATCTGGTCGACCGGGGATTTGTGGTAAAGCTCGGCGACGAAACGGTCGAGTTCCGGCTTACGGAGGTAGGCCGGCGGGAAGCGGCGCGCCGCTTCAAGGACGAGTTCTCGGAGCTGTTGAGTCAGGGACACGGCGAGTGCAGCGATCCCGCCTGCGACTGCCACGATAATCCAGCGGGAGCAGCGGAATGCCATGCCGCCCGCGCAGCCGGAGGTCACGTACACTGATGCGCATTGCAATCGCCGGAAAGGGCGGAACGGGAAAGACGACCATCTCGGGAACACTGGCCCGCGTTCTCGCACGGCGCGGCAGGGAGGTTCTGGCGATCGACGCGGATACCACACCGAACCTCGCCGTTACCCTTGGCGTTCCAGCAGCCCGGGCGCAGGAGATGACGGAGCTCCCGCGTAACATGATGGAGCGGCAGCAACAGAACGACGGAACGATGAAGAGTGTTTTCACCGCCGACTCCGAAGAGATAATAGCGAAGTATTCGGCCGCGGGCCCGGATGGCGTTCGACTCCTCGTGATGGGGAAAGTGAATCACGGCGGCGCTGGCTGACTGTGCAGCGCCCACGCCGCGGTCCGCGGCCTTATCGGTGAGATTGTGCGAAGGGACGACAGCAATCGTGACATCGTCGTCGACATGGAAGCGGGACTGGAGCACCTGTCGAGAGGAACTGGGAGGCACCTGTCGCGATTCGTCGCGACGATTGAGCCGTACTACCGGTCCATGGAGATCGCGAAACGAGTTGCCGGTCTCGCCGCTGAGCTCGGCATCAGCGATGTGTTCGTTGTCGCCAACAAGGTGCGTGACGAAGGAGACAGAAAGGCGATCGCTGAATTCTGCGCCGCGCACTCGCTCACGCTCGCCGGCGAGATTCCCTACGACGCGTCGCTGCTGGAAGCCGAGCGCGCGGGAATGACTCCCATTGATTTCAATCCTGACTCGCTGGCGGTCAAGGCGATCGGGCGCCTCGCCGACACCTTGGGAGCGGCGTGACGGGTTACCGAGTACGGAGTACGCCTAATCGGATGACGGGACAAATGATGCGGCTATTGGTGCGGGTCTCACTGGCGGCGAGCATTGCGATCGGCTCCGCTTCGCCTGCTTCCGGCATCGCTCAGTCAATGAAGCTGGTGGGGCACAGCGACCTGGGCGGCGCCGGGCTGAATGGTGACATCTCCGTGATCGGGAAGACCGCGGTTGTCGCGGCAGGATTGATGCCTGCAGCAGGTGTACACGCGCACCTGTACAATCCCTATCCGTGCCCCGCTGTCGCCGTCAAGATCGTCGATCTGTCGAGGCCGGAAAAGCCAGTCGTAGTCTCCACGATCCCGGTTCCCGCAGGGGTTGCCGCACACGGTGTAGCCACCGCGCGAATCAATACACCTTCGTTCAGAGGTGATCTTCTTGCGGTCGCCCTGACAATGTGCGGCGCAGCCGGCTCAACCATCGAGCGTGGCCTCGTTTACTACGACATCACGCAACCTTCGGCTCCCCGAGTGCTCGGCCGTTACATCGCGGATGCGGACGTGGTGAGGGCGGACAGCATACCGCCGTGCGGACCGCCGCCTGCCGGCAGCGGTGAGCGCTGCGCCTCGTCGCAACATTCCGTGTCGCTGATTCAGCGCGCCGATGGACGGGTTCTCTCGATGTCGATCGAGCCCGGGGCTTCGGCGGGAAAGTTTCCGTCCGGCGATTTCCGCATTGTCGACGTAACCGATCCGCGCCGTCCCAGGCAGGTCGGTTCTTTTCCGCCTGCAGGTACGCCGATTTTTTCGACGAACGGGTGCCGGCCGTTCAGCGCTGGGCACGGAGCGGCGTTCTCACACAATGGAACGCGCGGGATGCTGGCATTCTATGACGGCGGACTGTTTGTAGTAGACCTGAACTCAGCTGGCACACCGGTGAAGCTGGGCCAGTTCACCTACCCGAAGGACCGGCTGTTCGAAGCAAGCGCTGCCTATGTCGCTGCCGCACGCGTGAATGGACGCGACCTGGCCCTGGTATCCGAAGCGGATTTCATCGGACCAATGACAACCCTGGAAATCGAGGGTCCCTCTGCGGTGGCCGGCTCGAAGTTCGGGTGTGAGGCGATCTTCACGCTTTATGACCGGCAGAACAGGGCACAGCTTTATCGTCAGCCCGGTGGACAGGTGCGCGGCGCACTGGCTTATATCGGCCGGGGCTGTCCGATCAGTCGCGGTGGAGACATGCACTCCGACATGGCCATGATGCATGGCGTACCTCCAAAGGTTCCTGCCGATCCCTATCTGGCAGATCCGAGGGGCCGGATCGCAGTCGTGGACCGGGGCCGTCAGCCCACCCAGCCTGGCCTGGCCGCCGGGCCAGGATGTCAGATGGCGGAGCGCGTGAAGGCGGCCCAGGCCGCTGGTGCCAGCGCGGTTGTCGTTCTGCAGACGAGCACTACAGCTCCGGAGGCATTTTCGCCTGATGGTGACCCCGCCGGTGTGTCGATTCCCGTCGTGATGATCGACAAATCTGACGGCGATTCATTGCGTGCTGCGTTGTGCCCGTCGGTTGAAGGCGGAAAATGCGCGCGTGGTGCAACGGTAATGGCAACAATGCGCGACGTGCAGGGCGAGTGGGGAGCGTTAAGGGTGCTCGACGTCACCGACCCGGCAGCGCCTCGAGAGCTCGGCGTGCACCGAACTCCACGCTCTGCCGTGTTCCCCCCTGCGGATCTCAGCGTATTGTCGCCCCAGCGCGCTGCTGTGCGTGGGAGCATCGCGGTCGTGCCGTGGAACTCGGATGGCGCCCGCGTCATCGATCTCTCGGCCGGCGCACCACGCGAGGTCGCCTCGTTCATTCCGCCGGATGTCGCGGACCCGACCGGCGTGCTTCCAGCGAAGGCCTACGTAGTGAGTGTTGGCCTGCTGACGCTACCCTCAACCAGGGGCGCGGGTGCGCGGGAATATGTGGTACTCAGCGACGTCAACTCCGGTCTCTACGTTCTCGAAGCACCATGGTCATCGAAGCCCGCTACTGCCTCGCGCACCCGTTAGCGCTGTTCCCGACCGGCTCGCTGCACCCACAGCGTGCACTACGTGGTACCGCCAATGCTACGAGCATGTAGCTCCGAAGAGATCGCGTCTGCGAGGAGATTGAATCCAAGAACGGTGATCGTAATCGCAAGCCCCGGAAAGAGCGCGAGCCACCACGCCGATCGCAGATAGCCCTGCGCCTGTCCCGCCAGCATTCCCCAGGTGACGGCGTTCGGATCGCCAAGTCCAAGGAAGCCCAGGCTCGCTTCGATCAACAGCACCTGCCCGAACATCAGGCCAATCATGATGACAATGCTGGGGATCACCTGTGGGAGTATCACGGCGCCGAGGATGTGCGACCGGGATGCGCCAATCGCTCTGGCTGCGAGAACGAATTCGAGATTGCGGAGGGCGACAACCTCACCGCGCACGACACGAGCCAGCACGGGCCACGAGGTAAGGCCAAGAGTAAGAACGACGCGGTCGATTCCCGGCCCGAAGAGGGCAACTGTCACGGCGACGAGAAAAAAACGCGGAAGAACCTGAAACAGTTCCGTCCCCCTCATCAGCAGGTCATCGATAACCCCTCCCATCGCTCCAGCGACGAGACCAACCGAGACGCCGCAAACCAGTGCGAGTAGCGAGACTGCGGTCGCGATCAGGAGTGACGTACGCGTTCCATAGAGTACGCCGCTGAACAAGTCCCGCCCGAGAGCGTCGGTCCCCATGAAATGGACGGACGATGGAGCCGCCAGAGGCGGACCGGAGAGCGAGAACGGATCCACGGTCGCAAGCAGCGGCGCCAGTATCGCCGTCGAGAGTATCAACGTCACGAACGCGAGGCCGATCACCCCCGCTGGACGAATGGCGACCGCGATAAACCTCGTGGAGAGGCCCGACTCCTCTACAATCGACGTTACCGCGGCTCCCACCTCAGCCAAGCCTGATTCGCGGATCGATTGCCGCATGCACCAGGTCGGTCACGAAGTTCGCGACAACCACCGCGAATGAGATCATTGTGAAGAGGCCCAGCAGTACCGGCGTGTCACGAGCCTGCAATGACGTCACGAGCAGTCGGCCGATTCCCGGCCAACCGAAGACGATCTCGACAACGGCGGCGCCCGCAATCAGTTGGCCTGTGCGCGCGCCGATGACGGTGATCGCGGGCATGAGCGCGCGCGGCATCGCGTGACGGGCGATGACAAGTAGCTCACCAACACCTTTCGCGCGTGCGGTCCGCACATGATCGCGCGCGAGCTCGTCGATCAATCCACTGCGTGTCAGGCGCACAAGCACCGCAAGCTCCTGTGATGCCAGCACGAGCGCGGGCAATGCGAGGTGCCGCATGATGTCGAACATGCGGGCAAGACCTTTTGTCGCACTGCCAGCCGAGGTCATTCCCTGAACCGGAAAAAGATCGAGCTGAAATGCGAGAAACAGAATTGCAATCTGGCCAACCCAGAACACGGGAGCGGAATAGAGGAAAAGCGCGACCGAATTTATGCCCAGATCCCGGACCCTTCCCGGACTACGCGCCGCTATCGCGCCAAGCGGAACGGAAATGAGCACTGCGAGCATCAGTGCCGTGCCGGTGAGCAGCAAGGTCGCCGGAACACGCTCCATGATTACGCCGAGTGTGCTCCGCCCGTGAACGTAGGAAACTCCGAGATCCCCAGTAGCAACTCGAGCAAAGTATGTCGCCAGCTGCTGCGGCAACGGGCGGTCAAGGCCGAATCTCTCTCGCATGAACGCGTAGTATTCGGCATCACCATGCTCGCCCGCCAACGCGACTACCGGATCGCCCGGTGCAAGGTGAATCAGCAAAAAAGCAATCAACACGACGCCGATCATCGTCGGGATGACCTGGACCAGTCGTCTCAGGACGAACTGTCCGCTCACCGGCTGCACCTCGCGGTCGCGGCAAAATGCGGAGAGATGCCGAAGCCACTGCATCGCGAGTGGAACGCCCGTGTGTTCAGTGTCTCCACAAGCCAGATGTATGGCTGGTCGCGGACGGCTATTTCCTGAATCTCCCGATACAGCCGCCGCCGTCTGCTGACATCCAGTGCCGAAGCCGCGCTGTCAAAGAGGCTGTCGACGACGCTGTTGCGATAGGCCGCAGTGTTTGAGAAAGGCACTGGGCCGATGCTCGAGGACATGTACTGGCGCCGCACTCCGATTTCCGGATCGGTTCCATTGCAGTAGGCGACTATCGCCATGTCGAAATCGCGCACGGTGAATACGGTCTGACTGAAAATCGCCGGCTCCAGCCCTTCGACGCGGAGATCGATTCCAACGGCACGGAGTTGGGCACGAAGCAGGTCGCCGTAATTTGCCTGCGAGGGCATGACGGTGAACCTCACCGTCAGGGGAGTGCCGTCAGCTACGCCGGGGACTCCATTCGCGGTGCGCATGCTGCTTCCCTTCCGCCGCCAGCCAGCCGCGTGCAGCAGGCGGCCAGCCGCGGCAGTGTCAAAGCGAGCCATCGGCAGGCCGGATGCATGGGCGAACTCGATCCCCGATGATATCGGGGCATCGGCCACGCGCCCCTCGCCGAACAGCACACGCTCGAGGAACTGATGCCGGTTGACGGCATGAGCGATCCCTCGACGAAAGCGAATATCACGCGCCATCGGCCGATCAAGGTTGAAGCCGATAGTGGTTATGCAGTTGCTGCCGCCGGAATATCCGGGGGTCTGCATCACGCGAAAGCGCGGATCTCGCCGAAGCCGCGCCCGCTCCGGACCAGGAACGCCGAACAGCCAGTCCACTTCTCCCGCTTCGAGCGCGATAACCTGCGTACCTGGGTCGGGAATAATGCGTAGAACGATTTCACTGATTTGAGGCGGCCCGAGAAAGTAGTCAGCGTTGGCCGCATATCGGATTTCCGCGCCGGAGCGGTACGAGACGAAGCGAAATGGTCCGGTTCCCACAGGTGCGATGTTCGCAGGATTGCGCAGAGGATCGGTGCCGGCAAACACGTGCTTCGGCATGATGGGCGCTTCCTCGACATCGAGCTGCTGAAGAAGTGGGGCGTAGGGCCGGCGGAACCGGAACTCGACAGTGGAGTCGTTTGGCGCGTCGACGCGAAGCAACTTCGCGCGGAGTGAGGCGCGGCTCCGTGAATGGAAGTTCAGGAGAAGCTCATCGAATGTGAACTTGACGTCGGCAGATGTGAACTTCCGTCCATCGTGCCAGCGGACATCGCGCCGCAGATGAAACCGGTACAGCGACCCGGAGTCTTCTACTTCCCATCGCACGGCTAGCTCGGGAAGCGGCTTCAATTTGTCATCGAGCGCAACGAGTCCGTTGTAGAGCAGGCCCGCCACGGTGTGAACGCTGCCGTTCGTCGTGATCGCGCTGTTCAAATGCCCAGGATCAGTGGTGATGGCGGCCACGAAGGGCCGTGCACCGGCGCGGCTCGACTCAGGCGTGCAGTCGGTAACACCGAGCATCACCGCTGCGCTACCCAGCACCGCAATGGATCTGGCAGCCAGAGCGGTCCCAGTCAGGTTCGCCGTCCAGTGATTCTCAGGCGGGGCAATATACCGGAGCGACAATCAGTCAGCCACACTCGGCCAAAAATGAAAATGTGTCCCATATTAATCCATGATTCGAGTTGCCTCCGTCGATCTGTTGCGCGGTGCAGTCATGATCGTGATGGCGCTGGATCACACGCGCGATTTTTTCAGCAGGCTGCGGTTTGCCCCTGAGGACCTGGCGCGGTCCTACCCGGCGTTGTTCATGACGCGGTGGGTCACGCACTTCTGCGCACCGATTTTCTTTCTCCTCGCCGGAGTCGGCGCGTCGCTCTCGTTGTCCGCTGGACGGTCGAGGAAGCAACTCTCCTTTTTTCTGCTGACACGCGGCCTGTGGCTGGTATTCCTCGAACTCACCCTGATTCATTTCGGCTGGTGGTTCGCCTACCAGCCGCCGTTCATCCTCGTTGTGATCTGGGCGCTTGGATGGTCGATGGTAATCCTGTCGGCGCTGGTGTTTCTCCCCCACCGCGCGATCGCCGCGATGGCCCTCCTTGCCATCTTCGGACACAACCTGCTGGACGGCATACGCCCGGAATCCCTGGGCGGACTCGCTCCGCTATGGAACGTTCTTCACGCGCCCGGCCTGGCCGTGCCCGGAATCATGGTGGGCTACCCGTTGATCCCGTGGTCAGCCGTCATGGCGCTCGGCTTTGCCCTCGGCGATGTCTTTCAATGGGAAGCTGCCAGGAGAAAGCGGTTCCTCGTTCAGGTGGGCGCGGCGGCAGTCGTTCTGTTCGTTCTGCTGCGTTACATCAACGGCTATGGCAACCCGACGCCGTGGGCACCGCAGCGCAGCGCGGCGATGACTGCTGTCTCGTTCCTCAACACACTCAAGTATCCCCCGTCGCTGCTCTTTCTGCTGATGACGCTCGGCCCCGCATTGATCGCGCTTGCCTTCCTGGAACGCGCGCGCGGACGTGTTGTCGACGCCATCAGCGTATTCGGAAGAGTGCCGATGTTCTACTACGTGACTCACCTTTACGTCATCCACGCTCTCGCTACTGCGTTCGCTTTGTGGCAGGGTGGCGAGGCTGCGTTCCTCGGCCTCGACACAGGAAGCTTTCCGACCTGGTATGGCACCGGGTTGCCGGGCGTTTACCTGGCGTGGGCAATCGTCGTGACCATTCTGTACTTCCCCTGCCGATGGTTCGCCCGCATCAAGTCCACGAGGCGCGACTGGTGGCTCGGCTACATGTAGATGCCGTCGGAATTCAACCGGCGGACTCGAATGCTGCGAGCGTATGGCGCAGCTTCACTGCCGCAGCGGACACTGCACCGGGATCGGTAGCTCTCGCTGCCGTTCCGATCGCTCGGAGCCGAGCGTCGATGAGATCCAGATCCGGTCTTGCGTCAACCGCGATGCGGTCGCGAATCCATTTGAGCGTTGCCGCATCGCCGAGCACCGCGCCACGATTCCCGGCCGCGGCATCGATCAACAGCTGCCGTGCCCAGAGATCGAGAAGCTCCATGTCGATGTCCGCCCGCGGCCGGTGGCGCAACTGAAGGTCGAGGCTGGCGGGTCCGGGAAGCGCATCGGTTGGCACCGCGAGCGCAACTGCCTCGAGGTCGCCGCCCGGATTTCCAGTGGAGAACTCACCGTAGCCCGGAGCGAAAATCTTGTTCTCACGGGTGTTGTCCATGTGAAGCTCTTCCGTCACAATCGCGCCCGTCACCTGTCCGCGGGGGCCGGGAACGGTCACCGCGGCGGTTTTCATGGTGACTTCCTCGAAGACGACACCGCAGACGTTCTCGGACCGCCACACCTGGCCGACCTGTGGATTGGCGGGCATGATCATCGCAGCCGGACCTTCTCTTCCGCCCAGCCAGGTGCCATCGGTGTCCGCGACGACGCCATCCTCATAGTTGAAAACGTCCTCACCGAAATACCAGACCGCTCCGCCGTTATCCTGCGCATACCAGTCGAGTGCGACCTCGTGAAGACGCCTGTCAACCCATGCGACATACTGGGAAGTCAGCGTCTCGACCCGCGCTCCGTTCACGTCGATGCTGCGCGTTTCGGAGAGGAGCGTGGTCTCGACGCGAAAGGGCGCGCCATCGACGTTGCCGAGCAGCACTACCCGTCCGAGAGCGCTCACGGGGAAAAGAGGGTTGGTGACGCTCGTCGGGTTCGAAAACGATGGTCGCGCCAGATCTACTCGCGCCGATTGCGGCGCGATGTCAAGACCTTCGCACGTCTGGTCCGGGGCCACCGGATTTTTGTCGCAGGCGGTGGCGGTGAGTGCCAGAAGTGTCGTAATCGCGACGTATCGAGCGGCCATATGAACCCCATTGTCATGGTAGATGATGCGCACGACGAGGGAGCCGCCCAACCGGATTATTGTGACAATGGCGGTGATGCTCCTCACCACGTGCGGACAGGTAGCGGCTTATCATTGGCTGGTGGATCTGGCTTCTGATCATGGCAGCAATCATCATCGCAGGTGACCTCGTTACGGCGCTGCCCGACATCAAGCGCTACCTTCTCAGCAGGGACATGTGACAAACAGTGTGGAGACGCGCCTGATTAGCGCCGATAATTGCGACCCGGCATTCCGCGGCAAACTGTGCGTGCGAGGGTTACGAGGGAGGTTCCGATGTGTCTAGCGATTCCCGGAAGGATCGTCGAGTTTGTGCCGTCCAAGTCTCACCTCGCCGTTGTGGAGGTGGCGAAGGTGCGTCGCAAGGTCAACGTCGACCTGCTGCGTGAGGACGGGCTCGCGATTGGCGACTGGGTACTGATCCACGTCGGGTTCGCGATGAGCAAGATCGGAGTAGCCGAGGCGGAAGAACAGATGCGCCTGCTGGAGATGCTCGGTGAAGACCGGCTGGCGATGGAAGAGCTGGAAGGCTATCGATTCGGATGAGCCGCCGGGCGCGATCCCGCGCCGGCGCACGTATTCCCCAGAGGGCAGCATCATGAAGTTCGTCGACGAGTTCCGCGATCCGAAGCTGATTCGGCAGGCGGCGCAGGAGATTCGGCGGCTGGCGAAGCCGGACCGGCACTATCGCCTGATGGAGGTATGCGGCGGTCATACCCACGCGATCTACCGCTTCGCCCTGCAGGACCTTCTTCCGTCCAACATCGAGCTCGTCCACGGTCCGGGTTGTCCGGTGTGCGTGCTGCCGATGGGGAGAGTGGACGACGGGCTCTCCCTCGCCAACGAACATGGCGTCATACTCGCCGCCTTCGGGGACATGATGCGCGTGCCGGGACGAACCGGCAGCCCTCTCGAGCATAAAGCGAGGGGAGCCGACATCCGCATGGTGTACTCTCCGCTCGACGCGCTCAAGCTGGCGCGCGAAAACCCTTTCCGCGAGGTCGTGTTTTTCGCGATCGGTTTCGAGACCACAGCGCCTTCCACCGCACTGACGCTGCGCGCCGCGCGCCAGCTTGGCGTTCGCAACTTTTCGGTGTTCTGTAATCACGTAACGATCATCCCCGCCATCCGAGCCATTCTGGACTCGCCCGACATGCGAGTCGAGGCGTTCGTCGGTCCCGGCCACGTCTCTACCGTGATCGGATGCCGACCCTATGAGTTCATCTGCCGCGACTACGGCAAGCCGCTCGTCACATCGGGCTTCGAGCCGCTCGACGTGCTACAATCGATCGTCATGATTCTGCGCCAGCTCGGCGAAGGTCGCGCGGAGGTGGAGAACCAGTACGCGCGAGTAGTACCGTGGGAGGGCAACCGGCCGGCGCTGCGCGCAATGGCCGAGGTGTTCGAGCTGCGTCCGTTCTTCGAATGGCGCGGGCTCGGGTTCATTTCGCAATCGGCGCTCCGGATTCGAGACAGCTACGCGGACTGGGACGCAGAGCGCCGCTTCAGCATGCCCGGCGTGAGAGTGACCGACCCCAAGGCCGCTCAATGCGGCGAAGTGCTGAAGGGAGTACTGAAGCCGCATCAATGCAAGCTGTTCGGCCGGGAATGCAACCCTGAGCATCCGGTGGGTGCACTGATGGTGTCGTCGGAAGGAGCATGCGCGGCGTATTACAACTACGCCATGCGCAAATCAGCCGCGGTCGCTGTTTAGTATCGCAACCGCGAGCAACGGCATGCCAGACACGTTGCCCGCGATTCGTTTTCGCGATTCGCAGATCGACATGGCGCATGGCGCGGGCGGCAAGGCAACCCGCCGCCTCATCGAAGGTCTCATCGCCCCGGTGCTCGGCGGACCATTGCTCGATGCACTGGCCGACGCCGCGATCGTCGATCTCGGCGGTGCCTCGGTGGCGGTCACATCCGACAGCTTCGTCGTTCGCCCGTTGAGGTTTCCGGGCGGTTCCATCGGCGATCTGGCCGTCAACGGTACCGTCAACGATCTGGCAGTGGCGGGCGCGAAGCCGGTGGCGCTTTTGGTGACGATGATCCTCGAAGCGGGCCTCTCGACCGAAGCGCTGGAAATTGAATTGCGGGCAATCGAAGCAGCCTCGAGAAGAGCCGGTGTAACGGTCGTGGGGGGAGATACAAAGGTCGTCGAGCACGGGAAGGCTGACGGTATGTACATCACCACCACGGGCATCGGCATCCCCCATCCGCAGGTGCGGTCTTCGCCGTCCAGGGTCCTGCCGGGAGATCGCGTGATTCTATCCGGACCGATCGGCGACCATGGGATCACGATACTCCTCGCGCGCGGGGAGCTCGATCTCGAGGCCGACCTGTACTCCGATACGCGGTCGGTGTTCCCAATGGTCGAGAAACTGCTCGAGCGCGTCGGCGACGGCGTTCGGTGGATGCGCGATCCCACTCGCGGCGGAGTGGCAAGCGCGCTGAACGAGCTTGCGGCCGACACGCGTCTCGGAGTCGCACTGTTCGAGGAACGCATCCCCGTACGCGATGAAGTGCGAGGCGCATGTGAGCTGCTCGGACTCGAGCCCCTCCATATTGCCAACGAAGGCCAGTTTCTGGCGGTGGTAGCGCCGGAGCACGCGGATGCTGCGCTCGACGCAGTGCGATCGGTACCGGGTGGAGAGGGAGCGGTCATCATCGGCGAAGTTCGAGAACAGCCGGCGAGGACGGTGCTCGCACTGTCAGCCTATGGCGGCACCCGCGTCGTCGACATGCTGGTGGGCGATCCGCTCCCGCGAATCTGCTGACCGTCCTCGCGGACGGGATGATGACAGTGACGGCAGTACAGAACGAGGCGAGGCACATCGCCAGCTCGCTGCTGGCGCGCAATGAGGTGTCGGAGGCGTTCTTCGTTCGCGAAGCGCCGCGACTGGCGACGTTGAGTCAGGAAATGGCGGAGCGCTTTCTTCGCGGCGGGCGGTTGCTGGCGTTCGGCCGTGGTGCCTCCGCCACCGATGCGCAGCACGTTTCCGTGGAGTTCGTTCACCCCGTCATCGTTGGCAAGCGCGCGCTTCCCGCGCTCGATCTGTCGATGTCCTTCCAGCAGTGGGCGCCCGCAATCTGCCGGCCGGATGACATCGTGTTCGGGTTCGCACCCCCGTCCGGAGATGGCGAGATCAGCGCTGTGATCGCGCAACTCCGCAGAACTGGTGCGCTGACGGTGGCGCTGTCAGGCTCCGACGCCGACTATTCGCTCGACTCCCCGTCTCCGGACGGGTTCATACATCAGGAGATAATCGAGATCCTGTATCACACGCTCTGGGAAACGGTGCACGTCTTCCTCGAGCATCGAGAGCTGGGACACGAAGTTGGTGAGGCGGGCTTTCTCTATCCGTTCCTGGGAAACGCAAAGCAGGATGTAAGCGCAATGGTCGCCGATGTGGCCACTTCGATTCGAGCGAAGGCACGCGACGTCGAAAGCCTGCGAGCGACCGTTGCTGAGACTCAGGCGGAGCTGATCGCACACACGGTGCACGCGATTCGCCGGCGGATAGCGGCCGGTGGGAAGCTCATCCTGTTCGGCAACGGAGGCTCGGCGACCGACGCCAACGACTGGGCGCTTGACTGCATCGCTCCGCCTGGTGGGTACTTGCCGATACCGGCAATTTCACTGTCGATGGAGCCAGCAAATATCACCGCGATCGCGAATGACGTGGGAGCGGATGTGATTTTCCTGCGCCAGCTCATCGCTCACGCGAGTGCGGGAGACGTGGCCGTCGCGCTCTCTACCAGCGGTGGCTCCGCGAACATCACCGCCGCCCTCGCTGAAGCGCGAAAGCGCAATGTGCTGACCGTCGCGTTGCTTGGGTACGACGGCGGCGAGGTGGTTCGGCGCGGCCTCGCTGATTTCGCGATAGTCGTGGCGTCGGACTACATACCCCGGATTCAGGAAGTGCAGGCATCGATCTATCACGTGATGCGGGAAGCAATCGGGATCGCCGATCGTGGCTGAGACCGTGGAGCTGTACGGTACGCAGAGCTGCATGTACACGGCGGACCTGCGCGAACAGCTGCTGTGGGACGGCAGGGAATTCACGGAGTACGACGTCGAGACCGACATGGCCGCACTGCGAAAGATGATCGAGCTGACGGGTGGCCAACGCACAGTTCCCGTGTTGGTCGAGGGCGGCCGCGTTGCGCAGATCGGATGGCAGGGTCGCGGATGCGTTGTCGCTCCTCCGCGCCCTGTTGAGCTCTAGCACGTCCGCGGATGGGATCAGCAGGTTCCCCGCTGGCTGACGTCCGCGCGCGGATCGTTCGCGTGCGCGGCGTCGTTCAGGGTGTCGGCTTCCGCCCGTTTGTCTTTCGCGCCGCGATGAGCTGCGGCATCACCGGGTGGGTGCTGAACGATGGAGAGGGTGTATGCATCCACGCGGAGGGCACGGAAAGCGCGCTGGATGCGTTCGTCGCGAGTATCGAGGCGAATCCCCCGCTCGCGGCGCGACTCGAATCGGTGGATGTCCGAGCGACGGAGCTCGCAGGGTCCGAAAACTTCCGAATACTTCGCAGCGAGCGAAACGATCGTTCCACTGCGCGCATTTCTCCAGACCTGCCGGTGTGTGACGAGTGCGTCGCGGAGCTCCTCGATCCCGCCGACAGGCGATATGCGTATCCCTACATCAACTGCACAAATTGCGGCCCTCGTTATTCCATCGTGCTCGGCATGCCATACGACCGGTCGAGAACCACAATGAATGCGTGGCCGATGTGCACCGAGTGCGCGGGCGAATATGACGATCCGGCTGATCGCCGCTTTCACGCGCAGCCTGTGGCCTGCGGAGCATGCGGGCCCCGTTACTCGGTAACAGATACCGACGGCGCCTCAGTTGATGGCGACCGCGCCATCGCGGTGGTCGTCGATGCCCTGCGTGCGGGCCGAATTGTGGCGATCAAGGGGCTCGGCGGATATCACGTTTGCTGCGACGCCGAGCAGGGCGCTGTGGTGACGGCGCTTCGAGAGCGAAAATTCCGGAAGGATCGTCCGTTCGCGCTGATGGCCAGGGATCTAGATGTCGCGCGCTCCGTCGTAGAGTTGTCGGCTGAATCGGAGGCCTTGCTCACGTCAATCGAACGCCCGATCGTGATTGCCGCTGCGCGAACGGAGCTGAACGGAGTGTCACCCGACAATCTCGATCTCGGTGTGATGCTTCCGTACGCTCCACTGCATCACCTGATGTTCGAGCGCGGAGCACCGCGGTTGCTCGTGATGACGAGCGGCAACCATTCCAGTGAGCCGATCGCCTACAGGGACGAAGACGCGCTCGAACGTCTGTCCGACATTGCCGACGTCTTTCTCGCGGGGCAGCGGCGAATCGCGCGACGTGTTGACGATTCGGTGACACGCGTGGGTGCGCTCGGTCCGGTGATACTTCGGCGCGCACGCGGGTTCGCTCCCGGCGTAGTGGCGCGCCTCGAGAGCTCCCTCCCGATTCTCGCCGTCGGGGCAGATCTCAAGAACTCGATCACACTCGTGATCGATGGTGAGGCAATCGTCAGTCAGCATATCGGCGACCTCGAGCACCACGAAGCGTACGTCGCCTTCGAAGAGGCGATTGGCGATTTGATGTCGATGCACGAGGTAGCCAGTGATGAGATCTGCACCGTGCATGACCTTCATCCTCAATACGCGTCGACCGCCTATGCCCTGGCATTGCCGGCAGCACAGCACCGCGGGATCCAGCACCACCGGGCTCACGTCGCCAGCGTTCTCGCAGAACGCGGAGAGCTGGAGAAGCGAGTCATAGGCGTGGCCTTCGACGGTACGGGTTACGGCGACGATGGGACGATCTGGGGCGGTGAGTTCTTCGCCGGAAGCGTGCTCGGCGGGCTCAAACGCGTTGCTCATTTGCGCCCTGCGCTGCTGCCGGGCGGGGATGCGGCGGCTCGATGGCCGGTACAGGCGGCCGCCGGATTTCTGTCAGGCATCGACGGCCTGCCTGATTTCATGGAACCTCCTTTTGAATTTCCCCATCGCTACGGCGACTCCGTGAAATTGGTGGAGAATTCACTACGCACTTTCTCGACGACTTCGGCGGGCAGGCTGTTCGATACGGTAGCGGCGCTCCTCGGGTTCACGCGAGCCGTGACGTTCGAAGGTCAGGCAGCCATGTGGCTGGAACAGCTGGGGCGGCGACGGAAGACAGCGCAACCTTACCCCTTTGCCTTCGAAGGCGGCGTGCTCGACTATCGGCCGGCGCTCGAGTCGGTCATCGAAGACCGGCGAAGAGGACGCGCGCTCGAGGAGATCGCTCGGGCCTTTCATCGGGGCCTCGCACAGTCGGTGGCCGGGGCCATCACTGCGCTTTGCGAACAGGAAGCGGTGGATACGGCGGTTCTCTCGGGGGGCGTGTTTCAAAACGATCTCCTTGTTGCTGATCTCGCGGCTTGCCTTCGGTCCACGCGGATAACTCTGTGGACCAACCGCATCGTACCGCCGAACGACGGCGGCATCAGCCTGGGGCAGGCCGCGCTCTCCCTCGAAGAACCGGCCTGATACCGGCTTTTCCATTTTCTTAACAAGGGAAACATCCGGACATACACGACGAGGCACGCACCGTGCGGCAATTTTCTTTTGTGACGAAATCTTCGCCGGCTTCATATCGAAGCGCCTCGATTGACATGGCGGCATCCGCCCTCCGGGCCCTCGCGCAGGTGACGCGATCGGCCGAACAGCGGCGCGCTCGCGACCTGGGGGTGAGCCCGGCCCAGCTGCTGATTCTCGGGTCGCTGTCAGCTCGCCCCGGCCAGTCCATCAACGATCTGGCCCAGTTCACTCACACTCACCAGACGTCAGTGTCGCCGCTGGTGCACGCACTGGCCGAAACCGGCCTGGTGTCGCGGCGCCAAAGCGCTAGTGATGTGCGCGAGGCCGAAGTGAGGCTTACGCCGAAGGGACGCCGGATAGTCGAGCGCGCGCGCAGGGGCACTGGATGGCCGTTGAAGGATTCATTGCAACAGCTGAAGGCGGACGACCGGAGCGAGCTGATACGCATCCTGTCGGTGTTGGTCGCCGCAGTGACGAGCAAGGAGGCAGCAACAAGAGGGGCCAACCCGCAGGGTGAAAAGGTCAGACGCCGCGCCATGGCTCAGGGCGGTTTATAGCGGCTGTTGTGAGTCCGAAAAATCACTTCGATGCCGCCTACTACAGGCGGTACTATGAGACTGCCGCGACCGCGGTAGTGGACGCGGCGATGAAACGGAACGAAGTCGCTTTCGTTTTGTCCTTCTGCCGCCACATAGACGTCGACATCAGGCGTTTTGCCGACGTCGGAGCGGGAACGGGATGGTGGGCAAAAGAGTTTTCGAAGCAGTGCAGGACGAATCCGGCGATCGAGACTTTCGACTCGAGCGTTACGGCGTGCGAGTTGTACGGCCACGAAAGGTCAACCGTTCAGCGGATCCGGGGCCGGCCTGCCGATCTCGTAGTGTGCCGCGACGTACTCCGATACGTTTCCGACACGGAGATACCGAAGGCGATCGCAGCGCTCGCGGCGAAGTGCCGCGGGGTGCTCTACCTGCACGTGATCACCAGCGATGACGACATCGACCGGGAAGCCAGTGACATGTCCGGCTACTTCCGGACTGCGGCGTCATACCGGCGCCGTCTAAAGGCAGCGGGGTTTCGTGACTGCGGAATGGGACTATTCGTTTCCTCGAGGCTACGATCGTTCGCGCCATTTACGATTGAGCTGCCTCGCTGAGCAACACGTAGCCGGCCATTGGGGTCAGGTAGTCAGCCCGGGCCAGCACGGTTTCGCGGCGGCATCGCTTCAATCTGCTGAATAAGCCCTTCCCGCAGTTCCTGTCGCGGTATGAACCCGAGCTCGGTGCGAAGTCTCGCACCGCTATATCGTGCGCTGGTAGCGAGCTTCGTCACCCGGTCCACTGTCAAAGGCAGCCTCATTCCGGAAATCGAAGAGAAAGCGTCAGCGAGCCGCGCCAGGACGATCATCGGTCGCAGCGGCAGCTTGAGGAACCGGCGCGACTTACCGAGAATTTCCGCGATCGTCTCCGCTATCTCCACCTGCGTGTAGTCGCGCGCATCGGTCACGACGTAGGTCGCTCCAACCGCCCTGGCGTCGGTGGCAACGAGCACGGCTGCGTCGATTGCGTTGTCCAAGGCGAGCATGCTCCTGACGTTGCGGCCATCGCCGGCGAGAGCGAATTTCCCTCCTCGAATCGCCTGAATCAGGCGTGCGACGTTGCCGCGATCGTGCGGCCCGTACACCACCGGCAATCGCAAGATCGTGACTCCCATTCGAGGAGTCGTGCTCATCACGACTCTCTCGCCATCGAGCTTGCTGCGGCCATAGGGCGATTCCGGAGCCACGACCGAATTCTCGTCCATCACCATTCCCGACGCAGGATAAACGGCGACGGTGCTGAAATACACAAAGCGCGCGACACGGGCTTTGACAGCTGCCTCGGCCAGCAGCCGGGTTCCTTCGGCATTGACACGCTGGAACTGCGCGTCGCTGGTGCCTGGATCGGCGTGCACCAGCGCCGCGAGGTGAAAAACCGCGTCGCGATCGCAACATCCTGCCGCAAGCGCGGCGGCGTCTCCGAGCTCACCGCGCACAATTTCCACTCCGGCTAGATGGGTCAGATGAGTGGCTTCACTGCCCGGTCTGACCAGCGCGGCAACCTCCCACCCGAGGTGCGACAGCCGCTTCGTGAGAGCGCTGCCGATCGCACCGTTCGCTCCGGTGACAAACGCCTTTGTGGGAAAGTTGAGCGCGGTCATTTGTTTACGACGGATCCGGTGCAGTCACGAGCGCAATTTAGTGACCCCACCCCGATCCGACGCATCAACTGCGCGTCTGATCGGAACCTTTTTCGCGCGATTTCGCTCGCTGGAGGGCGTTTCAAGCTAGATTGAGGAAGGCTCAAACGACGAGCTTTCCCGCCCCCGAGTCAATTATGCCCAAGCACAAAGTTCAGCAGCATCGCGTAACCTCCGGAGGACGCAGCTTCCACTTCGTCTCCTACGAAGCGCAGGTGGCGAATGCCCGCAGAGGTGATATCGAGATGGGACCGATGTGGTGTCTCATGCGTGCAGGCAAACGCTGGCCGGCGATCCCGTACGTGGAAGGCCAGACTGACGCTGAAGTGACACAGGGTCTTCAGGTCTGGCTGGAGAGTCACGGAATGCACGTGGCGCCGACCGCGGAGAGTGTCAGGGCGGGCTAACCGGCCTCGTTAGAGGTTCCCCCCCGTCCGCGCGCCTTTTGTTAGGTCGCGTCCCGCAAGAGGGTCGGCGCAGGGTGAGTCGCCACGCAGCAGGCTACCCGCCGGTACCCCTCAGTTCTTTCTGATCGATACGCGACCGTTGCCGGTAGAGAACCGGATTCGCCGGCCGCCCTTGCCGATCGTTCCCTGAATCCGCGAAGAATTCCAGCGCGATGGAAGATTCATCGCGAAATCGCTAGTCAGATTCTTGAACGGAATATTCGCGTCGACGACGGCTGACAGATCCGCCGGGAAACTGACGACGATCGATCCGTTTCCGGTCGAAAATTCCATGTCCCCGTCCGCCGGCAACGTCGCCATCTGTACGTCGATCCGGCCATTGCCCGAGCTCGCCGACACAGGTCCCGCGGATGTAGTGACACCGACGTTGCCGTTGCCAGTGCTGGCCCGTACCCTGCCCTGCGCCCCTTCCACCTGAATCTCTCCATTTCCGGACGACGCGAGAACACGCCCCGCCGCCTCGAGCACACTGACATCACCGTTGCCCGAGCTTGCCTCCACCTCGGCACCGGCATTCCGCACATCGACGTTTCCGTTGCCTGTCGCCGCGACCAGCTTCACTCCACGAGGAAGCGTCACGATGAAGTCAGCGCGGCCGATGTTGGAATCGTTATTGGAACGGGAGTCATACCCATCCGCATCGCAACGGGTTGTGCGCCGCCACAGCGCGCAGACGGTGACGTTGGCACCGTCACGCTGCACGTCGAAGGTGATGTCACCTTCAGACCGGAGGGAGAGGCGTCGCCGTGCGGTCACGACGACGGTTCGGCCAGAATTCTCGCGAACCTCTATCGAGCCCCGGAGGTTTCTGATACGAAGCCAGGATCCAGCGGGTATCTCCCCGCTGAAAACCGACGTGGCGGGGTCTGACGGGGTCTGAGCGGTCGCCGTAACCGCGGGGATCGAAAGCAGGATCAGTGCAGCAACACATAGCTTCATTGGAAGAGCTCCCGGGATCGGAAAGAATGTCTGCTGGATTCGACATTCGATCGGAGCTGTTGGTTTGAACGGGATTCAAACCGTTTCCTCCGGGGCTGCGGGGCCGTTGACGAAGAGTCCGGGGGCTCGGACACCAGCCCGCCGGCCCTCCGAAGCGTCCGGAGGGGCCGCCGTGGTGCTCCGTTGCCTGTCGTGGTGGGGTATGCGGAAGTCAGGCCGCCGGCCTGCCTTCGCGGGTTGTTCGGACACGATAGGGGCATGTAAGGGGAAGCACCCAATGCAGGGGGCATGAACCGCAACCTGACGGCGCGAACACGTCGGATCGAGGTACGAGATTCCCGCGCCGAACGAAAAGCGCAGAATTGCGGTACTAACCTGTTGGGCGGCTGCGGCGGCGTCCGCCCGACTTGACTCCCCAATGCTATCGGTCGGTTCGCGGAATCCGAGTCAGCGCGTTGCGTCCGGCAGCTGCAATATCACTTGACGGTGACGTACCGCTCCAGCCGAGCGATTTCCGTACTGTCGACGTACTTGCCGATCTCGCGGCGGAAGCGCTCGATTGAAGTGTAAGGCCGGTACTCCTCGAACTCGTGGCGCATCCGGGCCCCGACACCAGGGATGAGCATGATCTCCGCACCGGTCGCCTTATTGAGGTCGATTGGCATCCACAGCCGCGCATAGACGGAATCGCGCGCCTTTTCACTCAGCTTCGGCGACAGCACCTTGTCCAACGCGACCATGTTCGCGTACGGGCGTCCAGCGACGATCGCATCGGCGATCGGCTGAGTGACGCCGGGAATCGATGTCAGCTCCGAAGCGGTCGTCGAATTCGGGTTTGCCATCGCTGATTGCATCGTCGCAGCGGGAGCAGGGGTCGGCATCGCCTCGGGCGCCGCACCCACGTCTGTTGCCGCAACCGCAGCCGTGTCGGTCGCACTCGCCGCGTCATCCGCGCTTGTGTCTGCCTGGCATCCCTGCAGAAGCGCAAACAGCAACGCGGCCGCAATCACCTTCGATTCGATCCTTTTGCTTTTCATGTTGTCAGCTCCGTTGCGATAGCAGGGTGGCGGACACCCATTCCGACCGCCGCATGTGCGCGGAATCTGGCAGCAACTCATGCGCCACACCAGCAGTTGGCGTGTTTCCCGGCCGATTGTCTACCAGCTCACGAGATGACGGTCGCCTGAAGGAAGTTGGTCGCATCAGCGACAGCTATCGGCGTAATCCTCCGCGCTCCAGTCCGCACCGGGTGTCTCGATCGCGCCAAGGGTGTGAGACACTTCGTGCCTGAGAGTGCGCGTCATTTCCTGCAGCGTTCTAGGATTCAGATCGTCGATGCGGCGCGCCACGCGAATGAGCCAGGTGTCGTCGATCTCGTAGGTGTGGCCGACACCGTATAGACGGCCCACGCCTGTGTTTCGCACCAGCGCCTTTCGATACATGCGTACGCCCGGCAGGCTCGCAGCGACAGCTGTCCCCAGCTGTCTGCAGCGCGAGTCCGCATGTGCCCGCAACCTGCCGCCCTCTATGCGAAACGCCGAATCCTCCGCGGCACTCGGCAATGCGATCTCGCATACGGGGGAAAGGAGAGGTGAGGCGGGGGGCGCGCAACCCAGCAGCGCTGCAGCGCCAGCGGTGACCGGGACATACGCGTCACCGTCGCTTGTCGGAGAGGTAACGTCTATCCGCTCGGGCGCGGGCACGAACCGCGCTGGTGGCGCACAACCGGCTGCTGCCGAAAGTGCCAGCCATGTGCACGTTTTCAGCGAAAGTCTCATTCTTAAGGCGTTTGGCGGTGGATCGACCGTCCGAATTGTTCCAGGCCTGGCATTGTGATTCTACCCACTCGGATTGCCGGGGTTCTCCGGGGATGTCGACCGACAGTTTGAAAGTAATCCGGTCATGCCGCAACGGACCGGCTGTCCCGGCGTCTAACGTAAGTAGATTTGAGTCGTCGTCCCCCGAACCGGTGGAAAGGAAATGTCTCAGACGCACCTCCCTGCTTTGCCGGGCTCGCGCACTGCGAGGATCGCGGCCGCAGTTGCGCTTTGTACCGCGTGCTCCGGTGGGGGCGGCGAGCCGGTCGGACCGCTGCCCGTCACCCGTGTCGACGTGACTGCACCATCGACCACGTTCGAAGTTGGACAGGCGGTGCAGTTCCAGGCGTTCCCGAAGGATCGCAACGGAAACGCGGTCGGCAGCGCGGTCATCTCCTGGACGGTCGCACCCGCATCAGTCGCTTCCGTCAACGCCACCGGCCTGGTTACGGCGAAGAGTGCGGGGACAGCGACGGTGACTGCTACGGCAGGAGCTGTCGCAGGCAGCGCCGGAGTGACTATCAACGATTCCGGCATTCCACTGATTACTACCGTCTCGATGCCCGGCAATGCGTTCAGCCCCTTCAACGTGATCGTGCGCATTCGCGGCACAGTCAATTTCGACTTTCCATCGGAGCCGCACGATGTCGTCTTCGGGCCGGTCACCGGTGCGCCCGCGAACATCCCCGTTACCACCCGGACGGTTGTGCCACGCGTGTTCAACACCGCGGGCACTTTCCCCTACGATTGTCGTGTTCATCCCGGTATGAGCGGCCAGGTCACCGTCGTCCCGTAATCCATCGTACGCCCGCGCCTGGCGATATGCGAGGATTCGCAGCGCAACCTGCTGAAACGAAAAAGACTACCTGCCAGCTTGAGGCGGCGCTGGCGGGTAGTCTGTTCTCGTTGCGCGCTCAGCTGGCGGCGGCTATTTCGTAGCTCCGCGAATGGTGGGCGCAAAGTCGGGAAACACAAACGACAGCTTGTCGTTGGCGAGTCTGTTCCTGACGAGCTCCGCAAGGATGTCGCGGTGATCGATGGTGACCTTCAGGTCCTGACCGGACTCGAGGTTTTCGCGAGCGAGCGACGTCCAGTTCTGCGTCATCACCTTGCCGCCGGCAACGTTCCTGCCCATCACGAACATGCAGTTGCCGCGTCCATGATCCGTGCCGCGGCTGCCGTTTTCCCGAACGTTTCGGCCGAACTCGGAGACAACGACCACCGTCACCGATTGCGCCTGCGCACCGGCAATCAGGTCCTTGTAAAGAGCGGCGAGGCCGTTCGAGAACGAAGTCATGAGTGTTGCCATGCCTCCGGCGAGCGGATCCTGGTTGGCGTGAGTGTCCCAGCCGCCAATGTCCACCTGTATCGCCTCGACGCCGATGTCTGCCTTGATGAGCGCCGCGGCGGATCGCAGGCTGGTGCCAAACGATCCCGCTGGATACGTCGCCCCGTTAGCAGGCGCGTAGCCGGTGAAGTTGATGACGCGCAGCAGGTCGACGGTGGCGATTGCGTCGAT
>Ga0136617_10000445_pt1 | contig 34557 bp, 35 predicted proteins | sample AntDrymUQ3222106_2_FD_129672 | JGI IMG/M metagenome (GOLD analysis project Ga0136617, IMG submission 129672) | Polar desert sand microbial communities from Dry Valleys, Antarctica - metaG UQ322 (21.06) | ecosystem: Environmental > Terrestrial > Soil > Desert | place: Antarctica: Dry Valley... | reverse complement strand
GGCCCTCGACGATCTTGTCAATGACCTGATCCGGCTTGTTGGCGTTCTTCGGATCGTTCCTGGCCTGCGCGCGGGCAATCTCACGCTCTTTTTCCAGAGCTTCACTGGGAACGTCTTGCGGCGAGACGTAGCGCGGCTCAGCAGCGGCGATATGCATGGCGACGTCCTTGACTAGCTGTTGAAATTCGTCTCCACGGGCCACAAAATCGGTCTCGCAGTTTATCTCGACCAGTACGCCCACCTTGCCGCCCATATGGATATAAGAACCGACAATTCCTTCGGCAGCGATGCGACCCTCACGCTTTCTTGCGGAAGCCAATCCACGCTTTCGTAAGATATCGATGGCCAGCTCTTCATTTCCTTCGGCTTCAACCAGTGCGTTCTTGCACTCCATCATACCGGCCCCGGTCTTCTCGCGAAGTTGCTTGACCGCGCGTGCTGTTACTTCTGCCATGATTGCAAATTTCTCCAGTAATTTGAGTGGCACAGACTTTAGTCTGTGTTGGTTTACCGCGCAGCACAGACTGAAGTCTATGCCACTGGTTAACGAAAAGCGCAGCCAGGCGGAACTCCCGCTTAAAGGCTGCGCTCACCGATGAATAAGAAATCTAAATTATTCGCTAGCTCGCCGCGACGACAGACTCGGCACTTTCATCCACAGCGCCCGCCTCCATAGCTTGCGCCTCGGGAACAGGTGGTTGATCGCCCCGGGCTCCGTTATTAGATTCCGCCGCGGTCACAGCCGGCTCTTCTTCCGAGGTCTCACCAGCCTCCGAAGCTTCACCTGCCTCGCCTGTTTCAGCAGGGGCAATCGCCACTCCGCCTTCTGTGGCTATTTGCTGACCCTCAATAATCGAGTCGGCAATGCGAGAAGCAAAAAGTCGCACCGCGCGCAGAGCGTCGTCGTTCCCGGGAATGACATAATCAATTCCTTCCGGTGAACAATTCGTGTCCACGACTGCGACAATCGGGATGCCTAACCGGTTCGCTTCAGCTACTGCGATCTCTTCCTTGCGCACGTCGATGATAAAAATCGCATCCGGCAGCCGGCCCATCGACTTGATACCGGAAAGATTCTTATTCAAGCTTTCCCGTTCGCGGTCGAGTTTGATGCGCTCCTTCTTAGTCAGCTTTTCGGAGCGACCATCAGTTTGCATCGCTTCCAGTTCCCGGAGGCGCTTAATCGACTTTTGGACCGTCTGAAAATTGGTCAGGAGACCGCCCAGCCAGCGCTGATTGACGTAATACTGGCCACAGCGCTCCGACTCTTCCCGGATGGCATCTTGAGCCTGACGCTTAGTACCAACGAACAGAACTGTCTTGCCACGATCTTCAGCAATCAGGTTGGTGACGAAGCTTATCGCCTCCCGAAACATGCGCTGGGTCTTTTGCAGGTCAATGATGTAAATGCCATTGCGCTCACCGAAGATGTATTCCTTCATCTTCGGGTTCCAACGCCGTACCTGGTGGCCGAAGTGTACGCCGGCCTCCAGAAGTTCTTTCATCGTAACCGAAACCAAACTAATTCTCCTTTGTGAACTGGTTTAATGTACTCGCCGCGACTCTCCGCCCTCTCCCCGAGAGCAACCAATCCGAGCCACGACAATGGTTTAAAATTATCTTCGATTGCCCAAATCTTGATTTGCGATTCGAAGTAGGCGGAAATGACCTTTAGCCTGGCAGGGTCACGCTTTTAACAAACCCAAAATCAAAAATCTAAAATCAAAACTTATCGTTTCGAGAACTGGAAGCGCTTGCGCGCGCCCTTCTGACCATATTTCTTGCGCTCTTTAATGCGCGGATCGCGCGTGACCAGACCTGCCTGTTTCAACGCGGGACGAAGGTCAGCATTGAATTCCATCAGCGCGCGGGTAATGCCATGGCGTATCGCGCCTGCCTGGCCCGACGGACCACCGCCCTTAACATTAATCAAAAAGTCAAACTTAGTCGTCGTCTCAGTCAACTGAAGCGGCTGACGGATGATCATGCGCAACGTTTCGTTGGGGAAGTACTTATCGAAAGGCTTGCGGTTGATCTGAACTTCACCCGAGCCCGGGCGAAGGTAGACTCGCGCTGTCGAGGTTTTTCGTCGTCCTGTTCCGTAGTATTGGATTTCAGCCACTGTTATATCGTCCCTTTATCTACTCCGTTTTGTTACTGTTGATTTGAACGAGAAGTGAATTCGTGGGGTTGCGGGCGCTGCGCCGTGTGTGGGTGGTCGGCATCGGCGTAGATCTTTAATTTCTTCCCCATTGCCTTGCCAAGCTTATTCTTTGGCAACATTCCTTTAATCGCCAGCTCCAGCACTCGCTCCGGACGCTTGGCGAACATATTCCTTGCCGAAACCTCCCGCAGGCCACCGGGATAAAGAGTGTGATGCCGGTACACCTTTTGATCAATCTTTGCCCCCTTGAGCACTGCCTGCCGGGCGTTAATCACGATTACGTTGTCGCCCATGTCCATGAAAGGCGTCCACTGGGGATTTCGTTTGCCCGATAATATTGACGCCACCTCTGACGCCAGATGGCCGACCGTTTGGCCGGCTGCATCGATAACTAACCATTTTCGTTTGAGCGCAAGATCTTTGCCGCTAGGGAAGTATGTCGACATAGTTAACTATCTCTGTTTTAAGCGATTAAAACGCGAACGGCTAGAATACAAAAGGGTTGAGAATATTGTCAAGGCGGCCATTATCGCGTACACGTCACACTATTAGCGGGGTATGACCACTTTGGCAGTATCCAGCGATGCGGAAACAGACTCAAGATCGTCGGTACGGCTATGCCTCCTGATGTGAGCTGGTGGCTATGCCCCGCCGTTGGCCGACTTAATTTTTTCGGGGGCTTTGCCCGGGCCGTAGGCCCAGTCATTGAGGCGACTGTGACGGAAGGACGTTGGAATATGTCAAAACTCAGTGAGGTTAGGAAAGACCTCAACTCTAATGTCGTCGCTCATTACAGAACCGCGAGCGGTAGCCACCGGATCCAACACTCACCATCCGGTAAACCGCAACAAGCCGAGTTGAATCTAGGATCCGGTCGCTAGCGCTCGCCGTTCTGTATTGGAGCAGGAACTTGCTCCAAGTTAATTTCCATCGTCCCTACCGCCGATCGCATAGCTGCCTTTGGACGGTTGTGCCGAACACGCCCACTACGTGAGACAAGAAAGGCTCCCCGGCCAGTCGCCGGGGAGCCTTTCATCGAAGCGATTTCGTTGCGGTTAAGGCTGGGTAGGTTTGGTGCCGTCATTCCGCTTTAGCTTCGGAGCCTCCTGCTTCTCAGCGGGTGTCGGCTCAGCACCTGGAGTAGCGGTGGGCTCATCCGGTGTGGGCTGACGGCGTTTCAACGTGGGACGTCCCGGAGCTCCTTCTTCGGCACCCGCAAGAGCACCGGCCGTCGACGCGCGCGCGTTGGAAAGTCTTAACAGCCGACCCTTGACCCTCTGAAACTCCGAGCTGCTGATTACATATTCTTCCCGCTCGGGGAATCGTGCCGCAAGCGCCAGAGACGCTGCGCGCCGTTCCGGAGGCGCCGGGTGCGTGGCGAAAAGCTTAGATATGAAACCGGGCTTCTTCTTATTTTTAGCCTCCAGTTTTTCAAACATCGTGGCCATCGCGGTGGGGTCGTAACCGGCGGCGTACATATACTGCACCCCAAACTTGTCAGCCTCCTCCTCCGCGCCACGACTAAACCTCATGAAGCCGAGGAGGGCTGCAAAGCCGCCACCCTGGTAAATCAGCTGACCAAGGCCGCCGCCAAAAATTATGGCCGGGATCAGGATTGCATACTGGGTAAGTTCCGCTTTTCTTTGGTTCTCGACGGCGTGACGGGCAGCCACATGCGCAATTTCATGAGCCATTACACCTGCGAGCTCCGCTTCGTTGTCCGCCGCCAACACCAGGCCCTTGTTCACATAGAAGAAACCGCCCGGCAAAGCGAAGGCGTTTACCTCATCGGAGTCGATGACCTTAATCGTAAATGGCACCTTTGCGTCAGAGTGGAGGACAATGTTCTGTCCCACCCGATTAACGTATTCCGTTATCACAGGATCATCGATAAACTTGGCCTGCCGATCAACCTCGGCCGCCAGCTCGCGACCCAGACGAACCTCTTTTTCAGTGGAGCCGCTCATCCCGGCGATGATGCCCTTGTTGATATTCCGTTTCCCGATCATGGTCGGGTTTTCGTTCGTGGAAAGGGCCTTGCCGGGAGTAGTGGCTGTGGAAGTCGCTTTCTCCGGGGCCTTCTTCGGGTCTTCTTTGGAAGTGCCCTGACTCTTGGCTGGTTCTTGCGATTGGGTCGACTGAGCTATAACCCGGACCGAACTCGCGAACAGCGATGAGGCCAGCAACAAAGCAGTTGCAATGCGGGAGAAATTGTTCATTTCGGAAACCTCCAGATACTTCGAAACCGGCCCAAAAAGAGAGAGGTCCGGCGGGACTACTATTCAAAGGCCACAGATTAATGTCTAAGTGCGCGGCGAAACCTATTACAGAAGCTCAACGAAGAACTAATAGAAGTTGGTTTTCGCTATTTCCTGAAGCGCAGTCTATGATGCCAGTGGCGAGCACCAAGGTTGCGCGTTTCATGATGCTTACCTGGCAACTCTAAAGGGTTAAAGCCATCCAGTCTCCACGAGGCACATTGAAGCAAGGGGGCACCCATTATAGTTCAGCTAAGTTAAGAAAACCTAAGAAATCAAGGTCTTACCCGAAGAGGCCTGCCAATCTCCGCGTAACTATCTAAAGGATTAGCCTGGATAATGCCAGAGGCTACCCCCAAAAAGAAATCAAGACCCTCCTTGTCGATTGTGGGATCCGGACGCTTGGGAACGGCCCTGGCCATCGCCTTGTCTTCAGCGGGCTATCGGATAGAAGCCGTCGTGACGCGTCACTCAGCCCGCGCAAAGAAAGCGGCCGCCCTCGTTGGAAACGCCACCGCTGCGCTAACCGCTGATGAGTTGCCTCTGCTGCCGCCGTCTAGGATTGTTCTCATAGCGACGCCAGATGACGAAATTGCCCACGCTGCCCAAAGGCTAGCTGACTCCCGGCGGAGTTTGCTTAAGGGGAGCATTGTCCTCCATACAAGCGGTGCGCTGGCTTCGGACGTTCTCAAACCCCTAAGCGGCATCGGTATTCACGTTGGTTCGCTGCACCCCCTGGTGTCCGTAAGCGATCCGCGAACCGCCCAGAAGAATCTGCGCGGCGCGTTCTATTGCATCGAAGGGGACGCTGCCGCAACTCGAACGGCGCGGGCAATCGTCCGCGATCTCAAAGGACGTAGCTTTACGATCTCCTCTGATAACAAGCCCCTCTATCATGCCGCCGCGGTTATGGCCTCAGGGCACGTGCTAGCCCTATACGACCTCGCTACCGAGATGCTGGTGCATTGTGGTTTGGAACGGAGCAAGGCCCTCCGGGTCTTGTTACCCTTGTTGCAAAGCACGGTCACCAATCTCTCGCGTTCGAACCCCGCGCGTGCTCTGACCGGCACTTTTGCCCGTGGAGACGTTGCAACGGTTCGCAGGCACTTGCAAGCACTCTCCCGGAATGGACTCCAGGAAGCGCTCGAGGTCTACGAATCGCTCGGTGCTCGCTCCCTTAGCTTGGCAGCTAGTAATAGATTGGAACCCAAACTCGTTGAGCAAATAAGACGAGCCCTGACCGCGCCTGCAAAAAAGTAAGGGGCCATGTGCTTGCTTGTGCGCTGAAATCGCCGCCGCCCACGCCATCGCCGGAACCATCAATGATAACGAGCTGCATCCCGAATACATCGTGCCTTCGGTTTTCGATAAACGAGTAGCTGAGGCCGTGGCGCGCGATGTGGAAGAGGCTGCGTACCGAACAGGCGTCGCGCGGCGGGATCGAGCGCAAGGAGAGTCAACGGTCTAAACTGGCCCTCACGGGCGGACCCTTCCGCTTTGTCAGAAAATCGAGCACTGGCCATGATAACTGCTAGGAGAGATACTTCAGGGCTTTGCTTTCTTCTTATCATTCTGGGGGCGTTGCGGTGCTTTGAGGCAAGGCTCGACAAGCGCCAATGTAGTCAGTGCGCGCAGGGATTTGTTGGTAAAATTGCTGGCCTGATACAAGGTGCCGTCGAAATCCATTCTGCCGACTGCGCGCAACGCATTCTCAGGGCTAAAACCCGGTGTCTGAAACGACGCGTAACTGCCGAAGGTCTTTCCCTCAATCTTTCGGATGAGGTACTGCCGCGAAAAGTCAGGTTGCTCAATACGGTTGATAGCCTTCACGGCGTCTCCCAGCACCGCGATTGCCCGGCTCATGTCGACCTTAGTGTAGAGATAGGCCACGCCCAGCACCGTACGGGCGGTGACCATCGTAGCAGGCGCTTTGGCGGCAGCGGCGATCACTTCTTCGAGCATTTCTCGCGCTTGGGTCTGATCCATGTTTTGCTTCAGCGACTCCTGGGCGATCTGGGAATAGAGGTAGCCGCGTTGGTCCATCTCATCCACTTTCGACGCGAGCTTACGAGCTACGTCAAGCTGCTTGTCTTTTATCGCGCGCTGTGTGCGACTGAAATAGAGCCAGTTTAGCAATTGCAGTCGCACTCCCGCATCCGAGATCTTGTCAACTATGCTAAGCACCCGTTCGAGATCTTCGTTCGCGGAAGAAGCGCCGATTATGGCAAAGACAAATTGCTGATCGCGCCGGTCAACATTGGGATTCTTCTCCGCAGCCTCGATCTGCTCATCAAAGTTTTTATTAGGTGCGTTTTGCGCGCTGATGATCTGGCCCACGCGGCTCTGTGAATTGTGGGGCAGCTGCGCAAAGATGCTCCCTTTCGCTTGCTCCACCGCCGGCGCGAGGTCGGGCAACGATTGCTGGATCTGTTTTTCCAGACGCGTTATGGCAAGCCACATTTGCCCCGGTTCCGAAACGTCGCTGGACGTCGCAAGGTCCAAAGGGCACTCAATTTGTTGTCGCACACGACGCAAAAGAGTTTGTAACCAGCAGGCGTTAAAGCTGCGGATTCGGCGCGAAGCCGTCGGGGACCTTATATACTGTGTAGCCGGGCATCTCTCCCGCTTCACGGTCGTTGCCAAAGGGATAGGATGACAAGTAGAGAACTCTCCATGGGGGCGTTGGCGTAAGCAGAAAGCGCGTCGCGGTAAAGCTGGTCGGCTGCCGCCCGGTCTACTTCAGACAGTTGGTAGAGAAAAGAAGGAAGGCTCAGCGTCGCCGGATATCCCAAGCGAGCTTGCCATACTTAGGATTTTCTCCGCAGTCCTGTTTTCCTGGTGCGCATCTTTGCTGGCCTTCTCGTCGGCCTCGCTCTGGGAATCTTTTAGCATCTCGTCAGTCAACTTCTTAGCCCAGGACAGATCGCGTTTGGCAATCGCATTGATTACGGTGTAGCGCTGGTCAGGTGGGTTAGTCACTAAACCCACTCCCTCGCGGCGGTGCTCGTCGCCTTTTCTCCTTGAAATCATTGGTCGCCAAATCGAAGGCTTCAATAAAACTAGCGCGCGCCTCTTCATTTCGGTAGGGCCAAAGCATATCGGCAGCGCGAATCACTACGGCAATGCGCTGCATACTGTCATCGAATGTCTTCGTCGCGGCAATTTGTTGTTCCAGGATCTCGAGCGCGTTCTCCCTGTTGCAGGAAGAGGAAGCTGCGACAGGCGTCGCTTTCTTTTGGGCCAACGAAGAGGCATTAAGAGTCGCGACCAGGCAGAGCACAAGCACAAAGCGAAGGTTGCTGACGAGAATGCTTATCGAGGTGAAATCTTTCAATTTCACTGCGGGCAAGATGCCGGCGCTCCGGTGTGCAAGTGTACTCCTGGTTATCACGTGACGACACTGGAACGCAAGCTTTGCGCTATCAGCGGCACGATGCGACGGGGAACGGCGATGGCTTCCTTGATGTGGCGCGCATGTGTGAAATGCCCGGCCACATAGATTCCACGCACGTTAGTCTCAAACGTTCCAGGATCATAGACAGGAACCTCCGTCAGCTTACCTGGTTCAGTCCTCACTCCCAGGTTTTTCAGCAAGGTAAGATCGGCGTCACTCCCTATCAGAACAAACACGACATCGTTTGGGATTGATACCATTTTAGCTTCATCAGTTACCAGCCTAACTTCCTGGTCACTAATCTCTAGGATATCTTTGTAGAGGATCACGCGCAGCCGTCCTTCGGCAATCTCTTTTTCCAGCGGACCGCGCACCCAATGTTTCATCGCCCCGGCTTTAGGGTCGCGGTTCTCCCAGTCCTCGCGCCAAATCGCGAACGTCGTCCGGGACCCTTCTTCGGAGAGAAACAAGGCCGCTTCAGCAGCACTATTGCCACCCCCAACAACCAGTGCTTCCTTGCGGACGTAAGGATAAGGCTCGACAAACATATGATGGACCTTGGGCAGATCTTCGCCCGGGATATTGAGTCGCCGTGGATGGGCCATCGCGCCAATAGCAAACAACACGCGCGCTGCCTGGTATTTCCCACGAGGGGTACGAACCAGAAAACCTTCCGGCTCAGTCTGGTTAACGTCAGTCACTTCCTCCTCGGTGATAATTTGCATGTCTTGATCCAGCGCGAAATGGATGTAATGAGAGAGAAGCTCTTCGCGAGTGGGCTTCTCGCGCACGGGCTTCAAAGTTCCCTCGCGCATTTCGAGTTCATTAACGGTGGAGAACAGTGTTCTACCAATCGGGTAGTGACGGATCGTATCGGCGATTGTTCCTTTCTCAATTACGAGATAACTCAGTCCTTCGCGTGCCGCGGCATCCGCGGCAGAAAGTCCCGCGGGGCCGGCACCGATAATAATCAGGTCGAAGTCTTCGTTCATTCGAAACAACCGACCTTCGTCCAATGTTCAATGTTCGACATCAGTCATTCAGTTTAGAGTTGAACTCTAAACTTCTTAAACTACGCCGACAATGAACATTGGACATCGGGCCGTCTTAGAAGAATACTTCCCCGCTGGCAACCACTACCGAAGGTCCACCAACTCTTACCTGTTCGATCGCACCGGCTTCGCCCTTCACTTCCAAATTGATCCTGCTCGGGCGACGGATGAAATCGCCTTGTTCGATCACAAATGAGAAACTTCCGTCTACTGGTTCAACTCGAGAGGCGCCGTAGTGGACCAGGTAAGCTCCCAGGGCCCCGGCCGCGCTGCCCGTGGCCGGGTCTTCCGGAATGTCGTCATCCGGAGCGAACATGCGAAGGTGCGCACGCGCCTTGCCTCCCTCGATGGTTTCGCGGGTGAACGGGCAGCAACCCGTGGCGTCCAGAGTCGTGTAAATCTCCGCGAGCAAAGCAGCGTTGACTCGACAACTCCTCAGGTCCGCCAAAACGCGAATTGGAACCGCCAGGAATGGCAAGCCGGTTGAGATCACTTGAATCGGTAGGCCCTCATCCAGATCCTCCTGGGACAGACCTAAGGCTCGCGCGATGTCTGCTTGGTCTTGGGGGGTGTCGATTAAGGCGCCCAAGGCCGGTTTACCCTGTGTCATTACCACTTGGACCGGCTGTCTTTCTTTGAATTCTATGTCTACCGGAAGAACGCCGATGCCCACCTCATGGAGTATGCGAGTCCAACCCGTTCCAGTCTCAGGCAAGGGCACTACACCTTCGCGGGCCAGCGCGTTCCAGGTGCCAACGACGGGGTGACCGGCGAAGGGAATCTCACGTCTGGGAGTAAAGATCCGCAGCCGGCGCAGCACTTTTTCCGATTCGCTCCCGATGCGATATTTATCGCGCGTGGATTCCTTCATGCTGGTTTTCGGCCCATTCGCGCCTTTGGAATCAGCCCCATGCCCTTCTTCAGGCTTCAGCACGTAGACGGTTTCTGAAAGATTCATCTCCCGGGCAATTCTTAACATCTCCTCCGTGCTCAGACCTTCAGCTTCCGGGAACACAGCCAAAGGATTGCCACCGAACGCGCGATCGGTGAAGACATCTAGCTGTAGAAAGCGATAGGTTGCCATAGTTAACTTCCTTACTTCGGAATAGCGATCAGTTCATTCCATCATCGCGGCGCAGGTGAAACTGGTCAAGTTACAATTCCGAGATGGCGATCAGATTTACCTTCAGTTGGGGAATCAGACCGCACATTTGCGCGGATGAAACGCAGGCGAATTGCCTCATCTAAAACCCACCGAATTGCCTCATCTAAAACCCACTCGAAATGGGTATCGTTGCCTCATTTAAAACCCATTCCAAATGAGAAGCAGTTAGGTTCGATGTATCGGAGACATTGGAGGTGGAGATGAGCCTTGATGAAGGCGAGGCAGGAAGTTACAGCAGTGGCGGGCAGCATTCCTGGCAATGGTCGCCGCGGCCGCCGCTTGCGGTGCTTGCCGCGCTTGCGCCGCGGCTTTACCAGTCCCGCTCCCTGCAAGGCCTGCTTCACCCAGGTGTAACTCAGCTCGATCTGGTGTTCTGCTCTCAGCTTCTCGTGAAAGTGCTGCACGTTGAAGTCAAAGTATTGCTCCTGATACAACCGCAATACCGTCTTTCACGGTCTCCAACGGGACTCGCTTCGGGGAAGGTAGGCCCCGCCGCCGATCAAACAATCCTTCATACCCTTCATGCTCAAAGCGCGTCTTCCAACGCTGCATCTGGTGGCAACTGATCCCCAGGATCTCTGCCCCCTGATACCACGTGATCCGCTTGGCCATCGCCCGTAACATTACATCCTGTAGCTTCATTGCCCGCTCCACTGCGACCTGGGTCATCTGAACGAAAGCGGACACTTCATTTGCTAATCAGACCGGACATATCATGTGCTACTGACAGAAGCGGATAATTGTCTTGACAGGTTCCTTGCTGTTCTATATAAGGCGCCTGTCCCGCTAGATTCAATACCGCGTGCCATCTAAGGCACGCCTACCTTAACTCGGCCTCTCATTTTCTAATCGGCTTTTATTGCCGCGTTTTCCCACTTAGGAGGTTTCCTTAAATGATTTAGAAATCCCCTGCAAAGCGTCAGCCTCACTGGGATCTATCTCGTCTCTGCTGATTGTACCCCTCGCATTGCTCTTGACTCTCGAGACCGATAGGAGCGGTCTACGCCATGTTCAACTCAACTATCGTCGATGTAGCGATTGGCATGATCTTCATCTACCTTTTGCTCAGCCTGATGTGTACCGCCGCCAGTGAGATCATCGAATTAATGCTCAAGAAGAAACTGCCCTGGCGCTCTCCCTCGGCGCGCCATTCTGGTTTGATTTGTTGAACAAGTTCATCGTGATTCGCTCCGCCGTCAAACCACATGAGAAGAGCCCGGAAGAAGGATCAAAAGACTGAGCTTCAACGCACTCAGACTACAAATTGAGGTCTATACAGCCTCGCCGCTAGACACTGCCACAGTAGAGGTCTTTGATTTGGGTCATCGGAGAGAAAGAACGGGAGGCAGCCCGGTGGACTGAGGCATGCGGTCTCATGCCTGCTTCAGTGATTCAAATCCATCATCAGTCGGAGGTCCAAAAATGTCTGCAAATAATCCTGCAGGGAGTGCTAATCCTTCGGGTAGTGTCGTCAAGATAGGCGCAAAGAAGTGCAAACCATTTATCTTTGAAGTAATGGTCTATAGTCCCGAGGCCGGATACAAGGCGGAGATCGTTGTTGAGCGCGGATGCACCGCGACCAATGATTCTGTTTGGAAATTCGTCTTCGACCTTTACAAGAAACAAGCCGCCGGCGACGGTTTTGATCAGCTCGTTCATGTGTCTTACCGCGCTCTGACTGCGCAAGAGAATGCTGCCGTAGTGGGCATGATCGATGGAATGAGCGACGCCCAGGCAGACAAACTACCTGCCCTGCATGACGCTGCCAAGAATTTTCATGACACTCCCACCCCGGAAACCAAGGCCGCAGTATTGGGAGCTGCCAAAGGAGTGGTGACGGCGGAGAATTGATCAACCGCTGTTTTTGGTGGGTTGATCTTCCGGCGAAGGACTGGAGCGTTATGAATAATCGACGGCGGGCTTTCCTTGTCCCAACAGTATTGTGCCTGTTTCTCGCTGGGGTCTGGGTAAGCTCCGCCCGCGCCCAAGTCGAAAAGGGATCGGGATGCCAGGAGACTATTACCGCGAATGATGGATTCAAGATTCGCTCGGTAAAGGTTAAGGCACGGTATCTACCCGACCTCGCGATTCCCCTACCATCCTCTGGAACGGACTATTCACCGGACCTGCTGCTTCCGATTTTGGAAAGCGTTCACCAGGCGATGAGAAAGGAAGCCAACAGAGAAGGTCAAGAGGGCGAAACCGAACATAGGTTGCTCAAGACGGTGACAGTGGGAAAGGGAAAGGCCAAGGAGACGTCCCGTTCCGGGGGGGCGATTAATCTCAAATTCGTTACCTCGTGTACAAAAGTGATCGACGCGTCAGAGTGTAAGTCAGCTCTCGGAGAGGCAAACTCGAAATGTGTGGATGTGATTGTGCACGCCTTCTCCCTGCGGGTGGATACTGCGAATCCGGTGTCGAACCTTCTCAATATTCCTCGCTCCAATCAACCGTCATTTTTGAGCCAGGTGCCGGGTCCGCTCCTTGCACTCAACCCTAAATTTGGCTTCAATCGGGACCGAAAATTCGGGAGCAGCGCAACATTTGAGATTTCCGCTAATCTTCTTGATCTTTCAAAAAACTTTGAGCGGAAACCGCTTAAAGAAAAGCGTAGTCGTCTGGATCTGGAACTTAAGGGACAGCCATCTTTGGACGGCTCCTTCTATAAGATGTCCTCGAAGATTTCCTTCTCACGCAGTATCTCAAAGAATATTGATAGGCTTGCAGTAGAGGCAGGCTTTACGGCTGACCGGGACCCTCTCAGCCTCAGCCAATATTTGCGGAACGCTGCGACTATAGGCGGTGCTATCAAACTGCGAACAGATCTCGAGCTCTTCGGTGATGTTGCACTTAGTGCTCGGTATCGCCGGTCGAGTAACAAGTTCACCAGCCCGACTGCTCTTCCGTCAGAGTTTACTAATGAGAACGCCTTTGAGGGCACCGCTCTGCTCGATGGCCGGCTCTGGAAGGGCGTTAGTCGTCTGGCCGTCTACCTGGATGCAAACTCGCCTAACAAGAACCTTGACAGCTATTACCGTGTCGCCGCACTTTGGGGTTACCAGAAGGAGTTTCTAGTTAAGCACAACCAAAGCGTCGGAGTGGAAGCGCTGGTCGGTGGCGGACACGCCTGGGGGACAGTCCCTCAGTACGCCCGTTTTTTCGGTGGCAACTCAGCCAAGAACTTTCTCTATGAAGCGAAGGAGTCCTCTGTCGTAACCTCGTTTCCCGTTGGTCCCTTGCTGCGGAGTTTTGGCAGCGGGCAAGCTACGGTAAGCAACGGCCTTGCCCGAATAGGTGGTACTTCATACTGGAACCTGAGTCTCAACGTCAGCGTGCCCGTTCCCAAGTGGTCCAGCCCACTCGTACCTGACATCACAATTGAGATTCCGACTGGTGTTGCCGCTGATCAAAATCCGATCATGGAAGATCGTCCGCTCAGGGTGATTCTGAAAAATCAGGGTGAAAGCAGCCGGAAGGTACTCGAGAGGCTATTTGTGAAAGAGGGCCTGTCTCAACCCGAGGCACTGGCTAAGAGCCGCAGAGAGGTAAAGAGCATTAACTCTATACTTGGCTTTATTGCCGATGAAGCAAACATATATTCTGTGAAACCGCTCTTCATGTTTGATGCCGCCAGACTTAATGCGCCGGGCACAACCAATAACAAAACCCGATTTGCCTTCGGCGCGGGCGTGCAGTTCACTGTAGTCATCGCCAAGTTTGAGGCTGGCTATATGCGAACCTTGAATCCACTTCCCGGTGACGGTGAAGGAAACTTCGTGACGCGGTTGTTCTTCCAGAATCTGTTTTGAGCGTAGAGGCAGCGTCCCAAGGACCACTGATGTAAACCTCAGTCTCTCGGACAGGGCGCGTGTTGCCCCGGACACATCATGCTGGCAGTTTTTTGAGCATTCACCTTAGTGGGTTTCTTTGTTTGTAGAGAACTGGCGTGGGAAGTCGCGCTCACGTGACAATCTATTTTTGGAGTAAATCTTTATGAACATCATTACGCTTCTTCCCGCCAGCGGGGTCGGGTTTGTAACAAATAACCGAGGCGCTAACGGCGAATTTCAATTTGGACAGCAATCAACGATCGATGCTTGCCTGGCAGTCGGCAGGGAATGGAACGTTTCGCATCTTCACCGATTTTCGATCGGACAGATTTCCAAAAAAGGCGGCGGGCCAATGCCACCCCATCTGTCTCACCGGCTGGGCGTCGACGTTGACGTGAGGCCGATGCGGACAGATGGTCAGAACGCCAGGGTTACAATCGATGACGCTGCCTACGATCGAGCAGCAACCACCGCCTTGATCGACATGTGGTGGCGGAAGGCTCCAGTCCAGTTAGTCCTGTTTAACGATCCGACAGTGATTGGAGCAGAACTAAGCCGGCCTTCCCCGGGGCATGGCAATCACTTTCATGTTCGTCTGAGAATGAGGGGCGCGACGATTAGGATCAGGGATCGAGGATCGGACGTCGCCGAGTTACAGGCGAGGCTGGGGGTGACACCAGATGGGCGTTTTGGTCCGGTAACGGCGCAGGCGGTCGAAGAATTCCAAGCCGCGCATGGTCTCACACCCGACGGAGTTGTCGGCCGCGACACGTGGGCGGCGCTCGGAGTCGTGTAGCGACTTTTATTGGGGTGTTCGGTATCCGCGGCCAAATTGCAAAAGAGATTGCTGCCGCGATCTTATACGACGTGGAATCTCCCTAGACAAAAGGGTAGTGGTAACCAAACGCCGGGAGCTACAGCAATCTGGCGATGATCGGTGCGGGATCGATCGATAAGTCGCGCCCGATCACTAAGGTCACAAATCGAACCAAGGTTGGAAAGCCGTTAAATCGAAACTGAGCACCAGATGATTCGCAACCCGCTAGAGCAGGCTCAAGAGAAGTGGTTAAGTTTTCGGACCGACCAAATTTCCTCACTAGACAAGGATCCCAGCTAGAAGTTGATGGCGATTTTGATGATTCTTTGGCTTACGACTCAGTTGAAAGTTTGATGAATGATAGGAGCGAGAGACAATGGCTACTGGGACGGTGGTAATTGATCCTGGTCATGGCGGCACTGGCTCGATCGGCGGTTCTGATGGTAATCACGCCGTCAGCGCGAGCGGCGTCAAAGAAAAAGACCTGACTTTGATTTTGGCGAATCTGGTAAGGTCTGCGTTGGCCTGGAGTGGGGTGGTGGTTGGAAGAAGTTTATCGACAAACCACACGTGCAAATGCCCGGGCTCACTGTCGCACAATGTCAGGCGTGCTACAAGAAGGGTGGCCTCGAGAACGTCTGGGCTAAAGTGCCACCGATTGTTTGAGTTGTAAAGAAAGTGGTGGTTAAGCGAGCTAAGAAAAAAAGGTTTCAGCAGCGAAAGACTCAAGCCCTACTGTAAAAACAGTTGGCCATGCTTGCCGGGTTTTATGCTGATGATTCGAGCGTCGCGACTCTACGAGACGTGGTTGATCCAAGTGTCCCGACAAAACACTTGTCGGAACTGACGCTCGAACAGGCGGCTAAATTGGTGGCCGAGCGTATGGAGCTGCAGCCGAGTCTTGAGCTTGCCATGATCGGTGCGGGATCGATTGATAAGTCGCGCGCCATCGCCGAGGTAAAGAATCGAACCAGGGTTGGAAAGCTGCTGTGATAATCACAAACTAATCGCAGGAGCAATTCAACCTCTTTCAAAACCGTCCTCGCCCAACGACAAGGAGCATTTTATGGCAACCAAAAAATCCAGTAAAAAGGCCAGCAGTTCAGCAAAACGCTCAGCCTCAATCAGCTCGACAATCATCTTTACAGGTCTTTCCGACAAGCAGATCACCTCGCTACGCGCGGCCAAACAAGCTGCCGCTGAGCAGCTTTTGCAGCCCGTGCAGACTATGGCATTCTCCGCCCTCGCAGCCTCAACCAGCCCCGAGCCGAGTACAAACCTCGTCGGAGTTGGTATCGGCGAACAAATCTCCGGGGGCAAACACACGGGGAGTCATGGCAGTCAAATTTCTGGTGCGGATCAAGTATCCAGACAATCAAATTCCCGATGGCGATCGTTTGCCGCGTGAAGTTAACGGGTATCCAGTCGACGTAGAACAAGTGGGCACTTTTCGTCGGTTTATGCCGCCCTCAAGCGGGGCCGCACCCGCGATGACGATGCCGGACCCGCGCAAGAAAATCCGACCGGCCCAGCCGGGCTGCTCAATCGGCTTCAAAGATCCAAACAATCAAATCATCATGGCAGGAACGTTTGGCGCGCTAGTCAGCAAAGGAACGAAGCGATTCATTCTCAGCAACAACCACGTAATCGCCGACGAGAACAACCTGCCGCTCGGCTCATCGATCTTTCAGCCGGGTTTTCTCGACGCCGGCAATCCGCCAAACAACGGACCGATTGCCAAGCTAACCAAGTTCATACCCCTAGTGCCCGGCACTGTGACGAACAAGGTAGACGGCGCTATCGCGGAGTTGAACAACAAAAACCTGGCGACCAACTCTGTGCTGTTTATCGGTCCGCCAAAGGGCAAAACCGCCGGAGAGATAGACATGGTTGTGCATAAGTTTGGGCGCACCACAGGTTTCACGGTTGGCCGCATCACGAGTGTGGAGACCGATGTTAGTGTTCAGTATGACGCTGGCGTTGTTAACTTTCAGGATCAGATCATCATCGTTGGCTTGGGCGCACAACCCTTCAGCGCTTCGGGCGACTCCGGATCACTGATTCTCGAACGCAGCACTAACAAGGCGGTCGCCTTGCTTTTCGCCGGGTCTTCAACTCATACTATCGCCAATCACATTAAGGACGTGCTTAGCGCCCTGAGCGTTACTTTGACTCTCTAGCGCGTCGCCATTGGAGGAAACGATCGCCACAAAACAGGAAATACGCGAACTAAAGCACCGCCACTCGGCACGCCTGCTAAGTCAGCCGGGCGTGTCGGGTGTTGGTGTCGAAAAGGATGATAAAGGTGAGTATGTCCTGGCGGTTCATCTCGATAGCGACGATTCCGAAGGCCTCAAACTATTGCCTGATAAAATCGAAGGTTATAGCGTCAAGTACATAAAGAGCGGACCGTTTCGCAAGCTGCGAGCAAACAACGAAAAATAGTGTGTTCCGAAGTAGCTGATCTCTGTTCTTCTGATTCATTTATCGCGGGGTGTTTTGAGCGTTCCCCCTCCAGCCCAGCAATTTACATCACCAGCAAGCTTTCCTCTCGTTGATTAGCCGCATTGCTTGGCTGCCCGTTATAATTCTCCTGTTTGAGCTTGAGCCATTTTTTGGGTTGTGCCAGTGTTTGCCACCACAGCACTCCAAAGAGTTGAGTGGCAGTACAGGGTCGTTACCGCTCCTCGGTTCGGTAGTTGACTAGCTCCCAGCTGGTTGGGCCAACCTGCACCAGTACACTGTCCTAATCCTCGTTGCTTGTACGCTCGCGAGGCCGTTATACTTCCCCGGTTTGAATAAACCCGACGAAAAAGGTTCCGCCCTGGTCGCACCCACCACGCGTTCAAAGAAAAGTTTGAGCGGCATCTTGCTTCCGTTTACCACTCCTTTCAATCCAACTGAAGAACTTGATAAGGAAGGCCTTCGTCGCAATATCCGGAAATGGAATGCGACGGGAATTGTGGGCTACGTTGCCCTGGGCTCGACGGGTGAACGGGTTAACCTGGACGAACGCGAGTGCGCGCAAGTGATTCAGATCGCCCGGGACGAGATTCCGCAAAATCTGGAATTCGTAGTCGGTGCAGGGCAGCAGTCCACCCGGGCGACGATCGCTGAGATTAAACAGACCTCAGCCGCTGGAGCCGATGCCGTACTCGTAATCACCCCACACTTCTACCGGCCGGCTATTACTCAGGAGGCTTTAATTACTCACTTTAGGGCCGTCGCCGATGCGTCATCTGTGCCGGTGATTCTCTATAACATGCCTGATTTGACCGGCATCAGGATCGAGCCGGAAACGGTCGCGCAACTTAGTGCGCATCCGAACATCGTCGGAATCAAAGACAGCTCTGCCGACCTAGCTGGGTTCCATAAGACCGTGACCCTGGTCCCCAAAAAATTCGCAGTGTTGACCGGGAATGGAACCGTCCTTTGCAACGCGCTCGAGAATGGAGGGCGAGGCGCAATTCTGGCTGTCGGCTGTGTGGCTGCCGCGCTGTGCGTCGAGATCTATCGTTTGTTTGCGGTCGGTAAAGGTGACAAAGCCGCAGCTTTGCAGGAGAAACTGACTCCGCTTGCGCTGGCTGTGACGAAGCGCTACGGTATCGGCGGACTCAAAGCAGCGATGGACGTTACAGGGTTCGCCGGGGGAGCTGTACGCGCTCCGCTAAAATCAGCGAGCGCAGAAGCTCAAGCGGAGATCGCCCAGCTGCTTGACGATCTGAGAAACGAATCGGCTTCAAAAACTGAAGCGAGGGCGAACGGACCGATTTTGCAGGAGTAGTGTCACCTTGAGCGCGACAGAATCCGCTTGTTTTAGCGCACCTGAAGAGTCGGGTTTGCGAGTCGAGACTCTTTCATTCGAACGCATTCCTCATCAATCACGCCTATTCCTGGACTATCTTCGCGATCCTCTTGCGCTACGCCGATTCTATCCGTCAGCAATTCGATTTCATCACGAACTGCCCCTGCGAGCTCCGGAAGTGCTAGCAGCGCACACGACTGATCGCAAAGTCCTCTGCGACGCACTCTCCGAGATGAACGTCGCCTGGGGTGCCGGCGCGGAGACGGTAGCCAACATTGAATTGTTGCGCGACGCGGACTGCCTGGCCGTGGTCTCCGGCCAGCAAGCGGGTCTGTTCACGGGTCCACTGTACACGATATACAAAGCGCTCTCGGCGGTGAAACTGGCAGGTTGCCTGAGGCAGCGCAACACCAAAGCCGTGCCTGTCTTCTGGATTGCCACAGAAGATCATGATTTTGCTGAAGTCGCGAAAGCTGAATTCATTGGCAAGGATTGCCGGCTGGCGAGTGTCACCGTACCATCGGAATCGCACCGGGAAGGACATCCGGTCGGAGATGTGGTGCTGGACGATTCCATCAACCAGGTGGTCGACCGCCTGGTTGAATTGCTACCCGTTTCTGAATTTACCCTTGACATAGAAGCTTTATTGCGCGATGCCTGGAAGCCCGGTCGTGGGTATGGCGAAGCATTCGCTCGAATGATGACGTCACTTATAGGTCAACATGGCCTGATCTTCCTGGATCCCATGAATGTCACAATGAAGCGACTCGCGGCTCCTCTCTATGCCAGCGCGGCCAGTCGGTCGCAGGAGATCGCAAAAGCGCTCGAAGCCCGGAGCCGGTTACTGGAGGAAGCCGGCTATCACGCTCAGGTGCTGGCATCCGCAAACTCTTTTCCGCTTTTCATGCACGATGCCAAAGGCGCACGCCAGGCGTTGACACGCACGGATGAGGGCAAATACAAGGTGAAGGCTTTGGATTCGTCCTACACAGCCCCGGAGCTCGCCGACCTGGCCACCCTTGAGCCCGAACGCTTCAGTCCCAACGTAACACTTCGCGCCGTAGTCCAGGACTACCTTCTGCCAACCATTGCGTATCTGGGGGGCGCAGCCGAGATCGCCTACTTCGCGCAAACCACTGAAGTCTATCGCGTGCTCGAGCGGCCCGTCACACCTATCCTGCCGCGGTCGAGTCTGACGATGGTCGAACGCCACACGAGTCGGGTGCTCGAGCGTTATGGACTGGGCTTAGCGAATCTTTTCCCCGGGCCGGAGAGCGTTCTGTCCCGAGTTGTCGAAGAGCATCTGGGGGCGGATACGGCAAGGAGTTTTACCGAGACCGAAGCGAGTGTGAATCAGGACCTCGATAGGTTGAGAGAAAAACTGCGGGAAATTGATCCAACCCTGGCGGAAGCGCTGGAAACCGGCCGGCGGAAGATCAACTATCAACTCGAAGGCTTACGTTCCCGTTTTCATCGGGCCCAGATGTCCCGCGATCAAACGGCCCACCGGCAGTTGCAACGAGCTTTCGATCAGCTGTACCCGGAGAAGGATTTGCAGGAACGCCATATAAATGTCAGCTCTCTTTTAGCGCGTCATGGACGATACGTAGTTGACTGGATCTATAACGCCATCAATCTCGGATCAGAAGAACACCAGATAGTCTATTTGTAATTTTAGATTTTAGATTTGCGATTGTCGGATTGAATCCAAGAAGCACTAAGCCAAAGGCGAAGACCTGGAGTTTTCCATAATCGAAAATCATAAATCCAAAATCAAAAATGTCTAAGATCCGTCTACTTCCAGATCACGTCTCCAACCAGATTGCCGCTGGCGAAGTTGTCGAGCGGCCAGCATCGGTGGCGAAGGAACTAGTTGAAAATGCCATAGATGCGCGAGCAACGCGTATCGTTATAGATGTGGAAAGCGGCGGGCGGCGGCTTTTGAAAGTCTCCGATGACGGTGAGGGCATGTTGCGTGATGATGCGCTGTTGGCGTTTGAACGGCATGCCACTTCCAAGATCAGGACTGCAGAGGATCTCAATTCCATTGCCACCCTAGGGTTTCGCGGCGAAGCATTAGCGTCAATCGCCTCAGTGGCGCGCGTCGAGCTCATTAGTAAGACCGAAGATGCCGCAGCGGCGACTCGCGTAGTGATCGAAGGCGGGCGGATGCGCGACGTCAAAGATGCCGGGCATCCCCGCGGCACGACCCTCTCAGTGCGCGATCTTTTCTTCAACGTTCCGGCCCGCCGAAAATTCCTGCGCTCGGAAGCCACGGAAACTTTTCACCTGACGAATCTGGTCACCCACTACGCACTGGCCCATCCGGAAATAGCTTTTACTCTGACGAATAGTGGTCGTGAAGTGCTGCGAGTGGCCTCGGCAAAAGACTTGAGGGAGCGTGCTTATCAGATTTTCGGCCCGGAATTTCTGGACAACCTGCTCGAAGTCAGCGGCGGTCACAAGCACGTTGCGGTGGTGAGCGGCTACGTTTCCGCCCCTCGAGATCGACGCACTTCCCGTGATGCACAGTATTTGTTTGTTAACGGCCGGTTCGTCCGAGACCAGCTGATTGGCCGTGCCCTTTCCGAAGGCTACCGCTCAGTTTTGCCGCATGGAGTTTATCCCGCCGCGCTCTTGTTCATCGAGACGCCACTAGAGGAAGTGGACGTGAATGTTCATCCGGCCAAGACGGAGGTTCGTTTTCGCCGTGTAGCGGCCGTTGCGGATGCAGTACGCGAAGCAGTGCGCTCCGCCCTTGCCAGCGCGGGCTATATGCCTCCTGACGTGTCCGGGTCGTCAACTGCCCTACCCGATCAGCGTGAGGCGGATGATTTAGTTGCTGTCATGGCGGCGGCCGCCTCCGATTATTCGCCCGTTGGCACTCCGACCAGTAGTGCGGCCAATAGTGCGGCGGCGGTTGGCGAGCAAAGAGCACCCATTGAGCCCGCCAGGCAGTCGCGAATCGAGTTTGCCTCTCCGCCAATCCAGGAAGATGAAATCCTTGCGGAAGGGCGTAGGGGACCTGATCGTGTGGCGTTGAAATCGGATACTGCTCGCGATCTCGACGCGATCAACCGGCGGCCACTCTCGGCGGAACGCAACTCCGTAGAATCGGCCAGCCAGTTTATTGAGACCGCGAGTAAAGCCGAGTCGTTGATACTTGAAAGTGCATCAGCGGCTGAGTGTAATACCAAAGCAATTTCACTGCCGCCCCTCGTGTCGGCGGATAAGTTTGCTCGCGAAGTCACAGTGGAAGAGTTATCTTCGAACATCCGACCGCTCGGTCAACTAGATGAAAGTTTCATAATTGCTACCGACGACGAAGGCTTGTTGTTAATTGACCAGCACGTGGCGCACGAGCGCATTCTGTTTGATAAGTACCGAGCGCTCGAATCTTCACGTCTGGCGGAATCGCAGAATCTGCTCATTCCGGAAACGTTTGACCTGACCCCGGCCCAGGCTGCGGCTTTCGATTATGTGGCGCCGGAACTTGAGAGCTATGGGTTTGAGCTGATGCGCCTGTCTGGCCGTACTGTGGCAATCAAAGCTACTCCCGCGGATTTGCCGGCGAATGAGGCGCGCAACATGCTCGCCGAGATTTTAGAAACAGTTGACGCAGAAAAGAAGGGCTCTGCGCGCGAGGCGATCAGAGATGACATCGCCGCATCGTTAGCCTGTCATGCGGCGATCAAAGTGAACATGCCTCTGGCCCTGGAGAAGATGCGGTGGCTCATCGATCGGCTGCTGCAAACTTCTTCACCCACAACTTGCCCGCACGGCCGGCCGGTCATCCTGCGCCTGGCGACGCGTGATATTTTGAAAGGGTTCCATCGAATCTGATGGACAGCAAGCCGAGGACTCTAAGATCCTGACCGTTCCTCATTCATGGAGAGACGGCGAAGGCAGTTAATTTCTAGGTGAGTATTACAATTTACGCTGAAAGCGTTGGCTTATTCCAGCCCAGGGTTGCTGCAACCCTGGGACTCCAGTTCCAACCACACTAATTCTCGAACTCTGAAAGAGTTCGCGAGGTCGCCTGAGCAGCCATTCGCCAACGCCTTCAGCGTTACGATTCTGTGGGACATAGAGACCCCGGGGTTGCAGCAACCCTGGGCTGGAAGTAGCCAACGCTTTCTGCGTAACTCATAGCACCTACAAGACCAGAGTGAACTGTCATTCCAGCTAACCGCCCTAAGGTAACTTCTTGCCACAAAAATAAAGCCCCGGTGTTCTTCTTCTAGAAGGATGAACGATGCAGGATGAGCCCTAAGAATGTATCCGTAAGACTATTCATTTTTCTAATCGTCGGAGATGTATTCGTCGGCCAAGCTTCTGGACACGTGCTCTCCGGGCAGTCCTTGTCTGAACAGAGCCCCAGGAGTTCGAACACGCGGCTAGACACACAAGTTGACACTTACATAAGGCAGCAAATACGAAAGTACAGGATTCCAGGTCTCTCAGTAGCCGTAGTTAGAAAAGGTCGAGTGGTAAAGCTCAAAGGCTACGGCGTTGCGAATGTGGAATTCGACACGCCGATGGACGCGAACACGGTCTACCAGCTCTTTTCCGTGTCCAAGATTTTTGCCGGCGTGGCAGTGATGAAGTTGGTTGAAGAAGGGAGGCTGACTCTCGACACTCCGGTGACCGATGTAGTCCCGAGTCTTCCGCGCGAATGGAGAGCAATTCACATCCGCCACTTGTTGACACATACTTCGGGGCTGCCGGAGATGTCCGCCAATCCGCGCTTTGCGTGTCTGCCTGAAGATAAGAAGAAGCGAATTACTCCGGAAGAGGAGATCGCCTTTCTGTCAGAACTGCCGCTGAAATTTCAGCCAGGCGCGAAGTGGTCCTATCACTTGTCCGGGTATCATCTGCTCGGATTTCTTGTGCAAAAGCTGACGAAGAAGTCTTACGCAACGTTTCTCGAAGAGCGGATATTTGCGCCGCTGGGGATGGCTTCGACGAAATTCGGAGGTACCGAAGCCGGAGTGATCAAACGGCGCTCCCCTACTTCATATAGTCGCGAAACCGGCCAGCTGACCGGTTGGATTTACCCGTTCACTACTCGGGATTATCCCGCCGCCGGGCTCAATTCTTCCGCTGCGGATCTGACGAAGTTCCTCATAGCCCTCGCCGCCGTTAAGATCTTAGGGAGAGAGCATCGTGAAGAGATGTGGGCACCTGTAGAGCTCAATAACGGCACACAAAAGCCGTATGGTTTGGGCTGGACCGTTGACGAACACAAAGGGCGAAAAGTTGTCGGCCACGAGGGAGGTGGGGCCATTTGGGTGGCGCACTTCCCCAATGAACAGCTTTCGGTAGTTGTCCTATGCAATCTCAATGGCGCGAGGGCAGACGAGATTCAATATGGCATTGCCGACTTTTATTTAGCCCTTTAAGCAATTCATCACTCTTACCCTCACGCTTGGAGTGCTGCCGTCGCCAAGCGCAGAACCCCCCCCAAGAGGACGGATCAAGCTCCGCTAACTTGCAGGTGAGGACGGCGGACCCTGTCCCCGCTCTTACGACGAAAACAAGAATCGTTTAGACAGACAACTCAATTCAATCTGGCCCAAAGGAGCTTCCTCACATGGCTCGCAAATGGTCCAGTTTCAATCTCCCAAGCGTTGCTGAGTGGCCTTCAAGCTTGAGGCGGGGACAGGGTCCGCCTTCCTAACCTGCAAATTACCGTAAGCCCTCTCTTTGGGCTTTCACAGCTTCTACCGCTCCGGGTTCTGTATCGAGTGATACAATGCGCGCCAAAACCCATGGATTGGACAAGCTTATCTACGATTAACGCTGGCCGGGTTTCCCTTCGCTGGATTACCGAACAAGATGTTGACGCGCTCTACCGGATCTTCTCCCACACTGAAGTGATGCGTTATTGGAGTACGCCCCCGCTCGCCGATCGAAATGCGGCAGTCAAACTCCTGAATGAAAATTCATGATGACTTTCGGCGTCAGACATTTCTGAAGTGGGGAATAGCACGGCGCACGGACGACGCGCTTATCGGAACGACCACCCTGTTTAATCTGAATCTCGACAGTCACAGAGCCGAGATCGGGTATTGTCTCGACCGCGCTGAATGGGGAAAAGGTTACATGAACGAAGCTCTCCAGGCACTGCTCGATTATGCCTTCGAAGAACTTGCTCTGCACAGAATTGAAGCTGACGTGGATCCGCGAAACACCAGTTCAATTCGAACGGTTGAACGGCTTGGGTTTCAGCGGGAGGGATATCTTCGCGAACGCTTGCAGGTTAACGGAGAGATTCAAGACACAGTTTTTTATGGGTTGCTGCGACCAGATTGGGAAGTCATCAAAAAGACCTTTAACCGCAGTTCCTAACAGACGAGCAAACCGCACTTTTGTTAGACCAAAAAACAATCCACGAAATTACACTAAACGACACGAATCTTGTTGGTGCCATTTAGTGTGCGTTCGTGGATCGTGTCTTATGCCTTTTGGTTGGGGGTAAGGCCAAGCCGTTCAAATTACGACGCTTCGCTCTCGCGCTTACTTCCTCAGATCGACTCTTTGTATTCCTCAAGGTTTGCCTGGATCTTGTTAAGAAGCCGCGACTTGAGTGTGTCAGATTTGAGTTGCTCCGGTAGTACCGGCTGCCACTTGCCGGGGATCAGCACCTGCGAATCGATGAAGGCGTCGAGAGCTTCTTGAAGCCCGTCAATCTTTATCTTTCCCTTCATCGCAATCACTTCTTCGATAATGAAGACCATGGCATCTCCAGTTAGGCGATGGCGGTGGTTGATAATCGCCGATCTCTCCTGAAGTGATTTCAGGACTTCATCAAAGGGCTCGCCCAACGCGGCAATTAATTTCAGGTACCTTTCCTGAAAGGCCAAGACATAGGAGACACGTGCCGGAGTCAGTTCCAGGTCTCTCTTTACTACGTACGAGGCTGCCATGATTTTGCAGAAGATTTCATGCGGCATGTACGCACTCTGGTCATCTGCACGGCCGATCTTTTGAGCCACGTAGTAGGCGGGCAAGAGGCGGAGCAGATTGCGTATAAGAAATACCGGATTGTGGGTAAAACCATCTGGAAGTTTTTCAATACCTTTCGACACTTTGCGATCTTCGAAATAACTAATCGCTTTATCGAAGTCGTTGATCTCTTTTCGCGCCTTATTCATGAGATGATCGATCTGTTCCGGAGTAAAACCTATTCTCCAGAGCATACGTCGATCTCTTTCCGTCTCGAAAGCGAGGTCGAATGTCTTCAAACACTCGGCGTCTTTAAAGGTTCGCAGATTCTGTTTTTCACCCGATTGAATGAAACCGATCGCCTGGGCAAAAACTTGCACGATCATGCGAGCCCAGTGTCGCTGTTCAGACAAAGAGGCTGAATAGCGGTCGACATCCTTGAAGCGGTATTTATCGTGTTTGGCAGCAAACTGGCGGATGGAGCCATAGTCGAGAATCGCACCGCTCGCCAACATGTTGTCTCCGTCCCAGGCTAACCAGTTGAAGATGTATTCCTCTTCCAGCAGGGCGGCCATTTTCGCGTAAGAGCTCGCCAGGTAGTGCAGTACCTTGGGGTAGCGCGCATGTTCCTCAGAGGGTAGCTGCCAAAAACCGTTCTTAGTCTCACGTTCAATGAAGTAATCCAACGACGCTTTTAGTTCAGCATGTCGGCCCTGCTTTAGGTAGCGAAACATGTGCGCCGGTCTTATCAAATTGGGCGCAGTTCTCACTCCTATTGAGCTCCTGTCCGGAAACCCTATTACCGCCAGACAGCGCTCCGTAGGAATACCTTGCCGGTAAAAGATTTCTGACATGACGGCGCTTCCCAACATCTCGTCCAGCTCCGCCAGGCCTGACGAATAGCCGTACCTCTCATCACCGGTCTTCACGATGCCGTCTGCTTGCTGCGCCCCCGGGCTGAGGATCGTGGCGCCGGTTCCGCGACTGGAGATGTCAAAGGTCAGATTCTTGGTTTTTAAGTATCCATTCCAGATACTTCGGCCATCCCCGGAAGTCTTGCCCTGTTTGTTCCGATGCTGAGTTTGCAGGTAGCGGGTAGCCATGTAGAGGCCTGGCTTGATGCTCTCCGGAGGGTATTTCTTGGCGTGCTTTAAATCATACTCGTTGATGATTCGTAGGGAGAAGGTTTCAAGAATGACCCGTTCGATTTCCTTATCGATGGTGGGCGGGTGGTCCGCGGGGATCAACCCCATCTCTTTAGCGAGCGGGAAATTGAAGTAGAGGACACGACCCTGTGGGCGGTAGCGAGCTTGATAGTCAACATAACCATCAGGACTTACGTCCCGCCAGGGGTGTGTGCCGTTTAGTTCTTTAAACTTCTCATACATATTGTGCAGCTATGAGAAGGCAACCTAGAGAGTATTAAGTCTGAACGGTTAGAGAGTCAATCAATATTTCCAGCCAGTTTAAAATTTCGCGAGTCGTTACCGAGAAGACCGAGCGCAAATTGAGCTTTGGTTAGCGTCAACGCAAGGTTATTCACACGTATTTCGCGCCAGGCTCACCACGCGCGGAACAATCCAATTCTTGTGAGTGTCTAAAGCTGCATGAGGACGGCGTGAACCTACGACGTACCGCCCGACGTTGATACGTGTCTTGAACGCTCGCAACTACTCGGGGGACTGGCGTGCAAGTCTTGCACCACTCAGGCGTTCATTAGATGAGGATCGACACAACCAAGACGTCCAAGGCGACGCAGTGAGGTGAAAAGAACCATGAAGACCTTCCTTCTATTATCGATCACAAGTTTGTTTGTTATTTCAGGCTTAGCGGGCTGTGCGGAGGGACCCGTCAGCAACATCCCGCCGGTTTCGGCTCACGGCTGGACCACAAGCGGCTCGAAAACCCTGCGGCCTTTTCGTTCGGAACAGGAACTTAAGAACTATTTAAAGGAACTTGCTGAAAAGCAGAAGGAAGACCTAAGGAGGGAACAGCAGCAATCCGGGACTGCAGGGCTCGCCAAAGATTCCGCAGCTCCAGCAGCGTCTGTGGCTCGCTCGAGTATTGACAGCGGCGATGATGAGTCTGTCACCAACGTCCAACACGCAGGCGTTGACGAAGGCGGCATCGTAAAGTTGCATGGTGATCATCTAGTGGTGCTACGTCGCGGCCGCCTGTTCACGGTGAAGGTTGGTGATGGCGCACTAACCACTGTGTCTGCTGTTGATGCGTTTGGCCCGGACATTGACCCGCGCCACACGTGGTACGACGAGATGCTTGTTTCCGAAAATACGATCGCGGGAGATAGATCCTGCTGGTCAGCTCAGCTATCGTTCCACCTATCACCTTCGCTCCAACGACTACTATTCTTCGCGCAACTATGCGAGTCGATTAATTGGCAGCAGGCTCATCTTCTACGCGCCGCTTTATTTGTATCCGGGCGCTGAGGATCCATTCCAGAATTTCCCGGCAGTGCGCAAATGGCACAAAGGAGCCACGCCGAGTGAGTTTCGGCGAATTGTCGGAGCGACCGGTGTCTACCGGGCCGAACAGCCTATTACTTCGAGTTACGGCCTGGCGCTGCACACGGTGACAGTCTGCGATTTGGCTAACGGTGGCCTCGCCTGCGAAGCAACCGGCGTATTAGCTCCGCCGGGACGCGTGTTCTACGTTTCCCCGGATTCGGTTTACGTGTGGGCTAGCGACTGGATGCGGCATGGCGATCAAATGCGCGCGTCAATGCTTTATCGTATGCCCCTCGACACTTCCCGTCCAAGTGCGCTAGGCGTGTTGGGAAGTCCAATCGATCAGTTTTCCTTCTTGCAGAGTGAAGACGATCATCTAAACGTCCTGGTGCGCTCAGGTTCAAGTGGGGATGGGATGTGGGGTGCGGAGGTAGCTGCCGGCGATGTGGCGTTAATGCGCGTGCCGCTTTCGAGCTTCTCAGACGGTAGCAACGCCGCCCCTTCCTCTAGCTATCGCAGGCTTCCGAAGCCTGAAGGGTACACTTTCCAAAATCGGTTCGTGGGCGACTATCTCCTGTACGGCACCGGGAGTGGCTGGGGATACCCGCAAAAGTCAGAGCAGCCGCGGCTAGATGCAGTGCCTTGGGCCGGTGGCAGGGCGCACCAACTTTCACTGGCACACGGGGTCGACCGTATCGAGCAGATGGGTTCGGATGCAGTGGTGGTTGGCACGGACGGGAAGAATCTGCACTTCACATCGATTCGTCTCGGCGAATCTCCAACAGTTGTGGATCGCTATACACGCGCAGGCGCCTCGCAGGGCGAGCTGCGCAGTCACGGCTTTTTCTACAAACCGAACGGGCCAGATTCGGGAACACTCGGTTTGCCGATCAGCGTGCCTGGCCGCCCGGGTTATCGGCACCTGTTTGATGAGTCGGCAGCGATCCTGTTCTTGCGCAATCAGTCGTTGCGTTTCGAGGAGGTCGGAGAGTTGGCTGCAAGACCAGAGAAAGCAGTGAACGACGCTTGTCGTGCGTCCTGTGTTGATTGGTACGGCAATGCCCGCCCGCTGTTCATGCGCCGACGGGTGCTCGCGTTGCTTGGCTACGAAATTGTAGAAGGTACCCTGGATGATAACCGCATGCGCGAGTTGCGGCGTATGAGTTATGCACCGCGGCGAGCTGAAGTAACGCGTCGCGGCGAAGAGTAGAATAGATTTCCAGCTTCAGAAGTCTTTTGCGGCCTTACAAACTGGCCAGTGTCTGCATTACACCTTCCAGGTTCGAGAGATCCGGTATAAAAGCCTCGGGACTGCACTCGAGTAAATCTTCGGTGGTGTAAAGCCGCCCGGTACCCACGGCGAGAGCTCTGGCGCCGAAGTGATGCGCACTGGCAATGTCGTTTGGCGTGTCACCGATGACGATAAACTGGTGAGGCTGGAGATCCAGCTTCAGTTGACTTCTGATTCTTTCGGCAGCCAGAGCCGGGAGGTCGCGGCGGTCATGCGATTCGTCGCCAAACGCGCCGGGCAACGGAAAAAACTCCGAGAGGCCGACTAGTTCCACCTTCAAGTAAGCGGCAGGCTCAATATTGCCGGTCAGTAGTGCGGATTGATAACGGGGATGATCGGCAACTGCCTGCAGCACTTCACGCACCCCGGGTAAGACCTGAAAGAACTCTGCACCGTTGCTGGTGGCCTTGTGCATCTCCTCCATGTATCGCTCGCGGAGATGGTCGAGGCGCTCGCGAATGTGCTCGTGCGTAAAGCCTTCGGGGCGCAGAGCTTCCGCCACTATCTGCAAGTCTGTCATCCCGGAGACTTTCATCTCGGCGAGTCTTCCGGACGTACCAAAAACCCCCTCAAGCATGGGGATCGTGTAGTCCTTGAAAGCTCCAGTGCGCGCTGAGCGAAGGAGCGTACCGTCAATATCCCAAAGCAAAATGCGCGGAGTTTCGTTGCAGGTATCGAGTGATGCTTGATTGTCCATTGTTACTCGATTACCGCCAATATATCTCCGGCGTTAACGGTAGAACCCACTTGCGCATGAATTGAGACTACCCGGCCGGCCTTTGGCGCCTTCATCTCATTCTGCATTTTCATAGCTTCCACCACCAGGATGCCCGCACCAGTCTCGACCTCGGCGCCGGCTTCGACGAGTACGCGCACAACTTTCCCGGGCATTTGCGCGAGGATTCGAGCAGCTCCTTTGTCATGTTCCGCTCCGCCCTGAGCGCTGCGAAGACGTTTTGGATCGGTGATCTTTACCGGGTAGTTGATGCCGCGTAAGCTTACTTCAATGTCGTCGGGATGGTTGCGGCTGTTCTCGACGCGGCAGTTGTAAACAGTATTGCCGTCGATCAGCAAATACTCGCTGTCACCCATATCACGAAGTTCCAGCCTATAGCGTCTACCGTCAACCTCGGCTAAGACTACCGCCTCGCGCCGTTGAATCGAGATCTGATGATTTTTTCCGGCTACTTCCGCTTTAAGCTTTATCACCGCCTGGTCCTCTGAGCCTCGGAGATCGCTTGTCGATAACCGTTCTCTGCCGAACTGAGGCTGGACGGCGGGAGATCTTCCAGCGATTCTGCACTTCGGCCGCTGGTTGTCGATGGAGCGATGCTTCCCTCTGCAACTTCGCGTAATGAATCGCACCGGCAATTAGAGCCAGATCCCGGCGCCCGATTTCGATTTCTTCAGTTTGAGGCGAACCAAAGCGACGCGCAGTCTCACGTCGCTCGTGGAAACTTGTAATGAAACCCGTATCCAGTAGGCCGGCAATGAATTCCTCATCTCGGACGATCTCGCGGAAGAACGCCAGGGTCGTCTTAATCCCGCCAACCTGATACTCGTCCAAAGCCCGGCGCAACCGATCTATTGCTTCTGTTCTATTGCGGCCCCAGGCAGCCAACTTTGAAATCATTGGGTCGTAATGAACTGAAACTTCCGAATTGACGCGCACTCCGCTGTCCTCACGTATCCCGGGACCCGAAGGCACTTGCAGGAAGCTTATGGTGCCGGGGGAAGGGAAGAAATAATTCCCAGGGTCTTCCGCATATATGCGGCATTCGATTGCATGGCCCTGCCAACGGATTTCCTGCTGGCTAAATGAAAGGCGCGCTCCCGCGGCAACCATGATTTGTTCACGCACCATATCGATCCCGGTAACGAGTTCCGTAACCGGATGTTCGACCTGTAGGCGCGTGTTCATCTCGAGGAAATAGAACTCCCGAGTAGCATCGGCGACTAGGAATTCCACTGTTCCAGCGCCAACGTAGGCAACCGCACGCGCGATCTTGACTGCAGCCTCCCCCATGCGTTGGCGCAAGTTAGTGTCGTTTATGGGAGACGGACACTCTTCCACCACTTTCTGGTGACGACGTTGGATCGAGCATTCTCGCTCACCAAGATGAACAACGTTGCCGTGTGCGTCGGCGAAGACTTGGATTTCGATATGCCGCGGGCGCTCGACTACCTTCTCCAGATAGAGCGAATCATTACCAAAAGCGCCGGCTGCTTCGGAACGGGCATTATCAAACGCCGACTGCAACTCCTGAGGGGAAGCGACCAGACGCATCCCTTTGCCGCCACCACCCGCCGAGGCTTTCAACATCACCGGATAGCCAAATTGTTCTGCTGCGCTCTGTGCTTCCGAAAACGAATTCAAAGGCTCGACCGTGCCGGGGACAATCGGAACGCCCGCATCCACCGCAGCGCGTCGGGCGCTGGTTTTCGATCCCATCCTCTCCATTGCTGCTGCTGTGGGGCCGATGAATTTTAGTCCGGCGGCAGCGACGGCTCGAGCGAAATCCGCATTCTCCGCAAGAAAACCATAGCCCGGATGAATTGCCGCTGCTTTCGTTTGCCTGGCAGCGTCGACGATCGCTGCTATGTTTAAGTAACTTTGTGAGGACGGTGCGGGACCGATGCAAACTGCCTCGTCGGCGAGCCGGACGTGAACTGCCCCTGCATCCGCTTCAGAATAGACAGCCACGGGAGAAATTGCTAAATCGCGGCATGCGCGGATAAGGCGCACCGCAATTTCACCGCGATTGGCAATCAAGATTTTGCTAAACATTAGAAGGTTGTCAGTTGTCAGTGGTCAGTGGTCAGTTGGTCTTGGGTCTTTGGTCTTAGGTCTTGGGCCTTTGTCTGTGTTCTTCAAAATCCAAAGTGCAAAGGTCTAACACCAAAAACCAAAGACCCAAGACCAACTGACAACGGACCACTGACAACTGACTAGTTTCACACAACGATTGAATTCCCAGGTTGGCGAGTGTCGTAGCGAACAACAATGCTGCTACCTGGCGCGTAGCTCGCCGGCCGACCAGTCTGCTCATCGTTTAGTTTCTGCGATGACTCGTATTCAACACCCGCGATGTTGTAGGTGTAGAAGACATGCGTGATACGGTCCTGATCGTCCGACTTGATATCGAGAACACTACCTTCGGTGATGCGGCCGGTTTTTGAGAGGCGGGCAAAGCGCGAAGCTTCGTCTTCCTTCTTTCGTCGGAAACGATCCAGGAAAGGCATTACAGGTGAGCCTTAGGGCTTGGTGGATTTAGTGGACACGGTGGTTGTGCCGGGCCGGCGCACGCTTTCCGAGGCTTTTATGATCACCCCGTCGCGAACGATCAAATCGTCCTCAGTTCCCATGAGCTTGTCTGCCCCCGGCAAAGGAAGATCGTAGTTCGTAAACGAGAGGCCCTCGCCAGGCGAATCGTCAGTAGCGGTATCCAGAGACGCATTGCGAATGACCGCGCCGCGCAGAGTCCGGGACTTCTGTTTCGGCAGGGCCGCCAGATCGGCACTCGGCTTATATGACGAGTCCTCAAGATAAATCAGAGCGGCGGCGATTGATCCGTCCGGATCGGGAAGGCGATCGAGGTTTTTCAACTCCGCCGGCAGCGTGCCATAGCGGGCTTTATATTCGAGCAGCGCGCGAGCGACTCTGTAACCCACAGGTTTAGAGGCCGCCTGCAACCCGTCCTGGCGATGACGCAAACGTTCCGGCACAGTGACGCAGATCAGAACGGCAATCAGCAAGGGGACCAAGGCCGAGGCCGCGAGTCCGCTCTTTGCATAACCCAGGCCGCAGAAGCGCGCTGGGGATGTCAGCATCGATCGATAAATCTTCAGGCTCCCCCAGAGAACGATAGTTGTAACCGGGATGGCAATCCACTTCAGGCGCCAGGCTGCTGTTTCCCCGGCGGCCACCCAGGACCAAAAATCCAAAGGAAGAACTGAAGAAAGCGCCAGGGTAGGAGCGACCCGAGGCGAGCGTTGCACTAAGGCAATGATTGTCTGGGTCAGGAAGACGAGAACCATGAGGGACCCGGTGACCGCCAGCAGCAGCGAGCGACCGTAGTACGGAAGTTGATGTTCCGGTTTTGGCAGAGGCTCGCCTACGGAGCGGGCCCCACACGAGGCACAACCCAAGCTCAAAGCGCCTTCAAACTTAAAGCCACAGCAGGGACAGATCGTCACTTGTTTATACCTCGAACGGGAAGACGTCACTTGTCGAATACGACTTTCGGGGTTCTGCCTCAACCAGCTTTCTGTATCAATGCTTGCTCGGCTCGTCGATCAGGCCCGGGCTTTGATGCAGAATGAGACGCCTGAGATTCAATTTCCTCAGGCTTGGACTGTACAATTTTTAGTTCGCGCCAAGTGTGATACATGCGGTGCGCAAAGGTCCAGTAGGAACCCACCGCTAAGACCCACAAAACTGCCGGCATCCGGTTAGCAAAGAAGTTGTTCGAGCCCGGGACTGTGCTAAGCGCGCCAATAATAAAAAGAACCACGCGCTCAGGGCGCCTCAGAAAACCAACATCACACTTGGGAATCAGGCTTTCGGCTCGCGCGCTGGCGTAGCTTACCATAATCGATCCCATGAGTCCGGCGCCGGCGAGAAAAACGTTAAGTGTTGAGTGATATTGAGTATCGCGGGCGTAAAAAAGCATCAGGCCTACGAATACGACCATGTCTGAGAGGCGATCCAGCGAGGAATCGAGAAACCCCCCAAACCTTGTTACCCGACCGGAAAGCCGGGCGACCTGACCGTCCAGCATATCAAAAAGGTTGGCGATGATTAGGACTATTCCGGCCGAGAAGAACCTGCCCAGACCGAAGAGCAGTCCACAGCCAACATTCAAGGAAACGCCGATTACTGTTAGTACGTTCGGATTGATATGGCCGTGGGCGAGCCAACGCACCATTGCGTCGATAATCCGTTGCGCGCCCCGCCCAATACCGTCGACAAACATACTTACTGGTGTCTCCTAAAGGCATTATGCCCAAATCATACTTAAGTTAACAGCCCAATGGACATAAGCGGCGGATTCTACGGACGGGCAACGCCTGTTGTCAAGATTTTACTGCCTCGAGTGGTCGGATAGGTTTTAGCGTAGTGTCTCAGGATTCCTTATCCAAAGGCACGGACTGCTTTGTCCCATTTTCACTGGAGGGCACCTCTGGTCATTAGATTCTAAAGACACTACACTAATGTAACCTCAACAAGCTCCAAACGGTTGTCGCTCAATACAGAACCGAGTAGCCTTGCTCGTCTGCGACAAGCAGATAACGAGATGAAACTCAAGGTGCACATTGGTAAGATAATCAGGCTTATAAGTCGCGAAGGCCGTTACCGCACTGGTGT
>Ga0136617_10000444_pt1 | contig 34577 bp, 29 predicted proteins | sample AntDrymUQ3222106_2_FD_129672 | JGI IMG/M metagenome (GOLD analysis project Ga0136617, IMG submission 129672) | Polar desert sand microbial communities from Dry Valleys, Antarctica - metaG UQ322 (21.06) | ecosystem: Environmental > Terrestrial > Soil > Desert | place: Antarctica: Dry Valley... | reverse complement strand
GAAAGGCTTGGTGAGGTAGTCGTCGCCGCCGGCCTGGAGCCCTCGCACACGTTCGTCGACCGTGCGTTTGGCGCTCACGATGATGACCGGCAAGCGGACCCGCCGCCTCCGCAGTTGTTCGATCAGCGCGAGCCCGTCCATTCCGGGGAGCATGAGGTCGATGATTGCAGCGTCATAAGATGCATCAAGCGCCAGCTGCAAGCCGCTATGGCCGTCGGCCACGTGTACGACGACGAAGCCGGCCTCCTTTAGTCCCTTGCTGACGAAGGAAACTATCCTTGAATCGTCTTCAACAAAGAGTAGACGCATCAGCGATCTGGCCTTTATTCTTCCGGCACGTTTAAGGCGGCGCCGTGGCGAGTCCGAGACGCGCATCTTGCCGTTGCCGCTGACTTCACCTTAAGTGTTTCGTACGCCGTTTGTCCACACCGAGCGGCAGGTTCTACTAGAACCTTGCCAAATGCTCATGTTTCGCCAACCTTGCGGTCAGGTGGTCCGATAGAATTCGACGCGTGCGAGAATTTTGACGAAGCGTCGAGGAGCTCATCCCCGCTCATGCGCCGCGGACTGCTGGGCGTTTATGGCGCGCACCGTATCGATGGTGTCGGCTTCCTCCGGCTTTTTATCCGGGCGATAGCCCTTGACGCGAGCGAAGCGCAGTGCAACGCCGCCGGGGTAGCGCGAGCTCGTCTGGAGATCGTTGAATGTAATCTCGACGACGAGCTCCGGTCGCACCCGCACTGTCCAGTCATCGCGGCCGATCTCGCGCCCGAGCAGTTCTCGCGTTTGCCACTCGAGCATCGCGTCGGTCATTCCTTTGAATGTCTTGCCGAGCATGACGAATTTGCCCGTCGGTGGATCACAAGCGCCGAGATGCAGGTTGGAGAGCCATCCCCGACGGCGGCCGTGCCCCCACTCCGCAGCGAGCACGACAAGGTCGAGCGTGTGCGCGCGCTTGACTTTAAGCCATTGCGCACTGCGAGTCCCCGGCTCGTAGGCCGCATCCAGCGCTTTCACCATCACGCCTTCGTGCCCGCGTTGCACCGCGTCGTCGTAGAACGCCTGTGCGGCGGCCACGTCGCTGGTGATCAGCCTGGGAACCAAGACCGCCGCCGGCAACACGGCCGCCATCGCTTCAAAGCGGGTACCGCCAGGTTTGGCCACGAGGTCCTCATCGTTGCGGCGCAAGCAGTCGAAGAAAAACGCTGAAAGCGGCATCGACTTGCGCATGGCGTCGATTTCGAGCACGCGGCCGAAGCGGCGCATGGTGTCCTGAAACGGATAGGGCGCGCCGTTCGTGTGCAGTGCGATCACCTCGCCGTCCAGGATCAACGCGTTCGCCGAGAATCCCCGTACCGCATCCACGATCTCGGGAGCAGCGACGGTGACGTCGTTGCCGGTGCGCGTGAAAATCTTGACCGTGTCGCCTTCCTTGTGAACCTGCACGCGTGCTCCGTCGAGCTTCCATTCGAGCGCTGCCATCGGCACGCGCGCGAGCGCGTCGGCAATGTCATCCGCCGGCTGCGCGAGCATCGGCGCGAGCGGTTGAAAGAGCGTGATAGCGAATGTGTGCAGTCCGTTCGCCCCTTCGCTCAGCGCGGTGGCCGCCACGGCGGCGATGCCTCCTGCAATCATCGCAGCGCGCCGCACGTCATGCACTGGCAGGTCGGCGGCCATCGCCACCGCATCGACCATCAAACCGGCGAGCGCGCCTTGGCGCAACTCGCCCAGTAGTAGCCGGACGAGGAATTCCTGCTCATCCGCCGAGGCGTTGGCAAAAATCGCGAATAGCAGCCGCTTGCGTTCGCCGATCGAGCCGCGCCCGCTCGTCTGCGCGATTTGATCGAGCGCCGCATCGACGTCAGTTATCGTCAACTGGGATGCTTCGGCGACGGATGCGCTTCGCGCCTCGCTGATCAGCGCGTAGCCAACACCTCTGCGTCCTTGTCGCATCTCGCCGGCGAGGAAGGCAACGCCGATTGCGATCTCATCTTTGTTGAGCCCACGCAGAAAGTGCGCCATGGCGGCGATTTTGGAGCGTCGGCTCGAGCTCTCGCCGACGCGCCGCGAAACTTCGACCAGGTCCGCGAGTCGCGTCACGCCGCGTGCCCGCGGGCGATTGGGGCTGGCATCAATTGTAAGGTTTCGGCCGAATCAGCGACAATCTCGCTCAAGTACAACGATCTCGCCCTGCCCGTTGAAGTTTCCGCCGGAGGCCAAAGATGACAGGTAATGGACCTCGGTATTAGAGGTAGTGACTTGCCGGAGGCAAGAGCATGAGCCAGGTGACTTTTACAAGGCCGATTTTGATCGTCGAGGACGACCGTAAGACGTCGGAGCTCTTGACGATTTTTCTTCAGCGCGAAGGATTCGGTACTGTTGCGGCCTACGCAGGCCAGCAGGCGTTGAGCATGGCGTGTTGCTGCAATCCCATTTTGACGATCCTCGATGTGATGTTGCCCGACCTCGACGGGTGGGAGATTTGTCAACGCTTGAGACGCTCGTCCGCCGTTCCTATTCTGATTCTGTCCGCGCTCGGGGAAGACGACGATCGCGTCAAAGGACTGACCCTTGGCGCCGATGATTACATGGTGAAGCCGTTCAGCTTTAAAGAGCTCGTGGCGAGGGTGCATGCAATATTGAGGCGAGCAAGCGACAAGCTTCCGGCGAAACCATTACTCTCGCATGGCGGGCTGACGATCGATCTGGCGAAGTGTAGAGTCGATATCAACAATCGCGAAGTTTCGCTCACTCGCTCCGAATTCAGGTTGTTGCAGGCGCTGATGACGGCTCCTGGCCGGGTTTTCGAGCGAGACGAATTGGTGGGCTATCTTTATCCCAGCGGTGGAGTCGTCGTCGATCGTGTAGTCGATGTCCACATCGGCAAGCTTCGGCAAAAAATCGAGGATGACCCGGCGAACCCACGCTATATCTTGACTGCTCGGGGCATCGGCTATCGCTTTACCGACCAAGACCAAAAAAACCAAAACTTGGAGCCTGGGAGGGGCATTGGCGACGCGGTCGCCGTTTAGCCAACTCTCGGCCAAGCTGCTGGGGATCATCGCATTGGTCATCATGCTGGCGACGTTCATCGTCTGGATTTCGATCGATTATTTCGCGATTGATTACTTCGCCTCCTTACTGGACAAATACAAGGTCCCTAAGAAGAACGAAGTGCTGCAGATGTTTCTCGACGCTGCGCACCACGGACTCATGTGGGCCAGTCTCGGCGCGCTGATACTGGGACTTGGCTTGGGCTTCCTGCTGATCCGGATGCTCTTGGGCCCGCTCTACCAAATGATCGGCATCACCGGAAAAATCTCGCAAGGCGATTACACGTCAAGAGTAAGGATTGCTTCTCGCGACGAAATCGGGGAGTTGGGCGCGGCGTTCAATGCCATGACCGACAATCTGCAGCGGATCGAACAGCTGCGCAAGAAGATGGTCATCGATGTCGCTCATGAGCTACGCGGCCCCTTGACCAATATCCGTGGCTACCTCGACGCGTTGAGCAACGGCGTCTTGCCGCCCACGCGCAAACTCGTCGAATCGCTGCACGATGAGACGCTGCGCCTCAGCAATCTCTCGGACGACTTGATGCGATTGAGCGTGGCGGACGCAGCTCGGTTGACGCTGCGCCGGGAATCGATCGATTTATCCGAGCTGCTTGCGCACACGCTGAACCGGTTTCAAGCCCAATTTGCCGAAAAGGCGATCACCATTGAAACCCAGTTTCCCGAATCATCGGAGCCGATCAACGCCGATTCCGAAAAACTCACGCAAGTGGTGCAGAATCTTCTTGATAACGCGTTGCGTTATACCTCTCGCGATGGCCATGTTCGAATCGCAATGGAGCGCGGGACCAATTTGGTCAAGGTCGCTTTCGCCAACACGGCTGAACCGATCTCACGCGAAGATCTTGCGCTCATCTTCGAGCGCTTTTACCGAATTGATAAATCCCGCTCGCGCGAGCATGGCGGCGCAGGAATTGGACTCGCCATCGTGAAAGAGTTGATCGAGGCACATGGCGGGCAGGTCGGCGCGGAAAGCGCAGCCGGCGAAAATTGGATCTGGGTCACGCTTCCTGCATGACCGGCATTCAGTCTTTACGCAACCTTTACATCATGTGTGCGGCAGCGCACATGGCATGACTATCAGGTTCGGTAGTGTTGCGCTCGGCACGCAATGGAAGCGGCAAGTGTCCAATCGATTGACGCGCCGTTGTTCCCATCGGCCTCGTGGACGTTGGGCTATCCAGCCGGCGTGGTGACCGGTTCCCTGGCAACTCAGCCCGCGAATCCGGCAACCTGCCGGGTCAAGTTCTGCGGCCACTCGACCGGAATTCAAAACTCCGATGCCGGCCTGACCCTTCAATCTTTACACAAACTTTACATTCAGATTGTTGAAGACCGTTCGCTTGCGTGCGGCGGCGCACATACCAGGAGAAGCGAATAAGATACGATTTATTCTAGGAGCGGTAATGGAACCGGCAAACGATTCGACCAACAGGATCGGCTCGTTGCCGCGCTCGAGGTTTTGACGATTCTAACCCACTTAAGGAAATCACATGAGCAAGCTATTTTCAGTTTTATGCGGTGCGGCGTTGATCAGCATGAGTGCCTCCTCGTTTGCTGCTGACACCATGAAGCAGGGCAAAGGCATGAGCATGGACATGAAGATGATGGACACGAACAACGACGGGATGTTGTCGCGCGACGAGTTCATGAAGCATCAGGAAGGGATGTTCGACAAGATGAAGAAGAACAAGGACGGCATGGTCGACATGAAGGATATGGGAATGATGCAGAGCAGCATGAAGGACGACAAGATGATGAAGAGCGGCGCGATGAAAGACGACAAGATGATGAAGGACGACAAGATGATGAAGGACGACAAGATGATGAAGGACGCCCCGAAAAAATAGGCACCCCGGCCAAAATAGGCACCCCGGCCGTTAACACACGAGCATCAACAATTTGGACCTCGCGAGGAGCTTGGAATGAATGCACGCCAGTCTTGGAAGGATACTGTTAACAGTTTGCTGACTGCATTCGGTCTCGCGGCGATCCTTGCCGGGTGCGGCGGCGGTGGTGGCGGCGATGGGGAGTCGCAACAGGGTCCGGCCAACGCCGGTACCCCGGTGGCGCACCAACTTGGTGACGCTACGAACGGGCGGACGGTGTTTCGCTTCGAGACGTTTGGCAACGAGCGGTTCTGGACCGACGCCATGCGCCTGCCCGCCGGCATGATTGCGGCAGGTGTGACGCCGTTGCAAATCTTGCAATTGGGCTTGCACGTCGATATCGAGGCGGTCGACGCGGCGACGCGCCAAGCCTTGACCGCCGAATTGACCGCCGATCCCACCGGACGCACGTCTGCCACGCTCAACAACCCCGCCAATACAGCCAGGTTGATCAGTGCCAACGCCGTCATCGGTTTGCCGGCCAAGGACACCAACGGCGATGGCGTCATCGACATCACGCGGGGTGACAAAGTCGGTGCGAGCTGCGCGTTGTGCCACGGGATCACCGACGGCTCGGGGCTCACTTTGCCCAACGGTGGATCGATTGGACGCCGCGTTGATGGCCCGGCCACCCACAGCCTGGACTTCGGATCGCTGATCGCGCTCGGAACCAACTCGCGTGCCTATTACCCAGTGCTGCAATTGGCGTTAGACGCGAATGGCGGACAAACGCTCGGACGCGCCCCGACCGGTCTTACCGAGAACTCCACCGAAGCGCAGGTCGACGCCTATTTGACCAACAAGAATTTCTATCCGGTGGGCATGTTCGACGACACGATCGACGGCAACGGCGATCCGATGCATAACATGCCGCTATTCCGGCAGGATCTCGCGTTTCCGTTCGGCAGCGAAGGCGCACTCTCGCGCGTGGATAACTTCAGCAACCTGGTCTACACGGCGCTGTTAGACCCCACGACGATCCTGACCCCTGGCGGACGGGCGTTCTTGAGAAAGTTGGGCGGCGACGCTGCGGGAACCGAGATCGCCAACGACTACGCGCAAGTCCTGGCTGCGACAGGTGTCACTGGCCCGTTTCCCTTGGGCCAGGCTAGTCCGCCCGCCAATCCCGCGCTCGCCGGCACCGAAGAGTTTCCGTTGGGTGTGCGCGTCGACAACACCAAGTTGCTCGACATGAACGCGTATCTGTTCGCCTTGCCGGCGCCGCGGGGCGCGACGGTCGATCAGCAGGCGTCGGCGCGCGGCCGCGAGCTGTTCCTCACGCGCGGTTGTACCGACTGCCACAACGTCGACCAGAGCCGGTTTGTGCCGACCTTCATTGTGCCGATGAGGACGATCTTCCCTGGCGACAATCCCCGAGTGCTCTTGGCTAGCCGGATGCCGCCGCTCAATCCGATACTCGACACGCCGGGGGTCATCTTCGATGATAAGATGGCGGTGGTCAACGCCAGCCTGCGCGGTCTCGAACGCGGTATTGCGTTGCCGTTGCTGCTCGATCTCGCGCGTAAGCCGGTGTTCCTGCACGACAACACTGTCCCGTCACTCGATATGTTGTTCAACCCGAGCCGCGGACCGACGGTCCCTCATCCGTTCTACGTGCCCGACGCCGCGCAGCGCAATGATCTCGTGTTGTTCCTGCGTAGTCTCGGAACCGAGCCTAACTAGTACCGCGTTCGCGTAACCGAGCAAGGCGATTAAGCAACGAGCATACGCGAAAGGAGCGTTGGAAATGGCGATGACGACTACCGCGCAGGACCGCAGTCTCGAAACAAATCTGAACGCGGCCGAAAACGAAACGGGTGCGAAACTCATGCGCATGGGCGAGTTCGTGATGCGTTACGGGCTCGCTGTCGTTTTTCTGTGGATCGGCTTACTGAAGTTCACCGCGTACGAGGCGAAAAACATCGAGGGCCTAGTCGCTAACAGCCCGATTTGGTCGTGGGCCTATCAAGCGATGGGTCTGCAGGGGCTGTCCAATCTGATCGGCGTCATCGAAATCTCAATCGGTGTGCTGATCGCGACGCGCGCGTTTTGGCCGAAAGCGTCGGCGATCGGCAGCCTCGGCGCGGTCATAACGTTCATCATCACGCTGAGCTTTATTCTGACGACACCGGGTGTCTGGGAAGCTGGTTATGGTTTTCCGTTTCCCTCGGCTCTGCCCGGCCAGTTTCTATTGAAGGACCTCGTGCTGCTCGGCGTGTCGATCTGGACGGCGGGCGAGGCATGGCTCGCGGCCTCGCGCCATCGGTAGCCAAGAGAGCTGAATCATGTCGAATTCTTAGGAACCTCTGATGCGGTACGCGATGGCTCGAGCTCGAATGATCTTGGCAATTTTCAGCGTCGGTTTAGCGTTTGGCATCCATGCTCAGGACACGAGCAGCTCTCGCGGAAAATTGTCGAGTAATGACCGCAGCTTCATACTGCAAGCGACGGGTGGCGGGATGAATGAAGTTGAGCTCAGCAAGATTGCGCTGCAAAAGAGTGCTGCGGCCGATATCAAGGCCTTTGCGCAGCAGATGGTGGACGATCATGAAAAAGCCGGTAAAGAGCTGGCAATGATCAGCGCCAAGCTCGGCGCCGCTCCTTCTAAGCCGATGGGTGAGCCGACGGCCGATATCAGGCGGTTCGGCGAACTGAAAGGCGAAACGCTCGATAAGGCCTATATCGGGAAAATGGTCGATGGTCACAAGGGCGCGATTGCGCTCTTTGAGAAACAAGCAAAAAGCGCCGACGCGGCTGAGCTTAAGCAATTCGCCAGCAACGCATTGCCCGTGCTGAAGGGACATCTCAAATCGGCGCTCGCACTGGCCGAAAAGGGAAAGTAGGCGTAGTACGTCGCGGAAGCCGATGACCGTAACTTGCCGTGTGCGTGAGTTACCGATGAATGAGAACTATCGTTATCGTGTGGGATACCGTCGCCGTCAATTCCTGACGTATGCCGCAGGCGGCGCAGTCGCGCTCCTCGCACCGTGGCCGGTTGTCGCTGCAACAAAGGCTGCGCGTGATCAAAAAGCAGTCACGGACGTCACGGAAACCAACATTCGCGCGGTCGCGTTCGATTCCTACGGGACGCTGTTCGACGTCGAATCGCTCGCCGTATTGGGCGAAAAACTCTATCCGGGCAAGGGCAAGGAGTTAAGCCAACTGTGGCGTCGCAAGCAGATCGAATATTCGTGGCTCCGGACGCTACTCAAGCGGTACCGCGATTTTGAGAAGGTCACCGAAGACGGACTGGTCTTCGCCACCAACAAATTGAAGCTCGAGCTGACCCCTGACAACCGCCAGCAACTATTGGATCAGTATCTTCGGCTCGACGCTTTTCCCGACGTCGTCGCGGGCATGCAAGAGTTCCGGCAGCTGGGTGTTCCGCTTGCGATCGTCTCGAACGGGACGCAGAAGATGCTGCAGTCGGCAGTCAAGAATGCTGGGATCGAAAGTCAGCTCGACCGGTTGGTGAGCGTCGATACTGTCAAGGTGTTCAAGACGGATCCGCGTATCTACCTCGCGGGCGCGAGAGCGCTGAATATGAGCCCCAAGAATATCTGCTTTGTGTCCTCCCACAGTTGGGACGTGATTGGGGCCGTGTCGGTGGGCTACGTCGGATTCTGGGTCAATCGAAACGACGAACCGGTGGAGGAGCTCGGTGTTGCGGTCGCCAATCAGGGAAAAACTCTGATCGACGCCGCGCGATTCGTCAAACGATCACGGGCGTGATCGAGCGTCCGGTCACGCGACCGCGTCGGGCGCTTCGACCCGCGCAACCTCGAAGGAGTCAACAGGTTGCCCAACGCTTCGAAGAGTCGAAAAATGAGGAGCAATAACCTTTCGCTCGACGGCCGCTGGCGACCGAAAGACGCCCGAGTCCCGTTCGTTATGTGCATGCTTGGATGGATGCTCCTCGCACCGGCTGCTCGGGCGGATGATGACGTGCAAAGCCTGAAACGCCAATTGGAGGCCCTTCAGCGGAAGATCGAGCAGTTGGAAAAGAATCAGGCGCAGCAGAAAGCGACGCAAGAAAAACAGGAGCAGTTCCAAAAGGAACTTGAAGCCAAGGCTCGGAAATCCGAGGAAACTGGTTCTACGCCCAAGGTGGTGACCGCCGGAGATATTCCGAACTCGTTCAAGTTTCCGGGTATGAAGACGTCGCTTTCCATCTTCGGATTTGTCAAGGGAGACGCGGTATTCAGCAGTCGCAGCGCGGGGGTTAACGCGGCCGCGGATCAGTTTTTTATTCCAGCTTTGATCCCGGTAGGCCCCGGCGCAGGCAACAACGAAAAAAACCAAGTCACCTTCCATGCGCGCCAGAGCCGGATCGGAATCCGCACCAGCACTCCCGATACGCCGTTTGGAACGGTTACCACCCTGATCGAGGGAGATTTCTTCGGCTCGCCGTTGAACCTTGACGAGACCAACAGCAACGGCGCGGCCCTTCGACTGCGTCATGCCTACGGCACCATCGGGAATTTGGGCGTTGGACAGTATTGGACCGCCTTCGAAAATGCCGAAGCTCTCCCTGACGTTCTGGATTTTGGCGGCCCCGTGGGCCAAATCTTCGCGCGGCAGGCGCAGGTTCGCTGGACGCAACCGTTCCGAGCCGGAAGCGGAATCAAGAGCGCTAGCTGGGAGGTTTCTCTGGAAAATCCCGAATCCTTGATTGCCAACAGTTTCGGACCCCTCTTCAGGCCGGATGACGACCGGTACCCGGATATTGTCGGCCGGGTCAATTTGAGTGGTGATTGGGGAAGCTTCTGGGCCGCGGCGCTTATTCGGGATATTCGTCTTGACGCGGCGGCCAACGCTTTGGGCGCGGGTTCTCCTGCGGTCAACGATAACAAGCGCGGTGTCGCAGGGCAGGTCGGTGCAATGATTCCGTTGGCTGGCTTCTTCCCCGCGTTAGGAAAAGACGACCTGCGCCTCTGGCTCAACTATGGCAACGTCATCGGCCGCTACCAGGAATTTGGTTTTTTTCCCGATGGCATTCTGATCAATGGTCGGATCGAGTTGGCCAATCAACTCAGCGGTTTCGCTGCGTACCGTCATTTCTGGACCCCAATGCTGCGCTCGTCCTTCGTCCTCTCTGCTTCGGACGCCGACAACCCTGCCGGCACCCCAGGGAGCACAAATACTTCCGCCAGGTCCTTTCATGCCAATCTCATCTGGAGCCCGATAACCCCAGTCGACGTGGGATTGGAATACCTCTACGGTCGCAGGCAAATCGAGAACGGGCAAAGCGGCACGCTGAATCGCGTGCAGTTTTCCGCCAAGTATGCTTTTTGAGGTCGCCGATCGCGACTTTAGTCACCCGTTTGACTCGACGCCTTAAGACGCTGCTCGCGCCGGGTAGGACCAGGTCGGCCGCGACTTCGACGAAGCGAACGGCTTGCGATACGGCCGCGCCTATTCCGTGCACTGAATTTTGAGGCGCCCGCTGATGTGCGCGTCGATCTCGTCCATCTCCGGGCGAACATTCGCCTTGCATCACGGCGACGTGATTTGGCCGCGCCGGTAAATCCCTCGATAATGGAGTAATCCCCAACGCATCGGCTTCTGCGGGCGCCTGCTCGCAACCGCCATGGCGACAGGGTGAGGCAGAGTAGAGCCGCCGTGGATCGACTCGATTCCGAGCGAGTTTCGTTCGTCGGCGCGTCGGGGACATCGCCAATGGTTCGGGGGGACCCTCATGAACACGAACACGGTTGAACGCGATCACCGGGCGGAGTGCCTGCGGGAGGTCGTAGGGCTCGTGCATGCCAAGGTCGCACCCGAGCGACGCGGCGAGCTCGAGGCGTTCGTCGTGCGCTATTTCGGGCAGGTGGATCCCGAGGATCTTGCCGAGCGGCAGCCGGCGGATCTTTATGGCGCCGCGCTTTCGCATTGGAACGTCGCACGCGAACGTGCTCCCGGCGATGCGCTGGTCCGCGTGTTCAATCCGACGATCGAGGAGGACGGTTGGCAGTCGACGCACACGGTCATCGAGATCGTCAACGACGATATGCCGTTTCTAGTCGACTCGGTGACAATGGAAGTGAACCGCGTTGGACTGACGCTGCACCTGATCGTCCATCCGATCATCGCGGTGAATCGCGACAGCGATGGCCTGTTGACCGGCGTCGCGCCCGAAAGCGCGCAACCCGGCCACCGCGAATCGTTCATCCATGTCGAAGTCGATCGCTTGATCGACGCCGCAGAACAGGACGCGCTCGCCGCGAATCTCAGTCGCGTCTTGGGCGACGTGCGAGAGGCGGTTCAAGACTGGGCGAAGATGCGCGAGCGCCTGCTCGCCGTTGTCGCCGAGCTTGATCGGCGACTGCCGCCGGTACCCGCGGATGAGCGCGCCGAAGCTCGGGCCTTCTTGCTCTGGCTCGCCGACAATCACTTCACGTTCTTGGGCTATCGGCGCCATGAACTGGTCACGGTCGATGGCGAGGCGGTGCTCAAGATCGTGCCGGACTCGAGTATGGGGGTTCTGCCTGAGGCCCCGAGCAAGGATGTATCCGCGAGTTTCTCGGCGCTCCCTCGAGAAGTGCGCGCGCACGCTCGCCGGCCGGAGCTCCTGGTCATTACCAAATCGACGTCGCGCTCGACGGTGCACCGTCCGGGCTACCTTGATTACATCGCCATCAAACGGTTCGGAGACAAGGGTGACGTGATCGGCGAGGATCGCTTCATCGGCCTGTATACATCGACCGCGTACAGCGCCAATTTGGCGGAGATACCGCTCTTGCGGCGCAAGGCGGCTAACGTCGTTGCGCGCGCGGGGCTTCCGGCAGGAAGCCACGCGGACAAGGCGCTCGCCAGCATCCTCGAGCACTATCCGCGAGACGAGCTGTTCCAAACCGGCGAGGACGAACTCCTGCGCACGGCGATGGGGATTTTGCACCTGGGTGAGCGCCAGAGATTTCGGTTGTTCGTCCGGCGCGACCCATTCGAACGTTTCCTCTCGTGCCTCATTTATGCACCGCGCGAGAATTACTCGACCGCGTTGCGCCAGAAGTGGCAGTCGATCCTGACGCAGGCATTTAACGGGACCAGCTCCGAATTCAACGCCCACCTATCGGAATCGGTGTTGGCCCGCATCCAGATCACGGTGCGCACGACGCCGGGCAACATTCCTGCTTTCGATGTACGTGAGCTCGAAGCGCGCCTAATCGCATCGGCTCGCCGCTGGGAGGATGATCTCAAGGATGCGTTAGTCGCCACGCTAGGCGAGGCGCGTGGCAACGAGCGCTTGCGAGCGTTCGGCGCCGCGTTTCCAGCGGGCTATCGCGAGGATTTCGTAGCGCGCGCAGCCGTGCCCGACATCGAGATGATGGCGAGGCTCGATGATGGCTCCCCGCTCGCGCTGAGCCTGTATCTGCCACTCGAGGCCAACCCCGGAACGTTGCGATTCAAGCTGTTCCAGCGCGGCGCGCCAGTGATGCTCTCCGACAGCCTGCCCATGCTGGAGCATATGGGGCTCAAGGTGCAGGACGAGCGCTCCCACCGTATGACCCCGGAAGGCGCGCCACCGATTTGGATGCACGATTTCGGCATGCAAACGCCCCCCGGAACCGACGTCGAAATCGATGCGCTGCACACCGTGTTCGAAGAAGCGTTCGGGCGTATTTTTCGCGAGGAAGTCGAGAATGATGACTTCAATCGACTGGTCGTTGCGGCGCGTATGCCGGCCGACGAAATCGTCGTGTTGCGCGCCTACGCCAAATACCTCCGCCAGATCGGATTCGCGCTCTCGCAACCGTTTATCGAGGCGACGTTAACCACACACGGCGATATCGCTCGCTCGCTCGTTCTGTTGTTCAAGGCTCGGTTCGATCCGGCGGATACCGGCGCGGATACGGGAGCGCGCGTCGCCGAGCACGTACGGGAGATCGAGTCCGCGCTCGAGCACGTCGCAAACTTGTCGGAAGACCGCGTCTTGCGCCAGTTCCTGGCGCTGATTCTCGCAACGACGCGGACGAACTTCTGGCGGCGAGATCACGATGGCAATCGCCGCAGCTTCGTCTCGTTCAAGTTCGATCCGGCACAGGTTCCCGGCTTGCCGGAACCGAGGCCGATGTTCGAGATTTTTGTCTATTCGACGCGCTTCGAAGGCGTGCACTTGCGCGGCGGCAAAGTCGCCCGAGGGGGATTGCGCTGGTCGGATCGGCCCGAAGATTTTCGCACCGAGGTGCTCGGGCTCATGAAAGCGCAAATGGTCAAGAACACCGTCATCGTCCCCGTGGGCTCGAAGGGCGGTTTTGTGCTGAAGCGCGCACTTGCGCCGGGCGATCGCGAGGGATTGCTGAAGGAAGGCATCGCGTGCTATCAGGAGTATCTGCGGGGCTTGCTCGATCTCACCGACAATCGGGTTGGCGATGCGATCGTGCCCCCGCCGCAAGTAAAACGCCACGATCCCGACGACCCGTACCTTGTCGTGGCCGCGGACAAGGGTACGGCAACCTTCTCCGATTACGCGAACGGCATCAGCCGGGAGTACGGGTTTTGGCTCGGCGATGCATTTGCGTCCGGCGGGTCAGCCGGCTATGACCACAAGGCGATGGGCATCACGGCGCGCGGTGCGTGGGAATCGGTCCAGCGCCACTTCCGGGAGATGGGACACAACACGCAGACCACCGACTTCACCGTCGCCGGCATCGGCGACATGTCGGGCGATGTGTTTGGCAACGGCATGCTGCTCTCGCCCCATATCAAGCTCGTTGCAGCGTTCGACCATCGCCACATCCTTCTCGATCCGGCGCCGAACGCGGGGGCGAGCTTCGCGGAGCGTGAGCGGATGTTCGCCCTTCCTCGTTCGTCTTGGGCCGACTACGACAGGGAGCGCATTTCACCTGGTGGCGGCGTTCACTCGCGGACCGCCAAGTCGATCGCGATTACCCCAGAGGTCAAGGCTGCTCTTGCGATCGCGGCCGATGCGCTAACCCCTACCGAGTTGATCACGGCAATTTTGAAATCGCCGGTCGATCTCCTCTACAACGGCGGCATCGGCACCTACGTGAAGGCCGAGAGCGAATCGCACGCTCAAGTTGGCGACCGCGCCAACGACGCGCTGCGCGTCAATGGACGCGACTTGCGTTGCCGGGTCGTCGTCGAAGGCGGCAACCTAGGATTTACGCAACTCGGCCGGATCGAATTCGCGCTCGCCGGAGGCCGCATCAATACCGATGCGATCGACAATTCGGCCGGTGTCGACACGTCGGATCACGAGGTCAACATCAAGATCCTGCTCGGGTTGCCGATCCTTGAGGGCGAGCTCACCGAAAAGCATCGCAACGACCTTCTCGCCGCAATGACCGGCGACGTCGCCGGTCTCGTCCTGCGGGACAATTATTTTCAGACCCAGGTCTTGTCGGTGACCGGCCGGATTGCGCCACAGTTGCTCGATGCGCAGAAGCGCTTTCTGCAGTTTCTCGAAAAGGCCGGCCGGCTGAAACGCGCGCTGGAATTCCTCCCGACCGACGAGGAGATCGGCGAGCGGCGCACGAAGGGCTTGGGCTTAACGACACCCGAACACGCCGTCCTACTTGCCTACAGCAAGATCTGGCTCTACGACGAGTTGCTTGCATCTAAGCTACCGGACGATCCGTGGATTGCCACGGCGCTCGTCCGCTATTTCCCGGAACCTCTCCAGGTTCAATACGCGGCGTACATGGCGCGTCATCCGTTGCGGCGCGAGATCATTGCCACCCATGTGACCAATAGCATGGTGAATCGCGTCGGCAGCACATTCGTGCATCGGCTCGTGGAAACCACCGGAGCGAGGGCGCACGAAATCGTGCGCGCTTATCTCGTCACGCGCGAAATTTTCGGCCTGGTCCCGCTGTGGATCGCCATCGAGGCGCTCGACAGCAAGGTTGACGACGCCGTGCAATCGGCGATGCTGATCGACACGAGCCGGCAAGTGGAGCGCGGAACCACGTGGTTTCTGCGCTCGCGTCGATTGGACGAAGACATGGCGGCAACCATCGCGCATTTTGCGCCAGGGGTCTCTGCCCTGTCCTCGCGCCTACCGGAATTGTTAGACGAGGACGAGAAGCGACGGATCGATGCCGCCGCTTCTCGTTTTACGAAGGAGGGCGTGCCGCAAGACCTCGCTGTACGGGTCGTCACTTTCGACGAGCTTTATGCAACGCTCGACATCGCGGAGGTCGCCGCCATCGCGCAGCTGCCGGTCGAGCCGGTGGCCGGAATGTATTTCGACGTGGCAAATCGGCTGGGATTGCCCTGGCTGCGTGATCGCATCGAAGCCCTCCCGGCGGAACAGCACTGGCAGATGCTCGCGAAAGGTGCGATGCTCGACGATCTATCGGGACTGCAACGCACGATTACGCACGAGGTGCTTGCCGGCGCTGACCCGAAGGGGCCGAATGATTTGTTTGCGGCGTGGCGCGAGCGCAACCGCCGGACGCTCGAGAGAACCGAGCAATTGCTGCTGGAGCTGCGTTCGGAGCTAACGCCCCCGGACGCAGCGATGCTTTCGGTGGCATTGCGTGAGTTGCGCCACTTGGGGTAGAGCGTGCCCGGTTGCGCGACTGGAATACACCAGATTAGCCGATGACTCTTGTGATCTGGCTATCACCACGAATTGCGACGCCGCCACGAAAAAAGCCGGGCGAACCCGGCTTTTTCCTAGAGCTCAAGAGCATCGTTCGAGCGCCCTTTCTGCGAGCTAACGTGACCTACCTTCGTTGCCTTTCAAGCAGCCTGAATGTTGCTGGCCTGCTTGCCCTTGGGTCCCTGCGTGACTTCGAAGGAGACTTTTTGGCCTTCCTTCAGCGTCTTAAACCCCGGCATATTGATTGCGGAGAAATGCGCGAAGAGATCTTCGCCGCCGCCGTCCGGAGTAATAAAGCCAAAACCCTTCGCATCATTGAACCATTTCACGGTACCTGTTGCCATTTTCTGCAATTCCTTAAGAAATATAATCGGCGGGCGGGATGCCCGCCCCATGTTTCATTCTCAAGGACAGAAAAGTACGGTACCGCGAATCGTTTAGGACCGGGCTTGCACGTGCTTTAGTACTTGAAACAAAACACCTTTGGAAGGATACGCCGAAACGTGGCCGTTGGGAACCCCTGCTTCTTCCCGTTGGGAACCCTGCTTCTTCCCTGGGCCTTGGGGCCAGAAATAGGGGATTTGGATCGACGATCGAGCCCTCTAAACCGGCACAGAAAAGAAAGCGATGACGCGGCGCTCCTTTGTGCGGCCGCATACACGAGGCTCTGTACGCACAGGATCGATACACCATAGTTTTGACAAATTGGGTCTTGCCATATACGAAGTAACGTCGAATAATATGAGGACGTGGCGGGCTTTAGGAGCATCGTCGCGTCGCCGTCACCGAGATGGTTTACCTCGCGCAGTACCGTGGTGAGCGGAACGGGACCAAGCACGGCCAAGTGGTTGCAGCGCACGCGGTTCTGCCGAACACGCAGGTTGTCAGCGCCTCGAACAATAAACGACAGAGAAAAAAAACAAAGGATTCACCACGTCCCCCTTGAACATCGAGCTTTAGGTTGCGCTTCGACTGAAACCGAGGCGCTGATTGAACTCTTATTCGGTCGTCACCGAATCTGTTGAAGCAAAAGCCACAGCAGAGGAGAAGGTCTCATGCCTGATACGTTGCCCGATGCATCCCCCGCTCCATACGGTCGCAAAACCCAGACGGCGCCCGCGCTCAAAGAAGTTCATATTCTCTGGATGACCGCCGGTCTGGGGTGTGATGGCGACTCGGTGTCGATCACTGCCGCCACCCAGCCGAGCATCGAAGACGTGGTGATGGGGGCGATCCCCGGCTTGCCCAAGGTCCACTTGCATAACCCAGTGCTGGCCTATGCCAACGGCGACGAGTTCCTGGTGCCGTTTCATCAGGCGGCAAAGGGTGAACTCGACAATTTCGTGCTGGTGGTCGAAGGCTCGATTCCGAACGAGAAGCTCAGCGGAGAAGGCTACTGGGCGGCGCAAGGCGAGGACCCCGTCACCAAGCAGCCCATCAAGACCACGGAATGGATCGACCGACTGGCACCCAACGCGCTGGCAGTCGTCGGCGCGGGGACGTGCGCCACGTATGGCGGAATCCACGCGATGGAAGGCAACCCCACAGGATGCATGGGCCTTGCGGATTATCTAGGGTGGGAATGGAAATCGAAGGCGGGTCTGCCCATCGTCAATGTGCCCGGCTGTCCGGTGCAGCCGGACAACTTCATGGAGACCTTGCTTTATTTGCTGTACCAGCTTGCCGGGCTGGCACCCATGATCCCGCTCGACGACGTGGGCCGGCCCAAGTGGCTGTTCACGCGCACCGTGCACGACGGCTGCGACCGTGGGAGCACGTATGAGCAGGCGATTTTCGCCGAGGAATACGGCAGCCCGAACTGCATCGTTAAACTGGGATGCTGGGGCCCGGTCGTGCAGTGCAACGTGCCAAAACGCGGCTGGATGGCTGGCATCGGCGGCTGCCCGAATGTGGGCGGCATTTGCATCGGCTGCACGATGCCCGGTTTCCCGGACAAATTCATGCCGTTCATGGATGCACCGCCAGGCTCGAAAATTTCCACCAACGCGATCAAAGCGTACGGCCCATGGATTCGCAACCTGCGCAAGCTCACGGTCAATACGCTCAATGACGAACCGAAGTGGCGCCACAATCGGTCCGAGCTCACCACTGGATATCGGAAATAATCGCTGGATTTAGAACGAAGGAGTCATCTATGGCCGTTACTTCTGCCCCCCGTCCTCAGACGCAAGCCAAGCCCCAAGTGTCGCCGGGCAAACTGATCGATATGAATTGGGATCCGATCACGCGCATTGTCGGCAGCCTCGGTATCTACACCAAGATCGATTTCCAGAACCGCCGTGTGGCCGAGTGTTACAGCACGTCGTCGATCTTCCGCGGCTACAGTGTTTTCATGAAGGGCAAGGATCCGCGCGACTCGCACTTCATCACCAGCCGCATCTGCGGGATCTGCGGCGACAACCATGCGACCTGCTCGGTGTACGCGCAGAACATGGCGTATGGCGTGAAGCCGCCGGCAATCGCCGAGTGGATCGTCAACTTAGGCGAAGCCGCCGAATACATGTTCGACCACAACATCTACCAGGACAATCTGGTCGGCGTGGATTTCTGCGAGCAGATGGTCAGAGAGACCAATCCCGGTGTTTGGGAAAAAGCGAAGGCCAAGCAGGCCCCGCACGCCGAAGAACATGGCTACCGCACCATCGCCGACATCATGACGGCATTGAACCCGTTCACCGGCGAGTTCTACCGCGAGACCTTGCACGTCAGTCGTTACACGCGCGAGATGTTCTGCTTGATGGAAGGACGTCACGTTCATCCCTCAACGCTCTATCCGGGCGGCGTCGGAACGGTGCCCACGGTCCAGTTGTTCACCGACTACATCACCCGGCTGATGCGCTACGTCGAGTTCTGCAAAAAGGTCGTGCCGCTGCACGACGATCTCTTCGACTTCTTCTATGAAGCGTTGCCCGGCTACGAGCAGGTTGGGTTCAGGCGCACGCTGCTCGGCTGCTGGGGTTCGTTCCAGGACCCGAGCGTGTGCGACTACGACTATCGAAACATGACCGAATGGGGAAGGGCGATGTACGTCACCCCGGGTGTGGTGGTCGATGGCAAGTTGGTGACGACCGATTTAGTCGACATCAACCTCGGCATTCGCATCCTGCTCGGCAGTTCGTACTACGACGACTGGGCGAATCGGGAAACGTTCGTCAAGAACGATCCGCTTGGCAATCCGGTGGACCAAAATCATCCGTGGAACCAAACGACGATACCGCGGCCGCAGAAGCGCAATTTCGACGGCAATTACACGTGGGTCATGTCGCCTCGCTGGTACCACGAGGGAGAACCGGGCGACAAAAAGTATCTGGCGCTCGACACCGGCGGCGGTCCGATCGCACGGTTGTGGGCGACGGCGCTGGCCGGCCTGGTGGATATCGGCTACGTCAAGGCGACCGGACACAGCGTCAAAATCTATTTGCCGAAAACCGCGCTCAAGCCCGAGGTCGAGTTCGAGTGGAAAATACCGAAGTGGAGCAACACGATCGAACGCGATCGCGCGCGCACCTATTTCCAGGCGTATTCGGCAGCGGCGGCGTTGTACTTCGCGGAACAGGCGTTGGCGGAGTTGCACGCCGGCCGTACGAAGACTTTCACGCCGTTTAAGGTACCTGACGAAGCCATCGGCTGCGGCTTCCATGAGGCCGTGCGCGGCGTGCTGTCGCATCACCTCGTGATCAAGGGCGGCAAGATCGCCAACTATCACCCGTATCCACCAACCCCGTGGAACGCAAATCCGCGTGACATCTATGGCACGCCTGGTCCATACGAGGACGCGGTGCAGAACACGCCAATCTTCGAGGAGAACGGGCCCGATAAATTCAAGGGCATCGACATCATGCGCACGGTGCGGAGCTTCGATCCGTGCCTGCCATGTGGCGTGCATATGTATGTGGGCGACGGCAAGACGATCCAGACCGTGCATTCGCCAACCTTTGGGGTTCCGAGGACGGATACGTGAGTGGTCTCGGTGAGCATGCGAATGGGCAACAGCGCGGTCAACAAAGCGATGAGCGCCGCATCGAGGAGTTGATTGCGGCGCTGGAGGCGCTCGATGATCCACGCGGGCGCGAGCAGGCGAAGGAGTTGCTGAAAGTGGTGTTGGCGCTACATGGGGCGGGACTCGCGCGGCTCATGGAAATAATCGCCGATGCGGGGGACTCCGGCCGCGCAATCATCGAAGCGCTGGCGCTGGATGAGCAATGCCGTGCGATCCTCTTATTGCATGGACTGCATCCGCACGACCTCGCGTCGCGAGTGCGCTTGGCAGTAGACAAGATGCGCGGGACATTGGGTGCGCAGGGAATCAAGATCGAGGTGTTGAGCGCGAGCGAAGAAGCTGTACGGCTCAAGCTATCCGGAAATCTGCGCAACAAGCATGCGCCGGTGAGCAAAGGCGACCTCGAGCAAGCGATCTTCACCCTCGCCCCCGAAATCGCCGCGGTCGAGATCGAAGGGCTGCCTGCCGCCGATGTGCACGAACTCAAATTCATGCCGTCTGCACCTCGGGGCGGTGAAGCTGCACGCTCGCGCTCGTGACTGCTATGCAACAGAGGTCGAGTCACAGAAGTCCGTTTGGATCGGCGTAGCTGACCAGAAGGCCTTGGCAACAGGGCCTTCGAATCAGCGGAGGCCGATCCTTGCACCCGGCGGCATTGTGAGCCCTTCATCATCACGCTCGGAGGGCTGGGTTGCGGGGCTGCGCAGGTTTGCGCGCGGTAGTGCCCCCATCGCGCGTTGCGAGCTATGCAGCGCGATCATTCTCCCGGACCACCAACACGTGATCGAAGTCTCGAACCGCAAATTATTGTGCTCTTGCCAAGCATGTACGTTGTTGTTTGGCAATAGTGACGGTGGTAAGTACCGTGCGGTGCCCCGATCCACCCAGCACCTATCCGATTTTCGTTTGAGCGATGCGCAATGGGATGCCTTGTTGATCCCGATCGGGATCGCATTTTTTTTCAAGAGCACGCCAGATTCCCGAGTGATCGCTTTGTACCCGAGCCCGGCGGGAGCGACGGAATCGCTGCTCGATCTCCCGGCGTGGGAAGAGCTTGCCGCGGACAATCCCGTGCTCGCGCAACTTGAGCCGGATGTGGAAGCGCTGCTGGTCAATCGCGTCGAGGGTGCCCGGGAGTATTACCGCGTGCCGTTGGACCAGTGCTATGCGCTCGTCGGCCTGATTCGCGCCCGCTGGCGCGGCCTTTCCGGCGGCAACGAAGTTTGGGTTGCCATCCATGCATTCTTCGCCGGACTTGACTAGAGGCGTCCGTGCGCGTGAGATGCACTGATGCCTGAGCTCGACTTTGCGATCCGGGGGGTGGAAGTTGCGCGCTATGCGGCAACGCCTTTGCTCAAATTTAAGCTCGACGTCTCGAGCTCAGGTGAGGACGATGTCGCAAACGTCGCGTTGCACTGTCAGGTTTATATCGAAGCCGCACGGCGCCGTTACGGAACTGGCGAACAGCAAGGATTGCTGGAGCTGTTTGGCGAGCCCGAACGCTTCGGCCAGACGGTGAAAACCATGCTGTGGACTCAGGTCAGCGTGTTGATTCCGGCGTTCCAGGGCAGTTGCACAGTGGAGCTCCCGGTTCCGTGCACCTTCGACTTCAACGTGGTGGCGACCAAATATTTCTGCGCTCTCGAAAACGGGGAGGTGCCGCTCTCATTTCAGTTCAGCGGTACCCTCTTCTACCGTGACCAAAGCGCGGCGCTGCAGGTGGGGCAGATTTCGTGGAACAAAGAAGCCAGTTTTCGACTACCGGTTTCGACGTGGCAGGTGATGATGGATCACTATTACCCGAACAGCGCATGGCTGTGTCTCAACCGGGACGTGTTCGACCGGCTGTACCAGTTCAAGCTGAGGAGTGGTTCAGCGACCTGGGAGCATGCGTTGGAGCTCGCGCTCAATGGCGTCGAGGAGAAAGTGTCATGAGCGTTGGACACGACCCAGGCCGGGTGAAAGACATTGTCAACGCTGTGCTCTACGAGGGATACATGCTCTATCCGTATCGTCCTTCGTCGGTGAAGAACCGGCAGCGCTGGACGTTCGGCGGCGTGTACCCGCAAGCGTATAGCGTCGCGCAGGACGGCGCTGATCCCTGGATCATGCAGACGGAATGCCTGGTGCAAGGTGACGCGCGCACCGAGCTCGATGTCGAAATCGGGTTTTTGCACTTGGTCGAGCGCGAGGTGGGAGCACTCACGCCGCCGTTACCGGTGTGGCAGGACCTCACGGTGCCTCCGTACCGGAAAGTCGAAATGCTCGAAGTCGGTGAGCGACGCCACTACGCCTGGCAGGAAGCCACGCCACAACGCGTGAACGTCGGCAAGCTTTCGATCGCGACGCTGTCTGGTCCAGCGCACGACGTACCCTTCGCGTTTCCGGGCTCACGCGAGATCGAACCGTTAAACGCTGCGAATGGTGAAGTGGTCGGCGTGCTGGTGCGCACCCGGCAACCGATCGAGGGAAAGATCGAATTGCGTGCCGAGTCCGTCGCCGACGCAGCGTTCCGGCTGACGGTGCGAATCCAGAACAGCACCCCGTTGGAAATGGGCGAAGGCATGCAGCGCGACGCCGTGTCGCTGCACGCTCTCGTGTCTTGCCATACGATCCTGCGCGTGCGTGCAGGCGAATTCGCGTCCTTGATGGATCCTCCGGCGCCGCTCGCGGCGGCAGCTTCCGAGTGCACCAATATCGGCGCCTGGCCGGTGCTGGTGGGCGATGGCGCCGAACGCGATACCCTTTTGTCATCCCCGATCATCTTGTACGACTATCCGCAGATCGCCCCGGAAAGTCCCGGCGACTTGTTCGACTCGACCGAAATCGACGAGATCCTCACGTTGCGCATTTTGGCTATGACCGACGAGGAAAAGCGCGAGATGGCCGCGGTCGACGAGCGCGCGCGCGCATTGCTCGAACGCACCGAGCAGCTTGCGCCGGAACAATTGCAGAAGCTGCATGGCTCGATGCGCCAGCTGCGTCCGGTCACACCCGTGGATGAATCGGTCGACGCCCGACCCAAGCCTCCGTGGGAAGATCTCGGGCGTCCGGTGGCATCCGTGGACGAATCAGTTCGCGCTGAGACCAAGCCGCCATGGGAAGAGCTCGATGCACTGCCGCGCCTTGCCTATCTGCGCGTGAACGGCGTCGAATTGCGGGTCGGCGATCCGGTGCGGCTGAAGCCGCGGGGCAACGCGGATATATTCGATATGGCGCTGTCCTACAAGCTCGCGACCATCGAATCGATCGAGCGCGATTTTGAGAACCGCGTGCATGTTGCCGTGACCGTCGATGACGATCCCGGCAGAGACTTTGGGCTCGAGCGCATGCCAGGCCATCGGTTTTTTTTCCGTCCGGACGAGCTCGAGCCTCTGGAGAAACAAGGCAGCGTGCGATGAATCGAGTCCCGAATCGCATCCTCATTGCAGGTGTGGGCAATGTTTTTCTCGGGGATGACGGGTTTGGGGTCGAAGTCGCGCAGCGCCTGGCGCAGCGTGCTTTGCCCCAAGGCGTGCAGGTTGTGGACTTCGGCATACGGGCGTTGGACTTGGGCTACGCGCTGCAGGACGGCTACGCCGCGACCATCCTCGCCGACACCGTCCAGCGCGGCGGACCGCCCGGGAGTTTGTACGTGATCGAGCCTCAAGCGGAGCCGGAGGGCGATGCTGCTGAAATGCAGCAGGTCTCGCCGCACGACATGAGCCCCGACAGCGTACTGCGCTATGCGCGAATGGTGGGTAGCGAGAGCAAGATCGTGTTGGTAGGGTGTGAGCCAGAGAGTTTTGGCGACGAGCTCGAAGGTGAGGGGCGCATGGGCTTGAGCGAGCCCGTCGCAGTTGCTGTCGACAAAGCAGTTCTACTGATCGAGTCGCTCATTGCACAGATGGCGGATTCGGTCGATCTCATGAGCGAGGAGGGTTAAATGAGAATTTTTTTCAAATTCATCGTGCTTCCGTTCGCCATCTTTGCGGTTTTGGCGAACCTCAAGGATGTTGTGCGGTACATCAAAATACGCAACATGTAGCGGCAACATGTGAGCCGCATCGCGCGCGAAGCAGCTGCACTTCCAGGAAAACGAGAGTGCGGAAGCGACGGCATCGAAACGCTCTGACTGATCGCGTCCGCCTCTCCTTCGCAGGAGTTGGTGCCGCGGTAATCACGCCCGCCTGCATCATGATCGCACCATGAACGACGTCGCCGATATCCGCGCAAGCATCCTGGAGGGCCGGGAAAGCGCGGAACGCATCCGTGTGCGCGGCTTGGTGCAGGGTGTTGGTTTTCGGCCAGCGGTGTGGCGGCTTGCGCATCGCCACGGCCTGCGTGGCTGGGTCGCGAACGACGGTGAAGGTGTTGCCATCCTTGTGTGCGGACCTGCGGGCGCTCTACACCAGTTTGCGCGCGCGCTCGAACAGGATCGACCGCCGCTGGCGCGCATCGATGCGATCGAGCGCGAGCCAGCGGCGGTCCTTCCCCAAGGCGAAGGTTTCCGTATCGTCGAAAGCTTCGCCACCGGCATTAAAACTGGGGTCGTGTCGGACGCGGCGACCTGTCCGGCTTGCGTCGCGGAAATCTTCGATCCAGGCGCGCGCCGTTATCGCTACCCGTTCACCAATTGCACGCATTGCGGTCCACGGCTGTCGATTATCGAAGCCATTCCGTATGACCGCGCTGCGACGACGATGCGCACATTTGCGCTATGCGCCGCATGCAACGCCGAATACGACGATCCGAATGATCGCCGCTTTCACGCACAGCCGATCGCCTGTACCGAATGCGGTCCGCGTGCGTGGCTCACGCATGCAAATGGCGCGCCGATTGCCCCCGAGACTTATGGTGGGCAGACAGCGCTAGACGCGGTGGACGCCGCTTGCACGCTGTTGCAGAACGGACATCATATCGTCGCGGTCAAAGGCCTCGGCGGATTCCAGCTCGCGTGCGACGCCACCGATGAGGTCGCGGTGGCGCGGCTGCGCAGCCTCAAACGGCGCGAGGGCAAGCCGTTTGCGTTGATGGCGCGGGACATCGCGATCGTGCGTCGATACTGCCGCTTGGCCATGACCGAGGAAGAGCTGCTGCAAAGCTCCGGCGCTCCGATCGTGATCATGGAAGATGGTGGCGGAGATCGGGTCGCCCCGAGCGTTGCCCCGGGCATGCGAACGCTGGGGTTTATGCTGCCCAATACGCCGCTGCATCACCTGCTGCTGTGGCGCATGAATCGCCCGATCGTGCTGACCAGTGGGAACCTGACTGACGAACCGCAATGCATCGGCAACGCCGATGCACTGGCGCGACTGGGCGGTATCGCCGATTATTTTCTGCTGCATGATCGCGATATCGCGCGGCGCGTGGATGACTCGGTGGTGCGTCGAATGGCAGGCAATTCGCGCATGCTGCGACGCGCACGCGGCTTCGCGCCGGCGACGATACCGCTGCCCCGAGGGTTTGCCGCCGCACCGGCCGTGCTTGGCATGGGCGGTGAGCTCAAGAACACGTTCTGCCTGGTGCGCGATGGCCAGGCAATCGTGTCGCACCACATGGGCGATTTGGAAGATGCCCTGACCTACGCCGACTATTCCTCCTCTCTCGCGAGCTACTTGCAACTCTTCGAGCACGATCCGCGGAGGATCGCTGTCGATATGCATCCCGAGTATTTGTCGGCCAAGCTCGGCGAAGAACTCGCACAGCAGCGATCCGCTGCTCTCACCCGGGTACAGCATCATCACGCGCACATTGCCGCCTGCATGGCCGAGAACGGCTATGCGATCGATGCCGCTCCCGTGCTCGGTGTCGCGCTCGACGGTCTCGGATACGGCAGTGACGGTGCGCTCTGGGGTGGGGAATTTTTGCTGGCCGACTATCGGAGCTTTCGCCGACTTGGAACCTTCAAGCCCGTCGCGATGCTCGGCGGTGAACAAGCGATTCACGAGCCGTGGCGCAATACTTACGCGCACCTGATGGCGGGGATGGGCTGGCCGCATTTCACGACGAATTATTCGGAGCTCGATCTCTACCGGTTCTTGAGCGCCAAGAATCGTCCGCTGCTCGACGCAATGGCTGTGCGCGGAATCAACAGCCCAGCCGTAAGCTCGTGCGGGCGACTGTTCGACGCTGTCGCGGCGGCCGTGGGGGTATGCCGCGAGCGCGCGCACTACGAAGGCCAGGCCGCGATCGAATTCGAAGCGCTGGTGGACGAGCATGCTTTGAGCGAGGAAGATGGAGAGCTCGCGTATCCATTCACGATCGCCAGCCTTCGATCGAACGACCTGCCGTATATCGAGCCGCTCGCCATGTGGCAAGCGCTTCTCGGCGATTTGCTGCTAGGCACGCCGGCACCGGTCATTGCGGCGCGGTTTCACAAAGGTCTTGCCATGGTCATCGCGCGGATGGTCGAGCAGTTGCGCCGCCATGAGAGTGGCGAAGGCGCAGGGAACGTCGTTGCATTGTCCGGCGGTGTGTTCCAGAACTGCGTGCTGTTGGAGCAGGTGTCGTGGCGGCTCGAGGCCGCGGGATTTCATGTACTGGCTCATCGCCGGCTACCTGCGAATGACGGTGGGCTCGCCTTGGGTCAGGCCGCGGTCGCGGCGGCAAGATCGCTTGCGGAGTGAACCGTAGGAGGAACCATGTGCTTAGGGATACCCGGACAAATTGTCGAAGTGACCGATGCCGAATCGCGGCTTGCCGTGGTCAACGTCGGCGGTGTCAAACGCACGGTCAATATCGCGTTTGTCGTCGATGAAGAGCACCCCGCCTCTTCCTGCGTCGGGGAATGGGTATTGGTGCACGTCGGCTTCGCGATGAGTCGCCTCGATGAAGAGGAAGCCGCGCGCACTTTGGCCCTTTTGCAGGAAATGGGCGAGGTGCAAGCCGAGCTCGATGCGATGCGGGATTCTGCGTAAGGTTGGTCGATATGGCAGAGCACCGCGCCTTAGAAAGCCTCTATCCGTTCCTGGTTGGCGAGAAGCAGGACGCGGTCAAGCTCGACCAGGCATTGCTCGAGTCGGTGCGGCAGAAAGCTCTGGACAGCATCGACACCAAGCGTATTTTTTTCGAGCAGAATGGCGTGGCAATCGTAGGCGCAGCGCACGCCATCGCCGATGTTTACCGTGGCAACGGTCGGCTTTTTGCGATGGGCAATGGCGGCTCGAGCTGCGATGCCGCGCACATCGCGGTTGAGTTCCTGCACCCGGTTACCGCGGGCCGCCCAGCCCTGACCGCGGTGAACTTGGTCGCCGATACGGCCATGATGACTGCTGTGGGCAATGACGTGGGATTTGCCCATGTATTCGTCCGCCAGATCGTTGCGCAGGCGCGACGCGGCGACGGCCTGATCGGCATTTCCACGAGCGGCAACTCGGACAATTTGCTTTTAGCCTTCGCGAAAGCAAAGGAGATGGGCGTCACCACTATCGGCCTTTCCGGTTACGACGGCGGCAAGATGGGGCGAAGCGCGGATGTCGATCGTTGTCTCGTGGTCGCGAGCGACAGCATTCACCGCATCCAGGAAACCCATGTTGCGATCTATCACATTCTGTGGGACTTGGTTCATACGTTGCTCGCAGACGAACGTGGCAAACAGAAGGGGTAGCACGTGAAATACGTGGACGAGTTTCGCGATCCGGAAAAGGCGCGGACGTTGGCGCGAGAAATTCGCGGCATTGTCGCCGGCATCGCTCGTGCGCAGCGGCGCCCGCTGCAAATCATGGAAGTCTGCGGCGGCCATACGCACTCGATTTTCCGCTACGGCATCGCGCAGTTGCTGCCGGACGAGGTGGAGTTCGTGCACGGTCCAGGCTGCCCGGTCTGCGTGCTGCCGATGGGCCGCGTCGATGACTGCGTGGCGCTGGCGGAGCGGCCGGAAGTCATTTTCACGACGTTCGGCGACGCGATGCGCGTACCCGGATCGAAGAAAAGCCTACTGAAAGCGAAGGCTGACGGCGCCGATGTGCGCATGGTGTACTCGCCACTCGACGCACTGAAGCTCGCGCACGCCAATCCATCGCGGGAGGTGATCTTCTTCGGTCTCGGTTTCGAGACCACGATGCCGAGCACCTCAATGACGGTGCTGCGGGCGAAGGTGGAAGGTCTCAAGAACTTCTCGCTGTTCTGCAACCACATCACGATTATTCCGACGATCAAGGCGATCCTTGACTCGCCCGACCTCCACCTCGACGGCTTCCTTGGGCCGGGGCATGTGAGCATGGTCATCGGCACGAGTCCCTATCGGTTCATCGCCGAGCATTACAAAAAGCCGATCACCATTGCCGGCTTCGAGCCGCTCGACGTGCTGCATTCCATGTGGATGGTGTTAAAGCAAATCGCCGACGGTCGCTGCGAGGTGGAAAATCAATACGGGCGCATCGTGCCCGAGCATGGCAATGCGCAAGCGCTCAGCGCGATCGAGGAGGTATTCGAGCTGCGTGAATTCTTCGAATGGCGCGGCTTGGGATCGATCGATCACTCCGGCATACGGATGCGTGATGCATATGCGCAATTCGATGCCGAGCGCAAGTTCCCCGTGCCCAATTTGAAAATCGCCGATCCCAAGTCCTGCCAGTGCGGCGAAGTATTGAAAGGCGTCATCAAGCCGCACCAATGCAAGGTGTTTGGCACGGCGTGCACCCCCGAGGTGCCGCTCGGCTCGCTGATGGTTTCGTCGGAAGGAGCGTGCGCGGCTTACTACAATTACGGACGCATCGATACGTCGGGCCTGAAAAAACGCGATGCGTCTCAATTCACCCCGGACAAAGGGAGGATCGTCGCTTGACGCCGAGCATACCTCGTAAGTGTGGAGTCGCCTTGGACGGGCAGGACGCCCGATGCACCGGCGACGATCGCGCGAAGGCGAGGTCATGAACGATCAAGCTGCGGCCAAGGTACTGTCTCTTGAACGAGGCATTCGTCCGCGTAGCGGCCGATTGCGCGATGCAACCATCAATATGTCCCACGGCAGCGGCGGCAAGGCGATGCGCGATCTCATCGAAGACGTGTTCGTCAGCGCTTTCGACAATCCCGCCCTCGCTGCGCTGGAAGATCAAGCCGTATTTCCATTGTCCGACCTCGCCGTGCTCGGCGACCGTCTTGCATTCACGACCGATTCCTATGTCGTCGATCCGCTGTTCTTTCGCGGGGGTGACATCGGGAAGCTCGCCGTCGCCGGCACCGTCAACGATCTCGCGATGAGCGGTGCGCAGCCGCTCTTTCTGTCGTGCGGGGTGGTACTGGAAGAAGGTTTGGCGGTGGACACGTTGCGCCGTGTCGTCGCCAGCATGCAGCTGACTGCTGAGGAGGCGGGTGTCCGCATCGTCACCGGCGATACCAAGGTCGTCGAGCGCGGCGCCGCCGACAAGCTATTCATCAACACCGCCGGGATCGGCATCGTGCCGCGCGGCCCTTCGCTTTCTGCGCGCAATGCCCGACCCGGTGACGCGGTGATCGTCAACGGCTACCTCGGCGACCATGGCACAGCGATCCTGATCGCGCGCAACCAGTTGGCACTCGAATCCGACGTCGCCAGTGACTGCCAGCCGCTTGCCGGCCTCGTCGCGGCGATGTTGGCGGCATGTCCCGATATCCATTGCCTGCGCGACGCGACCAGAGGCGGTGTGGCCACGGTTCTGAATGAGTTCGCGCAAAGCTCCAATGTCGCGATCCGCGTCCATGAGGCCGCGCTGCCGCTGCGCGAGGAGGTCAAAGGCGCGTGCGAGATTCTTGGCCTCGATCCGCTGTATCTCGCGAATGAAGGCAAGCTTGTCGCGGTCGTCCCTGGTCATGCCGCCGCCGCTGCGCTGGCAGCGATGCGCGCGCATCCTGCCGGCGAGCACGCGGCGGTCATTGGGGAAGTGACTGATGAACCCGCGGGTGTCGTCGTATTGCATACCGGTTTCGGGGGACAGCGCATTGTCGACATGCTCGTCGGTGAGCAGTTGCCGCGCATCTGTTAACCCAGAGCGAAGACGAACAGTATGCGCAGATATCTAAGACGGTTGATGAGTATTGCAAGTGCCGGATGGGAGCGGGCGCTGCATGCATGAGATGAGCATCACGGGCAGCGTGGTGGCGCTTTGCGCCGAGCGTGCTGCCGGCCAGCAGGTCATCCGCGTGACTCTGGAAATCGGCAAGCTCGCAGGGGTGGTGCCCGATGCAGTGCGCTTCTGCTTTGAAATTTGCGCCACTGGTACTGCACTCGAAGGCGCCGAGCTCGAAATCATCGAAACGCCGGGCCGCGCAGTATGCCGCGATTGCGGGGCCGGTGTGTCGATGCAGCAATTGTACGATTGCTGCGCGTGCGGCAGCGCGAATCTCGAATTAACCGCGGGTGAGGAGCTCAAGATCAAGCAAATGGAGGTTACGGAATGTGTATAACCTGCGGATGCTCCGATACCGGCAGTCTAATCGTCACCGACCCGGCAACTGGTGACCAGCGGGTGATCAGTCAGGCCGAGCACGATCAAGCGCATGCTCACGGCGCTGCGCACGAACACACGCATACGCACGACGCGGGACATGAGCACACGGATACGCACGGCGCTGCGCAAGACCACGCGCATGCACACGGCGCTGCGCACGAACACGAGGATGCTGCTGACGGCCTGCGTTTGAATGAGCCGAATCGACCGGCGAATGATGCGGTGCAGGTGCGCTACAAGCGTGTGCCGCACCCCGGCACGCACGATCACGCGCACGATCATGCGCACCCGCACTCGCACGATCACGCACACGATCGTGCCCATTTGCACTCCCATGATCACGATCAAGATCACGGCAGCGCGTATATGCCCAGCGATGACAAAGCACATCGTCATCATGCCCATTCGCCTGTGCACGAGCACGACGCCGCGCACGGGGATGGGAGCATCGCTGCGCTGCACGCCAACCGGACGGCAAGGACTGTCGCGCTGGAGCAGGACATCCTCGCCAAGAACCAGCTTCTCGCCGAGCGCAACCGCGGCTGGCTTTCGGGACGGGACATTCTTGCGCTCAATCTGGTCAGCTCGCCGGGGTCGGGCAAGACGACTTTGCTCGAGCGCACGATTCGCGAGCTTCATCACGACCTGACGATCAACGTGATCGAGGGCGACCAGGCGACCGCGCGTGATGCGCAACGCATTCGCGCCGCCGGAGCGAAGGCAATCCAGATCAATACCGGCACTGGTTGTCACCTCGAAGCCGACATGCTCGCGCGCGGGCTGCGCGCCTTAAACCCTGCGGCCGGCTCGGTGTTGATGATCGAAAACGTGGGCAATCTGGTTTGCCCCGCGCTATTCGACCTCGGCGAGCGCGCCAAGGTGGTGATCCTGTCGGTGACGGAAGGCGAGGACAAGCCACTTAAGTATCCGCACATGTTCCGGGCGAGCGAGGTGATGCTGCTCAATAAAATCGATTTGCTGCCGCACCTCGTATTCGACGTCGACCGCTGCATCGCGCACGCGCGGCAAGTCAATCCCGACATCGAAGTATTTCGGGTATCGGCGCAGACGGGCGAAGGGATGTCTGCGTGGTACGCCTGGCTCTCCTCTAAGGTAGCATCGCCGAAGATCGCGATATGACCAGCCTGTCGATGCTGCTTATCGGGTTCTTGCTCGGGATGCAGCATGCGACCGAGGCAGATCATTTGGCAGCGGTGGCGACACTCGCGACGCGGCAGAATTCCTTGGCGCAAACCATGAGGCAGGGCGTTGCGTGGGGAGTTGGCCATACATTGACGCTGATGCTGCTTGGTGGCGTGGTGCTTGCGCTCGGCACGGCGATACCGCAGCACTTTTCGCAGGCGCTCGAGTTCGGGGTTGGATTGATGCTGATCGCGCTAGGTGCCGACGTCCTGCGCCGTGTAGTGCGCCAGCGCATCCACATTCACGCGCACAGCCATGGAGGTGGCTTGGCGCATGTGCACGCGCATAGCCACGAAGGCGAAGGCGCGCACGTCGCGTCTAAGCATCATCACGCGCATCGCACCAAACCGCCACTGCGCGCGCTGGCGATCGGCATGATGCATGGCATGGCCGGTTCCGCCGCGCTGATTCTGTTGAGCCTGGGCGCAGCACAGTCGCCGACCCTGGGACTGCTCTACATCGTGTTGTTCGGCATCGGCTCCATCGTTGGCATGGGGCTTCTCTCAATCGCTATTGCCATACCCTTTCGGCTCTCCGCTGCACATCGCGTCACTTGGCTTTCGAACGGCATGAAGACCCTCGTCGGCGGCTTCACTTGCGCGCTCGGCGCCTTCATCGTTTACGAGATCGGGTTTGTCGAAGGCCTGCTGCGCGGATAAGGATTTGCCTTAGCCCGGATGTTTCCCGGCTTCACGCTGTCGGAGTTCCCTGGGAAGGCAGCGGTAGCAAGCCGGCACGGATCAACCTCACGAGAGCTCTTGCCGGACTAGCGCAGCGCCTGCAGCGAGGGCTTTCATCTTTTCGCTCGCAACTTCCCGCGGCAGCGGCACCATGCCGCAGTTGGTGCACGGATAGAGCCGTTCCGCCGGGACGTGCGCCAATGCAGCGCGGATCGTGGCGGCCACCTCGACAGGGCGCTCGATGCGGTGCGTTGCGACGTCGATCGCGCCGACCAGAACGTCCTTGCCGGCAAGTAGAGCGAGCAGGTCAATGGGCACGCGCGAGTTCGCGCATTCAAGCGACACCTGATCGATTTGCGACGCTGCAAGCAGTGGGAACGTCTGCTCGTATTGGCGCCACTCCGACCCCAGCGTCGCTTTCCATTCCGCATTGGCTTTGATGCCATAGCCGTAACAGATGTGGACAGCCGTCGTGCAAGCCAGACCGTGGGCAGCTCGTTCAAGCGCCTTCACACCCCAATCGCGAACTTCATCGAAGTAGACGTTGAATGCGGGTTCGTCGAACTGGATGACGTCGAAACCAAGATCAGCTATGGCGCGCGCTTCCTCGTTCAAAATCTCAGCAAATGCCCACGCAAGTTTTTCTCGGCTCTTGTAGTGGCCGTCGTATAGAGTGTCGACCATCGTCATCGGTCCCGGTAGCGTGTACTTGACCTGCCGGTCCGTCTCCCCGCGCAGAAAACGAGCGTCGGCGACATAGATGGACTGAGGGCGCGCTACGGGACCTACTACCATCGGCACATCGGCGTCGTACCGATTCCGGATGCGCACCGTCTTCTTATGCACGAAGTCCACACCGTCGAGCCCTTCGAGGAACGTGGTCACGAAGTGACGCCGCGTCTGCTCGCCATCGGTGACGATATCGATCCCTGCCCGCGCTTGGTCCAAGAGTGCCAGGCGAACCGCGTCTTGCTGGGCCTCCCGGAGCAACTCCCCCTCAAGTTTCCAGGGAGCCCAGAGTACGCTAGGCTCCGCGAGCCAATGCGGTTTCGGCAGGCTACCGGCGATAGTGGTGGCAAGTCGCGTCATCGGTGGTTCTCTTAAGGCGCTATGGTTTTCCCGGGCAGCTTCTCACGCATTCTATATAGCCAGACGATTCGCGGCGGAAAGCGATGAGCGATCACCGCTAACGCTTCACGATTTGAATCCCTGCCGCACGCAGCGCGCGCAAAATGCCACGCGTCCTTTTCGCCGACTATGACTATGCCGACATTGGCATAGAACGCGCGTTATTCGATGAAGCTGGCGTCGACCTGGTGACTGCTCATTGCAAGACCGAAATGGACGTCATCGCCCACGGGCGCGGATGCCGCGCGATCCTGCTCCAGTACGCCCCAATCACCGCGAAGGTTTGCGCGGCGCTGCCGCAGCTTGGCATCGTCAGCCGCATCGGGGCGGGGTTCGACACCGTGGACACCGACGCGTGCGAGAAGGCGGGCATATGGGTCGCGAACTCGCCGGACTACGGCGTGGGCGAGGTCGCGACACACGCGCTGGCGCTCGCATTAGCGTCTATCCGCAATATCGTCGCATTCCACCGTGACATCGAGCGCGGTCAGTGGCATTACGAATCGGCTGGTCCGATGCGACGGCCGGTGTCGCTCACCCTCGGGATCGTTGGCCTGGGGCGCATTGGCAAGCGCATGGCGCACGTCTCACGCAACGTCTTCAAGCGCGTGACGGCTTACGATCCGCACATCATCGACGGCGATTTCCCGGCCTACGTCGAGCGCGCAGGCACATTGACCGAGCTTGCACGCGACGCGGATGTCGTCTCGGTCCATACACCTCTCAACGCGGAGACGCGCGGGATGATCGACCGCCGATTTTTCGCTGAGCAGAAGCGCGGCGCACATTTCGTCAACACCGCCCGCGGAGCAATCGTGAATCTTGCCGACTTGCTCGTTGCGCTCGATGCCGGAACGCTGGGTGGCGCGGCGCTAGACGTGTTGCCTGAAGAGCCGATCCCTCACGATTCTCCGCTCCTCGCCCATCCGCGTGCGATCCTGACGCCGCATGCCGCGTTTTATTCGGTAGAGTCCGAGAAAGAATTGCGACGCAAGGCGGCGCAGAATATCCTGACGTGGTTTTCGACCGGTCGGCCCGACTATGTGGTGACCCGCGGCACGCGGCACCCGTAGTGCGCCGGCGTGCTCGTCTGGCCTTGTCGCTGCGGAAAGGCGACCCTATTGCGTTTTCAGTCCATGCACTATCATGATGCGCAAGGATGGCGACCGGCGTCGAGCATTAGGGAACGATCGGTCTCGTGCAGTCATTCGCGTACATTGTGCACATGGCACCCAACTTGGAAGCCCCATGGCGACGGTAACGATCTCCAACGTCGAGAAATGGTTCGGGTCGACGCACGTGATACGCGGTGTGAACGTGGCGATCGCGGACGGCGAGTTCTGTGTGTTGGTTGGGCCCTCTGGTTGCGGCAAGTCGACGCTGCTGCGGATGATCGCAGGTCTGGAGGAGATCGGCAGCGGCGAGATCGCCATCGGCGGCAAGGTGGTCAATCGTGTTCCGCCCAAGGAGCGCGATATTGCGATGGTGTTTCAAAACTACGCGCTGTATCCGCACATGACAGTCCGGGACAATATGTCGTTTGCGCTGCTGCTCGCCAAGCAGCCGAAAGCAGAAATCGAACGTCGAGTTGGGCGCGCTGCCG